>Ga0070696_100000179_pt1 | contig 36669 bp, 36 predicted proteins | sample KBSK1253metaG_FD_65474 | JGI IMG/M metagenome (GOLD analysis project Ga0070696, IMG submission 65474) | Corn, switchgrass and miscanthus rhizosphere microbial communities from Kellogg Biological Station, Michigan, USA - KBS K1-25-3 metaG | ecosystem: Host-associated > Plants > Roots >... | reverse complement strand
TCAACCCGTCTGCGCGTAGATGCTGTTGAAGCGGCGGGAGATGATCTCGCGCTTGATGGTCTCCACCTCGCGCTGCGCCGTGGCCGCGCCGCACTCGATGGCCTCGTCGGCCCTGTGGAAGTCGAACAGGCCGATCGGCGGCAGGCGCGGTGCAATCATAATGTCCGGCGGGTCGCCGGCCAGACGCGAGCGGGCGATGCGGTCCTGCACGATGTTGAAGGCCTGCACCATCACCGTGGAGATGCCGGGGCCGTTCTCGACCTGGCCGAACAGCTGGCGCTGCAGCAGCTTCTTCACGGCGCGGCCGTTGCGGGCGAGGATGCCCTGGTCCTCGGGCGGCGGCAGGGCGGCCACGGGGAGCGCCTCCAGGTCGCGCACCACCGTGCCGTAGCCCGCGTCGGAGTTGACGTTAACGGCAATCACGTAGCGGGCACCGAGCGCCCGGCAGATCGAGACTGGAATAGGGTTCACCAGGGCGCCGTCGAACAGCCAGCGGCCCTCGAGGCGCACCGGTCTGAAGATGCCGGGCATGGCGTAGGAGGCGCGGATGGCGTCGGCCAGGTGGCCGCGGCTCAGCCACACCTCGTGGCCGCTGCCGATCTCTGCCGCCACCGCCACGAAGCGCTTTGGCAGCGATTCGATGGTCATGGTCTTGAGCCGCGCCTCCAGGGCGTCGCGCAGGCGCTGGCCCTGGATCAGCCCGGAGCCTGAGAAGTTGAAGTCGAGGAAGCCCAGCACCTTGCGGCGCGTGAGCTCGCGGGCGAACGCCTCCAGGGCGTCGAGCTCGCCGGCCACGAAGCAGCCGCCGACCAGCGCGCCCACCGAGGTGCCGGCGACGATGTCGGGATGAATGCCGGCCGCGTGAAGGGCGCGCAGCACACCGATGTGCGCCCATCCGCGTGCCGAGCCGGCGCCCAGCGCCAGACCGATCTTGTAATCGCCCATCGCGACACCCCGTCTCGCAGCGGCTTTTTCGCAGCGCAGACAGGGAGCTGGCCCCACCCGGCGCTGTCGGAGTCTTAGCCGGGAGGACTTAAGCCACAGCTACGCGCCCCGCAAGGTGCAGTGCGCCACGCTCAACAAGTGATGATCGCGGTGCTTTAGACGTGAGACACGTCGTGTCGCGCCCTGCGGAGAGCCCGGCGTCAGGCATCTGACGCCGGCAGCGTGGAGGCTGGCCCATGCGTCTCGGTCATTTTCATGCTCGGCGTCGGCGCCGCACCGAGCGGCAGGGAGCGGTAGAAGCACGACCGGGCACCGGTGTGACATGCAACTCTGTCGCCGCCCACGGCAACTTTGAGCCAAAGCACATCCTGGTCGCAGTCGGTCCTGACCTCGGCGACGTGGAGGAGATTGCCGCTCTCCTCGCCTTTCTTCCAGAGCTTGCGGCGGGAGCGGCTCCAGAAATGGGCGATGCGGGTTTCCAGGGTAAGCGCGACGGCCGCAGCATTCATCCAGGCGAACATCAAGACTTGGCCCGACGCCGCATCGGTGACGACGGCCGGCAGCAGTCCGTCGGCGTCGAAACAAGGCTCGAAGGCGAGGCCGCGCTCGATCTCCTCAGGAGTGCCGCGGTCGGCGAAGAACGGGGCCAGACCGCTCGCCTCGGCCATTGGGGATCTACTCCATCGTCTGTGCGCGGGGTCCGAGCGCGTCGCTCCCTTACCCACGCGGGCCGTGGTGCACCATCTGCAGGAAGCGGTCGCGGTAGCTGGCATCGGTCTCAAGTGCGCCGGTGAAACGGGTGGTGATGGTCTTGACCCCGGGTTGGCGCACACCGCGCATGGACATGCACTGGTGCTCGGCCTCGATCAGCACGGCCACGCCGCGCGGCCTCAGCGCGCTCTCGATGGCGTCGGCGATCTGTGCCGTAAGCGTCTCCTGCGTCTGCAGGCGCTTGGCGAAAATCTCCACCACGCGGGCGATCTTGGAGATGCCGAGGATACGCCCCTTGGGAAGGTAAGCCACGTGTGCCACGCCCAGGAACGGGGCGAGGTGGTGCTCGCAATGGCTCTCGACGCGGATGTCGCGCAGCATCACGAGGTCGTCGTAGCCGCCGGTCTCCTCGAAGGTACGCGACAGCACGTCGACGGGGTCCTGCCGGTAGCCGGAGAAGTATTCCTCGAACGCATCGGCGACGCGCGCCGGCGTGTCGAGCAGGCCTTCGCGGTTGGGATCGTCGCCGGTCCAGGCGATCAGCGTCCGCACCGCGGCCTCCACCTCGGCGCGCGAGGGGCGCGGTGTCTCCGGCTTGAGCCCCATTGCTACCCTCAACCGGCCACGGCTAGTTGCGATGTCATCCATGCCTTCTATACCGCCTCAAGATCGGCACTCCACCAACGCGCTACCGGACCGGCGGCACCGACACGGCACAGCCCTGTTGAATTCCGGCCCAGCGCGCGCGATATCATAGGTCACCGCAAGCTAAAGGCGGGGCGCCCAGTGACACGAGCCATATAGTACGGCGAGCTGGCGCGGACAAGCAAAGCAAGGCGCACTGGCACCCTTGCGGAGCCGGGTAGGCTTGGACTGAACGCATGGCACTGAACCTGCACTGAACCCATGGCATTGAACGCACGGCACTGAACGCATGGCGCAGCTGAGCGAGATCTACAACCAGCGCATCCTGGAGCTGTCGGCCAACATCCCGGGCACCGAGCGGCTCGGGGACGCGGATGCCACGGCCACCGCCCATTCCAAGCTGTGCGGCTCGACGGTGAGCATAGACATCAAGGTGGCAGAGGGGCGGGTGAGCGCCTTCGGGCAGACCGTGAAGGCCTGCCTCTTGGGACAGGCTGCCGCATCCATCATGGCCCGGAACATCGTGGGCAGCGACGCGAGCGAGCTGCGCGAGGTGGGCGCCGCGATGCGCCGGATGCTCAAGGCCAACGGGCCGCCGCCCGGCGGTCGGTGGGCCGATCTCGCCGTCCTGGAGCCGGTGCGCGACTACAAGGCGCGGCACGCCTCCACCCTCCTGGTGTTCGACGCGGTGGAGACGGCGCTGGCCGAGGTGGAGAGCAAGCGGGGAGACCGGGAGGCGGCCCAGAGGGAGCCGCAGGCCGCTGCTGGGGCGGAGCTGTGCGACGGGCGCTGACGCGCGCCGCCAAGACGGCGGCCAAGGCGCCGGTCCTCGCCTACCGGTGGACGATCAAGCCTTGGCTCGGCTGGGAGTGCCGGTATCTGCCCACCTGCTCGGAATACGCCCTGGAGGCCATCGAGATGAACGGCGCCTGGCGCGGAGGCTGGCTCACGCTCTCCCGCCTCTGCCGCTGTCACCCCTGGGGCAGCCACGGCTTCGACCCGCCCCCCGACATCCGGCAGGAGCGGCATCCACTGGCACCGTGGCGCTATGGGCGCTGGCGACGCTGAAGGGGTCAGACCCCTCGCCTCAGGCGTCGCAGCTTCAGCTCAAACATCTGCGCGGGGGGCTGACCCCTTCATCTCAGCCGTCCCAGTCGGTCGGCGGCCTCCGGCGCGCCGAGGTCGCGGGCCAGCTCGTACCACCTGCGGGCCTCGTTGCGGTCGGCGTTGATGCCGGCTAGCGCCTCGAGACGCCCCAGCTCGACGGGATCGTAGGTCGCGCCCATCCTCAGCGCGGCGGCGGCGAGGCCGGCCTCGGCGGCGCGCTGGAAGAACATGCGGGCGGCGCCGATGTTGCCCTGGTCCAGGTGCTTGGCGCCCTGGGCCAGCATGCGCTCAGCGCGCACCTTGTCCTCGTCCGACAGCTCCGGGGCGGGCGCTGGCCGCCTGGCGGGCGGCGGAGCGACCATCGGCGCCGCCTGCCGCTGTGGCGGTGGGGGCTGCGCCCTCTCCGGCGGCGGAGTGGCGGCGATCACCAGCGAGGTCCGGCTTTCCGCGAGCGTGGTGCCGTCCACGCCCACCAGGCTGATGGAGATCTCGTTGCGCCCCGATACCCCGGCCGGCACGATGGCCTTGAGCGACGCCAGCCCGAACAGCGGAATGGCCCAGGAGCCGGGGGCGATGGCGTGCCCCTCGGTGAGCGAGACGCTGGTCGGGAAGCCGCGCAGCCGCACGAAGCTATTGGTGGGCAGCGCATCCGGCGGCCCCACCTGGATGACGAACGGGGCCTGCGAGGCGGGCTCCGCGATAATGGTGGGGGCCACGAAGATGCGCGGCAGGTCGCGGCGCTGCGCGGCCGACCACTGGGCACCGCCGATGGCAAATCCGCCGAGGGCCGCGGCGATGCCCAGCGCTGCCGCCACCGTCGGCCAGCGCGACCGCTTGCGTGACGGCAGCGGAAACGGCAGGGTCGCCGGCAGGTACGGCCGCGACGGCTCAGGGGCCGGCGCCGGCCGCGTCAGATGCACGAAGGTGAAAAGGCCGGCGAGCCGACTTGCGGGCCGATGGTTCGGCATCAGCTGGGCTCCTCCCCGAGCGCCCCTTTTGCCCTGCCCTAGCGTTGCTTGTTGTTGCCTTGCTTCTTGCTCCACTCCAGGAACTGCTGGAACAGCTTCTCCTGGTCGGCCGGGTCGCCGGGGCCGCCCATGCGGATCGCCCGGCTCTGGCGGGCCTGCGAGGTCTCGATCGGCGCCGGCTGCTTGGCGCCTGACATCAGCTTCAGCTTCTCCTCGGCCACGCTGTACCTGATCCAGCCCGGCACGTTGGCGGCGAGGTTCACGCTCTTCCACTTGGGATGATACGGGGGCGCGTGCAGCTTTTCGAACAAGTCGAAGTAGCGCTCGATGAAGCGCTGGACGCGCCGGTAGCGGTCGCTCTCACGGCCCCAGTTGTAGACGGCGAGCACCGTCTGGATGCCGAGCGTCTCTACCTTCTCGCCCGGCTTGATGAAGCCGGGATAGTCCTGCGACGTGAGCGTGGCCGGAATGTAATACTCGTCGAAGCGGTCGATCGGGATCGGCAGGAACTTGAAGTCGGCGTCATTCTTGAACTTGGTGAGCAGGTCGAGGGGCTTGGAGCCGTTGTTGACGATGGCGTCGATCTCGCCCGTCTTCATCTTCTCAAGCGCGATGGCGTTGTTGACATAGACGAACTCCGGCGTCACCCCCAGCCGCTTGAACACGATCGGCCCGGTGGTCGACTGCCCGGCCCCCTTGGCACCCAGGCTCACCTTCTTGCCCTGCAGGTCCTTGAAGGAGTTGATCTCCGGGCGCACCACCACATGCGTCTCAGAGATAGCCATCTCCGAGATGAAGTTGATGCGCTTCTCAATGTTGGGGATGCGCTCGACGTTCTTGAAGTAGTCGAGCACGTCGGCGTTGGTGATCGCAACGTCGATCCCCTTGAGATAGAGCAGGTCCTTGATGTTGTCGGTGGCGCCCTGGGTGATCACCGGCAGCACCCGCATCTCGGCAGGATCGTTGACGTTGCGGGCGATCTCCGCCGCGAAGCGGATGAAGGTGCCCTCCGGCAAGCCGCCGGCGAGCCCCAACGTCCAGTTGTTGATCTGCTGCACCTTGGAGGTCTCGCCGGTCTCGGCGGCCGTAGGGGCGCGTCCGCGCGCCGGCGCCTGAGCCCCCGCGATCTGGGAGAATCCCACGCTGGCGAGCACGCATCCGCAAGCAATGAGTGCTAACGCCTCCCCCAACCTGACGCGCATCGTCGGCTCCTTCATTTATGGTGTGTTCGGTTTCCGGCAGGCCGCAACCCGCGAGCGATCCCCCGGTCGTCCCCGCCCGTTTCATCGCTGCCCAGAAACGCAGCAGTGCCTACCTTTGCATGTCGCCCGGATCCAAGGGCGACAATGCGGCGGTAATTGGGAATTCCTCAGGCAAAGTCACTTTGTCGCCAAAGCCATAGCTGCGGGCCGATCGCCGCGGGAGGGCCGGGCCCATCCGTCTAGCTTCCCCCCAGCCGGCGGAGGCGCTGCTCGGCATCGGCGGCGCCCAGCTGGCGGGCGCGCTCGTACCAGCGCCGCGCCTGGTCCCGATCGGGCTTGAGCCCGCGGACACCGAGACGCTGCAGCTCGGTCGGGTCGTAGGTTGCGGCCATGGCCATGGCGCCCTGCGCCAGACCGGCCTCGGCGGCTCGCTCATAAAGGAGACGCGCCTGGGCGATGCCGCCGTCGGCCAGCTGCTCGTCGCCCTTCTTGACGAGGCGCAGCGCCCGCTCGTGCGCCTCGGGGCTCAGCAACGGGGCGGCTCTGGTCTCCGCCGGAGGCGGGGGTGCGTCCGGGATGGGGCGCATCGCCAAGCTGGTCGTGGCCCGGGGCGTCGGCGCGGCGGCCGCGGGGGGTGTCGCCGGGGCGGGCCGGGCAGTGATGACAAGGGTCGCCTTGGTCTCGGCCAGCACCGTGCCGTCCGCCGAGACAAGGGTGATGGAGATCTCCGATTGGCCCGTGGCGCCTTCCGGCAGGACGATCTCCAGCCTGGTCAAGGCAGCGATGGGAATGGCCCAGGCGCCGGGCGCGATGGAATGGCCGTCGGAAAGTGCGGCCGTCGAGGGAAGGCCGCGCATCCTGATGAAGCAGCCCGGCGGAACGGCGCTCAGCGGCGAGAGCTGCACGGGAAGCGCCACCTGCGCGGGGGGCTGAATACGCAGGGGAGTGGCAACGACAATGCTTGGCCGGCCCTGCTGGGCCGAGGCCGTGCCGGCATGGTGACCTGCCAGTGCAATCGCTGTCAGGAGCACGCGCACCGCCAGGGATGCCCCCTGGCGGCGATCATGGCGGCTTCTGCGCCGGGCTGATCCTGCTCCCGTCACGTTCCTGCCCTCGACATATTCTCCGGCGGATGGGGGCGTGCTCCCTCCGCCGTCAGTCCGGTCGAATACGCGGCTACTTGCCGGGCTGGTTCTTGGCCCACTCCATGAACTGCTGGAACAGTCGTTGCTGCTCGGCGGGGTTGTAGGGCGCCGCCTTGGCGGCCTGGGCGCGGGCGAGCGCCGGGTCGATCCCGCCTGCCTGCCGCTCGCTCCTCAGCAGCCATTCCTCGGCAGCCGGGAAGCGCTTCCAGCCTTTCAGGGTCGTGTTGAGGTTGACTTCCTTCCATTTCGGGTGTCGCGCGGGCTTCTGGAACTCGGCGAACTTGGTGAAGAACGCATCGGTGAAGGCGGCGACGCGCCGGTAGCGGTCCGTATCGCGCGGCCAGTTGTAGACTGCGAGCACCGCGCCGACGGCGACCGTGTCTATCGACTGACCCTTAGGGATCAGGTTCGGATAGTCCTCGCTGGTGAGCTTGGCGGGAAAATAGTCCTGCTCGAGGGCCTCCGTGTAAGGGACGGGCAGCAGCTTCATGCCAGGCTCCAGCTTGAACTTGGCGTAGGCGCCGGTCGGCTTGCCCGCGATTAGGACTGTGGCGGCGATCTCGCCGTTCTTGACCATCTGGTAGCCGTCACCCTGGCCGACATTGATCTCCTTCGCCTTGATCCCCAGGAGATCGAAGATCAGGCGGGCCGAGAACTGGGTGCCGCTCCCCACATCGCTGAAGTTCACCGTCTTCCCAGACAATTCCTGCACCCTCTCGATGCCGGGGCCGACGAGGACGTGCATCTCCTCGCTGTGCAGCTTGGTGATGTAGGCGACGCGCTGGTCGATGTTGGATCCGAACTCCCCGGTCTTCTTGAGGTAGCTCATGATGTTGGACTGCGTGATCCCGAGGTCGACGCCCCTGAGGTGCAACACATCCATCATGTTCTGATAGCCGCCCTTGCCGATCACCGGCAGCACCCGCAGGGCGTTGCCGTCGTCCAGGACCGCGGACATGTCGTTCGCGAGGTAGAGGTAGGCCCCGTTGGGATTGCCCGAGATCACCGTGACGGTGTTCTGGTTGAGCTCCTCGCGCATCGCCTGCTGGCGTGCGGCCTCGTTCCCGACCGGCACCGGATGGACGGCAGCCGGCCGCTTGGGAGCGGGTTGCTGGGCGGGCCCCGCGACCGGAAATGCCAGAACTCCCGCCGTCGCCACGGCGGCCAAAAGCGCGGCTAATCGCACGTTGTCCTCCCCCAAAACCCCAGCTGCGGCAATGATCGTGGTCGTCGGGTATGCGCGAGCGCCTCGAGACAGGCCTTCCGCGTGCCCTGGCAATCCGCACGGCGACGTTATCATAACGAATTGTGCCGCAAATAGGGAATTCCTATGCGCAAGCGGCTCGACTTAGGCCCGACTCCGGCGATGGGGCGGAGGCGGCAGGCTTTTCCGGCTGCTCGGCATCGGGCGGCGAGGCGGTCGCCGAGCGGCGCCGCCCGGGTGGCGCCCGGGCCGTGGGCGTCGTCGTCGCCTTGACACCTGCGGGCGTCGGGGGCACAAGCAGCGGCCCGAGAGCCGGCGGCTGCGCTGCCCGGCGAAACGGTTCCCTTACCTGCGTGGTTTGCAGCGAGTGAGAGAAGACCCGTGACCGATATCACCGTGACTTTTCCCGACGGGGCCAAGCGCTCCGTGCGCCGCGGCATCAGCGGCAAGGCCCTCGCCGAAGGCATCTCCAAGTCGCTCGCCAAGCGGGCCGTGGCCATGACGGTCGACGGCAAGCTCGCCGATTTGGCCGATCCCATCGAGAAGGACGCGAGCGTCAAGATCCTGTCCCGCACCGACCCGGAGGCGCTGGAGCTGATCCGGCACGACGCCGCGCACGTGATGGCGGAGGCGGTGCAGGCGCTGTGGCCCGGGACCCAGGTGACCATCGGCCCGGTGATCGAGAACGGGTTCTTCTACGACTTCGCCAAGGCGGAGCCGTTCCATCCCGACGACCTGGAGAAGATCGAGGCCAAGATGCGCGAGATCATCGCGCGCAACGCCTCTTTCACCAAGGAGTTCTGGAGCCGCGAGCAGGCCAAGGATTTCTTCAGAAAGAAGGGCGAGCTGTTCAAGATCGAGCTGGTCGATGCGATCCCCGAGGGCGAGGACCTCAAGATCTACAAGCAGGGCGAGTGGCTCGATTTGTGCCGCGGTCCGCACATGACCTCGACCGGGCAGATCGGCAAGGCGTTCAAGCTCACCCACTTCGCGGGCTCCTACTGGCGTGGCGACCATACCAGGGAGCGGCTGCAACGCGTCTATGGCACCGCCTGGGCGAACGAGGACGAGCTGAAGGCGCACCTCAAGCAGCTCGAGGAGGCGGAGAAACGCGACCATCGCAAGCTCGGGCGCGAGATGGACCTCTTCCACTTCCAGGAGGAGGGGCCCGGCGTCGTGTTCTGGCACCCCAAGGGCTGGGAGCTGTTCCAGAGCCTCATCAACTACGTGCGCCGCCGGCAGAACGCGGCCGGCTACCGCGAGGTGAACGCGCCCCAGATCCTCGACAAGTCGATGTGGGAGACCTCGGGCCACTGGGAGTGGTTCCGCGAGAACATGTTCACCACCGTGACCGAGGACGAGCGCGAGTTCGTCATCAAGCCGATGAACTGCCCCGGCCATATCCAGATCTTCAAGCACGGCCTGCGCTCCTACCGCGAGCTGCCCTACCGCGTGGCCGAGTTCGGCGCCGTGCACCGCTACGAGCCGTCGGGCGCGCTCCACGGGTTGATGCGCGTGCGCGCCTTCACCCAGGACGACGCGCACGTGTTCTGCACCCAGGAGCAGCTGGCCGAGGAGTGCATCGCCATCAACGACTTGATCCTCTCGATCTACGGCGACTTCGGCTTCGAGGAGATCACCATCAAGCTCTCCACCCGCCCCGAGAAGCGCGTGGGCGACGATGCGCTGTGGGACCAGGCGGAGACCGTCATGTCCGCCATCCTGGAGGACATCCGGGCGCAGTCCAACGGCAAGGTGAAGACCGGGATCAACCCCGGCGAGGGCGCCTTCTATGGGCCGAAGTTCGAGTACGTCCTGCGCGACGCCATCGGCCGCGACTGGCAGTGCGGCACCACCCAGGTGGACTTCAACCTGCCGGCCCGGTTCGGCGCGTTCTACATCGACCGCGACGGCGAGAAGAAGACCCCTGTCATGATCCACCGCGCCCTGTTCGGCTCGCTGGAGCGCTTCACCGGCATCCTGCTGGAGAGCACCGCCGGGCACCTGCCGCTGTGGCTGGCGCCGGTGCAGGCTAAGGTGTGCACCATCGTCTCGGATGCGGATGCCTACGCCGGCGAGGTGCTGGCCGCCCTGCAACGGGCCGGCCTGCGCGCCGAGACCGACCTGCGCAACGAGAAGATCAACTACAAGGTGCGCGAGCACTCGCTGGCGAAGGTGCCGGTGCTCCTGGTGGTCGGCAAGCGCGAGGCCGAGGAGCGCACCGTCTCGCTGCGCCGCCTGGGCAGGCAGGAGCAGGAGGTGATGCCGCTGGCCACCGCCATCGAGCGGCTGGCCGAGGAGGCGGTGCCACCGGACCGCAGGGTGGGTTAGGGCCGAAGGGCCGTAACCCACCTGGTCACCCGCACTGGTTATCTGTGACGATCCGAACGGCGGTGGCTGCGCTCGGTGCGTTACGCGCTTCGCGCTAACGCACCCTACAAACCCCACAAAGCTACGAACCGCTGGTGTCGGCTGCGGGCCGCCGGTGTTGGCGTTAACCAATCGAAATACGAAACCAGGCCGGGCTGGCCGTATCGCCACACTGTTGCAGTTCTGCCATTGTTATTCTAACATGCTGATTCATCACTGATAATCACCTTGGAAACCGTCTCTTCGCCACACCCGCGCGTGCGGCTACGCCCACGCTGCGTCGCCCCGCCGCGTGGTGCCGCCCACAGAATGCCCCCTCGCCCCAAACAGATGCGCCGCACATGCAACGTTTGTGTGTGAGGGGGAATGCGTATCACTCGGGTTGCGTTCAGCTTTTTCGCGGTCGGCTTCGTTGCCGGCACCTTCGAGCAGGCGGCCGGATTGGGGGATGCCCAGCACGGACAGCGCGTTTTGACCGTAGCGGCGTCGGCGTCCATGGCTTCGACTGTGGAGCCCACGGCCACATCGGTCGCGCCGCCATCCATCGGCGGCCCGCTGGCGCCGCCTGCCATCGTTTCGGAGCGGGAGGTGCTGACACCGCCCGCCGAGCGCCCGCCGCTCGACATGGGCGACGGCGGCGCCGCCGAGGCCGTCGCCGCCGCCTTCACCAGGGTGGCCGCCGTCGATGAGACGAGCCGGCAAGAGGCCGCCAGGCCGGCGCCGAAGCTGCGCCCGTTCTTGGCGCCGCCGGAGGAGGAGCCGCTGGTGGTGCCCGAGCCACAGCCCGCAACGCGGCCGAGCGAGTTCATCATGCCGTTCGACAAGGGGCGGGTGACCAGCATGTTCAACCAGGGCCGGCGCCACCCGGCCATCGACCTGGCCGGGCCGCTCGGCACCCCGGTGTATGCCACCACCCGCAAGCAGCGCGTCACCTTCGCGGGGCAGCGCGGGGGCTACGGCAACCTGGTCGTCACCAGCGACCCCCAGGGCCGCCAGCACTACTACGGCCACCTGCAGCGCATCGTGGCCGGGATCGGCACGCTGCTGCAGCAGGGCGACCTGCTGGGGCTGCTGGGCAGCACCGGCCATTCCACCGGCCCCCACGTGCACTACGAGGTGCGCAAGCGCTCCGGGGAGCATTTCAATCCGGCCACGCTGCTGTTCCCTGGGCGCGGCGTCCGGGTCGGATACGCCTGGAACAGTCCTCGCTCGCACCCCACGATGGTGGCGTCCAACTCTCGCGAAGCAGCCCCTGCGGGCATCAGGGCCGGCCGTGTCGCCGCCAGGGCCGCAACCCGCGTCAGGCCCAGGAGGGCGACGCGTTACGCCACCAGGACGACGCGTCGTCACGCCGCTATGGTGTCTCCTCGCTACATCACGAGGGTGACGCCGCGCTACGCCACCAGGATGGCGGCGCGCTACGGTCAGCCGCGCCCGCGGTAGGGCGCGACGCCCTGGTCGGGCAGCCACAGGCCGGCAGGCGGCGTGCCGGTCTGCCAGAACACGTCGATGGGGATGCCGCCGCGCGGGTACCAGTAGCCGCCGATGCGCAAATAGGTGGGCTCCAGCAGCGCCGCCAGCCGTTTGCCGATGGCCACCGTGCAGTCCTCGTGGAAGGCGCCGTGGTTGCGGAAGGCGGCGAGGTAGAGCTTCAGCGACTTGGATTCGACCAGCCAGTCCTTCGGCACATAGTCGATGACGAGATGCGCAAAGTCCGGCTGGCCGGTGATGGGGCACAGCGACGTGAACTCCGGGACGGTGAAGCGCGCCACGTAGGCCGTATCGGGGTGCGGGTTCGCCACGCGCTCCAGCAGCGCCTGCTCGGGGCTCTCGGGGAGGGCGCTGGCGTGGCCCAGGGCCACTAGGTCGGGCTTCCTCTTGCCCACGGGCAGGTCTCCGGTGCTCAAGGAGCCGGACGCAGTCTCGGCTTCCAGCCCGCTCCGGTGTCGCGATCGGGATGCTGATAGCTCTCGATGGCCGCCAGCTTCTCCGCGCCGGTGTTCTCCAGGGTGGTCTTGCCGCGCATCTCCGCGATGTGGTCCACCCAGGAGAGCTGCGATTCCGTGCCCACCTCATAAGTCGGCACGACATGGCCGGGATCGTCGAAGGCGCCCGTCAGCAGCTCGATGATGGGGCCGCCGAGATGGCGGTAGCTGAGCGGCGTGCCGCAGGCGGGGCAGAAGTCGCGCGCCGCCCGCGAGGAGGACTGGAACGCGGCCGGCTGCCCGCGCGTCCAGGCGAACTCGCCCCACGGCACCTCCGCCAGCACCGCGAACGGCCCGCCGACCGCCTTCTGGCACATCCGGCAGTGACAGAGCCCGACCTTCCTGGGTGCGGCATAGACGGCGAATCGCACAGCGCCGCACTGGCAGCCGCCGGTGTGGAGGGGAGTGCGGATTACCTTGCCGGTCATCGGTGACCTCTCAGGTGGCGGTGTCGGTGCAATCGCGCTTTCCGCGCGATTGGCACCCTACCATTGAACGCCGAGGCTCTCGTGCAAGCTCGCCAGCGTGGCTATCGCATCGCTTCCGGCGAAAATGAAGCCATCGACGCCTGCGGCCTTGAGCGTGGCCTCCTGGTCCCTGGGGCGGCCGGCCAGCAGCACCCGTTTGGCGCCGGCTTGTTTCAGCACGCCGGCGGTGGCCTCGGCCAGCTCGGCGTAGGCCTGGTCGGAGGAGCAGAGGCAGGCCACCGTGGCGCCGCTGACGGCGAAGGCGGCGCCGGCATCCGCCGAGTTGTGGAGCGGCGCGCTGGCGATGGCCTCGATGCCGCCCGCGGCCAGGAAGTTGCTGGTCCAGGTGGAGCGGGCGGCGTGCACCGCGAGGTCGCCCAGGCAGGCGAGAAAAACCTGCTGGCGCTTGCCGGTCTTCGCGAGATGGGCATCGGCGGCATCGCGCAAGGCCTCCAAGGGCTCCGCCAGTCGCTGCGGCGTCAGCGGCGCGACCGACGTGCCGCCCTTGACCACCGGATCGAAGGGCGGGTGCGGGTCTACCTTCACACCATCGTCGCCGAGCTTCGGAAAGGCCGAGACGCCGGTGAGCTCCACGCGTCCATGGGCGATGTCGCCGGCGCGCGCCTCGGCGACGCGCGCGATCTTCTCCTGAATGAACCCGCTCTCCAGCGCCGCCGCCATGCCGCCCTGTGCCTCGATGTCCTGGAACAGCGCCCAGGCGGACCTGGCAAGGTCGTCGGTGAGCTTCTCGACGTACCAGGAGCCGTGCGCCGGATCGCTGACGCGCGCGGCCGAGCTCTCCTCCTGCAGCACCAGATGCGTGTTGCGGGCGATGCGGCGGGCGAAGGCGTCGGGCTTGCCCAGCGCCCACGTGAACGGCAGCACAGTGATGGCCTCCGCCCCGCCGAACGCCGCGCCGGTGCAGGCGATGGTGGTGCGCAGCATGTTCACCCACGGGTCACGCTTCGCCATCATGCGCTCCGACGTGGACGCCGTGAGCTGGATGGCCGCGGCGGCGCTGCCGGCGCCGCAGGCCTCTGCAACCCGGGCCACCAGCCGGCGCGCGGCGCGGAATTTGGCGATGGTGAGGAACAGGTCGGCGTCGGCCGCCAGCGCCAGGGCGATCTTGCCGAGCGCCATACGCGGCCTCAACCCCGCCGCCTCGCAGGCGCGCAGGTAGGCGACCAGCGTGGCCAGCATCGCCGCCAGCTCCTGCGCCTCGCTGCCGCCGGCCTCGTGACAGGGCCGCCCGTCGGCCAGGAGCGCGGTAACGTGCGACATGGAGCGGGTATCGGCGGCCAGCTTGGCCGCGATCTCGCAGGAGCGCTGCGCCGGGTAGTAGAGGGTGCCGGTCTCGGCCAGCACGCCCAGCGGGTCGTAGTTGAAGGCGCCGCGCCGCTCGTTCTCGTTGATGCCGGCCGCGCGCCAGACCTCGATCAGACTGCCGGCCGCGTCGAGTGTGTTCTCGCGCGCGTCCAGCGCGATCGCGGTCCCGTTCAGGGCCACGCCACGCAAGGCCACATGAAGCGCCTCGGCGCCATAGGACAGGCCGCCCTGGCCCGGCGCCAGGACCTGCAACAGCAGCGACGTGGCACCGTTCTCCAGGTCCTCCAGGATCGCCGTGTTGGCCGCCGCAGGGTCTGGCTCAAGGTGGCGCTGGCGCATGTCCCAGCCGCCCGGATACCAGCCGCTGCGGCCTACCGGCGCCGCCTCCGCCGCCCAATCGGCGCGCGTATAGAGTGGCTGGATGGCAAGGCCATCCAGCGTCCTGGCCACCAGCCGCTTGTCGAACTCCGCCCCTTTCAGGACCTTGCCAACCAGCGCCAGCCACGCCTCCCGCGAGGGCGGGTCGAACCCGGCGGCAAGGGCCGGATCGTTGTGCAGGTCGGTCTGTGACACGGTCTCTGGCACGATCTCTGACATGGGCGGTGTTTCATCTCCGGCGCGCCAGCAGCAGCAGCGTCTCGTAGCGACGGTGCACGGCTCCGTCAAAACGCTCCACCGCGTCCTCGATGGCGCGGAAGAAGCGTGTCTTGTCGGGCTCCGGCAGGGTGCGGTGGTCCGAGAAGGTGTGCAAGAGCTTCAGATAGTCGCCGTTACGAAAGGTCTTCTCCCATGCCTGCCGCGCCTCCTGCACCGGCCCGAAGGCCCCGCTGCAGTCGATCGCCTCGGCGTAGACCGCCGCCCTCTCGGCCAGCGACGCCACGGTCGTGTGGCTCTTCTCCGGAGGGTGAAAATAGGCCTCGTAGATGGGCTCGGTCGCCTGCCAGAAGGAAGTATCCTGCGATACGTCGAGGTGCCAGACGAGCGCGATCGCCCCGCCGGGCTTAAGCACCGATGCCGCTTTCGCACAACCCGCATCGGGGGCAATCCAATGGAACGCCATGGCGGAGAGGACCATGTCGAAGGTGCGGCCGTCGGCCGGCCAGGCCTCGAACGACGACGTGAGGACCCTCACCTGGGGATAGTTGCGGCAATTGCGGGCCGCCAGCGCGGCCATGTCCTCGCCGGGCTCCAGCGCCAGGATGGAATAGCCGCGAGCGGCAAAAGGCACCGTGATCTGCCCGGTGCCGCAGCCGATCTCCAGAATCCGCCCGCCGGACGGCAGCCGAGCCTGCGCAATGGCGGCGTCAATGATGGCGGGTGGATAGCCCGGGCGCACCTCGTCATAGAGGGCCGCCACCTCGTTGAACACGTATTGCCGACGCCGCAGCATGTGCCTCACCCGTCCCGCGCCCACTCAACAGGCGGACGGCGGCGCCCATCCTGGACCATTCAGGGTCAGCCGGACACCCTTTGTTTCGCCCCGATGGTGCACCAAGTTATCCCCACGACAGCGGGGCGGCCCGCGCGCATTGCCAAGTGCCGTGGGGCGTGCAATCAGCCCCGAAGGGATTTCGAATCGCCCGAGGTTCTGGGAGCGAGCAAGCCATGAGCCAGAGTGAATCGCTGTTGGAGGAAGGAAAGATCTTCCTCGGCAAGAGCAAGGCGGGGCCGGAATGCCTGGAGCTCAAGCTCGCCAATCGGCACGGGCTCGTGACCGGCGCCACCGGCACCGGCAAGACGGTGACGCTGCAAGTGCTGGCGGAGGGCTTCTCGGCCGCCAGCGTGCCGGTGTTCGCCGCCGACATCAAGGGCGACCTGTCGGGCATCTCGGCCATGGGCCAGGCGAAGGAGGGGCTCGCCAAGCGTGCCAAGGAGATCGGCCTCGACGACTGGTCCAACACCTCCTTCCCCACCGTGTTCTGGGACCTGTTCGGCGAGCAGGGACATCCCATCCGCGCCACCGTGCAGGATATGGGGCCGCTGCTGCTGTCGCGGCTGCTGGAGCTCAACGAGACGCAGGAAGGCGTGCTCAACATCCTGTTCCGGGTGGCCGCCGACGAGAAGCTGCCGCTGCTCGATCTCAACGACCTGCGCTCCATGGCCAATGACATCGGCCAGCGCGGCAAGCAGCTGATGACGAAGTACGGCAACGTGTCGGCCGTGTCGGTGGGCGCGATCCAGCGCCGCCTGCTGGTGCTCGATGAGCAGGGCGCCAACCGGTTCTTCGGCGAACCGGCCCTCGACATCAAGGATTTCATCCGTACGGCCCCGGACGGGCGCGGCGTGATCAACATCCTTTCCGCCGACAAGCTGATGAAGACGCCGCGGCTCTACGGCACGTTCCTGTTGTGGATGCTCGCGCAGCTGTTCGACAAGCTCCCCGAGGTGGGCGATCCGGACAAGCCGAAGCTGGTGTTCTTCTTCGACGAGGCGCACCTGCTCTTCAACGAGGCGCCGAAAGCGCTGCTGGAGCAGATCGAGCGTGTGACGCGGCTGATCCGCTCCAAGGGCGTAGGCGTCTACTACGTCACGCAGAACCCGCGCGACGTGCCGAACGCGGTGTCGGCCCAGCTCGGCAACCGCGTGCAGCACGCTCTGAGGGCCTTCACGCCTATCGAGCAGAAGGGCATCCGTGCCGCCGCCGAGACGTTCCGGCCGAACCCGGAGCTGGACGTGGAGCGGGTGATCCAGGAGCTGAAGGTGGGCGAGGCGCTCGTCTCGGTTCTGCAGGGCGGCGGCGAGCCGTCCATGGTCCAGCGCACGCTGATCCGTCCGCCCTCGGCGCGCATCGGCCCCGTCAGCCCGGAGGAGCGCAAGGCCCTGATCGAGGCGAGCCCGGTTTACGGCAAATACGAGGAGGTGGTGGACCGCGAGTCGGCCTACGAAATGCTGCAGAAGCGCACCTCCCAGGCCGCGGCGGCGCAGGACGCCGAGGCCAACAGCTGGGGCAACATCCTGATGGGCGGCGGCACCGGCCGGCGCCAGGGCTACGGCGAGGCCTTCGCCAAGTCGCTGGCCCGATCGGTCGCCACCAGCCTCGGCAACGCCATCATCAAGGGCGTGCTGGGCAAGCGCCGGTGAGGACGGGGTCAGACCCCTTTCGACGACCGTTCGGAGTGACACATTACCGTTCGAGGAAAGGGGTCTGACCCCATCGACCCGCTGGGGAGGAACGCCATGACCGACAGGCCGAACGAGAGCGGTCGCGGGAGACCCGCACCGCAACCCAGCTACGATCCGCCCCCGCGCGGCCCTCGCGACTATGAGCGCGAGAGCATCGGCGAGGCGATGGCCAAGTCCGTCATCCGCTCGATCGCCGGGCGTCTCGGGAGGGCCATCGCGCGGATGATCCTGGGTCGGTCGCGCTGAGGATTGCCGTGGGTAGCAGCGCGCGGGTCGCGTTGCCTTGTTATCATCGCGATCTCGGCTAGTTTGGAGTCGATGCCGCCGCGCCGCTGAGACCGCGGCTTAAGGGACTCGCATGAACGCCCGCGCCAAGCTCGCCATCGGCCACTCGGCCTGCCCGCACGACTGCCCCTCCACCTGTGCCCTCGATGTGGAGCTCCTGGACGGCAACCGCATCGGCCGCCTGCACGGCGCCAGGGACAACAGTTATACCGCGGGCGTCGTCTGCGCCAAGGTGGCCCGCTACGCCGAGCGCATCCACCACCCCGACCGGGTGATGCATCCACTCAGGCGGAAGGGGCCAAAGGGCGCAGGCAAGGGCTCCGGCCAGTTCGAGCGCATTTCCTGGGACGATGCGCTGGATATCACTGCCGAGGCCCTGCTGGCCGCCGAGCGGCGCCACGGGCCGGAGGCCGTCTGGCCCTACTACTACGCCGGCACCATGGGTCTCGTGATGCGCGACGGCATCAACCGCCTGCGCCACGCCAAGCGCTACTCCGGCATGCACGCGACAATCTGCACCACCCTGGCCTGGACCGGGTTCATCGCCGGCACCGGCCGTCTCGCCGGAGCCGATCCGCGCGAGATGGCGAAGTCGGATCTGGTCGTGATCTGGGGCACCAATCCGGTCAACACCCAGGTCAACGTCATGACGCATGCCACCCGCGCCAGGAAGGAGCGGGGCGCGAGGATCGTGGCCGTCGACATCTACCGGAACGGCACCATGCAGCAGGCCGATCTGGCCCTGTGCCTCAGGCCCGGCACCGATGGCGCGCTCGCCTGCGCCGTCATGCACGTGCTGTTCCGTGATGGCTACGCGAACTGGCCGTATCTTGAGAAGTACACCGACTGTCCGCGCGAGCTGGAGGCCCACCTCAGGTCGCGCACGCCGGAGTGGGCGAGCGCCATCACCGGCCTCGGCGTCGAGGAGATCGAGACCTTCGCCCGCATGGTGGGCGCCACGCCGCGTACCTATTTCCGCCTCGGCTACGGCTTCGCGCGCTCGCGCAACGGCTCCCACAACATGCACGCCGCGCTGTGCATCCCCGCCGTCACCGGGGCTTGGGCGCACGAGGGCGGCGGCGCCTTCCACAACAACGGCGCCATCTACCACTGGAACCGCTCCCTCATCGAGGGCCTGGACGTGGCGGACGCCAGCGTGCGCGTCCTCGACCAGTCGCGCATTGGCCCGGTGCTGACGGGCGACCCCGCCGACATCAAGGACGGCCCGCCGGTGACCGCACTCTTCATCCAGAACACCAACCCCGTGCAGGTGGCGCCCGAGCAGCGCAAGGTGAAGGCCGGCTTCTCGCGCGAGGACCTGTTCGCCTGCGTGCACGAGCAGTTCATGACCGCCACGGCCGAGATGGCCGATATCGTGCTCCCCGCCAGCATGTTCCTGGAGCACGACGACATCTACCAGGGCGGCGGGCACCAGCACATCCTCTTAGGGCCGAAGCTGATCGAGCCGCCCGGCGAGTGCCGCTCCAATCACGAGGTCATCTGCGCGCTTGCCCAGCGCGTCGGCGCGGAGCACCGCGGCTTTGCCATGAGCCCGCGCGAGATCATCGACTGGACGCTGCAGAGCTCCGGCTGGGGCACGCTGGCGGAGCTGGACTCCGCCAAGTGGATCGACTGCCAGCCGCCCTTCGGGAAGGCGCACTACGCGGAGGGCTTCGGCTACCCGGACGGGAAGTTCCGCTTCAAGCCGGACTGGGCCAACGTGCCGGCCCCGAGCGCCAACGGCATCCGCGTCGCAGCGGAGATGCCGGTCCTGCCCGACCACTGGGACGTGGTGGAGAGGGCGGACGCAAGGCACCCCTTCCGTCTCGCCACCAGCCCGTCGCGCGACTACCTCAACTCGTCCTTCAACGAGATGCCGACCAGCCGGGCGCGCCACGGCAGGCCGCGCGTGAAAATGCACCCCGACGACATCGCGAGCCTCGGCCTTGCCGACGGGGCCCGCGTGCGGATGGGCAACGAGCGCGGCGAGATCGTGCTGGCGGCCGAGGCGTTCGACGGGGTGCAGCGCGGCGTCGTCATCGTCGAGAGCATCGCCCCCAACGACCACTTCGAGGGCGGGGAGGGCATCAACACGCTCACCAGCGCCGTCCAGGGCGCGCCCTATGGCGGCGCCGCCTTCCACGACAACCACGTCTGGATCGAGAGGGCGTAAGCGGCGATGCGGAGAACGGGATGGCTGATGTCCATTGTCAGGTCGATGGTTGCCCTTTCGGCCATTGCCATTGCGATAGCCGTCGGCGCCGCGGCTCAGTCCGGGCCGCCCGAGATTCCTGATGCAGTCGCCCAGCGGATGATCGACCTCGGTCTGCAGAACATCCAGCGCGGGCTGTGCGGCGGGCTCAACGGCTGCGCGCCGGCGACGCCCGAGGAGTTCCAGCTTCCCCCCATCACGCTGGGGCAGGCGCGCGTCGCCATCCTCGCCGGCACTCAGTCCGCCGTCGCCCGCTGGTGCGGCCTCGACGCCGACCGCAGGAGCATCGCGCCGACCATGCGTCTCGTCCGGCAGAAGTTCAGGCTCGACGAGCGCCAGGTGGCGCTCATCGCCATCATCCACGGCATCCAGCAGAGCATGGTGTCCGACCAGCTGAAGTCGAGAGGCGAGTGCGACGCGGTCACCCGCAGCAGGCTCGACGCCGAGTTGCCGAAGGGGTGAGGTCCAGGGCTGAGCCCGAGACGTTGAACGCGAGAGCCAAGGAGGGCCAAATGGCCAAATCCGTCGCCTATCTGAATCCGCCGAGCTCGACTCCGCCGGCCGGCATGTACAGCCACGTAGCGCGCATGGCGGCCGGCGAGCTGGCCTTCATCGCCGGCCAGGTGGCGGTGGACAGATCGGGCGCGTCGGTGGGCGTGGGCGACGTGGCCGCCCAGGTGAACCAGGTATTCGCCAACATCGGCGACATTCTCAAAGACCTCGGCGCCGACTTCGAGCAGGTTGTGCAGCTCACCACCTACCTGACGGGCGCCGACAGCATCCCGGCCTTCATGTCCGCGCGTTCTGTCCTGTTCCCGAAGCTGTTCCCCGGCGGCAAGTATCCGCCCAACACGCTGCTGGTCATCGACCGGCTGGTGAAGCCTGAGTTCCTGGTCGAGGTCGCCGCCATCGCCCGCCTGCCGGGGTGAGATGCTCGCAGGGAGAGCGGGCGCATGGGCGCAATGCCGTTTCCCAGCATTGTCAGTCGTAGGGTGCAATACGGCGTTAGCCCGTATTGCACCGATTCCGCTCCTGCGGTGGTGTCCGCCATCGGTGCAATGCGCTTCGCTTATTGCACCCTACAGGTGCTTCCTCAGCCCCTGGGCTGGGGGACGATGCGGATGTAGGGCTTGGGGGCCTTCCAACCGTCCGGGTATTGCTTCCTGGCGTCCTCGTCGGAGACCGAGCCGGCGATGATCACGTCCTCGCCCTGCTGCCAGTTCACCGGGGTGGCCACCTTGTGCCGGGCGGTGAGCTGCAGCGAGTCGATCACCCGCATCACCTCGTCGAAGTTGCGACCCGTCGTCATGGGGTAGACCAGGATCAGCTTGATCTTCTTGTCCGGGCCGATGACGAACACGTTGCGCACCGTCTGGTTGTCGGCGGGCGTGCGCCTGGTGGGATCGCCCGAGACGCTGGCCGGCAGCATGCCGTAGAGCTTCGCCACGTTGTAGTCGGTGTCGCCGATGATCGGGTAGTTGGGCGCATAGCCCTGGGTCTCCTCGATATCGGCGGCCCAGCCGGCGTGCCGGTCGAGCGGATCGACCGACAGGCCGATGATCTTGACCCCGCGCTGCTCGAACTCCGGCTTGATCTTGGCCATGTAGCCAAGCTCGGTGGTGCACACCGGCGTGAAGTCCTTGGGATGCGAGAAGAGCACGGTCCAGGAATTTCCGATCCAGTCGTGGAAGCGGATCTTGCCTTCCGTGGTCTCAGCCTCGAAGTCGGGAGCGGTGTCGTTGATGGAAAGGGTCATGTCGCACCTCCAGCTTGGCCCGGTCCGCCGCGTCGCCGGCAGCCCTCTCGCGGGCTGCTGCAACCGACGATCAAAAGCAGAGTTGTGCGGCGGGCCGAACCAACATTTTCTGCTAAGCTTAGCAAGCATGCCAGCCGCACCGGCGCGCCGAGACCGATACGACACCGTTCCAGGGCGCTCCGGGAACCGCATTGGAGCCTGGGTGCCGCCACGGTCTGCGCTACCCGCGCCGGGCGGAGGATCTCGCTCCGGTATGATACCATGAAATGAGTCTCCTGCTCCACCGCAACCGGCAGCGGAGAGCCGATTGATGCGCCACACCGATACGGCCCCGTTCGCGGAGAGCGGCGCCTCGCCGCCGGGGCCGCCGCGCGACGAGATCGCCGCCTGGCATCTGCTGGACGAGTCGGGGCTGGTGGACCGCCTGACGGAGCGGGCCATCTTCACGGCCGACGAGCGCGCCCGCATGGGCCGGCTGGCGGCTCAGCTCGTGCGCGGTGCCCGCGCCAACCGCCACCAGCACGGCGGCATCGACGCCTTCATGGCCGAATACGGGCTCTCCTCGGACGAGGGCGTCATCCTCATGTGCCTGGCCGAGGCGCTGCTGCGCATCCCCGACAAGGACACGGTGGACGCGCTGATCGCCGAGAAGATCGGCAGCGGGCAGTGGCTGAGGCATTTTGGGCGCTCGGACAGCCTGCTCGTCAACGCCTCGACCTTCGGCCTGATGATCACCGGCGGCGTGGTGCGGCTGGGCCAGGACAAGGGCTCCGGCCCTGCGGCCGTGCTGAGACGGGTGGTGGGCCGGTCGGGCGAGCCGGTGATCCGGCAGGCGCTGCGCCAGGCGATGCGCATCCTGGGCGACAGCTTCGTGCTGGGCCAGACCATCGAGCGGGCGCTGGCGCGCGCGGCACCGCTGGAGGCCAGGGGTTTCCGCTTCTCCTACGACATGCTGGGCGAGCGGGCGCGGACGGATGCGGACGCCGACAAGTACTTCGATCGCTACATGGCCGCTGCCGAGGCCGTGGGCCGGGCGCACCCTGCCGGCCGCGGCACCCTGCGGGCGCAGGAGCTGCTGGCGCGCCCCGGCCTTTCGGTCAAGCTCTCCGCCCTGCACCCGCGCTTCGATCCCGGCAAGGAGGAGCGGCTTCTGCGCGAGCTCAAGCCGCGCCTTGTCGAGCTGGCCGCGGCGGCACGGCGCAACGGCTTGATGCTCACCATCGACGCCGAGGAGCAGGAGCGCCTCGATCCCACGCTCACGCTGTTCGCCGCCGCGTTCGCCGATCCGGCGCTCAAGGACTGGCCGGGGCTCGGCATCGTCGTGCAGGCCTACGGCAAGCGGGCGATCCCAGTGCTGCGCTGGCTGCGCCGCCTCGCCCAGGCGGAGGGCAGGCCGATCCCCGTGCGGCTGGTGAAGGGCGCCTACTGGGACAGCGAGATCAAGTGGGCACAGGAGCGCGGCCTCGCCGACTACCCCGTGCTGACGCGCAAGGTGCACACGGACCTGTCGTGGCTCGCGTGCATGCGGCTGCTCCTCTCCGATCCGGCTGCGTTCGTGCCGCAGTTTGCGACCCACAACGCCCTGTCCATCGCCGCCGTCAGCGTGGTCGCTCCATCGACCAAGGCCTACGAGCTTCAGCGGCTGCACGGCATGGGCGAGGCGGTCTACGAGGAGGTGGCCGGCGAGGGCGGGCTCGGCGCCGCCTGCCGCATCTATGCGCCGGTGGGGCCGCACGAGGACCTGGTGGCGTATCTGGTGCGGCGGCTGCTGGAGAACGGAGCCAACACCTCGTTCGTCCACCGCCTTGCCGACGCTGCGGCGCCCATCGAGGAGATCGTGCGCGATCCGCTTGCGGTGGTGGAGACGGAGCGGCAGGGCCGCAGCGCGGTGTCGCGGCTGCCGCGCCCGCCGGAGATCTTCCTGCCCGAAAGGATGAACAGCCGCGGCATGGCGTTGGACCAGCCGGCCGTGCGCCGGTCGCTCCTGCCCGATATTGCAGCGGAGCTCCAGGGGACGTTCGCCGCCGCGCCCATCGTGGACGGGAAGGCCCTGGCCGGGGATGACCCAGGACAGAGCGTGCTGTGCCCGCACGACCGGCGTCAGCGCATCGGCACGGTGCGGGCGGCCGACGCCGCGGTCATCGAGCAGGCCATCACGGGCGCGCAGAAGGCGGCACACGCCTGGGACTGCCTTGGCGGGCCGGCCCGTGCTGCGATCCTGGAAAGGGCCGCCGAGCTCTACGAGCGCGACCGGGTGCGGCTGATGGCGGTGATCGTGCGCGAGGCCGGCAAGACGCTCGACAACGCGCTCGGCGACGTGCGCGAGGCCATCGACTTCCTGCGCTACTACGCGGGGGAGGCCCGCCGGCTGTTCTCCGGTCCCGTGTCGCTTCGCGGACCGACCGGTGAGACCAATGTCCTGGAGTTGCGCGGCCGCGGTCCGTTCGCCTGCATCTCGCCGTGGAACTTCCCCCTCGCCATCTTTACCGGCCAGGTGGCGGTGGCGCTGGCGGCCGGCAATCCGGTGCTGGCGAAGCCGGCCGAGCAGACCCCGATCGTCGCCTTCCTGGCCGCCCGGCTCCTCAACGAGGCGGGCCTGCCGCCCGGTGTGCTGCAGCTCCTGCCCGGTGACGGAGCGGTCGGCTCCGTCCTGGTCAAGGACCCGCGCGTGGCGGGTGTGGCCTTCACGGGCTCCAACGCCACCGGTTGGGCCATCCAGAGCGCTCTGGCCGGGCGGCGCGGTGCCATGGTGCCGCTGATCGCCGAGACCGGCGGGCTCAACGCCATGATCGCCGATTCCAGCGCACTGCCCGAGCAGGCGATCCGCGACGTGGTGCGCTCCGCCTTCGACTCCGCGGGCCAGCGCTGCTCGGCGGCGCGGCTGTTCTTCGTGCAGGAGGATGCCGCCAAGCTGATCGTCGACATGCTGGTCGGGGCGGTGGAGGCGCTCGATATCGGCGATCCGCTCGATTACGCCACCGACATCGGGCCGGTCATCGACGAGGATGCGGCAGAGCGGCTCGACGCCCATAAGCTGCGCATGCAGAAGGCGGCGCGGCAGCTTGTGGACCTGGCCCTGCCGCTCGACTGCGAGACCGGCACATACGTGACGCCGGCCGTATTCGAGATCGCCGACGCCGGCCTCCTCAAGGAGGAGGTGTTCGGCCCCATCCTGCACGTGGTCCGCTTCCAGGCCGGCCATCTCGACAAGGTGGTCGCGGCGATCAACGCCAGCGGCTACGGCCTCACCTTGGGCGTGCACAGTCGGATCGCGGCGGTGGCGGACTACGTGGCCGAGCACGCGCGGGTCGGCAACCTCTACGTCAACCGCAACCAGATCGGCGCCGTGGTGGGCGTGCAGCCGTTCGGCGGCGAGGGCCTCTCGGGCAGCGGGCCCAAGGCCGGCGGTCCGAGCTATCTGGCCCGCTTTGCCACCGAGCGGGTGCGCACCACCGACATTACCGCCACCGGCGGCAACGTGGCGCTGCTCGGTCTCGGCGAGGAAAGCTGAGCCCTCTCGCGGGCCGCCGCAGTGAGATCCCCAAAGGGCTGGGCTGTGCCAAGGGCGGGCCGGCGCTCAAGCCTCCGCTGCCGAATTTGGGCCTAAACTTGCATGTACGCCCTTTATGTTTAGCACTCTGACGTGGGCGCGTCCGTGGGGGGCTGTGCCTGGTGTAGGAGGAGGGGGTCCCTGGTGTTCTGGCGCCGTATCGGCGGCTTGGCTGCGATGGCTTGCCTGTGCGCGGCCCTCGACAGCCCGCCGGCCATTTCCGCTCAATCTGCCCAAAGTATAGCCAAGCAGCGCGACGGCTCGGTCCTGATTGCGGGACGCTCCCTGCGCTGCGGCAAGATGCGCAACGTGATCGATCCGGGCCTGCCAAACCTCGGCCTGGCTGCGCCTGGCGTGGTCGTGTTCAACCCGCGCCAGCTCAACCGTTGGCCCGATACGGTACGGCTGTTCGTGTTCCATCACGAGTGCGGCCACCACCACGTCGGCGGCGACGAATTGGGGGCCGACTGCTGGGCCGTGAAGGAGGGCGTGCGCGACGGCTGGCTCACCCGCGAGGGCCTGGGCCAGGTGTGCCGCTCGTTCGGTGGCGGGCCTGCCACATCGACCCACCCGTCGGGCGCCAGGCGCTGTGCCAGCCTCGACCGCTGCTTCGCCACGGCCATGGCGGCCAAGGAGAAGGCGGCCCAGAAGACCATCGAAGCGCAGGCTGCGCCGGCAGCCACGCCCGGCCCCGATGCGCCCAAGCTGATCGAGGGGCCGGTCTTGAAGCGCAGCGGCATGAACCCGATGCCAAAGTAGGGTGCGACTTGGTGTCAGACCCCTCCGGGTCTGACACCGTTGCGCAAACGGTGTTGAAAACACCGAGGCCAATCAAGGGCGTAGTAGCTATGGTGCCTGACCCGGAGGGTCAGACACCGACCGACCCTACCGGCCGACGAACCTTGGCTTGCGGCGCTGGTTCACGGCGTCGACGCCTTCCTTGAAGTCCTCTGTCCGTCGCAGCCGGGTCTGCTTCTCCAGCTCGATGTCGGTGGCCGCGCGTACGCGCTCGGCCAGCCCGGCGCGCAGCGTGGCGCGCGTCTCCAGGACGCCGAGCGGGGCGTTCTCGGCGATCTCGGCGGCGAGCTTCCGGGCGGCGGCCCGCACCTCGGCCTGCGGCACCAGCACGTCGGCAAGGCCCATCCGGCAGGCCTCTTCGCCGGGGATGCGGCGGCTGGTGTAGAACATCATCGCCGCCTTGGAGGGGCCGATCAGCGCGGGCAGCGTGTGGGTGAGGCCGAAGCCCGGATGGAAGCCCAGCCGCGTGAAGTTGGCGCAGAACCTGGCCTCCGGGCAGGTGACGCGCAGGTCCGGTACCAGGGCGAGCCCCAGCCCGCCGCCCACCGCAGGGCCGTGGATGGCACCCACCATCGGCTTGGCGGTGCGGAACAGGCGCACGGCCTCGAGGTAGAGGTGCCCGGCCTGGCCGGCCTCGGATTTCCGCACCAGCACGTCCTGCACGTCGGTGCCGTCGCCGAGCTTGGCGCCGGCGCAGAAGGCGGTGCCTTGCGCCGCCAGCACGATGGCGCGGCAGGCCTTGTCCTGGTCCAGCGCCTCGCAGGCGTCGGCGAGCTGGCGGATCAGGTCGATGTCGAAGAAGTTGTGCGGGGGACGGCGGATCTCGATGGTCGCCACCATGCTGGCGTCGAGATCGACGCCGATGTCCTTGAACGTGCTCATGCGTCTCGGGGTCAGACCCCTTTCCTCCAACGATGCGGTTCCTTCTGTGACCGAGATGAAAGGGGTCTGACCCCTACAACTCGATCGTCATGAAAACACTGTTCGGGTCGAGGCGATAGTCGCCGAACGGGGCGCATTCCACAAATCCGAAGCGCGCATAGAGGGCCCGGGCGGACGCGAACGCGGCCATCGAGCCGGTCTCCAGGCTGAGCCGCCGATAGCTGCGGGAGCGGGCCTCTCCGACCATGTGCCGAAGCAGCGCGAGCCCTACGCCGCGGCCCCGGTGGCGTGCGGCGGTGTGCATCGACTTGACCTCGCCGTGGGTCGGATCGAGCTCCTTCAATGCGGAGCAGCCCAGCAGGCTGGCGCCATCCCAGGCGCTCCAGAATGTGATGCCGGGCGCCCGCAGGGCGTCCAGGTCCAGGACATGCGTGCTCTCCGGCGGCGACGACGCGCGGCAGAACGCGACGTGGGTCGCCAGCAGCGCGGCAATCTCGGGGCCGCGGAGGTCATCAACCCGAATGTGCACGGGGTCAGACCCCTTTCCTCTGGCGTCTTGTTTTGTCTTGGCCGTGGTTGAAAGGGGTCTGACCCGGTCGCGTCACCGCAAGCCCAGCCCGCGGGCGATGATGCCACGCAGAATTTCCGTGGTGCCGCCCTGGATAGTGAGCTTCGGTGCGATCAGCGTGGCGTAGGCCAACTGCTCCTCGAAGGTGGCCCGGTTGGCGGCGCCGTCCGCTGCGAATGCCGCGAGGTCGCGCGCCCTGTGGGGCAGCCTCTGCTCCCAGATGGTGCCCACGTCCTTGACGATGGCGGCCTCCACTACCGGCTCCTTGCCCGCGGCCAGCATGCCGGCCACGGAGACTGACATGCGGCGGAGCGCGTGCAACTCGGCCACCAGCCGGCCCACGCCCTCGGCGCCGCGGGTGTCGGGCTTGTCGCCCAACACGCGCACCAGCTCGGCCAGCACGTAGTAGGTCTCCAGGAAGCGCTCCGGGCCGCTGCGCTCGTAGGCCAGCTCGCTGGTGGCCTGCTTCCAGGCGCCGTCCACCTCGCCCAGCACGTGGTCGTCGGGCATGAAGGCGTCCGTGAACACCACCTCGTTGAAGTCGTGCTGGCCGGCCATGTGCCAGATCGGGTTCACCGTGATGCCAGGCGTCTTCATGTCCACCACGAACTGGGTGAGGCCGTGCCGGCGGTTCTCCTTGGTCGGGGCCGAGGTGCGGAACAGGCCGATCATGTAGTCGGCGTGGTGGGCGTTGCTGGTCCACACCTTGGTGCCGTTGATCAGCCAGCCGCCGTCGGCCCTGGTAGCCCTGGTCTGGGCGGCGAACAGATCGGACCCGGAGTTGGGCTCGCTCATGCCGATGGCAAAGCACACCTCGCCCCGGCAGATGCGTGGCAGGATGCCGGCCTTCACTCGCTCGCTGGCGTACCTGAGGATGACGGGGCCACTCTGCCGGTCGGCTACGAAGTGCAGCCGCACCGGCGCATTGGCGACGCGGAACTCCTCGGTGACGACGTAGCGCTCCAGGAAGCTGCGCTCGTGCCCGCCGTATTGCTTCGGCCAGGTCATGCCGATCCAGCCGCGTGCCCCCACCTTGCGGCTGAACTCCGCGCTGAAGTTGCCGTCGATGGCGCCGCCGTGGGGACTGAAGGTGCCGGCCTCGATCTCCTCGGCCAGGAACGCCCGCACCTCGGCCCGCAGGGCGGCGCACTCGGGCGGGAGGCGGATGGGATCGAAGGTGAGCTCGGTGTTCATGAGGCCCCCTACCGCGCCGCCAGCATCGGCCAGAGCGCATCTGCACCTTTGGCTGCCACCAGCTGCCCAAGCTTGACCGCCCAGACGCTCTCGCTGCCGAAGTCGTCGCGCCAGGCCCACAGCCGGCGGGTGTAGCGGTGCAGCACGTGCTCCTGGGTGAAGCCGATGGCGCCCAGCACCTGGTGGGCGATGGCTGCCCCCTCCCCCGCCGCCTCGCCCACGCGGATCTTGGCGGAGGCCGCTTCGAGGAAGACAGCTTCTTCAAAGCTTGCGCCGACCGGATTCCCCTCCCCCTTGTGGGGAGGGGTCAGGGGTGGGGGTAACCCCTCACTTCGATGTTCTGGAATACCCCCCACCCTGTCCCTCCCCCACAAGGGGGGAGGGGACCCTGCGGCGCCCGGCTCGCCAAAAGCGAAAACCGGAGAGGCGGCGATGGCATCGGCGGCCGAGCCCGCGGCGGCGATGGCGGCGGCTGCCTCGCCGGCGAGGCGGGCGAGGCTCTGCTGCACGGCCTGGAACTTGCCGATGGGGCGGCCGAAGGCGACGCGCTCGTTGGCGTAGGCGACGGAGAGGTCAAGGATTGCCTCCAGCGCACCCGCCATCTGCATGGCGCGCCCCGCCGCCCCCATCAGCAGGACCGCGCCGGCGTCGAGGCCGGATGGTGCATCCTCGACGGCCACCGGGCGCACACCATCGAAATGCACAGGGTTGAGCGCGTCGCCGGCGAGGCTTGTGCCGTCGGCGATCTGCACGGCGCCGGCCTCGACCAGAGCGACCACGCCGCCACCGGCCTCGCGCTCAGCGAGCACGGCCAGATGCCCGGTCGCCTTCGCCAGCGGCACGGCGCGCAGGCGCCCGCTCAGCGTTCCATTGTCGGCCAGGACGACCTTGTCGCCATCCCGCACCGGTCCGCACGTCATCGGCCCTTTCGGCGCGGAGACGCCGACCTGCGCCAGCATCCACCCGGCCAGCAGCGTCTCGGCGATGGGCAGGGGAACCGCGGCGCGGCCCGCCTCGCGCAGCACGGCGAAGCCGTCGGCCAGCCCGGCGCCGCTGCCGCCGAGCGCCTCCGGCACCCAGGCGAGCGGCAGCCCGGCCTCCTCCAGCGCGCTCCAGGCCGGCGCCACCCAGCTATCGTCCGCTGCGCGGTTCAGCGTCTGCGGGTCGCACACATCGCGGAAGATGCGCCGTGCCGTCTCGGCGACGAGACTGTCGTTGGCCATCGGATGGTTCCCGCCCCCGGTCTGTTCGTTATCCCGCCGTCATGAGGCCCACGACGGCGGCCGTCATCAGCGTTGCCAATGTGCCCGACACCATGGTCCGGGCGCCGAGGCTGGCGATCTCGGCACGGCGCTGCGGCACCATGGCGGCGATGCCGCCCACCATGATGCCAAGGCTGCCGAAATTGGCAAATCCGCACAGCGCATAGGTGAGGATCAGCCGCGAGCGCCCCGACAGGGCGCCGGATGGGAGCCCGGCAAGCTCAAGATAGGCGAGGAACTCGTTGAGCACGGTCTTGACGCCCAGGAGCGCGCCGGCCTCAGCGCATTCCGCCCAGGGGATGCCCGCGAGCCAGGCCAGCGGCGCGAACGCCCAGCCCAGCACCTGCTGGAAAGTGAGCTGCAGCCCGAAGGGCGCGGTCAGCAGCCCAAGCAGCTGGTTGGCCAGCGCCACGAGCGCCACCGCCACGATCAGCATGGCCGTGACGTTGGCGAGCAGCACCACGCCCTCCCAGGTGCCCTGGGCGATGGCGTCCATGCTGGAGCGCGGCGGGTCGTCGATGACGATCTTGTCGCCTTCGGGATCGGCGGAGGAAGCGGATGCTGGGTGCTCGGCCGGGACTTGGGCCGGATCTTGAGCCGGGTCGTGCGGCACCATCAGCTCCGAGAGCAGGAGGGCGGCCGGCACGCTGATGACGGAGGCTACGATCAGATGCCCCGCCGCCCCCGGCAGCACCGGCTGCAGGATGCCGGCGTAGACGGCCAGCACCGTGCCCGCCACTCCGGCCATGCCCACCGTCATGGTGGCGAACAGGCCGGCACGGCTCATGGCCGCCAGATAGGGCCGCACCAGCAGCGGGGCCTCCACCATGCCGACGAAGATGTTGGCCGCCGCCGAGGTGCCGACCGGGCCGCTGACGCCCATCGTCCGCCGCAGCACCCAGCCGACGGCGTGCACCACCCGCTGCAGGATGCCCCAGTGGTAGAGCACCTTGGTGAGAGCGCTGATCACCAGGATCAGCGGCAGGGCGTGGAAGGCCAGGATGAAGCTGTTCTGCGGGTTGACGCTCTGAAACGGCGCGGGCGCTCCGGCCAGGTAGCCGAAGACGAGTTGCACGCCGGCCGCGGTCGCCGCCTGCAGCGCGGTGACGAGCCCCGCCGCGAGATCGAAGGCGCCGCGCACCGCCGGCACATTCAGCATGATGCCGGCGATGACGGCCTGCAGCCCGACCCCCGCGAGGATGAGCCGCGCCATCCGTGCCGGCCCGATGGCGCCCCGCCGCTCGGAGAGCGCCCAGGCGATCAGCGGGATGGCCACGAGCCCGACGAGGCTCTGCGCCTGCAGTGTCATAGGTGCATCTCCCTCTCCCCGTGAATCGCCAACACCGCCACGCGCTCTGACAGTGCGGAGAGAGGGGCAGAGGCACATTCCGATGTTCGTGTTTGCGGCTGCCCCTCGCCCTGGCCCTCTCCCCGCAAGCGGGGAGAGGGATACTGCGGCGCTTGATTTGTAGGCGAGGGCAGCGGGGCCAGGCAACCGCTTCGAGGCGTGGACCGCCAGGGGCCGGCCGCGGGCAGGACTTGACGATCCATCGCCGTACATTTATATAAACAAATAGAAATATAACCGTGTGGGCACGCTCGATGCAGGCAGATCAGATCGACAGGGCGTTTGCGGCGCTTGCCGACCCGACGCGGCGGGGCATCCTGGCGCGGCTCTCCCAGGGCGAGGCGACGGTCAACGAGCTGGCGGCGCCGTTCGACCTGACCCAGCCCGCCATCTCCAAGCACATCAAGGTGCTGGAGCGGGCCGGCCTGATCTCGCGGGGGCGCGTGGCCCAGACGCGGCCGTGCCGCCTGGAAACGGCGCCGCTGCAAGGGCTGGCGGAGTGGATCGAAGCCTACCGCCACCTCTGGGAGGACAGCTTCGAGCGCCTCGACGCTCACCTCAAATCGACTCAAGCAGCGAAACGGAAAGGACGGAAAGATGCCCGCAAATAAGCGCGCGACGGCGGCGGACGCGGCCTTCGTCATCACCCGCGTCTTCGACGCTCCGCTCTCGCTGACCTGGAAGGCGTGGACCGAGGCCGACCAGCTCAAGGCCTGGTGGGGGCCGAAAGGCTGCACCATCGAGGTCGCCAGCCTGGAGCTCCGGCCCGGCGGGTTCTTCCACTTCAACATGCGGTTTGCGAACGGCCAGGAGTGGTGGGGGCGCTTCCTTTATCGCGAGATCGCGCCGCGGCAACGCATCGTGTGGCTCAACTCGTTCTCGAACCCCGGCTGCGGCATCACCCGCGCACCGTTCGCCATGGCCATCCCGCTCGAGATCCTCAACGACGTGACCTTCGCCGAGCGCAGCTGCAAGACCACGGTGAGCCTGCGCGCCACCCCGCATGGCGCCACGGACGAGGAGATCGCCACGTTCAAGAGCATGCACGGCAGCCTGGAGCAGGGCTATGGCAGCACCTTGGACCAGCTGGCGCAGGTCTTGGCTCAGGTCTCGGCCAAGGTCTCGGGGTGAGATTGCCGGAAAGGGCTGAGCCGCCATCATCCCGGCTGGAGGGACGCGAGCCGAAGCGACGGGCCCTCCAGTCCGGGATCGGTGCGCAGGCGTGGTGCGGTGCGGCGAGGCGGGTGTCGAAGCCGACCTCGACCGGCTGTGTCAGCGAAATATCGCCCGCTTCAAGTGTCCCAAGGCTTATCGCTTTGTCGCTGCACTGCCGAAGAAACGATAGCGGCAAGATCCCTGAAAAACCGAATTGCGCGACATTCTCAAAGCCGACGCACAGCAACAACTCTTGCCGCAGCGCATCATCCGGACGCGCTGTTTGAATACGGAGTATGTCACCCGTGCCACGGTAATGGGCAAAAGGCCCAGCCGAGGGAATATTTCTGTAGTCCGCATCAGGCCGATTTGTTACCTTACTCGCTTCCCCAAGCAAACAGCGGCGGGCTGTCGAGGCCCGCCAGGGTGATGGCGGTCGCGTGCATGGCACATTTTCGCGGGCATATCGTCTTTGCGGATGCCGCTCGCCGGGGCGCCGCGCCAGCCTCGCCGCCAGCCCACACATCGCAGGTCGTTCGCGCGAAATTGACCAAGGCGGGTGAAACCGCGCGGACGTACGTGCGTACTAAGGTAAATCGGGCAGTGCATCGGACAGCCGGCAGTCGCGCCGTGCGGTGCGCGGCAACGCTGCAGCGCCCCACGCATTTGCTGTGTAGGAACGGTCTCGGCGGATGCCGGGCCGCGGCGCCTCAGCTTTCTCTTCCGGCCCGAAACATGCGTCGGCTTTGGAAGGAGCCCATTGGTGACGCCGGAAACGGCACCACCGAAGCCACGGAGCCAAAACAGGACCGAAACAAAACAAGCGAGAGGAGATGCAGAAATGAGGGTAGCAGACTTGCCGCTCGATACCTGGGTCGTGATCGAGCCGCTCTCCAGCGGAGAGTTCAATCTGCTTTCGACACACGCCACCCAGGGCCAGGCGGAGGCGGAGCGCGACGACCGCAACCGTGGCCTGCAGTTCCCTCGCTACAGCGCAGTAAGAGCCCTGGCTCCCGCCGCCGGTGCCCAGGGCTGCTGCGCCGTTCTGATGCACAGGTAGCTGTAGCCCGTGAAGTCCTGAGGTCGTGAAGCCGGGAGCTCGTGGTCGTGGGCGCCTCACGATCTCCTTCGAACGGCTTTCTTGAGGTTTGCAGACGATTGGACGCGTGCCCGTGGAAAAGCCTTCCCACGCGACTGCCCCTCACCCTAGCCCTCTCCCCGTTCGCGCCGAAGTGGCGCGACGGGGAGAGGGAATCCGGCGGGCGACTGCGTAATGAGGTGTCGGACCCTCAGGCGTCTGACACTATGGTTCCTAGAACGGTGTTGTCGCGATGGTGTCAGACCCAGAGGGTCTGACACCGATCGACACCGATCGGCCTACCACCGACGCCAATGGCGGTGGTGATGGCGAGGCCTGTGGTAGTACCGGTAGCCGTAGTGGCGGTGCCGGTGATACCGCGGACCGTAGCCGTAGTAGTAGCGGTAGCCGTGGCGGCGGCCGTACCAGTTGGCCTGCTGCACATCGGTCATCGGGGGGCTCTGCAGGGCGGGGAGCCCGCCTGTCGGCGCAGCGTCTGCCGGCAGGCCGATCAGGCCTATCGTGAGGGCGCCCGCCGCGCCGGTGAGCCAAGACTTGAGAGTCATGCCGTTGCTCCACTTTGCTCTGGGGCGCACCCGGCGTGTCTTGCGCCTCCTCTGTGTGCCGGCGGCCCGGACGGCCGCCCGTCAGGAATGGTTAACGCCCGGTCGGCATTCAGGTTCCTGGCTCCGGAAGGCGGGCCTGGGCCGCTCCCGGGGTCGGATCGGCGGCGTGGGCGAGGCGGCAACTCAAGCTTGGCCGCGGGAGGAGGAGCCGGCAGCCGCGCGGCGCGTGGCGGCGAGCCTGGCCTCGCGGCGCGTGATGTAGACCGCCGAAGCGAAGATGATCGCCGCGCCCACCCAGGTCCACCGGTCGATGGTCTCGCCGAAGGCGAAGTAGGCGATCGCCACCGAGAAGGGCAGGCGGGAGAATTCGAAGGTCATGGCCAGCGAGGCGTCGGTGGCGGCATAGCCGCGCACCAGGGCGACATGGCCGAGCACCGCGGTGAGACCCAGGCCGAGCACCGGCAGCAGGGCGTCCAGCGTCGGCCAGGTCCACACCAGGAGGGCCGGCGCAAGGGAGAGCGGGGTCAGCATCAGGTTGGTGAGGAACACGATCTTGTCGGGGTCGTCGACCGTCGTCAGCTGCTTGATCATGACGGCAACGATGCCGATCGACATGGCGTTGAACACGGCGCAGAGCTGCCCGATTCCCAATGGCGCCATGCCGGGCCGCAGGATGACCATCGCCCCCAGGAATCCGACCATGATGGCGGTCCAGCGCCGCAGCCGCACCCGCTCGCCCAGGAGGAGGATCGCGCCCAGCGTGCCGAACACCGGCGCCAGGAAGCTGATGGCGGTCACCTCGCCGATCGGGATCAACGCCAGGGCGTAAAACCAGGCCTGCATGGAGAGCAGCGAGACGAGGACGCGCAGGCCGTAGAGCGAGAGCTGGCTCGACCTCAAGAGCGAGGCGCCGCGCCAGAGGAGCAGCGGCGACAGCATCAGGGTGGCGAGCAGGTTGCGCAGGAACACCACCTCGAACGGGTGCAGGCCGGCGTTCATGGCCCCGCGCGCGAAGGCGGCCAGCGCGCCGAACAGGGCCATCGAGATGGTGACCCAGACGACGCCGGCAACCGGGCCGCTGGCCGGCACCAGAGCCAAGGGCTTCCAGACAGGTGTCGGCATGGCTCCCCGCGGTGCTGTGCCCGTTTTCGCGGCAAAGACGCGTAGCTATTCACCCGCGCGCCGCCTTGGCAAGGCCGCCCACCGCCGCGCATGCCGGTCATGCGGAGAGCAGGTTGCAGGTTTCAGGGACCAGGGCCAGGGTAGGCTGATCCTGAAGCCTGGCCCTGAAACCTGAACCCCTGAGACCTGAACCCCTGAGACCTGGCCCCGACATGACCGAGCCCTGCGATCTCTCCGCCCTGGACGCGCGCGCTGCCATCGGCCGGCGCCAGCTCTCGCCCCTGGAGCTGCTGGAAAGCTGCCTTGCCCGCATCGAGGCCACCAACGGCGCCGTCAACGCCATGGTGGCGATGGATGCCGACGCGGCGCGCCGGCGGGCGGCGGAGATCGAGCAGGCCATCGGCCGGGGCGACGAGGTGGGGCTGCTGGCCGGGCTGCCGATCGGCGTGAAGGACCTGCAGGCGACGGCCGGGCTGCGGACCACCCACGGCTCGCTGCTGTTCAAGGACAACGTGCCGACCCAAGACGAGCTGAGCGTGGCGCGGGTGCGCAAGGCGGGGGGCGTGATCGTCGGCAAGACCAACACGCCGGAGTTCGGCGCCGGCGCCAACACGACCAACCGGGTGTTCGGCGCCACCGGCAATCCGTTCGACCCAGCCAAGACCTGCGCCGGCTCCTCCGGGGGCTCGGCCGTGGCGCTGGCGTTCGGCCAGGTGACCCTCGCCACCGGCTCGGACTACGGCGGCAGCCTGCGCACACCCGCGGCCTTCTGCGGCGTGGCGGGCTTCCGCCCCTCGCCCGGCGTGGTGCCTGGCGTGGATCGGCCTGTGAGCCTCAACCCGTTCAGCGTTCTTGGCCCCATGGGCCGCACGATCGCCGACGCGCACCTCCTGCTGCTCGCCCAGATGGGCGTCGACAAACGTGATCCGTTCTCCTCGGAACGATGGATGCCCGGCATGCTCAAAGGCGCCGACCTCGGCAGACTGCGCGTCGCGGTCTCACCCGATCTCGGCTGCGCACCTGTCGATCAGCGCATTGCCGCGCTTTTCAATGAGCGTGTCGGCCGCTTTCGCCATGCCTTCCGTGAGGTGGAGGAGGGCGCCCCCGACTTCAGCGGCGTGCACGAGGTCTTTGAGGTGCTGCGCGGTGTGAATTTCGTGGCCGCTCACCGAGGTCGGCTGGAGAATGCGCGTGACCTGCTGGACGCCAACGTCATCGACAACACCGAGCGCGGTTTGCAGTGCACGCTCGCGGACGTGGCTCGGGCGCATGTGGAGCAGACGAAGCTCTACCGGCGCGTTCTCGCCTTCTTCGACGAGGTTGACGTGCTGATCTGCCCAGCCGCGTCGGTCTCCCCGTTTCCGCACGCGCAACTCTACGTAGAGGAGGTCAACGGCGAGCGCATGCCCACCTACATGCGTTGGCTGGCCATCACCTACGCGCCGACCATGGCGCTCTGCTGCGCCGCCGCCATCTCATGCGGGGTGGACCATGCCGGCATGCCGTTCGGTATCCAGGTGATCGGCCCCAACGGCCGCGACGCGCTCGTGCTCGAGGTGGCGCACGCGCTCGAGCAGGTGCTGGCAGCGGACAAGGAGACGGCGCGGCCGGTGCCCGATCTCTCCCTCTCCTCGCGCAACACTGACCTCCCCTTGCACTCCGACAGCGCGGGGAGAGGGCCGGGGTGAGGGGCAG
>Ga0070696_100000178_pt1 | contig 36749 bp, 37 predicted proteins | sample KBSK1253metaG_FD_65474 | JGI IMG/M metagenome (GOLD analysis project Ga0070696, IMG submission 65474) | Corn, switchgrass and miscanthus rhizosphere microbial communities from Kellogg Biological Station, Michigan, USA - KBS K1-25-3 metaG | ecosystem: Host-associated > Plants > Roots >... | reverse complement strand
ACCTCATGTATCCCTCGTCCGTCGTCGAGCAGGCGTACGCGTTTCGCGTCACCCGCGGTGCGGACCTCGAGATCGACGAGGATCGCGCGCCGAGCCTGCTCCACGCCGTTGAGGAAGCGTCGCAACGCAGGTTCGAGCAGCCCGTCGTGCGCGTGGAAGTGGAACGGGCGATGCCCTCCGTGTTGCGCGACGTCGTGCTCCGCGAGCTGCGTCGCGAGCATGGAGGTTCGGGACTCGATACCGAGGACGTCTACGAGATCGACGGACCGCTCGACCTCGGCGCGCTCGCCGATCTGCAGATCTCCGGCGGGCCTGGAGTCGAGTACCCGCCGTTCAAGGGCGCCGACCCCCTGCCGCATGACCGCAGTATCTGGTCGGCGATCGAGGCGCGCGATCGGCTCTTCCATCATCCGTTCGATGACTACGATGCGACGGTCGTGCGCTTCTTCCGAGACGCCGCGGCCGATCCGGACGTGACCGGGATCAAGTTGACCGTGTACCGCGCGGGCGAGAAGTCGCCGATCGTCGCGGCGCTTGTGGACGCGGCGGAGCAGGGAAAGGACGTAGTCGCCTTCGTCGAGCTGAAAGCCCGATTTGACGAAGAGCGCAACATCGGGTGGGCCAAGCGTCTCGAGGAGGCCGGGGGACGCGTCGTCCACGGGCTCGTGGGAGTGAAGAACCACGCGAAGGTCGCGCTCGTCGTCCGCCGCGAAGGCAGCCGACTGCGGCGCTTCGTTCACATCGGGACCGGCAATTACAACGCGCAGACGGCGCAGCGCTATACGGACCTGTCGCTGCTCTCGGCCGACGAGGAGCTCACGGCGGACATTCAGGATCTCTTCAACGAGCTCACCGGGAGCTCTCGTGCCCCGCTCCAGCTCACCCGAGGCTGCCTCGTTTCGCCGAAACAACTGCTGCCGGAGTTGTTGGCCCGCATCGAGCGCGAGGCGGCACACGCGCGCGCCGGCCGAGGCGGGCACATTCGCATGAAGCTGAACGGATTGTCCGATCCCGACGTCGTGGCCGCGCTCTTTCGCGCGTCACAGGACGGTGTTCGGATCGAGCTGGTGGTGCGCGGCGTCTGTACGTTGCGGCCGGGGCTGACTGGCGTGTCGCACAACATTACCATCGTGAGCGTCCTTGGCCGATTTCTCGAGCACGCGCGCGTATTCCACTTCGCGAACGCGGGCAACCCCGAGTACTACATTGGGTCGGCCGACATGCGTCCGCGCAACCTGCGCCGCCGAGTGGAGCTTCTTGCTCCGGTGCACGAGGGCATGTGCCGCGCGCAGCTGGACACGCTGCTCGACGCGTACATCAACGATCCCACGGCGTGGGAGCTGACCTCAGCGGGCGAGTACACGAGACGACACGGCGAGGGACCGAGCGCTCAGGAGCGTTTCCTCGGCGCTCTCGCCGTGACCATTGGCGACGAGAGGTGAGACCGCGATCGCGAACGCGCGTCGCCCTTACGCTTGCCCGCCGAGGCAGGCCTGCACGATCTGTCGCTTCGCCGACCGCGGATCGTTGATCGTTTCGTAAAACTGATCGAAGAACCTGAGCGTGTTGTTCACGATGCCCGGCTTCATGCGCGCGGCGAGCGGGTCGCGATACAGCGCGTAGATCGCGTCCTTCTTGTCGCGGAAGATCGCGAACGCCTTCTCGTAGTTCGCGGCGTCGGTGCAGTAGCCACGCATGAGCCGCTCGGTGACCCGCTTGATGGGAAGCTGTGGCGCCGGGCCCGAGTACCTGGTGTTCACGGCGCCGGACCAGTCGTAGTCATAGGCGACCGGATAGTACGCGGTGTCCTTCTGGAACAGCGCCACATTGTGCAGCGCGGCGACGGAGAAATCCGTGTTGCCGATGAAGTACTCCCAGACGCCGAAGAGGGCGCTCTCCGCTCCGTCCAGATCGGCCCCTGTCGCGCCCTTGATGTCCACGACCTTACCACCCATGCGCTCACCAAACGCCGGTTCGCTTTCGAGCAGGTACGCGTACCGCGTCGCCAGCGTGTCCTTTCTCTCGGGGTCGATGTACGTGACGCGCACGAGCCGGGTATCCATGCTCAACGGTGTCACGAGCCGCTGGACGCGATACAGCTGGTATTCCTGCAAGACGTATTGCTCGAAGTCGTCGTTGTCGCGGCAGTGCATTACCAATCGCACGTTGTCGAGATGACGGAACGCCGTCTTCTTCACCGAGTCCTTGCTGAAATTGAGTCGGAGCGGCGGGATGTCGCAGTTCTTCCTTCGCCAGATGCCACGCGTGCGCACGCGAACCGGGACGCGCACTTCGCCGCTGTCCGTCGTGTATTTGATCTCGGCGGCATGATACGGTGGCGTTCCGCTGCGCTCCTTCTTCAGTTGCTTGAAGGGCGCCAGCAGCGTGAACTGCATGACCTCCGACGCCGTGAAAATCGGCGGCGGCGTGTACGCCTTGGGCGTCTTCTTTACTTCGACCTGAGGCGCCTGCGCGAACGCTGACACCGAGAGGAACAACAGCCCGCCCGCGGCGAGGCCGCGGCCGAGAAACGCTTTGCCGACGGTCTTCATTTGATTTCCGCTCCGATCACCTGGGATTTGGCATGCAATGCGTCCAGTAGCTCTGCTGAACGCGCGGATTTCTTCAGTTGAACGGCATACTCCACGACGTGCGTGCCGTCCGGCTCGTGCACGACACCGCCGAGGCGCCATTTCTTCAGGAACTCGTCGAAGATGGCTTCCACCGCGATGCGTGACTCGTCGGGGTTGTACGTGCGAAGACGCAGGAGCACGTCCCGACGGGTCATCTCGTCGTCATCGACCTCGTCCTTCTCCATGCGACGCTTCCGCCGCCAGGCGCGGTCCGCGACCAACTCGAGCTGGTCCGGTGTCATGTTCTCGAAGATCTCGTTGTCCAGCGCGGCGACGAAGGTTCCCGTCTGACGCATGCGCATGTCATCCAGATCTTCCATCGCCTGCATGGCGCGGGCGCCTTGAAACGCCGGTGCCTTCCCGAAATCGGTGTACCAGAGCGCGAGCACCAGCACGTTGAACAGCACGGAAATCACCGCCGCCACTGGCAGCTGCACGGCCGCCGCGAGTCCAACCGCAGTCGCGAGAAATACGTACACGGCGTCTTTGCTGTCGTCGAGCGTCGTGCGAAAGCGCACCGCCGCGATGATGCCCGCGAGGCTGAAGGCGAGCGCGAGCGAATACTTCACCATCACCACCACTCCCGCTACGAGTGGCGGGAGAATGAGCAGCGTCTGCACGACGGATTGTTGATAGCCGCTCTTCTTTCGGGTCAGCGCGTAGATCCACGCAACCGGGAGCGCGAGCAGCACCGCTCCAACCATCGCGGCGGCGACCGTGAGCGCGAGGGTCACCTCGTCGATCGTGACCTGTGACGCCGCCCGCGCCGCCGCCGACTTGCTCAGGACGTCGAACGAGCCGCCACCAGCGAACAGCGATTCCAGCGAGCCGTGCATGACGGCCTTCGCCTGCGGCAGACGCCAGAGCCACGCCGACACCCCGAACAGCACGAGGTAGTAGAGCGCGGTGCGCAATACCACGTTGTCTTTGAATGAAACCGAGTGCTCGGACCTTTCGGCCACCCACGCTCCGGTTGGGACTCTCGCTACAATATTCTCCCCGCGCGGGTCTCGCCATGTCGGGTTAATGGCGAGGAGGGCGTCGAGCGACCATTTTTCGCGAAGCCCCCCGCTCTTTCCGCACTCACACCCTGTTTTCAGTCATGTCTCAGCGACGCGCACGCCTGTTCGCCGCCGTCCTTCTCGGCGCATTCGCCACCACACTCGGTTGCATGAAGGCCACCGCGACCGCGGAGGGTGCGCCGCTGGTCTCCGGCGCCGTCGCGCCACCGAAGCTCATCGTGTTCATCACCGTAGATCAGCTTCGCGGCGACATGCTCGACCGGTATCGGAGCGATCTGCGGTACGGATACGCGCGGCTGATGCGTGGCGCGTGGTTCACGAACGCCTTTCAGGATCATGCGATCACCGAAACCGCTCCCGGGCACGCCAGCACCATGTCCGGCCGTTTTCCGCGCAGCACCGGCATCGCCTCGAATACGGCCGGCGTGTTCGACCCCGACCATCCCTTGCTGAACGGGCTTCCAAACGAACCGGGAGCGTCGCCCGAGCGCTTCACCGGGACGACCCTGTTCGACTGGCTGTTCGCCAAGGACCGACGCGCGCGCGCGTTGTCGGTGTCGAAGAAGGATCGCGCGGCCATTCTGCCAATCGGCAAAGCCAAGCAGAACGTCTATTGGTTTTCCGCGAATGGCTCGTTCACCACGAGCACGTACTACCGGGACACGCTGCCGGCCTGGGTGCAGCGATTCAACGATCGTCGCATCGCACAGACCTATGTGGGGGCGCAGTGGCGGCTGTCGCGCGACGCGGCCACGTACCCGGAACCGGATTCAGTCGTGTTCGAGAATCACGGCCGCGATTTTCTCTTTCCTCACGCTTTTCCGAGCGACACGTTGAGGGCCTCGGCGTATCTGCCGCTGACCCCAACGATGGACTCGATCACGGCGCTGTTTGCGCTCGAAGGTCTTCGGCAGATGGAGCTGGGGACCGGACCGCAGACTGACATCCTCGCGGTGTCGTTCAGCGCCACGGACTATATCGGCCATACGTACGGCCCGGACTCGCGAGAAGCGCATGAGAACGAGCTCCGACTCGACGAGACCATCGGCTGGTTTCTCGATTCGCTGTACCGGCTCCGGGACTCGAGCACGATTGCGATCGCCTTGACGGGAGATCACGGCATTTCGCCGATTCGCGAGCTCGCGCGGCAACGCGGGCAGGCGACAGGGGATCAGGGGCTGCTCGTGAGCGTCAGCGAGCAGGTCGCGGCGGTGCGTGAAAAACTTCGGGCCGCCAGCGTGGACACGATGGCGTTCATGATCGACGGCCCGCTCGTCGCGATCAATCGGGATGCCATGTCGCGAGGCGGACTGAAGCCGGACGCCGTGCTCGACGACTTCATGCGCGCCGCGCGTCAGGTCCGAGGCGTGGCCCGCGTGGATCGTTTTCGCGACTTACGGCGCGCGGATTTCGCCACCGATGCGATCGCGCGGCGATGGTCGCATCAGATCCCCGAAGGGTCACCCGTCGAGGTCGCGATTACGTTGACGCGCTACAGCTATTGGTACGACGCCACCGCGACGCACGGATCGCCGTACGACCAGGATGCCTCGGTGCCGGTCATCTTCTACGGACCCTGGGCCAAGCCCGGACGTTACGCCACCTTCGCGCGCGTGGTCGACATGGGGCCAACGCTCGCGGCGATGGCGAGCGCGCATCCGCTGGAGAAGCTCGACGGCGTCGTGCTGATGCAGGCGGTGAAATAGCTGCCTATTTCCGCGCCACCTGCGTGACACCGCCGGACACCACGAACGCCATGAGCTCGGCGCTGTCCGTCGCGAGTGGCCGCACATTGCGCGACGGGTAGATCCGGATGACCCCCGTGAACGTGTAGGAAAAGGGCAGATAGACGGTGACGTGATCCTCGAGGCCTCCGCCGAAGCGCGACATCGCTTCGGTCGTGATGAACCCGAACGCTTTCTCGACGCCGTCGGCGCTCGTCGTCACCACGACAGGCCTGTCGAATCGGCGCTTTTCTCCGACGAACGCGTCGAGCAGATCACGCGTCGAGGTATACACGAGCCGGACGAGAGGGAGCCGCTTGAACGCGGTGTCGACGGCCGCCACCACCCACCGCGCCAGCACGCTCGACGTGAGGAACCCGAAGAGCGTGACGAGCGCGATGGTCACGACGATCCCCAGTCCCGGATACCGCAGGCCCATCCACTGATCCACGGTGCTGAAAATCAGCCAAAACACGTAGATCGTGACGACCGCCGGCGCGAGGATGATGAGGCCCCGGAAGAAATAGTTGAGGAGGCGTGACACTCAGGGTGTGGTGAACGGGGTGGACAGTTCCGTGTTGTCCCATCGCAGCCGCAGGACGCCCGCGGTTGCGCTCGTCGGTTCGACCACAATGGTGAAGCGATCCACCGGTTGCGCCAGCGTCGTCGCCTGCAGCGGGACACGGGCCAGGTCCTGGACGGCCTTGTACTCCGTTCCCCACTGGCCGACCTGCTTGTTGAAGATCAGCTGATACCGGCCGGGAATGGCGACGGTCCACAGCGTGTACATCCCCGCCGGAATCGTCTGCCCCCCAATAGTCAAAGGCACGTTCGTGCGGAATTGCGTCGCGGCGTTCGCACCCGTGCGCCAGATGGTATCGCCCAGCACGCCGTTCGCGCCGAAGACTCTCCGTCCCCGCGCCGAGGGGCGGCCGTAGTCCACCCAGAGCTGCGCGGGTCCGACCGTGGCGTTCACGGTGTCGCGCGGCGACAGCAGACCCATCGCCCGCGTCTGCCTCTCGCGCTCGGCGAACATCGCCGCGATGGCGGCGACGTCGGCGTAGCTCTGTCTTCGTGCCACGATGTGCTGCGTCGTTCGCGCGCCGTCCACTGTTTGAACGAGCCCGCGGTCGTCCGTCGTGACTTCGTAGGGAAAGCCGGCGATGCTGGCCCAGTAGCGGTTCGTCCCTTTGCGAACGACGGCCATGGGGGTCGGCGTATTCGCCGCCACGCCGATGATCGCGTACATCGCGCTGTCGCGGTTCGTCGCCCGAAGCGCGGCGATGGGCCACTCGAACAGCGACACCGCAAAATTGATGTAGGGAAATGCCCCGCGTGCGCCGACCCGACGCGTGATCATCGTATCCCGATGGATCTGCGCGATCGCGCTGTCTCCCGTGAACACCATGTTCGTGGATCGCGCCGCGTTCGGTACGACGCTGCCGTCCGGAAGCCGCTGCGTGATCTCCCACGTCGTCGGCATCCCGCTCGAGTTCAGCATGATCGTGTAGCGAGTAACGATCGTCCGCGGTGCTCGCTGCATGAACATCCCTTCGATGCGGTCGCCCGTTCGCGAGTATTGGTCGACACCGACGGTATCGTTTCCCAGACGCACGACAAACGCGCCGGACTCGGCGGCCGCCGGAGAAGGCGTCGTCGACGGCTGACAGGCCGCGACAAAAGCGAGCAGAACCAGGCGAGTTTTGCTCATACGATGAGACCTCGAGAGGACGTCGCGTGATTCTATGGCGCGCGTGTGACAGGGGGAAGCGCTGGCCTCGCGCTTGCGCCGTTCGCGTCGCAACTCGTCATACAACGGAGCAACCACAGCGATGGGACACCTGAGAAAACGCAAGCCGGGACCGCAGCAGCATGCTGAAGGACAGCATGGCACCAGGACGCACGAGCGGTTCGTCGAACAGCTGCACGAGGCCGCCTCGCCCCAGGATCGAGACAAGCGCAATCCGGCCGAAGGACGTCAGCGCGTTCATGAGGGCCGGCAACAGCACGATGTTGCCGAGAAGAACAGTGAGAAGGTGCAGGCGATGCGAGATGCGCAGCGCGGCCGCATCGACGAGAACGTCTTGTCACAGGCGAGCATTCCACGCGGCGACGAAACACGCTGAGATGGCGACGCGCGCACTTCCTCTCACAACCGGTTCCGCGGCGGACTTCATCCCGCCGCGCCCGACGCTTCGTGCGTTGCGGGAGGCTGCGCGCGGTTGCCGCGGCTGCAAGCTCTGGATGGTCGGAACGCAAACTGTGTTCGGTGAGGGACCGGCGAAGGCGCGTGTGATGATCGTCGGCGAGCAGCCAGGTGACCAGGAGGACAGGGAAGGTCACCCCTTCGTCGGTCCGGCGGGCCGGCTGCTGGACGCGGCGCTCGAGGAAGCCGGCATCGATCGCGGCCTCGTCTATCTCACGAACGCGGTCAAACACTTCAAGTGGGAGCGCAGCGAGAAGAGCAAGCGTCGCATCCACAAGAAACCGAACGACGCTGAGATTCGCGCCTGTCGTCCCTGGCTCGATCAGGAAATGAAACTCGTCAAGCCGCGGGTGGTGGTCTGCCTCGGTGCCACCGCTGCGCAGGCGATGCTTGGCAAGAGCTTTCGGGTCACGCAGAGCCGCGGAAAGAAACTGCGCACGGATTTCGCCGAGGCGGTTTTCGCGACGGTCCATCCGTCATCGGTGTTGCGGGCACCGGATCCGAAAGCGCGGGAAGCGGCGCGCCGTGCGTTCATCGCCGATCTCGGGAAAGTCGCGCGTTTTCTTGGCGGAACATGAAGTCGTACGCCGCGAGGACGGACTTGCTGGCTAAATTCTCCTACGTGAAGCTCGCGTACGTGTTCGTCACGATGTGTGTCATCGGCGGCATCGGCGGCGCGGTGGGCTCGATGGTGGGACACGGGCTTGGCCGCGGAGGCCTGCTGGTGGGCGGGTTCTTCGGCGGAGCGTTGTTCGTCATCGCCGGCGGTTTCCTCTGCGTGCGACTGGGATGGATTCGCGCGTCGCAACGGTTCTGGACGAACGCCGGTGGCGTGCTCGGCTTCGTCCTGGCGTGCATGGTTGCGCTGGCGACGCTTTCCTCTCCCGTGGGGCCGATTCTGAGCACGTTGCTCGTCGGCACCGGCGCCGTGTTCGGGGCTCTTGTTGGCCACAGCGCGCACGAGGAGCCTTGACGTCGGGAGGCAGAGGCCGGTAGCGTTGTCGCGCTGACGCGCCGCGTTGGCGCTACCGTGGTCGGATCCCCTCTGCCCTCGCCTCATGTTCATCGTTCCGATCATTCTGCTGGCCGCGCTGTTCGTCGTGATGTGGGCCGCCAACTCCATGAAAAAGAAGGGTTCGATGACTGAGTCGTCGTATCAGACGCTCATCAGCGTCTGCTCGATCATCGTGACGATTGCGGCGCTCACCGTCATGTTCGCGAGGATGCGCGGCAAATAGCCTGACGGCCCGCGTCGCGGTGGCTACAACAGTCGCTTGTGCCGCTTGCGCCGCCGTGATTTGCCGCCGGGACGGTACATCACGCGCGCGTGGCCCGCGATCGCGGAGATCGCGAGCTCGGCGGTGTGATGCGAGATCTGCCAGCGCACGCGATTGCGCTTTTCGGCCCGAATCTCTTCCAGCCGCGCGCGGATCTCGTCGGTCGACGCGTGCTTTCTCACGGTCATGGTGACGCGGCGGCGGCGCGCGATCGGTCCTCGTACGGCCGGAGGATCCACTCGAAGAACGCCCACGTGCGGTTCCAGGAGTCGCGCTGTTCCGGCGTGTCCAGGCGTTCGAGCGTGTTGCTGTCGACGCGGTTGCTGAACGAGTGGCCGCTGAGCGGATCCACGTAGACCTTCGTCTCGGCGAGATCGGGCTTCTTCGCCCGCAGCGCGTTCACCAGCTGCTCGTCCTCGACGAAGTTCACGTCCTCGTCGTTGGTCGCGACGTGCACGAGGATCGGCACACGGAGGTTATCGACCGAATACAGCGGCGATCGCTTGATGTATTCCTCGGGTTTCTCGTGCGGCATTCCCCCGATCGTCGGTTGCGTCGCGAAGCTCCGGGCGTAGCTCGGCCCTTTGTAGCCCAGTCGAAACACGAGATTGGTGACCGGTACGATGGCCGCGCCCCCCTTGAACGGGTGCTCCTTTCGAAACAGCAGGTGCGAGGCGATAAAGCCGCCGTGACTCCATCCCATGATCCCGAGCCGCTCCTGATCGACGTATGGCAGCGATTTCAGGAATTCGACCGCTGAAGCGACATCGTCCAGTTCTTTGCCGCCGTAATCGATCGCGTTGTAGTGCTGCGCGCCGTAGCCGGTGCTGCCGCGATAGTCGGGGGCGATGATCACATAGCCTCGCTCCACGGCCTCTCGGACGAACGGGAACATCGTCGCGCCCCAATCCCCGTGAACGCCGCCGTGCACCCAGATCATGGCGGCGTGGCCCCGCGTCCCGCGCCTGCTCGATGGTTGGAACAGATATGCCGGGATGGTCATTCCGTCCGCGCTGCTACGGTAGGAGACCTTCTGAAAATCCATGACGCCGCGGCTGCGCGCCCGATAGATACTGTCGGTGCGCGCTTTGAGCGCCTGGTCACGTGCATGATCGCGCTGCGGGTGGTCGGCTGGTCGGTTGCTGACGTACTGCTGCCGTGCACGAGCCGTGTCCGTCTGAGCGGACGTCCTCACGCCGCTACCAGCCGGCGTATCCTGGGCATCGAGCGTCGCGGATGCGACGAGGACCGGAATCGCGATGCACGCGAGCTGCGCCGAGGGCCGAAAAGCCATGTGAGCGTCTCCGCTGAGTGCTAGATTTGGTCGTATGCAATATCGCGCTCTCCTCCGATTTGCGAGTGTGGCACTTCTGGCTTCGTTGCTGTCGGCGTCCGCGCCCGCGAGCTTCGACCCGGGTGCTCCCGGGCCGCGCATCACGGTGTTCAAGGATCCGAACTGCGGCTGCTGCAAGAGCTGGGTCGATCACCTCCGGAAACACGGCTTCGACGTCATCGCGCGCGACACATCTGACGTCGCCGGCGTCAAGCGCACAGGCCGCGTGCCCGAGCCGCTGCATTCATGTCACACGGCGTTCGTGAATGGCTACGTGATCGAGGGACACGTCCCCGCCGCCGACATCCAGCGCTTGTTGCTCGAGAAGCCGAAGATCGCCGGCATTGCGGTGCCGGGAATGCCGGCGGGATCTCCGGGAATGGAGATGGGCGGCCGCGTCGACCGGTACGACGTGATCGCGTTCAACCGCGACGGCACAACCCGCGTTTACGCGCGGCATTAGCGGATGGACCGCGCGGCCATAGCGCGCCGAGCGCGCGCTCATCTGCGTCGCGTCGATCCAGTGATCGCGCGGGTCATGGAGTCGGTCGGGCCGTATCGTCCTGGCGATCGCACGGGTGGCTCGCACTTCCACGCCCTCATTCGCTCGATCGTGTTCCAGCAATTGTCCGGAAAGGCCGCGAACACCATCCACAGCCGGTTCCTCGATCTCTATCCGGATCGCAATCCCACGGCTGCGGCCATCCTCGACACGTCCGACGAGAAGCTGCGCGGCGCCGGGCTGTCCCGTCAGAAGATCGGCTACCTGCGCGATCTATCCACGCGCGTGCTGCGCGCCGAGCTACCGCTCGATCACGTCGACACGTTGCCCGACGCGGAGCTCATCGCCCATCTGGTACAAGTGAAGGGCATCGGCCGCTGGACGGCGCAGATGTTCCTGATGTTCAAGCTCGGGCGTATCGACGTGCTCCCCGAGCTCGACCTCGGCATTCAAAACGCGATTCGGCGTGCCTACCGCAAGAAGAAAGTGCTTCCGAAGGATGTCTTGCGGATCGGAGCGAAATGGTCGCCGTACAGCAGCATCGCCTGCTGGTATCTCTGGCGTTCCCTCGACAACGGCGACGGATAGCTGGCGAAGAAAACAGCTGAGTCGCGACCTCAGGGTGAGGATGCTCGTGACTGACTGACGACCCGCCCCGGCGCGGCGACGAGATGCGCTCGGCCATTCTGCATCACGAATGTCACGCGACGCAGCGCTTCGATCCTCTGTGAAGGATCTCCGTCCGTCGCGATGATGTCTGCGCGATAACCTTTGGCGATCGTCCCGATCTCCTTGTCCAACCCCAGCGCTTCAGCCGCCAGCGAGGTCGCCGACGTCAGCGCCGACATCGCCGGCTGTCCTCCGTCGCGCACCCGGCAGATCAGATCCTCCACCTCGCGACCGTGCGCTCCCGCCACGGCGTCCGTTCCCCAAATGAGCTTGAGACGCGGCGTCGACGACGCTTGCCGAATGACATTTGCCGCCAACGGCATCGCGCGCTCCATCGACGCGAACCCTTCGTCGTTGAAGTTGCCGATCCCCTGGTACGCGGCACGATTGTCCAGATAGTTCTTGAAGATCAGCCCGCATTGCGGCTCGAAGTACGTACCGCGGTCGGCCATCAGCCGCAGCACCTCCGGCGTCACGAACACCCCGTGCTCGATCTGGGAACAGCCGGCGAGCACCGACAACCGGATGCTTTCTTCGCTGTGCGCGTGCACCATGGATCGCAGCCCGTTTGCCTTCGCTTCGCCGCACAGTGCCGTGAGCTGCTCGGCGCTCATCGTCGTCGTGCCTCCTTCGCGAATGCTTTTGGAGGCGAAGATCTTGATGGCATCCGCCCCGTCCGCCTTGCGCTGCCGCACCAATGCGCGCAGCGAGTCTGGAGTCAGCTGCTCGTTGGTGATCGGATTGAGCGTGGTGATGATGCGAGGTCCCTCGACCCAGCCATTTCTCACCGCGGCGCGATAGGTCGCGTCTTCCGACGCCCCCATGCTTTGCGCGGTCGTGACGCCGCTCTGCAGCATGCGCCGCAAGTTGTTGGCGATGGCCAGCGCCGACTGCGTTGGCGTGTCGCCGTCGTTGTTCGTGTGCAACCGCCCGGTGGAATTGAAGTACCCGTTGAGGTGGACGTGTCCGTCGATCAGTCCAGGGAGCAGGGTTGCGTTCCCGAGGTCGTAGACGAGTCTGGCGCGCCGAGCCGCGCTAGCGGCCGCCTCTCCCCGCAGGACATCGACGATGCGATCGCCCTGAACGACGACGGCGGCGTTCGTGAGCAGCGTTCCCCGACCATCTATGAGACGCGCCGCTCGTATCACGCTCACGTCGCCGGCCGAATCCTGCGCGGACAACAACTCGGGAACACCGGATACGAACAAGGCAACCAGAAAAGACCTGATGAGTGTCGTAGGGGTACACTTCATTGGATTCTCCTCATTATCTCTCACGCTGACGGATTTCTTCCAACACACACGAGGTCGTTTGTGAACTGCTCCCGATTGCTGCTGGCGGCACTGCTCATCATTCCACTGAAGGTGGAGGGCCAGTTCACCGCGCGCGAGTATGCGCAGCGGCGCGAAGCGCTCGCCGCCGGCCTGCCTGACGCCGTGATCGTCGTGCTCGGCGCGCGCGAGCCGGCGCTCGATTACATGGAGTTCTATCAGAACCCGGGCATGCTGTATCTGAGCGGCATCAAGGAACCGGACGCCGCGCTCGTGATGGTGAAGGAGGGGGGTCGGCTTTCCCAGACCTTTTTCGTGCAGCCCCGCGATCCCGCCGCCGAGACGTGGACCGGCGCGCGCATGGGCAAGGATGGAGCAGCGAAACTCACGGGCGCCTCGGCACGCGAGAGGGGCGCGCTGACGCAGGTGCTGGATTCGTTGGGGCAAGGCAAGCTCCCCTTCTACGTCATCGGCGACATCGAGGGCGAAGACGACAACGCGCTGTCTCCCGACGCCCAGTACTTCGCCTCGCTGAAGACCAGGCATCCCCAGCTCCACGTAACGCCGGCGAACTCGATCCTCGCGCAGCTTCGTGGCAAGAAGTCGTCGAACGAGCTCGCGTTGATTCGCCGCGCGGTGGAGATCACCGTCGAGGCACAAAAGGAAGCCATCCGGGCGGTCCCGACGGCGAAACATGAGTACGAGATCGAGGCGCTGATCGAGTATGTCTTCAGACGCAATGGCGCGGAGCGGCCCTCGTTCGCGACAATCGTCGGCGCGGGGTCGAACTCGACCACGCTGCACTACGGCGCGGATGATGGGCCCATCCAGCCCGGCGACGTCGTCGTGATGGACATCGGCGCGTCGTACGGCGGCTACGCGGCGGATGTCACACGCACCGTTCCCGCCAATGGCACGTACTCACCCGAGCAGCGTCAGGTTTATCAGATCGTGCGCGAAGCGCAGGCCGCCGCGGAGCGGCAGGCCAAGCCGGGTGTATCCGCGCGTGCCATGAGCGATTCAGCCAACGCCGTCATCGCGGCGGGGCTCACTCGGCTCGGTCTGATCGAGTCGCCCGATGCGACCTTCGAGCTCTCCACCGGTGGCGTCACTCAGCAAGTGCCGCAGTACCGCATGTACTACATGCACGGTCTGGGGCACGGTATCGGGCTCGAGGTACACGATCCCGACCAGTATTACTTCCGTCCCGGCCTGATCGCCGAAGGCAGTGCGTTCACGATCGAACCCGGCATATACGTGCGAGCCAACCTGTTGGAGACGCTACCCGATACCCCAAAGAACCGGGCGCTCGCTGCGAAGATTCGGCCGGCCTTCGAACGCTACAAAAACATCGGCGTGCGAATCGAGGACGACTACATCGTCACCGAGAAAGGCGTCGAGTGGATCTCGCGCGCACCCAGGGAGATTGCCGAGATCGAAGCGCTGATGCGGCGCCCGACCCCCTAAACCCTTCGCGCTTCAGTGCGCGAAGACCTCGAATAGTCCGGCCGCGCCCATTCCACCGCCGATGCACATCGTGACGAGCCCGATGCCGCCGCCGCGGCGTCCCAGCTCGTGCACGAGCTGAGTCGTGAGTTTCGAGCCCGTCGCACCGAGCGGGTGGCCGAGCGCGATTGCCCCGCCGTTCACGTTGACCCGGTCCTCCGGCATCTGGAGATCACGGACGACCGCGACCACCTGCGCGGCGAACGCCTCGTTGAACTCGATCAGCGTGATGTCCTTCATGGACAGGCCGGCGCGCTTCAGCGCCTTCGGGACCGCCTTGATAGGTCCGATGCCCATGACATCCGGCTCGACGCCCGCGGTGGCGAACGTGATGAATCGCGCGAGCGGCTGGAGCTTCAGTGCCTTGGCCCGCTCGCCACTCATGAGGATGAGCGCGGCAGCTCCGTCCGAGTACGGGCTCGCGTTCCCTGCCGTGACCGTGCCGTTCACCTTGAACGCCGGTTTCAGCTTCGCGAGGCCATCCAGGGTCGTGTCGGTGCGCGGCAGCTCATCGCGACTGAAGCTCGTCTCGCACACTTCTTTCTTGGCTCCCTTCCAGCTGACCTTCACCGTTGGAATCGGCACGATCTGTCCGTCGAACCGCTTTTCGGACCACGCGCTGGCCGCCTTCTGCTGGCTGGACAACGCCCAACGGTCCTGATCCTCCCGCGACACCTTCCAGCGTTCCGCCACGCGCTCGGCGGTGAAGCCCATGCCGATGTACGACTCCGTGATTTCCGGATCGAGACGGGTGTGGTACCCCGACATCGGCACCTGACTCATCATTTCGATCCCGCCGGCCATGACCACGTCGGCGTTCCCACACATGATCTCCTGCGCCGCGAGCGCCACGGTCTGCAGGCCGGACGAGCAGAAGCGATTGATCGTCGCGGACGGCACCTCGACGGGAATTCCCGCGCGAAGCGACGCAAGGCGCGCCACGTTGAGCCCCTGAGAAGCCTCGGGCATCGCGCAGCCCCAGAAGATGTCGTCGACCGTCCCGGCTTCGATTCCCGCCGCGTCGATTGCCCCGCGCATCAAGCAGGCAGACAGCTCGGTCGGATGCACAGCGGCAAGCGCTCCGTCCTTTTTCCCCTTTCCGACGGCGGACCTCACCGCCGACACGATTACGGCTTCCTTCATATGACCTCCTTGGCTGTCATCCTAGCAAGGCGAGGATCTCGTGTTACCGCGGAGATCTTTCGCACGCTTCGAGTCGATGACAGCTAGTTCCGCAATGGTTTTCCCGTCTTGAGCATGTGTTCGATGCGTTCTTGTGTCTCTTTGGTACCCAGCAGTCGCAAGAGCGCGTCCCGCTCGAGGTCGAGGACGTCCTGCTCGGTCACGATCCTCGGAGGGCCGTCCCCGCCGCACAGGACATACGCGATCTCGTTGGCGAGTTTCACCTCGAAGTCCGTGATCTGTCCCGCCTCGCGCATCGCCCATGCGGCGTACTTCAAATTACCGTATCCCTCTTTTCCGACAGCGGTGATCGTCTGCATGGTTGGCGCCACGTAACCAGGCGCCAGGTCCAACACGCGTTGCTTGGCGTCGGCGATCAGGAGATCTCGATTCATCGTGATCCTGTCGCGGTCGCGGAAGAATCCGAGTTTCTTTGCCTCGAGCGCGCTGCCGCTGGTCGTAGCCATCGCGATAAGCTTGAACGCCCGCTTCGCCGCCTCGAACGGGTCGGCTTCCTCGTACTGGGCGAGCTCCTTCGTGAATCTGAACAGCAATTCCTTGGTGCCGCCCCCCGCCGGAATTATCCCGACACCGACTTCGACGAGTCCCATGTACAACTCGGCGTGCGCCTGGATCAGATCCGCGTGCAGTGAAAACTCGCAGCCCCCTCCCAGCGTCAGGCCGAAAGGAGCAATGACGACCGGAAAAGGGGCGAACCGCAGGGACATCGAGGTCTGTTGAAAGGCGGCCGCCGCCTCTTCGATCCTCTTCCACTCGCCTCGCTGAACGAGGGCGCCGACGGAGCTCAGGTCGGCGCCGGCGGTGAACGTCCTCGGGTCGTCGTTGCCGATGACGAGTCCCGCAAGCCCATCCCGCTCCACTCGCGTCAACGCGTTTCGGACCGCGTCCAGCACACCCTGTCCGAGTGTATTCATCTTGCTATGGAACTCGAGACAGCAGACGCCGTCGCCAAGATCGATCAGGCTCGCGTCGTCCGACTCCTGCAACACACGCTTCTGCGAGTGCAGCCCGGCCAGCGTGACTGCGCCGGGGATTCCCTGCACGGACGAGTACGAGCCGTCGAACTGCAACACTTTCGTGCTGTTGTCGGCATAGAAGCTTTCCTTCGCCTTCCTGATCAACTCGGGCTCGCTCAGTCCTGCCCTCTTGAATCCCTCGCGCAGGAATTGGAGCCCGAACATGTCCATTTGCTTGAACGGACCCGCCTCCCACGCGTAGCCCCATTCCATCGCCTGGTCGACGCTCGGGATGTCGTACGCGACGGCGGTCGTCCGCTCGAGCACGAAATGCGAGAGTCGCAGCAGATACGTTCGCGCGAACTCCCCGTAATTGCCCTCGAGCTCTCGAATCCGAGCGAATCTCGTAGAAAGCGGCAGCCTGTTGAGCGCATCCAGCTCTTTGGACTCGATCTTTCTTTGCGGCGCGTACTCCAGCGTCCTGCGATCGAGCGTGAGGATCTCCTTGCCGACCTTCTTGTAGAAGCCGGCGCCGCTCTTTTCACCCAGCTGCCCTTTTGCGACCATCTGCTGTACCCAGTCCGGCAGCTCGAAATCCTCGCCGGTGGCGCGAGTGAGCTCCTTCGCGACGTGATCGAGGACGTCGAGTCCCGTCAGGTCCGCCGTTCTGAAGGTCGCCGACTTGGCGCGTCCCAGGACCGGACCGGTGAGCGCGTCGACCTCGTCGATCGTGAGGTTGAACTCGTCGAGCATGCGCAGCGCCAACACCATCCCGTAGACCCCAAGGCGGTTGGCGACGAACCCCGGAACGTCCTTCGCTCGAATCGTCCCCTTGCCGAGCACTCGCTCGGCGAAGCGACGCGCCCGGGTGAGCGTGTCGTCGCTCGTCTCCGGCGCCGCGATGATCTCCAGCAAGTGCAGGTAGCGTGGCGGATTGAAGAAATGCATTCCGACGAACCGTTCGCGAAACCCCTGGCTGCGCCCTTCGACGAGCTGCTTCATCGGAATGCCCGACGTATTCGACGCCACGATCGCGTTGGGCTGCACCACTGACTCGAGGCGGGAGTACAACTCGCGTTTCGGCTCGACCTGCTCGATGATTGCTTCGATCACGAGATCGCAGTCGCGCAACCACGCCAGATCGTCACGCGTGTTACCGAGGCGGATGAGCGTGGCGCGGTCCGGATCCATGAACGCCGGCGGCCGGGATTTGAGCTGTCGCTCGAGCCCCTTTTTCGCCGGCGCGCTGGGGTCGCCCTGGGTCGCTGGAATGTCGAGCAGCACGACGGGAATTCCCGCCGACGCGGCGAGGGCACCGATCCCGGCGCCCATCGTGCCGGCGCCGACGATACCGATTCGACGAATGCGCATCTCAGTTCTCGGGAATGCCGAAGGGATCGCCCGGCGGCGCGAGGAGCACGGGCGTCAGTCGAGGCAGCTCGCGGCGCTCGAGCCACGCGGTGATGTCGCGCTGTATCGCCAACCAGTGGGCCCGGTCGTCGACGTCGCCGGCGGCCGCCCGAGCTCCTGTTACGGCTCTCAGCTCGACGAGCTTCAGCTCCACGATGGCCCGCACTTCCGGTGCGGCGACTGAATCGGCCGCCAGGAGGATCAGGCGGTCGATGACGGCCCGTTGCGCCACCCGTTGCAGCGCCGCGAATTTGGGCGACGTCCGCGCGTCGCGGCGCCTCGTCGCGGCCAAGAGTGTGTCGATGGTGGCCGACAGCGTGAGCTGCGGTCCCCCCCCCGCACGCGTCGCAAACTGCACCAGCCGCGCCGCGCGTTCTCGCTGCAGCACGAGGTCCACGATCATCTGGGCAAGCGTGCGCGCCGCTCCCAGCTCATCGAACGCGGGCTGGGTTCGCGCTCCGAACAGCTCGACGCGCGGTGTGATGACGCCGGCGCCGGGCGCCATCAAGGTGAGCACCGTGTCGGGAATGGCCAGCTCCGCCGGTTGCAGCGATGCCATGAGCTGTCGGAGCGCGTCGAGCTGTTGAGCGCGCGGAATCGGACGCGTCGCCTGCTGCGGATCGCCGGCGACGGCATTGCTGTACTCCATGCCGCCGATCGTCTTGGCGAGCGAATTCAGGGCGAACCGGTGCATGAAGTAGACGGGCGCGAATCGCTCTTGCAGGAGCGCGACTGGCTCGCCCGACCGGATGTTGCGCAGGCCGAACCGCTGAATCGCGACGCGCCGCACGTCCATTTGATGTCTCAGGAACTCCGATGCAGTAGCCGCATCGTCCCACAGATTCGTGCGCGGGTCAGACGCGAAGTCCGGCCGCGCGTCGGCATCCGAGAGATACAGGAAACCACGCCGCAGCCCGTCGGCAACGATCGCGCGCAGCGAGTCGTTCTCGGTCTCCGGTGGGAAGATCCCGTATCCCCAGTGAATCGCCCACACATCGTACGGCCCTCCCGCGAGGCCGTACGCGCTCGAGATATCGATCTCGCCCTGCGCGTTCAGGCGAACCCGCGGCGGCGGGTAGTCCATCACGGATCCGCGTTCGTACGTGGACGCGATGTAGTTGTGCTGAAGGCCGAGCGTGTGGCCGATCTCATGCGCGGTCACCTGTCGCACGCGCGCCAGGACGAAATGCGTGTCGGCTGCCGCTGGTGCTGCACCCATGAGCCCCGCGTACAGGTTGTAATCGGTGCGCGCGCGATGCGAATCCATGCGCGCCATGCCCTTCAGGATTTCCCCGGTCCGCGGATCGCCCAACGACCCACCTACGGACCAGCCTCGCTCGTTCCGATTGATCCACTGCACGACGTTGTAGCGCGCGTCCATCGGATCGACGCCCTCGGGAAGCAGCTCGACCTTGAATCCCCCGTTCAGTCCTGCTTGATCGAAGACGCGCTCCCAGAACCTGGCGCCCTCGATGGAGGCGCTCCGCATCGGCTCCGGGATGCCGCGATCGATGTAGTAGACGATGGGGTCCTTTATCGGCGAGCGCGGGTCGCGCGGGTTGACGCGCTCGAGCCTGTGCCGCGCGATCAAGCGGACCTGTAACGGCTCCTGGATCGGTCGGGCGAAGTCGTGAAAGGTGATCCCGAAATACCCGACGCGAGGGTCCCACGCACGCGGACGAAACGAGTCGTCCGGCAGGCGATGCAGCGTCAAATGCTGTCGCAGCGTGAACGCTCTCGCGTCGGGAACGATCTGCGAGATGATCGAACCCGGCCGGCCGCTCGCCAGCGCGTACGTCAAATCGAGGTCGATCTCGGTGTTGTCCGGAAACCCTTTGGTCAACGGCCGATTGATTCCGGATCGGTCGCGAGCAATCACATAGTTGCCTTGCTGCGACCGCGCGATTGCGCCGCTTACATCCGTCCAATCGCGCACCGCGAAGTCCGTGGCGTCCACCAACAGGCGCCCTTGCTCCTCCGCGAGCACCGGTAGTGCCGCGATGGTGCTGGAAGGGAACGCCTCCAAGACGCTTCGCTGGTGCGCCGCGTTGCGCAGGTCCGAGCTGCGATAGCGCCAGTTCTCCAGCACCGCCAGCACGCGATCTCCTTCGCGCTGGAATCGCACGACGTGCGTCGCGTCGCTTGCACCGCGGTCGATGCCGATCGGATTTGAGCCGAGCCCGGTGGCCTGGCTGATGAGGAGTAGCGCCCGAACGGAATCTCGCGGAAGTTCGAGGAGCAGCTTTCCGGATTTGGCGTCCACATACACGGGAATGAAACCTTCGCGTCGCTCAAACCCAGTAACTTTCGCGGCGATGGACGTGGCCGGGCCGGGGGTCGCCTGCGCCCGTGCAACGGCCGCGTCGAGAAGAATCGCGGCGGTCGCGGCGGCCAGCACATAACGTGTGGTCGTCGTTGCAGTCATGATCTTGTACGGTAGCACCGTGAGGTAATGCGTGCGAATTGCGGTAGTCTGTTCGTTGTCGGCGGTCGCGCTGTCGTTGGCCTGCGCGAGCTTTCCCAGCGCGGGACCGTTGGCGGAAGGATCTTCCTTGCGGCCGCGGATCATTTCATCCGATACGTCGCATCCGCCCCGCCATGTCATGGTGGAACTGGATCAGCCGGGATACGTCGCGCTCGTGCTGGTCGCTCCGGGACATAGCGCGACGCTGCTCTACCCCACCGATTCCGCGACCGACAATCGCTTGAGTGCGGGTACGCACCAGCTCACGCTTCGAATACCCGAGGTGCTGGTGATGGCCGATTCCATTCGAAATCCGGATCGCACGCAGCGCGTCGGGGGACGTTCGCCGGTGGACAGCACCATCCTCCATCCGGGTCGGCAGCGCTCGGATACCGCCATTCGTGCCCGGAGCAACAGGACACCACCGCTGTCGCCGACAGTGCCGACGTATTTGCTCCTCATCACGGCGCCCAAGCCGCTCGTGTATCAGCGCATCATCGACAAGACGGCTGGGGTCTCGATTCCGATCACCGACGACGAGGCGCTCAACGCCGTCGCGAAAGCGATCAAGGGCACCATCCCGGAGGAACCGAGGGAATGGGCGGGCTACTATCAGCGCACGGAGCTGCGAAAGCGTAATTAGCCTCAGCGATCCGTTACGCCTCTCAGAATGCCACCGCGGATGCGAACCGCCTTGGGACCGGCGCTGGGATCGACGCTCACGCTCACGTCTCCGTCGACGAGCTCCAGTCGACCCGTGAAGGTCAGCGTGGTCCCGCTCCGGTTCACCCGAATCGTGATCGGCTGTCCGTCCTTCGCATTCTGGAAGGATGCACGGAATTTGGCGCCAAAACCCTGGTCCAGCACTGAGATCTCGTTGACGGCGAGCAGGTAGTCGCCCCCCCGGACGCCCGCGGCGCCAGCGGAGCTCGCGGGATCCACCTGTTCGATGAGCACTCCTTTCGCGTCCTGTGTCGTCGCGATTCCAAGTCGCGGCACGCGCGACGCGATGATGCGAAGGCCCGCCAGTGGAAGGATGTCGGACCAGGGAAACGGCTCCCGGCCGTCTATGTACTTCCGGTCGAATTCCACGAAGCTCTTTCCGCTCGCCGCGCGAGTCACCGCGCTCCACCAATCCTCGCGGGTGAACCCTCGACCCTGCTTGTACGTCGCCGCGTACAAGTCGCGCATCACGTTGTCGAGCGACTGACGGTTGTCGCTCGCGTCGCGAATCATCACGTCCAGCATGAAGCCCGCGAGCGATCCTTTCGGATAGTAGATGTACCCCGTGCCGTCGACCGGATGCACCCACGTGTTCAGGGACGCGTCTTCGAGGGCCACCGCCCCGGCCGCGTTCACCTCGTTGATCTTGCCGGCAGTCAGCGCGTAGAACCCCGAATCCGAGATGATCCCGCCACGCACCTCGGCCAGATCCGCGTAATAGTCCGTGATGCCTTCGCTCACCCAGAGCCACGGCGTCGGCTGCGAACTGTCGTAGTGGTAGGGCCAGAGATCGGCCGGACGGAGCCGCTTGACGTTCCACGCGTGAAAGATCTCGTGAGCATAGAGCGACGGTTGGAAGTCGCTTCCGATGTACAGCGGCGAGACGACGTCGACGTGGGAGCTCGAGTGCTCCAAGCCGCTCGCGCCCTGGTACAGGGAGTCCACGACCTGCATCACGGTGTACGAATCCCACGGCACCTCGCCGAACACCGAGACCTCCGGCGGCACCGCCTTCTTGAGCTGATCCCACACTTGAAGACGCGCGGCCCCTTGCACCGCGCCCATCGGATAGGACGCAAAGCGCATCCATTTCCCCGCGACTTCGGCGCTATCGAGGTCAAAGCGCCCGAGGAAAAACGGCATGTCCACGAGATCGTGATAGTTACTTGCGGCGAAAACGGCGCCAGTCGCATTCCCTCCGGCCTTCTCCAGCCGGGGCATCGACGTCGCGACTCTCCAATCCGCCTCAGTGCGAACGGTGACGCGAGCCGTGAAGGTCAAAGGGCGCCCTTCGGCGTACATGAAAACGTTCGTCCCATTGAAAAGCAGAAAGTCCGGGCGCGACCAGGACATCGCGTTGTCCAGTGTGTCCGCGCGATAGTCGAAGGTGACCGTTACGGGCTCGGCTCTTCCTCCGCCCGCCCCAGGGGCGCCTCCGTCCCGGCGGATCCGCCAACTGTCGTAATCCAGTTTGTCCCACGACAGCGCGCGGCCGCCCGCGGTCGCCGAAAAACCCAGGACCCAGCGAGAGAAGTTGCTGATCTCGTATGCGCCGGGAGTCCACGCGGGCAGCGACAGTATGATCGGATCGTTTCCCTCCGCGACGAAGGTCATGACCACGCGCATTCTGTGGTCGGCCGCGGTGGCGCGCGTGAACGTCACTTCATATCGAACGTCCGAGAGCGCCGCGGACGCAACGCGAGAGGAGGCCACCCCCTGGCCGAGCAGCGTGGAGCTTCCAACTGCGAGAATAAGTGACGATAGGCGTTGCATTTGGCTCGTCTCCGGTCGCCTGAAGCTGGGGGATGCAGAAAGCTAGCCGCTCCAAACGCTTGCCCTCGGCAGCGCAACTCGGCATAGTGCGGGAGAGCTGATTCTTTGTTTCGTTCATGCGGGCAGGTGGACATGAAAAACCGTTGGTGCATCGGCTCGCTCTGCTGCTCTCTGCTCTTTCTCCTGACAGCGGCGACTGACGCTTTGGCGCAGAACTCGGCGCGCGCATCGATTGTCGGCACCGTGCGCGATACGAGCGGAATGCCCGTGCCGCAAACGCGGCTGACGTCCAATGGTCTCCTCACCTTGTCGGACAGCGCCGGGCGGTTCACCCTGACGGGACTGTCCCCGGGCTCCACAACGGTGATGGTGCGGCGTCTCGGATTTGAGCCACTGGACATTTCAATCGATCTCGTTGGCGGCGCGACGCTCGCCCTCAATGTCCTGATGACGGTGCTTCCTCAGGATCTACCGGGATTGACCACGACAGCCCAAACCGTCGGCGACGTACGCCTCAGGGATTTTTACCGCCATCGTCAAAGCGGTATCGGCTATTTCCTCGATCGACAGGAGATCGAGAAGAAGAACGCGCAGCGGATCAGTGATATCCTGCGCCGCGTTCCCGGAACAAGGATGATGCAGGACCGCAGCGGTCGCGCCGTGATGCGCAGTGGACGCACCGCAGGTGGGCGTGATTGCCCGCCAGATGTCTGGGTCGACGGCGTGCGTGCTTCTGGGATGAATGTGGACGACGTTCCCTTGGGCGATGTCGAGGCCCTGGAGCTCTATCGCGGCCCAGCAGGCTTGCCTCCGGAGATGAACAATCGCTTCGGTAATCCGGGCTGCGGTGCTCTCATCATCTGGACGCGACTACCGGGCTGATTCCTTCTCTCGATCTCACCGCTCACGCAGCCGAGTGCACGAACAAAAAAAATGACCGCCGCAAACGCGGCGGTCATTTTTATAAAACTGGTTCCTTACGGGAACTCTGGAAGTTCAACGCAGATGTCTTTGTCGCCAGAGCGGACGTAATAGCCGCTGCGGCAATCAACCGTCGCATCAATTTCGAGTTCGAGACTCAGAATGACGGGTCCATCTTCCGACCCGACAAGCGCGGCGGCTGCCGGAGCCCCGTCTCGAGCACGTAGCGATTTCGGCGCGGTCGCATCACTACACGCGGCCAGCAGCAGAACCGCACCCCCGAGAAATAGAGCCTTTTTCCAAGCCATATGGCCTCCGAGAGCCTGTTTCACCATTTCGTACCGTTTATTCGAGCTTTCATTTTAACGAAAGTTTCGGCTGTACGATAGACGCCAATATATTGCCCGGGTCACAGCCGTGGGAGCCGTAATGTGAGTCACACCGCCTCAGAGCCTTCAATTACAACACCTTCCGCCTCTTCAGTCGCTCCCTGGCTGACCCACGAGAGGTTGCCAAGAGTTCGGTCGTTGCTGCTCGGTATTACGCTATTTGTGGGCCTGCTCGTCTGGATTGCCTTTAATCTCGGCGTCGTGCCGCGCGGTACTCATTTGATTACCAAGCTACGTGTGGTCGGCGTCATGACTTGGCTCTATGCACTGATGCAGATCATCGACCTGAAACTCTGGCATAGCCGGTTCGCGCAACGCCGCCGCGCCACGTCGCGCATTCCTGAGGCACTTGAAGGCTGGCTCTTAGGGCAAATGATCGCATGGTTCGGGATCGTCTATTATGCGCTCACCGACGATCCACGCTGGTTCGCCTCGGGGCTGATCATTTTTCTCGTGAGCTTTGCGGTGTTCCCAGTTCGTGCTGAGCGTTAACGATCAATGTTGAGCTCGGCGGCCATAGCGTTCCTCAAACGGCTACTGGACGCACCCGGACCGTCGGGATTCGAGACTCTGGCCGGTCGATCGTGGCGATCTGAGGCGCAGACATTCGCCGATAAGGTCAGAGTCGACGTTGCCGGAAACTGCCTCGCAGAGATCAATCCGACGGGCAGTCCTACCATTCTCATCGATGGGCATATCGACGAGATCGGCGTCATCGTGCAGTACGTCGATGACGACGGTTTCCTCTACATCTCCCCAATCGGTGGATGGGATGCGCAGGTGCTGGTAGGTCAGCGCATCAGGTTCATCTCCGCCGGGGGTGATGTCATCGGGGTCGTCGGCCGAAAAGCCGTGCACCTGATGAAGGATGGCGACAAGGACGTCGGCGTGAAATTCACGGATCTCTGGGTCGACATCGGCGCAAAAAACCGGGCTGAAGCTGAAGCCCGAATTTCCGTCGGGGACCCCGGAGTCATCGACTCGCGAGCGCACGATTTTCCCGGGAATCGGATCGTCTCGAGGTCCATCGACGACCGCATCGGCGCCTTCGCCGTGCTCGAAGCCCTGCGACGCTACGCGGAGAAGCCGGGACCAGCTCGGGTCGTGGCGGCGGCGACCACGCAGGAGGAAATCGCGTGGCACGGAGGAGGCGCTCTCGTGGCGAGCAACGCCGTGCGGCCGAAGATAGCTCTCGTCGTGGACGTCACCCACGCGACCGACTTTCCGACGATGGAGAAAAAGGAAATCGGCGATCACCGGCTTGGCAGTGGACCGGTACTCAGTCGCGGCGCGCTGTTGTCGCCGGTCGTCTTCGAGATTCTGCGCACCGCCGCGCGCGCGCGGAGTATTCCGTTCACGATTCACGCCGTTGGCAGAGATACCGCAACGAACGCCGATGCCATCCACATCGCGCAGGAAGGTGTCGCCACGGGGCTCGTTTCCATCCCCAATCGGTACATGCATTCGCCGAACGAGATGGTGAGTCTCGACGACGTGGACAACACGGCCGAGCTGATCGCCGAAGTGTGCCGAACCGTGGACTCGAAAACGGACTTTACGTCGCGCTAGCGAGCGGCATGCGCGAGCGCGCGAGTCGCGGTCTCGCGCACCTCGCGATCCTTGTCTCCGGTCAGGTCTCTCAGAGCGGCGAACGCCGCGGGCGTTCGGGCCTCACCCAGTGCCTGAACCGCTGCCACCCGAAACACGGCGCTCTTCTTCCGAAACAGACGACCTTCGGGTTCCGCCATCTTGATCAGTTTCTGAACTGCGTCGGGCGTGGCGATCCTGCCCAGCGCCGCGATCATCGCGACCTGCACATCTCCGTCTTCCTCTTCTTCGATCGCGCGGATCAGTGTGTGTGACGTCTTGCCGTCCCGTTTGGTGGCGATCGCTGCGGTCGCCTGGATGCGAACTTCCGGCGACTTGTCGGTCATCGCCTCGTAGATCCCCTTCATCGCGTCCGGCGTGCCCAGTCGGAGAAGAGCGTTCGTGGCCGCGCGTCGCACGCGTTCGTCAGAGTGCTTCAGCAAGGCAACGAGGTTGCTTTCCGCGTCCGTTGCCGCCATTTCGCCAAGCAAATCCGCCGCGTTTCGCACGACGAACCATCGTGAGTCGCCAAGCATGCGTTTGAGCGCCGGGACGGCGTGCCTCAGCTCCTGGAACACTTCCAGCAGCGCCTTCCGATCCTCGTTCGTCGGGGCTTGCGTGATCTGTTCGATGACCGCGTCCGCTCCCTCCTCACCGGTGCGGTCGAGCACTTCATAATACGCCTGCTTTCCTTCGGGGCGTTTTGGAATGAGCGTGGCGACGGCACGCAGCAGGGCCGGCTTCGACGTCCGCCGGATTGCAGCTTGGTACGCCCGTTTCACCTCGCCTTCCGACAGCTTCGACTCCCGGAACACGATCCCGTGGAGGATTTCGCCCACGGCGGCCGTCTTTCCCGCGCGCATCGCATGCTCCGCGACCAGCAGCAGATCATCGAGCACCTTCGCGCAGAGATGCGCGTTTTTTTCCAAATCGAGCGACGTGAGTAGATCCTGGTGCGAAAGCTTCGAGATGTCTGGCGCCGCAAGTTGCGACAGTAGCGTCACGGCATCCTGCGCCACGCGCGACGCGCCGTCGGCCGGCGCCACGACGGTCGGCGCATCATGCGCCACCACCGCCGGTATGGGCGCCGTGGTCACGACGCCGATTGTCTTGGCATCCAGCGTCGTGAGCTTTTGCCGCACCTGCGCTCCCCCGTCTCCGGGCGTGGCCGGAGCGGCCAGGATACGAGCGAGCGCGAGGAGATCGGCCGCGCTCGTTTTGGCTCCGACGTCGATGCTGACGATGGAGTGCGCCGCCATCTGCGACGCCACGTCCTGCACTCCCATCAGGGCGGCGGGAACCGGCTGATCATTCGCGAGAAGCTGCCACTCTTGCGCCGTGAGCTCGACCGCACCGCTCTTGTTGATGGTCGCGAGCGCCCGCAGCGACATTTTTTGTTCGTCGCGATTCTCGGCGTCGTGCAACAACAGCGCGACGAGCCGGGCGAAGTGACGGGCGAAGGTCGCTGAGTGATCCATTGGCGCGGCAGATTCCCGATGTCGCCGCCGTGACGGACGACCGGAAAGGACTCGCAAGTTAGGAACGTGCCGCCGACCTCGCCACACGGACGCGCTTAGAATTCATGGATGCGAACACGATCGATGCTCGTTCTGGCGAGCGCCTTCTTTACCTTGGTGGGAATCACGTCGTGCGCTTCCGCGCCATATGCCAATTCGCGTCGTGACGCGGCGCCAGACTCAGCGCGCATACGCCGCGACATCGAGTTTCTCGCCAGTGATGCACTCGAAGGGCGTGGCACCGGCACCCCGGGCAATGACTCCGCTGCCGCGTTTGCGGCCCGGCGATATCGCCTCCTGGGGCTTCGCGCCCCCGCGCCGGACTATTTCCAGCGATTCGAAGCCAGATCCGCACTGCTCGCGCATTCCGGCGGTCTGGCTGCCGTACAGACGCAAAACGTCGTCGCGGTGCTGCCGGGAAGTGATCCGGCGTTTCGCGGCCAGGCGATCGTGATCGGTGCGCATATCGACCACCTCGGGAGGTCGACCACGGGCGCCCTCGACCCCGAGGCGGGCCCCGCCATCCGCAATGGCGCGGACGACAACGCGTCCGGCTCCGCCGCCGTGCTCGAGCTCGCGCGCGTGTTCGCCGCTCGACCCACACGGCGTTCCCTCTTCTTCGTGAATTTCAGCGGCGAGGAGCTCGGACTTCTCGGGTCGCAGTACTTCGTCGACCATTCCCCCGTTCCGATCGACAGCATCACGGCCATGCTCAACTTCGATATGGTCGGCCGCATGCGCGGTGACAGCGTCATCGTGTATGGCGTCGCGACCGCGCGTGAGCTGCCGATGCTTCTCGATAGCGCCAACGTTCACGTGGGACTCTCCGTTCGCGGCGTCGGCGACGGGTTTGGTCCGTCCGATCAGAGCTCGTTCTACGGCCGCAACATCCCCGTGCTGCATTTCTTCACCAATCTCCACGAGGATTACCACCGCGCCACGGACGACGCGAGCAAAATCAACTCGGCGGGCGAGGCCCGCGTCGTCGAGCTCGCAGAGCGGGTGGTACGTGGGATCGACGCGCGCGACCATCGACTGACGTTCGTGCGCGGCGCAGCGCCGGCTCCTGTGGCAGGCGGCCGAACGGGGTCGAACGTGTACCTCGGTTCCATTCCCGACATGGCGGCGGCGGACGTAAAGGGCCTGCGTCTCAGCGGCGTGCGCGCAGGAAGTCCTGCCGATTCAGGCGGCTTGAAGGCGGGCGACATCGTCGTCGAGCTCGGAGGCAAAGAGGTGTTGGATCTGCAGACGTACTCGGACGCGCTCTACGCGCACCAGCCCGGCGAACGCGTCGAAATCGTGGTGCTGCGCAATGGCGAACGACTGCGTCTTCAGGTGACGCTCGGCAAGCGGGGTTGATGGATCGCTACTGCCCGGCGTCGTGTTCGCCCGCGATTCTCCTCACGTAGGTTTCGATTGATGGCGCCACACCCCGTTCCGGCACCCCGCGAGTACGGCGTCACCCGCACGACCGATGTCCCTCTCTACTGGTGCAAGTACGGTCATCCGAGCTCGCCGGAGCTGTTGGTCCTCCATGGCGGACCAGGCGCGCACCATGACTATCTGCTGCCGCAGATGCTGGCCCTCGGGAAAGCGGCGGGTGGACGCGAGCTCCTCTTCTACGATCAGCGAGGCGGCGGCAGGTCCAAGTCACAGGATCGCGAGCCCGTCACCTGGCAGACGCAGGTTGGCGATCTGGCCAAGGTGATCGCGGAGTTCGAGCTCGGCCGTCCTCTCTTGGTCGGATACTCCTGGGGCGGTTTGCTGGCGATCCTCTACGCGGCTTCGGCGGCCAGTGGCGGCGCTTTCCCTGCGCCGGAAGGTCTTGTCCTCATTGACCCCGCGCCCATCTCCCGACACTATCGTGTGCAGTTCGAGCACGAGTTCGCGCGCCGTCAGGGAAGCCCGGAAGTCGGTCGCCTGCGCGAACAGCTCGCCGAAGCCGGCCTTCGCGAAACCGATCCTGAGGCATACCGACAGAGGAACTTCGAGCTGAGCGTCGCCGGCTATTTCGCCCATCCACAGTCCGCGCAAGATCTCACGCCGTTTCGCGTCTCGGCGCGTGTGCAGCAGTCCGTCTGGGACAGCCTCGGGGACTTCGATCTCGCGGCGGATGGAAGGTTGGCGTCGATCGCCGTCCCCACGCTGATCGTGCACGGCCGCCAGGATCCGATTCCGGTGGCGTCGTCAGAGGAAGCGGCTCGCCTCATGGGCGCGGAGATCGTGGTGCTCGACAATTGTGGTCATGTGCCGTACGTAGAGCAGCCGGAGGCGTTGTTCCGGGCAGTCGATACGTTCCTGGAGCGCATGACGCAGGGACGGCGTGAATGACACACGACGAACGAGACTAGGAGCATGGCCCTGCACGACATCATCCAGCCTCACATCGCCACCATCGATCACGATGGAAGGCGGTTGGACGTGTCATGCAGGATTGCGTTCGATGGCATCGAGTACGTCGGCCGCCTGTGGTTCGCCGATGAGAATCTCGGTGACTCCGGCTTGCCTGATCGCGGCGGCCTGCCGGGGCGGAGCCGGGACGAGGTAGTCACGCTCGCGCAGCGGCTGACGCCCGCCGAGCTGGCGCTTCGTTACCGGCGCGCGGTGGCGGAGCGGCGGCGTTTTCACCAGCTGCGGCACGCGACCGATGAGATTCTTTCGAAGATCCGCTACCTCAATCAGGTGTCGATCTCGATGCGCGCCGGGCTGCTCGACTCGGATGGCGCGGCGCAAGAAATCGAACTGACCGAGCGACAGCTCCACGAGCTCGTCGAGCGGCTGCGCTACGCTGCGGGAGTCGAAGGCGAACGTTTCGCTCGGGAAGAATGAGGGGTGTGGCGGAGTAGTACTTTGTAGCATGGACTCCCGCTCTGCCGCGCATGTGTTGTCGCGGATCGCGGCGTACCTGGAGCTCGCGGGTCAGAATCGTTTCAAGTCGCGGGCGTACCAGATGGCGGCTCGGAGTCTCCTGGCGCTGGCCGCGGACGACTTAGCCCCAATGCTCCGTTCCGGCGAGCTCGCAAGAGTTCGGGGTCTCGGACCGGCCACGCTGGCCGTAGTGCGGGACCTCGTCGAGACCGGAGAATCCAGGTATTTGGAGGAGCTGCGAGAAACCACTCCTGAGGGCCTCCTCGAGCTGATGGACGTCCCGGGACTGGGGGTCGAGAAAATCCACAAGCTGCACGCGGCGATCGGCATCGAATCGCTCTCGGACCTGGAAGCCGCGGCGCGCGACGGGCGTCTCGCGAAGGTCAAGGGAATGGGTCCGAAAACGGCGCAGAAGATCCTCAAGGGCATCGAGTTCATGCGTGATGCCGCCGTCCTCAAGCTCTATCCTCATGCCGCCGTCGAGGCCAATGCCATACTCGGAGCGGTCCGTTCACACCCGGACGTGCTTCGTGCTGAAATCGCTGGCTCGATTCGCCGCCGCCGGGAAGTCGTCGCGGACGTCGACATCGTCGCGGGCTGCGGAGCCTCTCCGCGGGAGGTCGCGCAATCGTTCACACGGACGTCGGGCATCCGCTCCACGTCCGGAGACGACGCGGCCGTCTCCATACGGTACGTCGACGGCACCAGGATGGATCTCTATTGCGTGCCCGTCCCGGACTTCGCGGTCGCCCTCTGGCGCGCGACGGGAAGCGCGGAACATGTGCAAGGCGTTCTCGAGCATGTGGCGGACAGCGGATTCCGGTTGGCGGGCGACACGATCCGCGACGCGCACGGGCGAGTCGTCGACTGCGCCGACGAGTCAAAGGTCTACCTCGCTCTGGGTCTCGCCCACGTTCCTCCGGAGCTCCGCGAGGGGCGCGGCGAAATCGAGGCGGCCGCCGCTCGAGCGCTGCCTCGCCTCGTCGATGTCCAGGATCTGAAGGGCGTCCTCCACTGTCATTCCCTATACTCTGATGGCAAGTCGACCGTCGCCGAAATGGCGAGCGCCGCCCGCGCCAAGGGGTGGAGCTACCTCGGTATCTCCGATCACTCGCAGGCGGCGTTCTACGCTTCCGGAGTGTCACGCGAGGCAATGCTCGAGCAGCACGACGAGATCGACGCGCTGAACCGAACCTTCAGTGACTTTCGCCTCCTCAAGGGTGTCGAGGCCGACATTCTCGCCGACGGCCGGTTGGATTATGACGACGAGTTGCTCGATCGCTTCGACTACGTCATCGCGTCCATTCATTCGCGGTTCAAGATGGATGGGACCGCGATGACCGATCGGGTCCTGCGAGCGATGGACGATCCACACATGACCATTCTGGCTCATCCGACCGGCCGTCTGCTGCTTTCGCGCGATGCTTACGCGCTGGACGTCGAGGCGGTGCTCCAGAAGGCGGCAGACGTCGGCGTCGCGATCGAGATCAATGCCGATCCGCACCGGCTCGACCTCGATTGGCGCTATCTTCACCGCGCCAAAGAGCTCGGGGTGACCATCGAGATCGGACCTGACGCACACTCGCGGGGAGCACTGGACTGGACAGAGCTCGGCGTCGCCATGGCGCGAAAGGGCTGGTTGGAGAGTCGCGACATTCTCAACGCGCGGAGCGCCGATGACGTCATCGCCTTCGCCAAACGACGATTCGAGTGATGCCTAAATCCGCACCGAGAAAGACGGTTCCGCCGAAGAAGAAGGCGCGCGTCCGGCGGATGGCTCCAGCGGCGGAGCGCGCCCCCGAGATATTCCGGCGGCTGACCGTCGAGTATCCCGACGCGAAATGCGCGCTCGATCATCGCAATCCATATGAGCTGCTCGTGGCGACGATCCTGAGCGCCCAGTGCACGGACAAGCGCGTCAACATGGTTACCCCGGCGCTGTTCGCGAGGTACCCCAACGCCGAGACGATGGCGGGAGCCAAGCCCGAAGAGCTCGAGGAGATGATCAAGAGCACGGGCTTTTTCCGGAACAAGACCAAAAGCCTGCTCGGCATGTCCGCGAAGGTGACCGAGGCGTATCAGGGCGAGATCCCGGCGACGATGGAGCAGCTCGTTCAGCTGCCGGGAGTGGGACGCAAGACGGCCAACGTGGTTCTCGGAAATGCGTTCGGCCGCGACGAGGGGGTTGTCGTCGACACCCACGTTTCGCGCTTGAGTCAGCGTCTCGGGCTGAGTCGCGAGACAGATCCCGTGAAGATCGAGCAGGATCTGATGCGGCTGTACCCAAAGAGCCAGTGGACCATGTTGTCACATCTGCTCATCTCTCACGGTCGCACCATCTGCGAGGCGCGCCGGCCGCTCTGCGAGAAGTGCGTGGTGAGCGATCTCTGTCCTTCGTCCCGTGTGTAGCGACGGAGTCCGGCGGGAGTGCGTCCGCTGACCGTGCGAAATCGGCCGCTTAGATTTCCGCCATGCCCAAACAAGCCACGTTCGACACGAATCGCGGCGCTATCGTCGCGGAGTTGTATGACAAGGACGCCCCGAACACCGTCGCGAACTTCGAGAAGCTCGCGAATGCCGGGTTCTACGACGGCGTCAAGTTCCACCGCGTCATTCCGGACTTCGTGGTTCAGGGCGGAGATCCCTTGTCTCGCGATCTCCCGGAAGGCGACCGCCGCGTCGGAACTGGCGGCCCGGGTTACAAGATCAAGTGCGAGACGGCCGGCAACAAACGCACACACGAAATTGGCGCCCTGTCGATGGCGCACGCCGGCAAGGACACCGGCGGCAGCCAATTCTTCATGGTGCTGAGCGAAGCGAACACCAAGCACCTCAATGGCGTCCACACGGTGTTCGGCAAGATCGTGAAGGGGCTCGACGCCATGAAGCAGATCAAGCAGAATGATGTCATGAACAAGGTCCGCGTCGCCGAAACGAAATAGCGGCGCCTCCCCCGTCGTCCGTTGCTCCTTTACCGCTCTCTACCCACTCGTGATGCACAATCATAAAGGGGACGCCCGCGCGGCTTTCATGGGACTGATCTTCGGCGCCATTGTGCTGTTCGGCATCATGTACACCATCGTGCGCCTCACCAACGCCAAGTATGCCGGACACAGTGAGGCGGCCGCGCCGCAGCGCTGATCTTGCTGTCCTTCGCTGTGCCCTCTGGCCGGCGAAGCACTTATGGTGAGGATGCAGGCCGGTCGCTTGGCACGGAGGGAACGAGGTGCCGCAGGAACCGCTGCGGATTGTTCAGGAAGTCGCGAGTGAGGGTGACGTGCTCCAGCGCCTCGTATTCCATCGCCCGCACCGGTGCGCTGTCGAAGTCGTAGATGCGCGCGCCAGGGAACGCGAGCAGGATCGGTGAATGCGTCGCGACGATGAACTGCGCCTGCTGCGCCACCATGTCCGTCATCATCGCCATCAGCGCGAGCTGACCTTGGGGCGAGAGCGGCGCTTCCGGCTCGTCGAGCAGATACAGGCCTGCGGGGACGAACCGCGATTGAAAGAGGCGAAGGAAGCTCTGGCCGTGGGAATTTGCGTCGAGGTCCACACCGTAACGGCGCTCCATGTCCGCGAGTGACGACATCATTGGCAGTTGTGCCAGTCCCTTCGCGTACGCGGATCGGTCGCTGTACTCCCCGTCCAGCTCCGCAAGACGCTGCTGCATGTCCGCCCGCATCTGCGCCAGTTGTTTCGTGAATCCGAAGAAGTCTTCGGCGCGAAGGAAAAACCCCCGCTTCGTTCGATGACTCCAGACGACCTTGAGCGCGCGGCCGAGGCGGCGTTGAGCCTCGAGTGTTTGGTCGTCGGTGATCTCCTTGCTGCCCACAGTCGGCAGACCCACGGCCAGCGCGATCCCTTCCAACAGGGTGCTCTTCCCCGAACCATTCTCGCCAACGAAGAACGTCACGGCACTGTCGAATGAGAGCTCCGGGAGCGTGCGAATGGCCGGCACGGTGAATGGAAAACCGGCGTGCGAGGCGTTGGCGATCTTGAGCGAACGGAGATGCGGCATGGGTCCGAAGCTACCTCGGGATGTGTCTCAGTGACCCGGAGCGGGACATATTGAATCGATGACAACCCTTCCTACTCGCGACGAGGCCCTGCACCTGCAGCACCAGTACACGCAAAGCGACTCACTCCGCAAGCACATGCTCGCGGTCGAAGCCGCGATGCGCGCGTACGCAACGAAGTTTGATGAAGATCCGGATCGCTGGGGACTCACGGGCCTGATGCACGACTTCGACTACGAGCGGTTTCCCAACAAGGAGCACTCCCCGACGGACGGCCATCCAGCGCAGGGAGTGCGCGTCCTGCGCGAGAACGGCTGGCCGGAGGACATCCTCGAGGCGATCCTGGGCCATGCGACTTATAGCGGCGTGCCCCGCGAATCGCGCATGGCCAAAGCGCTCTTCGCCGTCGACGAGCTCACGGGTCTCGTGACGGCGACGGCCCTCGTGCGAGCGTCGCGCAGCATCCTGGAAGTCGACGCACGATCGGTGAAGAAGAAGATGAAGGACAAAGCGTTTGCGCGCGGCGTGAATCGCGACGACGTGGTGCTCGGCGCGCAGGAGCTTGGCGTCGAGCTGGATGAGCACATCCAATTCGTCGTCGACGCAATGCGGGGGTCCGCCGAGGCGCTCGGCCTCGTGGGGACTCCCTCGGGCGAGCCGAGCGCCGGCTAAGCGGGGCTACCGGGCTGCGACGGATGACCCGCGCCGCATCAGTTCATCCGTTCCAGCGGTTTGGTGCGGCCATGCGTACTTCTGGCAGGACAATTCTTTCCGGAGAGCATGACCGCCGCGATCGCGTATCGCCCGCAGTTTTCGCCGCCGATGACGGCTGACCAGGCGAAGGGTGGGGCGCTGAGCGAGCGCGAGTACGTCATCGCTGCGCAAAAAGGCAGCGATGCCGCGTTTGCCGAGTTGGTTCGGTTGCACCAGCGGCGAGCCTACGCGGTAGCGCGGGCGATCGTGCTCTCTCACGAGGATGCCGAAGACGCTGTGCAGGACGGGTTCCTCCACGCTTACCGCGCGTTGGACCGTTTCCGCTCCGATCAGCCATTCGGTGCCTGGCTCAACCGCATCGTGGCCAACGCGGCGTTGGATCTCGTCCGACGCCGCAAGGTGCGTGACGCGGAGGAGCTGCCGGAGACCGTTGCCCTACCCTTCCGGGATCCGGGAGAGTCGGATGAGCTGCGACGCCGTTTGAGCGAGGCACTCACCCACCTCACGGATCGGCAGCGTGCGGTGATTGTGCTTCACGATGTGGAGGGGTACACCCACGGCGAGATCGGATCGATGCTCGGAATTCCCGAGGGTACGGCCCGATCGGACCTGCATCATGCACGCGCCGCCTTGCGGCGATTGTTGAGCGACGTACGGAGCGACGAATGACTGATCACTTGAAACTGCACACGGACGGCAGCGACGATGAGCTCACGCGCGGATTGCGGCGGATCTATGCCGCGCCGGCAGAGGTGGGGTATTGGCGCAGCCTCGAGGCACGCATCCTTGCGCGCCTCACCGAAACGCCGACTCTGCGATGGTGGGACGAGCTGGACCGGTGGATGCGCCCCGCGCTCGTTGCTGCGGCCGTGGTCTTGCTCGCCGCAGGGGTCGCCATGGTCCGGGCGCATCAGGTCGACCAGGAGGTCGCCTACGAGGCAATGCTCACTCCGGCACCTTCCGCGCTTCCAGTTGAAACCGCCGTGCGTCCCGTGCTCCAGGAGCAGCGCGAGACCACGTTCCGCTACCTCATGACTCCATAAACAGGGTCCGATCGATGCAGCGTTCCAAGCAACAAGCGATGATGTTTCTCCTCGGTGCCGTTCTGGTGGGCGGGGCACTCGGCTTTTCCGCCGATCGCGTCCTTGATCGGCACGCCAAGCATTGGGCTCGCCGGTCCCAGTTCTATGACGATCTCGGCCTGTCGCAGGCCCAGCGCTCGACGATGGATTCGCTGCTCGATGAGCGGAACTGTCAGATCAGCAGCGTCATGAAGCCCGTCAAGCCGCAGCTCGACTCGATTCGCCAGGCGGCGCACCAGCAGGTGCTCCAGATTCTGACCACGGCACAGCGCGAGAAGCTCGAGCTCCGGCGACAGGAGATGGAGAAGCGCGAGGCCGAGAAGCACGACGCAAAAACGCCCAACGCGTGTAAGGGCTAAAGATGTTCAGGCAGCTCGTGTTCTTTTCGGTTTTGTTGCCCGTGTCCATTGTCGGCGCGCAGGCCGTGCCGCCAACGGCGGCGCCGGCTGTGCAGGATTCGCTGCATCCGATCTCCATCCAGGAAGCGGTGTCGCTCGCCCAGCGGAACGCGCCGGCCGCCGTGCAGGCGCGCGGCCAGCTGCGTACCACGTCGTCCGCGATTCGCTCGGCGTACGGCTCGTTCATTCCGAGCCTCAGCGTCAGCATGAACCAGTCGTTGCAGAGCGGTCAGCGTTTCGACGCTTTGCGCAACCAGGTCGTGACGGTCACACAGCCTTGGAGTTACTCCACGGGCATCAGCACCGGTCTCGAGCTCTTCGACGGCGGTCGTCGCTTCGCTGACCTGCGCGCGCGGCGCGCGGACGAAGTCGCGGCTGAAGCCAACGAAGTGTCGCAGCGGTTCAACATCGCGCTGCAGGTAAAGCGCGAGTACGCGAACATTCTCGCCGCTCGCGAATCGGAATCGGCTGCGCGCGCGCAGCTCGAGCAGGCGGAGGCGCAGCTCCGCGCGGCTGTCGCGCGCGTGCAGGCCGGCGCGGCGACCATGTCGGATTCGCTGAGGTCCCTCATTCAGGTAGGGAACG
>Ga0070696_100000177_pt1 | contig 36751 bp, 29 predicted proteins | sample KBSK1253metaG_FD_65474 | JGI IMG/M metagenome (GOLD analysis project Ga0070696, IMG submission 65474) | Corn, switchgrass and miscanthus rhizosphere microbial communities from Kellogg Biological Station, Michigan, USA - KBS K1-25-3 metaG | ecosystem: Host-associated > Plants > Roots >... | reverse complement strand
CGCCGGCCGAATCGATTCCGCCGGACAGCTGGCAGACGACGACCGAGGTTGCCCGGCCAACCAAGACCACCGGAGCGCGGACGATCTCGTCCAACTAGGGCACGGCGTTAACTCCTTGTTAACCGATTCAGCCCAGGGTCGCGTTTCAGGATGCATGGCATCTGGAGCCAGCCGCCCTGCTGCCCAAGGCGGCTCTCCGAGAGCAGCGAGTATCAGCTCTCCACTGCAAGAGGACGGGCTAAGCCGTCTTCCCAATCTCTCTCGATCGACCCAAACCGCGGCTCGGTAGGTGCCAAGGCACCACCGAGCCGCAAACCTATCAGCCCGATGCAATTTGTCCCCCTCTCGGGCCCGGGCCAGTTGTGGCTGCCCTTGAGCAGCCGCCAGCCGAGCAGATCGGACAGAGGCTGGATGTCGGCTATCGCGCCGCTCCCGGCAGGTTACAGACCATCAACCCAGCGGGCGCTTATCGGGCTCAAGGTCGGAGCGCCCCATGGGTTGTGCCCGAAGGCGCGTCGCAGGCTTGGCGAGGTCCGGCCTCGCTTGACAAGGCAGCGCGGGTGGCGCTGTGGTTGCGCCAGCATTCCTCAGCGGGGAGAGCACGATGGTCCGGTCGATGCCCACCTATGCCGACATCGTGGCGGCGCGTGCGCGCATCGGCGCGCTCGCCTGCCGCACGCCCCTGATCGAGCATCCGGCGCTTAACGCCATCGCCGGTGGGCGGGTGCTGCTGAAAGCCGAGAACCTGCAGCGCATCGGCGCCTTCAAGTTCCGCGGCGCCTACAACAAGATCGCCCAGGTGGACAGGACAGCCTTTCCCGGCGGCGTGGTGGCCTGCTCCTCGGGCAACCACGCGCAAGGCGTGGCCGCGGCCGCGACGCTGCTCGGGCTCAAGTCCGCCATCGTCATGCCGGCTGACGCCCCGCGGCTCAAGATCGAGCGCACGAAAGGGTTCGGCGGCGAGGTGATCGCCTACGACCGCGTGAACGAAGACCGCGACGCCATCGCCCGCGAGCTGTGCGAGAAGCGCAGCGCGGCCTACGTGCACCCCTTCGACGACCCGGATGTGATCGCCGGCCAGGGCACCGTCGGCATGGAGATGATGGAGCAGGCCGGTGTCCTGGGGCTGAGGCCCGACATCGTACTGGTGGGCGCCTCCGGGGGCGGGCTCATCGGCGGCGTGTCGCTGGCCGTGAAGGAGACGAGCCCGGCGACGCTGATCTACAGCGTGGAGCCGGCGGGCTTCGACGATCTGGCACGCTCGCTGGCCCACGGGCAGCGCGAGCGCAACGAGCGGCTGTCCGGCTCCATTTGCGACGCGCTCATGTCGGCGACGCCGGGCGAGATCACCTTCGAGGTGGCCAGGCGCAACCTCGCCGGCGGGCTCGCCGTGACCGACGAGGAGGCCAAGGCGGCGGTGCGCTTCGCCTTCCGCGAGCTCAAGCTGGTGGTGGAGCCCGGCGGGGCGGTGTCGCTGGCGGCGATCCTGGCGCGCAAGCTGCCGCTGGAGGGCAAGACTGTGATGGCCGTGCTGTCGGGCGGCAACATCGATCCGGCCCTGTTCGCCGAGATCATCCAGGAGCCGCGGCAGGCCGCATGAGCGCCGGGCCGCAAAAGGGGTCGGACCCCTTTCGGCCACGGTTGCAGGAAGAGCAGGAGCTTCGAGGAAAGGGGTCCGACCCCTCTCGTTTCGCAACCCGCGTCTCGCTGCTGTTCGCGGCCGTGTTCGTGGTCGCCGGCACGCAGCTTCCCTATCTTCCGGTGTGGCTGGACTGGGTGGGGCTCACGCCCGGCGAGATCGCGGTCATCGCTGCGGCGCCCATGGTCGTGCGGGTGGCGGTGACACCGGCCATCGCCTTCGTCGCCGACCGCAGCGGCGATCATCGCCGCTTTCTCATAGCGTTGGCCTGGAGCGGACTGGTCGCGGCCCTGGTGCTGGCACAGTGCGCCAGCTTCTGGCCGATCCTGCTGTTGACCCTCCTGTTCGCGGTAGCCGCGTCCACCAACACGGCGCTGGCGGAGACGGTGGCGATGCGGGGCGTCACGGCGGCTGGGCTCGACTATGGGCGGATGCGGCTGTGGGGATCGCTCAGCTTCATCGCCGCCAGCCTCTGCGGCGGGCTGGTGGTGGACCGCCTCGGCCCGCCGGCCGTCGTCTGGCTGGTGGCGCTCGGGGCGGCGCTCACGGCGCTGGCGGCCCACGGGCTCAGGCCGGGTGGCAGGCCCCTCGGCGGGCCGGAGGCGGCGCCCACGGTGGGGGGACCGGCTGGTCCTCGCCTCAGGCTGGCCGACGCGCTGGGGCTTCTGCGCTCGCGCTTCTTCCTCACGTTCCTGCTGGCTGTGGGCGCGGTGCAATCGGCGCATGCCGCGCTCTACGCCTTCGGCACCCTCCACTGGGTGGCGCAGGGCATCTCCAGCGGCTGGGCCGGCGCCTTATGGGCTATCGGTGTGGCCGTGGAGATCGGCCTGATGGCCTTCTCCAAGGCCGTGGTGCGGCGCATCGGGGCCGCCGAACTGATCGTGCTCGGTGCGGCGGCCTCTGTGACGCGGTGGCTGGCCATGGGCCTCGATCCGCCGCTGCCGGCGCTGGTGCTCCTGCAGGCGCTGCACGGTCTCACCTACGGCGCCACTCACATCGGCGCCTTCTACCTCATGGCCCGGGCGGTGGCGGATCGCCACGCCGGCACGGCCCAGGCCCTGTACGCGGCCACTACGGCCGGCATCGCCATGGGGGGCGCCGTGCTGCTCTCCGGCCGGTTGTACGCGTCCTGCGGCGGGCGCACCTACTGGGCCATGGCCGCGATTGCGGCGGTGGGGCTGGCAGCGAGCCTGGCCCTGCGGCGTCGGGGGCTGCGCGTCTGACCGTTGTATCGGCCAATGTCTCTGCCTGATCGGGAATTGGCCGTCGAAGCCGCTTTCCAATCAGGCAGCGCGATGTTTCATGTGAAACAAATTCAGTGTCGGACCACGATGTCGGCGGCGAGACGGTCTCTGTCGTCGGTGCCGAGGCGTCCGACCCCGAGGGCCGCCGACGGCCTGACACCCTATTCCCTGAACGGCACCACTTTCGACCGCTGCTCGCCGAGCCCCTCGATGTTGAGCGTCATCACGTCGCCGGGCTTGAGCCAGCCGGGCGGTTTCATGCCCAGCGCCACGCCGGGCGGCGTGCCGGTGATCACCACATCGCCAGCCTCCAGCACCATGAACTGGGAGATATAGTGCACCAGGTGGGCGATGCCGAAGATCATGGTGTTGGTGTTGCCGGTCTGGCGGCGCACGCCGTTCACATCCAGCGTCATGGCCAGATCCTGCACGTCGGCGATCTCGTCGCGCGTGACGAGCCACGGCCCGAGCGGCCCGAAGGTCTCGGCGCACTTGCCCTTCATCCACTGGCCGCCGCGCTCGATCTGGAATGCGCGCTCGGACACGTCGTTGCCGATGCAGTAGCCCGCCACATGGGCCAGCGCGTTCTTCTCCTCCACGTAGCGCGTCCGCTTGCCGATGACGAAGCCGATCTCGATCTCGTAGTCGAGCTTGGTGGAGCCCTTGGGGGGCATCACGTCGTCGTTGGGGCCGACGATGCAGTTGGGGAGCTTGTTGAAGAGGATGGGCTCTTTCGGGATCTCCATCCCGGCCTCCTTGGCGTGGTCGGCGTAATTGAGCCCGACGGCGAAGAAGTTGCGCACGTTGCCCACCGGGGCCCCCAGTCGCACGCCGTGCGGCGCCATCGGCAGCGCCTTCAGGTCGAGCTTACGCAGCTTGTCGAGCGTGGCGTCGTCCAGGGTGTCGCCGGTGATGTCGGTGATGTGTGCCGAGAGGTCGCGCACGGCGCCCTGAGAATCGACAATACCGGGCCGCTCGGCGCCGGCCGCACCAAATCGAACAAGCTTCATTGAGAGGCTCCTGCAGACGTTAGGGGGCTCGCTTGGGAGAGATGCAGCGACACCCATAGCGTTGCCTGTCGACCACGGGGAAAGTCAAGACGGCGGAGGGCGCGGATTGACCCGTTCCCCAAGGGAGCTCGCGCATGCCCGATGGCCGGGGCTTGCACCGGCCCACACGTCTTTGCTGTGGACAAAGCATTGGAAAGGTCCACCGCGCGCCGCGACCGAGGCCTGCAACGCGCCTCTCGCGGGACGAGGAGGCCAACGGCGTCAAGCCGCGCCTGTGCGCGGAAAAGCCGGCGCTCCGCGCCCGTCAGAGCCCTCAGAAGAGGAACGTCATCAAGTATATTCCGGCCCCCAGGAACGGCGCTGCCGAGCACGCCAACGCCATAAGAAGGAAGGACTTATCGATCACAACACACCCCGCCTACACAACTGCCGCCGGACCCATGTGGCCTGTGTCCGGCGCGGCCGCCCGCGGGCCCATCGCCCTCAGGTTGCTAGCCTATAAACAAGTATAACTCAAGATTAGTTGCACTTCATCTAAATTGCCTGTTGCGCTGCGGCAATTTCCGGCTTCCGCGGCTAAACAGTCACAGCATTTCCTGCTGACGTCGATGACAAATAGCCGATAGTGAAGTGGCCCCCACAAACGATTGTCGGGTCGAACGACTGGAGCAACAGAAGTGGGGGGCGTCGGGAGAGAACGCATCGCGCCCCGCGTTCGGGCCTCGCCGGTTGGCCAGCCCCTCACGAGAACAGCCGGAGCTGCTTCTCGTCCTGGCCCTTGGTCTCGCGGGCGAGCTGCTCGATGCGGTCGAAGGGGACCTGCTCGGCGGAGATCAGGGAGCGCTGGGCGCGCATGGGCCGGACCAGGCCTTCCTGCACCAGATGGAACTCGCCCACCGTCTGGCCCGGCAGCACGGCCGCTGGGTCGAGGCCGGACTCGCTCTGGAAGGCGGCGCGCAGCTTCCTGAGTGCGGTGTCCTCGCGCACGCGGCCGATGAACCACGACGTGATCTGGTCGCGCGACTTGTAGTCGAGGTCGCCCGGCGACTGGGTGGCCAGCATGATGCCGAGGCCGGCGGACCGGGCACGCTTGAGGAGACTCTGCAGCGGCTCGGCGGTGGCAGGCTTGGCGTTGGCGGGGATGTAGAGGTCGGCCTCGTCGAACATGACCACGGCCTGCAGCTCGTCGTTGGGGTTGCGCTGGCAGAAGCGCAGCGCCTCGGACAGGAACTGCGAGACCCAGAACAGGATGTTCTCGTTGTCGCCCAGGAACCCGGTGTAAATGATGGAGAGCCGTGTGCGGTCGCTGCGGGCGAAGCGCCCGCGTCCCAGCAGCGACTCCATGCGCAGCGCCTCGCCGCCGCCTTCGAACAGGGCGGAGTTGCGGTGGCGCAGGCTGTCGAGCTGGGCCACCAGGTCGCGGCGGATGCGGCCCGAGGGGTCCATGCGCTGGGTAAGCTCGGTGAGCTCCGGGTCCTCGTCCTCCAGCAGCGCGATCAGATCGTTGAGCGTGACCTCCTTGCTGAAGCGGGCGCCCAGGATGCGGAGCGCCACGGAGAGCGTGCCCGACTGCTTCTGGTGCGTCGCCGAGTTTTTGAGGTGCAGCATGTCGCCCAGGGCCGCGGCGGAGAGGTTGGCGAGCAGCTGCTGCTCCTGCTCTGGGAGCTCGTTGATGCCGTTGGGGAGCAGCGTGATCGAGATCGGCCGGCCCGACGCCCGCCCGGGCGTGTAGACGGCCACGTCGATGGAGTCCGCCAGCCGCTCGCGCTCGCCGCGGCGCTCGCCGTACTCGCCGTCATGGGCGCGCCACACGTCGGGGTTGGCGTAGGAGCACAGGTCGCCCTTGCGGTCGATCAGCACCGCCGGGATGCCCTTCATCAACAGCTGCTCGATGATGCACAGCGCCAGCGTGGTCTTGCCGGAACCCGAGCCGCCGAGCACGGCGGAGTGGCGCTTCAGCACGTCCTTGTTGAGCGTGATCGAGCGGTTGGAGCGCAGTGCCCGGCCGGCCAGGATGCTCCTCTCCCCGTCGCCCACCTCGTCGAGCAGGACTGAGAGCGGCAGGTCGTCCTTGGGCTCCGCCGCGGCGCTGTCCCATCCGGTCCAGTCGGCGCCACGGGGACCGGCCGCCGCGGCGCTGGAGGGAGGGGGGGCCTCAGCGTCGGCGGGTGCGTCGGCGGCGGAATGGGTGGCGCCTGCCAGGGCGACGGCGGCCCCCCGGATATTGTGGCCCAGCAGATCGAGTCTCAGCAGCTGCGCCACGCATGGTATGGCCGAGAGCAGCTTGGTGCGCTGGAACCAGTCGCCGAAGCTCGGGTCGAGGCGGTGCTGGGCTTGGAACTCGCGCACCATGATCATGCGCTCCCAGTCCGGGATCGGCACCAGGATCGAGCGGCCGCCCTTCTCGCGGAACTTGCGGAAAGCCTGGGCGGTCTGGTTCTTCTTGTTGGGCGGGAAGTCGCTCGCCCGCAGCATGAAGCAGCTCTTGTCGCCCCCCCCTCTGTCATTCATGGCCGTGAGCACGCGGTCGATCTGGCGCTTCAGGCCGCCGCCCTGGGCCGGCCGGTTGCACAGGAAGATGCGCGCTTCGGTCCGGTAGCCCGCCGCATGGGTGAGCGCCAGGTCGAGGGCGGGAACGTCCTGGCCCACGCCCGCATGCCGCACCACCACGTCCAGGGCCTCCGGCCATTCCTGCCGGGCCAGAGCGAGAGCCGCCGCCAGCGCGTCGCTCAGCGCCTCGTCGTCGCTCGGGATCTCGGCCTCGGACTGGGCCATGAAGCGGTCCCAGTGCTCGCGGAACTCGATGGCCGGGGCATCGCCTGCCCCGTCCTCCGCGCCGCCGCCGAACCCCAGAGCGGCGGCGAGCGTGGAGATGAAGCCCGACTTGGGGGGCGGCGGCTCCTCGGCCGTCTCGCCCTCCTGCTCGCGCATGCGCTTCTGCGCCAGCTCCAGGATGCGCCGCGTGGAGAGACCGCCGAACTCCTCGAAGAACTGCTCGCCGAGATAGAGCGTGGGATCGCTGCCATCGCCGCGCTCGTCTTGCTGCAGGCGCCTGGCGATGATGAGCCGCGCCTCCTCGGCCGTGCGCGTCTCGATGAGCGGCACCGGCCCCGCCTTCTCGATGCGGTCGATGTAGGACTGCGCCAGCACCTCGCGCACCTTGCCGTAGAACTCGGCCAGGCACGAGATCAGCACGATGGCGGTGGGCACCCGGTTGGCGATCTGGATGAGGTCGCGCGCCGCCTTCTGGAAGCGCTCGGCGTAGTCTCCGAAGAAGCGCAGGTCCTCGACCTGGTCGATGGCGAACACCAGCGCCGCGCGGTCCACCGCCCACATGAGCCGGCCGATGGACTCGATGATGTCGAAGGCGCGGCCCTCGCCGGTGTTGGGATCGAGCGCGGCAATCGCCTCGTGCGACAGCTCGCCCAGCTTCTGTCCGTAAAGGTACTGCCGCACGCGCTGGTCGATGCGCGGGTCGGAGCGCTGCATGTAGAGGAGCGCGCGCACCACGTTCACGTCGAGGTTCTGGCCGGCGAACCTCGGCGCCGCCACGATCTGGTCGGCGATATTGAGCACCAGCTTGGCGAGGGAGGCGTCGCTCAGCTTGGCGTCGCGCAGCTTGTCGATCTGGGCGGCCTCGACAGCCTCGGTGTCGCTCACCATGCGCTTGGCGAGCCGGGCGAGCGCACTCTCGCCGCCGCGGTCCGGATCGTACGGCTTCTCCAGCGAGGCGATCAACCGGCGCAGGTAGTAGTCGGCGTAGTTGGCCACGTCGGGCGTCATCTGGGCGTAGCCGAAGTAGGCCTTGCCGCCGCGATGCGCGCCCGTGCGCAGCGCGCGGATCAGGTGGGTCTTGCCGGCGCCCGACTGACCATGGAACAGCAGAATGCGGGCCTGCACCGAGGCCCCGTCCGTGGCGGTGACAGCATCGAGCAGCTCGGAGAACCGGCGGCGCGCGTTGGCGTGCACCAGCTCCACATCGACGGGGTCGGCCCGCCAGATGTCGTCCTCCCAGGTGATGGAGTGCTCGAAGGCCGCGGACAGGCGATCGGCAAGCGGCGCAATATGAGCCTCGTGGCGCATGAAACCTCAGTTCAAAGCGGGACAGAACGTTACGGACCGCAGCATCATGCGTCCACGCGAATGAAATGGAACACGGCGTTCCGGTAGATCACGGCGGAGTCCTGCACGTCCTTGATGTTGCTCTCGTCTTTCAGGTCGGCGTTGGCCAGGTTGAGCTGACCGGAGCGGTGCGCCTCTGCCAGCATGCACTTGAACTCGATCTCAGACAGCCCCCACTCGGGCCGCTTCTCGCGCACCGTGCGCCAGACGCGGCTGATGTAGGCCTTGCGGTCGCCGCTCCAGCCCTGCGCCTCGCCCACCGCCAGCCGACGCACCTCGGTGGCGAAACCGGGCAGGTCGACGGGGCGGTCGGCGTGCATTGCCAGAGGGCCGGCCGTCGCCCGATTGACCGCGGAGCGGGTGCCTTCTCGGCAAGCGAAAACCGATTCCCCTCCCCCTTGTGGGGAGGGGCTAGGGGTGGGGGGACTCCCGACCTTCGAAGCCTGGGGTTCCCCCCCACCCTGTCCCTCCCCCACAAGGGGGGAGGAGACCTTGCGGCCTGGACGCCGCGCAAGATCGGCAACAGGGTGCTGCGGCTGCGGAGGTGCGAAGGCGCGGCGGAGCACGCCTGCGCGCAGAGCGGTAAGATCGGCGCCGCGTGCCCCGCAGACCTGTTGCGCCAGCGCCGACACCAGCCGGCGGTCGGTACCGGGGTCGCGCGGCTTGTCGATGAGCTGCGCCGCCAGCAGGCGGCTTGCGCGTGCGGGCAGGCCTGATTTGCCGGCCACCGCCTCGGCGGTCTCGCCGCCGAAGGCCTTGCGCAGTGCTATGGCGGCCAGCACCTGGCGCAGGCGTGCCGGGGTCGCAGCCCCTTTGATCTTGAGCCCGTAGGCCTGCACCAGGATGGCCGCGCGCAGCCCTTCAACAGTTGCGAGCGCCGCCAGGCGCTTGGGCGTCGGCCGACGCTCGTCCAGGGCCTTGGCCACCAGCCAGAGGCTGCTCGCCTTCTCCCATGTCAGCGCCGTGCCGGCCGAGACGCCCAGAAACCTGGCCGCTGCGCCGGTGCCCGCCGCCGTGGCCGCATAGCCGCCCGGCTTGGGCGCCACCTGCCCGGTCGCCGCCAGCGCCTCGATCGCCCCCTCCACGGTCTCGCGCCAGCGCGAGGCCGGCATCTGCGTGCCGGCGAGAAACGACAGGTCGGCGGCAATCTCGCCCTTGTCGATGGGGCGCGCGGCACAGGCGATGCGCGCCAGCACGAGGTCCCGGAGCGGGCCCCCGCCCCGGGCTTCGGATGCATTCCGCTTCTCTGCGACCTTGGTCACCCCTGGCCTCCCTGCTTGACGAGGCAGCCGGCGTACTGAGCCATACCCTGACACGACGTGAGAGCCCGGCCCTCACCCTCCGCCAGCGGTCTGGCTCCGTTACGGCAGGAAAAATCGCAGCGTCCCCGGACGCGCGAATCACCGGAGGCACACCCGCTATGTTGCGGAAGTTCGGCAAAAAACCAAGGGCTTACGGGCGGGGTCAGACCTTCGCGGCGAGCGGGTCAGAGCCCATCCTCCGTTTTCGTCGGCCAAACTAACGTCATGATTGCATTGTCCGATCACCCAGGGACTGCAGCGTGTGCTGCCGGGGGTTGCCGCAGCCGTCTGGAACAATCGGATTGCAAGTGGTGCGGATCAGGATTCCGCGACGGCGGAGGATATGGGCTGGCGCGCTGGTCGGCCGGGCGAGGCAAGCGCTGTCCGGCGCCAGCGTTAACGGGGGCTTAACGGGTGCGGCCCATGCTCGTCGCACCCACGGGAGGTCGAGCCGCGGGGGAGCCGTCATGCGCAGCGTCGTTTTGCCCGCACTGCTTTCATTGTGCCTGTCAGGTTGCGGCATGATGAGCTACTCGCTCACCGGCAGCCTGGCCAACTCCGGCCAGCCGTCCAGCAAGCCCGCGCGCACGCAGACAGGCGAGGCCGCGACGGACCCGAGGACGAAGGTTGCCGCGGCCGCCGTAGGCCCCACCGCTTCCGACAAGGCGCCCAAGGGCACCTACGAGCGGGCTCCACGGGGCGCGCTGGCCGAGCGCGACTACAGCCACACCCGTCTGGACGCCGAGCGGGCGCGCGACCTCGTCAACGCCTATCGCAAGGAGAAGGGCCTCAGACCATTAAAGCTGCAACCGGCCCTTACCGAGGCCGCCCGTGCGCACTCGCGCGACCTCGCCAAGTGGGACCGCATATCCCATTTCGGCTCCGACGGCTCCAACCCGTGGGACCGGGTGAAGCGCGCCGGCTACAACGCCCGGCTGGCGGCGGAGAACGTGGGCACCGGCCAGGTCACCCTCGATGAGGTGATGAAAGGCTGGCAGGCGAGCCCGGGCCACAACAAGAACCTGCTGCTCCCTGATGCCGAGCACATGGGGATAGCGCTGGTGCAGGACCCCAAGACGGAGTTCAAGACGTTCTGGACGCTGGTGGTCGCGTCGCCGCAGTGAACGATGTCAGGCTCCGTTACGCCGCTGCCGCTCCGGGCTCCATGGCCTTGATGAGGCGGGGCCCGCCGAACAGGGTGCCTTTGCCCAGCAGCACGCCGAAGCCCATGATCTTGGCGAGCAGCCAGTCGTCCTCGATCGCGCCCACGATCAGGGACAGGCCGAACTCCGACAGGTAGCGGCAGATGTCGGCGGCCGGGATGCAGCCGCCGGGGGCCTGCATGCCGTCGAGGAACACCTGGGCGTCGAGCTTCACGAACTCGAAGCCCAGCGCCTTGAGGCGGCCGAAGTCCATCTCCAGGTCGGTCACGTCCTCCAGCGCGAAGCCGAAACCGCCTGCGGCCATGGTGCCGAGCGCCTCCGCATGCGCTGAAGTGAAGTTGCGCGCGTCGCTCTGAGCGAAGGAGAGAACAAGGCGCACGCCCCCGCTGTTGCCGGCTTGCTGCTGGGCGGCGTCGAGGAAGCCGTTGTCGGTGACAGAGCCGCCGGCCAGGGCCGACACCACCGAGCCCTGCCGGCCGCGCTCGGCCAGCCGTCGGGCCACGCGCGCGGCACGCAGCATGCGCGCGGCGTCGATATGGGGGAGCAGGTCGGAATCCTGGGCCGCGCGGGTGTAGTCGGCCTGCTCCAGCTGCTCGCCGTCGGCGGTGCGCAGCCGCATCGTCACCTCGTAGTGGCGCGGGCGCCCCTCGGCGAGGACGTGGATCGGCTCGATCAGCACCTCGAAACGCTCCGCCGCCACGGCTTCGGCAATGCGCGCCAGCTGCGAATCGAGCGGCGGCGGCCCGCCGGCCTGGGCCTCGTCCCTGACCGAGGCGCTGTGGCCTTGCGGCGCATCGCCGAGCTTGGGCGACGGCGGCGCGAGTGCGGCGCGCTGCTCGCCCTGGCCGACGCGCATGGCGCGGGCGGCGGCGTCGAGGGCGGCGGCCGAACGGCCGATCATGGCCCCGGGGTCGGCATTCGGCTCGGCTCCGGACGCGCTCTCGCCGATGGCATCGACATCGCGGGCGGGCGGGCCGTTGAGCTCGTCGGCGAGCTTCTTGATGAGATCCTGGATCACCTCCACGTTGAGCTCGCCGGACAGGGCGCCGATACCGCCCGCCGCCGGCGCTCCCGCGGCCCGTCCCGCCGCCGAGGGCTGATCGGCCTCCGGGGCCGGAGCGGGCTCGAAAAAGGGGATGCGCGCAGGGCGGAAATTGAAGGCCTGCGAGGCATCCTGGGTATCGGCCTTGGGCATCGGCAGGGCGCTGGACCAGAGGTTGAAGCGGCCTTGCGGCTCCTCCTCGTCCTCGGCCGAGGGCGATCGCTCGGACTGGGCATCGTGCTGCGACAGCGCGGTCTCGAAGGCGGCGGCACCGGTCTGCCAATGGATGTCGTCGTCGTCCTCGTCCGCCTCCTCCTCGACGCCGTCGCCGCCCATGACGGAGCGGCGCAACAGCAGATGCAGGAGGAGGAGCGCGCAGTAGGCGCCGAGCGCGGCCAGGATGGCGTAGGACAAGTCGAGGTCCAGGCGGGCGATCAGCCAGGCCCCCGCGGCCAGGGACATCAGGGTCGCTGACATAATGACAAAGGCGTCGCCCAGGCGCACGTAGAAGGGCTCCTGGACAGCGGCAAGCTCCGGCTCCGGCTCGGCAAACTGTTGGGTCATCGCGTACCTACCAGCTGAATCGAGAACGAATCGCTTTCAAAGCATCGCCGGACGGCTACGGGAGGGGCAACCGCCGAGGCGCCCGTATCACCAGCTTTCCGACCTTGAGTTGAGCGTGCATCCGAGCCGGCAATGCAGAAGCTGCGGGGTCTCGCAGCCCACGGCATGCTGTCACCGGCTACCCGTTGGACAATGCTCGCGTCCGCAATCGGCGGGCCTGTAGCCGGCGTCCGGGGTGGCGCGTGCTACGCCGCATCCGCGCGCGACTTGCGCGCGCCCGCCCGCAGAAGGTCGCGGTAGGGGCCGGGACGTGTGGCGAGATCGGCCGGCGGGCCGTCCTGCACCAGCTCGCCCGACTGGATGACGAGGATGCGGTCGAACTTGGCGACCGTGGACAGCCGGTGGGTGATGGCCACCACAGTGCGGCCGCGCATCAGCCGCTCCAGGGTCTCGCGGATGGCCTGCTCGGCCTCGGCGTCGAGCGAGGAGGTGGCCTCGTCCAGCAGCACGATCGGTGCGTCCTTCAGGAAGGCGCGGGCCAACGCCACGCGCTGGCGCTGGCCGCCGGACAGCTTGGTGCCGCGGTCGCCGACGAGGGTGTAGAGCCCGTGCGGCAGCTCGGCGATGAAGTCGCAGCGGGCCGCGGCGGCGGCCTCCCAGACCTGGGCGTCGGTCGCCTCCGGCCTCGCGTAGCGGATGTTCTCCAGGAGCGAGCGGTGGAACAGCGAGATGTCCTGCGGGACCACGGCGATGGCCTCGCGCAGGCTTTGCTGCGTCACCTCGGTGATGTTCTCGCCGGAGAGCAGGATGAGGCCTTCCTCGATGTCGTAGAAGCGCTGGATCAGGGCGAGGATCGAGGTCTTGCCGCCACCGGACGGGCCGACGAGGCCCACGCGCTGACCGCTCTCGATCCTAAAGCTCAGGCTGTGGAACAGGCGCGGGCAGTCGGGATAGGCGAAGCTCACGTTGTCGAAGGTGACGCTGGCGCCGCTGTGCACGAGCGTCTTGGCGCCGGGCCGGTCGGAGAGCTGGTGCGGCACCAGCAGCGTCTCCAGCGCCTCGGTGAAGCGCGCCATGTGCTGCGTCACGTCCACCAGCGCCACGGCCAGGTCGCGGGTGGCATGCAGCACCGAGATGCCGAGCGTGCAGACGAGGATCACGTCGCCGGTGGTCGCGCGGCCCTCCTGCCACAGCAGCAGCACCCAGGTGAGGAGACCGATGGTGAGCGCCACCGTGACAACCGCGTGCACGATGCGCAGCCGCTCCAGGTAGCGCAGGCTGCGCTGGCGCGCCGCGATCTCCTGGCCGACCGTGAGGTCGAAGCGGTTATGCTCGCGGGTGGTGCCGCCGAAGGCCTTCACCATCGCCATGTTGCCGACCACGTCGGTCAGCTCGCCGTCGACGGCGGCGGCGCGGCAGGCGAACTCGTGATGCAGCGGCTTGCCGGCCGCCGCCCACAGGAACATTGCGGCGACGACGAGCGCGGCCACCACAATCAGGCTTGCCGCCATTCCCAGACTGACGGTGCCGACCAGCGCGATGGCCCAGAAGGTCGCCATGCACGGCGGCAAGACGTTCCAGACCAGCAGGTTCTCCACCGTGAACATGGCGTTGGAGGTGGCGCTGATACGGGAGGTCAGAACGCCGGGCTGCCAGGTGGCGAAGTATGAGGGCGCGTGGCCGGTGAGGTGGCGGAACAGGTCGCGCCGCACGTCGCCGGTGACACTCGCGAAGGCTGAGTTGCCCACCCAGGCCGCGAGCCGCCACAGCAGGTTGTCGGCGGCGATGAGGGCCACGAGCAGGGCGAAGGCGTGCCAGACGGCCGTAGGATGGCGCTGGGGCAGCGAGAGGGTATCGACCAGCAGCTTCACGCCGTACTGCGTAAAAATGGAGCAGACTACGGCCAGCGCCACGGCCACCAGGATGACCGCGTGGGCCGCCCTATGCCGCCGGACGAAGCGCCAGGAGAATGCCAGGGGTCGCTTCGCAAAGGACGCAAGATCTTCCATCGCGGAACCTCCGGACCCGTTCGCCCAACGCCCACCCACTCACTTCGGTTCGCGCGGCGATCGGTCCCGCGGCATGGTTTCCTCCATTGCGATTAAGACCGTCAGGAAAGCGCACAGTGCCGCGGCGGCGAGCCCCATGCAGGCCACGCCGGTGCCGAATCTTGAGGCGAGGTAGCCCGCCACGGCCGTGCTGGCCGCCGCCCCGAGCCCCGTGGCGCAGGCCAGCATGCCCTGCGCCAGGTTGAACCGTCCCGTACCGCGAGAGATATCGGCCAGCACCAGCGGCACCAGCACGCCCAGCACGGCCCCGCAGATGCCGTCGAGCGCCTGCACCACGATGATGCTGGCCGGATCGCGGTAGATGGCGAGCAGGACCGTGCGCAGCGCCAGCACCGCGAAGCCGGCGAGCAGGATCGGCCGGCGCCCGATCACGGCCGCCAGCCGGCCGACGCTGGGGGCAATTGTTGCGGCCACCAGCTGCGGCACCACGATGCAGGCGGCAATCAGCACGCTCGCCCATTGGGTGGAGCGCAGCGTCATCTCCGAGCCGACCAGGGGCAGCATCGCGGCGTTGGCCGCCTGGAAGAGGAAGATGCACAGCGCGAACACGGCCAACCCGCGCTTGCGGAAGAGGGCGAGCACCGAGCTGGCAGCGCTGTCCGGCTTCGCCAAATCGAGGCCTCCGTCGGCGCGGATGGGATCGATCTCCTCGTCGCGGATGGCGGTGAGTGCCAGCACGGTCGGGATCGCCAGCGCGGCGGTGGCGAAGAACACCGCCTGCGGCGAGACGAGATAGCCCACAGCCCCCATGGCTGCCGCCGCCAGCCCGTTACCGATGGCGGCGAAGCGCGTATTGCGACCGAGACGGGGGCCGATGGCAGCGTGCCCCACGAGCCCCAGCGAGATGGCGGCGATGGCAGGCCCAAGCACGGCGCTGGAGGCCACCTGCAACAGCATGGCCACCAGCATGCCGAGAAAGCTGGGATGCACGGCGATCAGGAGCGCGCTCGCCCCCACGCCGATTACGGACAGGGCCGCGGCCCGGCGCTTCGAGGCGGCCCGGTCCACCAGCCATCCCCCGGGCGGCTGGCTCATCAATCCGACGATGCTGCCAAAGGCCAGCAGCAGGCCGATGTCGGCCTGGTTCCACTTCTGCGTCGTCAGGTAGACCGCCAGGTAGGGGCCGAACCCGGTCTGGATGTCGGCCACGAAGAACGTGAACCAGTCGAGGCCGCGTTGGCTGGTGCGCGAGACGGTCGCCACGGCTCCTTTCCACTCGATCGAGGCGGGCGCACCGCGCTGCTGCGGATCAGACGGCGCTGGATGGAAGCTCTACCTGGTCTTGCTCGTGAGAACGGTTGGCGGCTCGTTGGGCTTGTACTCGGGGGTGTCGCGGATCTGCTCGCGATTGACATCGGCCGTGAGATGGCTGCGGTCGGCCTCCCGCACGAACCGCAGCGCACCCCAGTCCACCGCGATCTTGCGGCTGCCGATGCCAAGGAATCCGCCGAACTCGACCACCACGGCCCCGGGGCCGCCGTCGAGGTCGACCAGAACATCGATCACGCGCCCGCTGTCGCCCTGGCGGTTGGTGATCTCGCGGCCCAGAATGCTCACCAGCCTGGATTTGGGCAGGGGCTCCTCGGCCGGATTGGCCTTCGGCAGGGTGTCCTCGGCCGGTTTCGCGCTACTGTCCTCGCCGGCTGATGCCTGCGGCACCACACGCTCCTCGGCTGTCGCCACCGGGCTCGCCGCGGTCATGGCAGCAAGCGCGATCGCGCCAAGCGCTGTACGCCCTGGAAACACGACACAACTCTCCTCTCCCAAAGCTCTGGCGAAAGTTCTGGCCAAGTTTCTGGCCGGACAGACCTGCAACGGCGCCATCGCCGTGCGGTTCCCGGCTAACGCGAGACAGCGGCATCTATCAAGTCTGAGCGATTATGCCCGTCCGGGGACCGACCGCTCGCTACGAACGAAAGGATCGGTTAACCAACAGCCGCGTGGCCGAGACCGTCCTCGTGAAGGCGAAGGAGCTAGCCTACGGCGAATGGGACGGGCTAGCGGCTGCTCAGGGCCGGCCGGCCAGTCGGCCGGGAACGAAGGGCTCGCTCAGACGCTCGAAGGCCCAGTAGGCGAGCCCGCAGCCCGCCAGCATGAGCGCCCCCACATCGAACGCGACGGCCGACGTCCCCACCCTGCCGGCGACCCATCCCGCAACGATGGGACCGGCCACGGTCATGGCGTAGAAGACGGTGTAGAAGACCCCCATGCCAACGGCCCGCGTCTCGGCGTGGAGGACGCGCGCCGGCAGGCTTATGATGGGCCCCGCGGCGATCCCGCCGATGAGGCCGAGGACCGCGAATGCCGGCATCACCGTCTCGGCTCGCGCCGCGATCGGCAGCGCGACGGCGGTCAGCGCGAAGCCGGCCAGCATGACGGCCGCGCGCCGGTCGGTGCGGTCGGCTACGATGCCACCGAGCGGCACGGAGATGCCGCCGAGCCAGAGAAAGAGGCTGGTGGCCGACCCGGCGGCGGCCAGCGTCCAGCCTCGCTCAGTCAGCATGGCCGTACCGAAGCCGAACACCATCCCGAGCGCCGCATTGTAGAGGCCCCAGATGGCGCCGGCGGCAATCACCGCATAGAGAGCCGCGCCGGCGGGCCACGCCGCGGCGCTGGCGGCGGCGGCCGCCCGGTCGGGCGGCGCCCGGTAGAGGAGGCTGGTCGCCAGGAACCCAACGAGCGCCGACGCCACGGCGCAGAGCTGCACCGCCGACGCGCCGCCCGCCTCGGCCAACGGCGGCAGTGCGATCAGCGCCATGGCGATTCCGACCGGCCAGGAGGTCACGAAGATGCCCATGGCGGTGGCGATCTCCCGCCCCGCGAACCAGTCCGTGACCATCTTGGACATCAGCACGTTGAGGAGCACGCCGCCGATCCCGGCGAGGAGGCGGCCGGCGATCTGCCACGGCCAGCTCGGCGCCAGCGCCATCGTGAGCCCGCCGCCGATCATCAAGGCGAGGCCGAGCAGGACGGCCCGCTTGTCGCCGCAGCGCCGCCCGATCTCGCCGCCGGGCAGGGCGATGGCGAGGCCGGGCGCAAGATAGAGGCTGATCATGAGGCCGATGTCGGCAAGCCCGACACCGAATTCGCGCATGACCACCGGCGAAATGGCGGCCACCGACTGGAACTGGAAGGCCATGCCGAGGCGGACCGCAAAGAGCAGCGCAAGGATGGCCCAGCGGTCGTCCCAGCGGCTCCCCCAGCGGCTCCCCATGTGCTGCGTCCGGCCCCGAATAAGCGTCAGCCGCGCCCAGACAGCATGCGGCTGTGGCGTGCCCCCGTTTGAATGCGACTCACTATACCGGATAGCCTGCTGCCCATCACCCCCACCGGACCGCCGGGCCGGCCGGCGGCTACCGCGAGCCGCACCAGCGCCGCACTCGCGCCGCACCAGCGCCGCACCCCGGGGCTGTTTCGCCCTTGGGCGACTTGTGTATATCTAGGGCCGGGCGCAGGCGCGTCACCCACGCTTCCACCCCTCAACGCGCGCGGCAACAGGCACCGATGGGCAAGATCACGGGCTTCATGGAGTTCGACCGCCAGGACCGGCACTACCGGCCGGTGGAGGAGCGCGTGAAGCATTGGCAGGAGTTCGTGGAGCCGTTGCCGCCGGCGGAGATGAAGAAGCAGGCCGCGCGCTGCATGGACTGCGGCATTCCCTACTGCCACACCGGCTGTCCGGTGAACAACCAGATCCCGGACTGGAACGACCTCGTCTACCGCGATCGTTGGAAGGGGGCGGCCCTCAACCTGCACTCCACCAACAACTTCCCCGAGGTGACGGGGCGCGTGTGCCCGGCGCCGTGCGAGACGGCCTGCACGCTCAACATCGACGACAACCCGGTCACCATCAAAACCATCGAGTGCGCCATTGCCGACAAGGCCTTCGAGGAGGGCTGGATCGCCCCGCAGCCGCCCGAGGTCAAGACCGGGCGGCGGGTGGCTGTCGTCGGCTCCGGCCCGGCGGGACTTGCGGCGGCCCAGCAGCTCGCCCGCGCCGGCCACGAGGTGCACGTCTACGAGAAGAGCGCGAGGCCCGGCGGCCTCCTCACCTACGGCATTCCGGACTTCAAGCTGGCCAAGCACATCGTCGCCCGGCGTGTGCAGCAGATGGAGGCGGAGGGCGTCGTCTTCCACTGCAATGTGCACGTGGGCAAGAGCATCTCCGCCAGGGAGCTTGAGGAGACGCACGATGCGCTCCTGTTGGCCGGCGGCTCGGAGCGGCCGTTCGACTTCTTCGCCCAGTCGCCCGGGCGCGACCTCGACGGGCTGGTGTTTGCCATGACCTTCCTGCCACAGCAGAACCGGCGCGTCGCCGGCGAGCCGCAGAACGACGAGGCGCAGGTCACGGCCGAAGGCAAGCACGTCATCGTCATCGGCGGCGGCGATACGGGCAGCGACTGCATCGGCACCTCGTTCCGCCAGGGCGCCAGGTCGGTGACGCAGCTCGAGATCATGCCGGTGCCGCCGCAGAAGGAGAACAAGGCGCTCTCCTGGCCGCACTGGCCCCTGAAGCTGCGCGTCTCGTCGAGCCAGGCGGAGGGCGCGAAGGTGGAGTACTCCATCTCCACCACGGGCTTCTCCGGCAGCAACGGCAAGGTGGAGAAGCTGCTCCACACGCGCGTGGACGGTGCCCTCAAGCCGGTGCCCGGCACCGAGGGCGAGCTGCCGGCGAACCTCGTGCTGTTCGCCATGGGCTTCTCCGGCCCCGTGGAGACCGACCTGGTGCAGGAGCTGGGCCTTGCCGTGGTGCCCCGCGGCCGCTTCAAGGGCCTCGACGCCGACGAGCGCGACTACCGCATCAAGGGCCGCAAGAAGGTGTTCGCGGCCGGCGACATGCGCCGCGGGCAATCGCTGGTGGTATGGGCCATCCGCGAAGGCCGCCAGGCCGCCCACGCCATCGACAAGCTCCTGATGGGACGTACCGACCTGCCGCGATGATTCGAGGGACTAGGTTTCAGGGATTAGGTTTCAGGTGCCACACAATCCCTCCCCTAATCCCTAATCCCTAATCCCTGAAACCTGATTGTAATGACAAACCGACAACCCCAGGAGGACTTGCGCAGCTATGGGCGCCGCCGCGCCCGGACGCCCAGTGCCCGCCAGCAGTCTTTATGGCGGGAGGTGCTGCCGCGCGTGGCCGTTCCAGGAGATGCGCCATTGACGGACCTGCCCTCGCTGTTTTCGGTCCCGGTGCGGGAGGTATGGCTGGAGATCGGGTTCGGCGGCGGAGAGCATCTCGTCTGGCAAGCCAAGGCGAATCCGGACGTGGGGTTCCTCGGCTGCGAGCCGTTCGAGGATGGCATTATCAAGCTCCTCAGCGCCATCGAGATGGAGCGCCTGGCCAACGTCAAAGTGTTGGCCGGGGACGCCAGGCCCCTGTTGCGGCTCCTCCCGGAGGCCGGCGTCGGGCGGGTGTTCATCCTGTTCCCCGACCCGTGGCCAAAGAGACGCCACCACAAGCGGCGGCTGGTTTCCCCTGCAACCCTCGCCGAGATCGCCCGCATCCTGCGGCCGGGCAGCGAGCTGCGGATGGCCAGCGACGCCCCGGAGTACGCCTCCGCCATGCTCCAGGCGGCCATCCACAACCAGGCTCTGCGCTGGACCGCGCAGGGGCCGCGGGATTGGCGCCGGCGCCCATCCGACTGGCCCCAGACCCGCTACGAGGCCAAGGCGGTCGCCGCCGGGCGGCCCTGCTATTTTCTGACGTTCGAGAGGGTCTGACGGCTCTGCAAAGGGGTCAGGCCTCTCGCCTCGAGGTCGCGCTCGAACCTTTTTGCTGCGCCGCGGCACAAGTGCGACATTTTTTACACTTCGTGCTTGCCAAACACGCAACATGCGCCTAGTGTCAGCACGCTCATGATCATCTCAACTCTGAGAGTGGGCCCTTCGGGTCCGCTCTTTTTCTTTTGGGTTGGCCTCTTTGGCTTGACCTCATGGGCGGTCGGGGCCATTTCCAGCGATGCTCGGATGGTGACAGAGAACGTGAGCGGCGCGGTGTCCGAGGCGCGCTTCTTCAGCGAGACGGGAGTTGCAGGCGAGATCGCGGCCTTGGTCGAGCCGACCCTGAACGACCTCGGCTACCGCGTCGTGCGTGTCACTGTCTCCGGCCGCAACGGGACCACTCTCCAGATCATGGCCGAGCGTCCTGACGGCACCATGACGGTGGAGGACTGCGCCGACGTCTCGCGCCAGCTGTCGCCGCTGCTCGACGCCCACGACCCGATCGCGGGCCAGTACACGTTGGAGATTTCCTCACCGGGAATTGACCGGCCGCTGGCCAGGCCCTCGGATTTCGTGGCATGGGCGGGGCATGAGGCCAGGGTCGAGACGAAGGAGCTGGTGGGCGGCCGCCGCCGGTTCCGCGGTATCCTCAGGGGGCTCGCCGGCAACGACGTGCAACTGGAGGTGCCGGCCGATCAGGGCGGCCCGGAGGTCACCCTGCCGATCGGCTTGATCGCCGAAGCGCGGCTGGTCCTGACCGACGAGCTTATTCGCGACACACTGAGGCGCGCCAAAAAGGCGGCCGGCAACCCGCCGCCGCAGGACGACGCCGGCGACGCCCCGGGCAACTGACCTGCCCACCCCGGGCGGTTCCGGGTGGCGGTCCCGGGCGACTGAGACTGGAGAAGGAGGACGCGGAAGCTATGGCGCAGGTAGGCGTAAGCGCAAACCGGCTCGAGCTGTTGCAGATCGCGGACGCGGTGGCCCGCGAGAAGGCGATCGACCGCAATATTGTCATCGAGGCGATGGAGGACGCCATCACCAAGGCGGCGAAGTCGCGTTACGGGGCGGAAAACGACATCCGCTGCGAGATCAACCCCAAGAACGGCGAGACCAAGCTCACGCGCGTCCTCACGGTGGTGGAGCAGGTGGAGAACGACTCCACCCAGATCACCCTGGCCGACGCCATGCGCCGCAAGCGCGACGCCCAGGTGGGAGACACCATCGTCGAGGCGCTGCCACCCTTGGATTTCGGCCGCGTGGCGGCCCAGAACGCCAAGCAGGTGATCGTGCAGAAGGTGCGCGAGGCGGAACGCGAGCGCCACCACAACGAATACAAGGACCGCGTGGGTGAGATCGTCAACGGCACGGTCAAGCGCGTGGAGTACGGCAACGTCATCGTGGACCTCGGCCGCGCCGAGGGCATCATCCGCCGCGACGAGATGATCCCGCGCGAGAACGTGCGCCTGGGCGACCGCATCCGCGCCTACATCTACGACGTGCGGCGCGAGCAGCGCGGGCCCCAGATCTTCCTCTCCCGAGGCCGGCCCGAGTTCATGTCGCTGCTGTTCCGCCAGGAGGTGCCCGAGATCTACGACGGCATCGTACAGATCAAGTCGGTGGCGCGCGATCCGGGCTCGCGCGCCAAGATCGCCGTCATCTCCAAGGATTCCTCCATCGACCCCGTCGGCGCCTGCGTCGGCATGCGCGGTGCGCGCGTGCAGGCGGTGGTGGGCGAGTTGCAGGGCGAGAAGGTGGACATCATCCAGTGGAACCAGGATGCCGCCACCTTCATCGTCAACGCGCTGGCCCCGGCCGAGGTGACCAAGGTGGTGCTCGACGAGGAGTCCAACCGCATCGAGGTGGTGGTGCCCGAGAGCCAGCTGTCGCTCGCCATTGGCCGCCGCGGCCAGAACGTGCGCCTCGCCTCCCAGTTGACGGGCTGGGACATCGACATCGTCACCGAGCAGGAGGAATCGGAGCGGCGCCAGAAGGAGTTCACCGAGCGGTCGCAGCTGTTCATGGAGGCGCTGGACGTTGACGAGGTGATCGCCCAGTTGCTCGCCACCGAGGGTTTCGAGACCGTGCAGGAGGTGGCCTTCGTGGAGCCCAGCGAGATCGCCCACATCGAGGGCTTCGACGAGGACACCGCCAGCGAGATCCAGACCCGCGCCCGCGAGTTCCTGGAGAAGCAGGAGGCCGAGCGCGACGCCCGCCGCAAGGAGCTGGGCGTCGCCGACGAGCTAAAGGAGGTGCCGGGCGTCACGACGGCGATGCTGGTGGCGTTCGGCGAGAACGACATCAAGACGGTGGAGGACCTGGCCGGCGCCGTGCCGGACGATCTGGTCGGCTGGACCGAGCGTCCCAAGGAGCGCGACGCCGAGCCCGTCCGCCACAAGGGCGTGCTGGACGGCTTCGAGGTGGGCCGCAAGGAGGCCGAGGAGCTGATCATGGCGGCGCGCGTCGCGGCCGGCTGGGTGACCGAGGAGGAGCTGGAGAAGGCCCGCGCCCAGCAGGCCGAGGCTGCAGCGGCTGCGGAGGCGGCAAAGGCCGCCGAGGCGGCCCAGGCCCAGGCGGCTTCTCCGGCGGCAGCCAAGTTGTAAGGCCCAGGGCCAGGGTCATGGAACGGGACAGAAGCAGCGGTGACGGGCGCGAAGGCGGCAGCCAGGGATGAGGACGGGGGGCGGGACGACCGTGCCGCGCCCATCCGCCTGTGCGCCGTATCGCGTGCCCACCATCCTGTGGAGAACCTGATCCGCTTCGTCCCGGCCCCGGACGGCACCATTGTCCCGGATCTGGCGCGCCGGCTGCCGGGCCGCGGCGTCTGGGTGGAGGCCAAGCGGGACGCGGTGACAGCGGCGGTGCGCCGCAAGGTTTTCGCGCGCAGCCTGCAGCGGCAGGTTGCCGTCCCGGATGACCTGCCCGACCAGGTGGATCGGCTGATGACCCGGCGTCTGGCCGAGGCCGTCAGCCTCGCCAACAAGGCCGGGTTGCTGGTGACGGGTTTCACCAGGGTCGAGGAGCTGATCGGGCAGGGGAAGGCCGTCGTCCTGATTCATGCGGCGGACGGCGCCCCGGATGGGGTTGCGAAGCTCTCCCGCAAGTTCGGGGCCGCCCTGGGTGCGGAGCAGGCAGGGCACGCCATCGTCACGGAATTGACTGGCTCGCAATTGGATTTGGCCATTGGCCGGTCAAATGTGGTACATGCTGCGGCGTCTGGGGGCGGCGCGGCACAACGGATTGTTCAGGAGGCCGGTCGCCTGCGGCGGTACCGGCCTGAAGAGCCCCCAGTGCTGACCAGCGGCTGAGCGGATTCCTAACGCGGGACGTGTATGAGCGAGACGAAGGAAACGAACGACAAGACCCTGAGCGTGGCGCAGCGCAAGCCTTTGAGCTTGAAGCGGACGGTGGAGTCCGGCCACGTCAAGCAGAGCTTCAGCCACGGCCGCTCGAAGTCGGTTGTCGTCGAGAAGAAGAAGAAGCGCACCATCTCCGCTCCCGGCGAAGAGGGACACGACGGTGAGTCCGGCCGCAAGGGCGCGGGCGGACTATCGTCCGGCGAGCTCGACGCGCGCCGCCGCGCACTCGAGACCGCCAGGGAGCGCGCCGAGGTCGAGACACGCGAAGCCGCCGAGCGTGAGGCCCAGCACGCCCGCGAGGAGGCCACCAGGAAGGCGGCCGAGCCGCCCAAGGTCGAGACGCCGCCGCCCGCCGAGACGCCCGCGGCGGCTGCGCCCGTAGCGGAGACTGCGGCCCCCGTCCAGCCCGCGGCGGCGCCCGAGCCGCCGCCAGCGGTCGCCAAGCCCGAGCCGCTCAGAGGGCCGATCGTCGTCGTTCCATCGGCCGACAAGCCGCGCACCGACGTGCGGCGCACCGAGACGGTCGGCAAGCGCAAGCTCGACGTGGAGCCGGCCGCGGAGGAGGAGGAGGCACGCGGCGGTGCCAAGAAGGGCAAGGGCGCCAAGGTCACCAAGGCCCCTGTGCGCGGCCCAGGCGAGGGACGCGAGCGCGGCAAGCTCACCATCAACAACGCCTTCGACGAGGCCCAGCGCCAGCGCTCGCTGGCCTCGCTGCAGCGCCGGCGGGAGCGCGAAAAGCGGCGTCAGGCCGGAGTCCAGCAGCCGAGGGACAAGGTCATGCGCGAGGTGATTATCCCCGAGGTGATCACCATCCAGGAGCTGGCCAACCGCATGACCGAGCGCGCCGTGGACGTGATCCGGCTGCTGATGGGTCAGGGCGCGATGCACAAGATCAACGACGCGATCGACGCCGACACCGCCGAGCTGATCGTGCGCGAGTTCGGCCACACGCCCAAGCGCGTGGCAGAGTCCGATGTCGAGGAGGGTTTCACCGGCACGGCGGATGCCGACGAGGATCAGCTGCCGCGCGCGCCGGTGGTCACCATCATGGGCCACGTCGACCACGGCAAGACCTCGCTGCTCGATGCCATCCGCCAGACCAACGTGGCGGAGGGCGAGGCCGGCGGCATCACCCAGCATATCGGCGCCTACCAGGTGACGGCGCCGAGCGGCCAGGAGATTACCTTCATCGATACGCCGGGCCACGAGGCGTTCACCGCCATGCGCGCCCGCGGCGCCAAGGCGACGGACATCGTTGTGCTGGTGGTCGCCGCCGACGACGGCGTGATGCCGCAGACGGTGGAGGCCATCAACCACGCCAAGGCAGCCGACGTGCCCCTCATCGTCGCCATCAACAAGATGGACAAGCCGGGCGCCGACCCGCAGCGGGTGCGCACCGACCTGCTCCAGCACGAGGTGATCGTGGAGAGCATGTCGGGCGAGACGCTGGAGGTGCAGGTCTCCGCGATCAAGAGGACCGGCATCGAGAAGCTGCTCGAGACCATCCTGCTCCAGTCAGAGCTGCTCGACCTCAAGGCCAATCCGAACCGGTCGGCCGAGGGCGTCATCATCGAGGCCAAGCTGGAGCGCGGGCGCGGCCCGGTGGGCACCGTGCTGGTGCAGCGCGGCTCGCTCCACATCGGCGACATCATCGTCGCCGGCACAGCCTGGGGCCGCGTGCGGGCTCTGATCGACGATCGCGGCGAGCCGGTCGACTCGGCCGGACCGTCGGTGCCCGTCGAGATCCTGGGCTTCGACTCGGCGCCCGAGGCCGGCGACCCGTTCGCGGTGGTGGAGAACGAGGCGCGCGCCCGCGAGCTGACGGATTACCGCCTGCGCAAGCGGCGCCAGACGCTGGGCTCGGCCGGCACCTCCCGCACACTCGAGCAGATGATGCAGCAGCTCAAGGAGAGCGGCCGCAAGGAGTTCCCGCTCGTCATCAAGGGCGACGTGCAGGGCTCGGTCGAGGCCATCGTCGGGGCGCTGCGCAAGCTCGGCACCGACGAGGTGGAGGCGCGCATCGTACACTCGGGCGTCGGCGGCATCACCGAGTCCGACATCGTGCTCGGCGGCGCCTCCAAGGCCGTCGTGCTGGGCTTCAACGTGCGCGCCAACGTGCAGGCCAAGTCCGCGGCCGACCAGGCCGGCGTCGAGGTCCGCTACTACAACATCATCTACGACCTCGTGGATGACGTGAAAGCGGCGATGTCGGGCCTGCTGTCCCCGACCATCCGCGAGATCTTCCTCGGCAACGCCCGCATCATGGAGGTGTTCAACATCTCCAAGATCGGCAAGGTGGCCGGCTGCCGCGTCAGCGAGGGCAGGGTGGAGCGCGGGGCCAAGGTGCGGCTCATCCGCGACAACGTGGTGATCCACGAGGGCACGCTGTCCACGCTCAAGCGCTTCAAGGACGAGGTGAAGGAGGTGCCGGCCGGCCAGGAGTGCGGCATGGCCTTCGCCAACTACCAGGACATCCGCGAGGGCGACGTGATCGAGTGCTTCAACGTCGAGACCATCAAGCGGACGCTTTAGGGTCAGACCGTGCGGGTCTGGCCCTATGCGCGGACCTCACGTAGGTCGGCTCCCGGAATAATGCAGACGCAGTGCCATGGGGTCAGACCCGCAGGGTCTGACCCCGCATATCTCCCCGCAGGGTCCGACACTCCCATGGCCAACCGGCAGAGCCACCGCAAGACCGGCCCCTCGCAACGCCAGCTGCGCGTGGGCGAGCTCGTCCGCCACGCCCTCGCCGAGATGCTCTCGCGCGGCGACGTGCACGACGACGTGCTCGCCTCCCATGTCGTGACCGTCTCCGAGGTGCGCATGGCGCCCGACCTGCGGCTCGCCACCATCTACATTATGCCGCTGGGAGGAAAAGACCTGGCGCCAGTGCTCGAGGCCCTTGAGCGCAACCGCAAGTACATCCGCGGCGAGGTTGCCCACGCCGTCAATCTCAAGTTCGCGCCCGAGATCCGCTTCCTCCCAGACGAGACATTCGACGAGGCGCGGCGAATCGACGAGATACTCCGCTCCCCCAAGGTCGCTCAGGACCTCAAGAAGCCCTGAGGCCTGCCAGGTCCGCCCCGGGCAGCGCCCGACGCAACCGACAAAAGCGAAAAGCAAAGCCCCAAAGAACGCTCATGACACGCCGCAGGAAGGGCAAGCCCGTGCACGGCTGGCTGGTGCTGGACAAGCCCGCCGGCATGACCTCCACACAGGCCGTGGGCGCCGTGCGACGCGCCTTCGGCGCGCAGAAGGCCGGGCACGCCGGCACGCTCGATCCGCTGGCCACCGGCATCCTGCCGATCGCGCTGGGCGAGGCGACCAAGACCGTGCCTTACGCCGTGGACGGCCAGAAGGAGTATCGGTTCGCCGTGCGCTGGGGCGTGGAGACCGACACCGACGACGCGGAAGGGCGCCCCGTGGCGACCGGCGACATCCGCCCCGAGCGGGCCGCCATCGAGGCGCTGCTGCCCGGCTTCACCGGCGAGATCCTGCAGACCCCACCCGCCTACTCCGCCGTCAAGATCGACGGCGAGCGGGCCTACGATCTGGCGCGCGCCGGCGAGACCGTGGAGCTGGAGGCGCGCCCGGTGCAGATCGATTCGCTCGTGCTCGTCGATGCGCCCGACCGGGACACCGGGGTGTTCGCCGCCCAGTGTGGCAAGGGCACCTACGTGCGCTCGCTGGCCCGCGACATGGGCCGCGCGCTCGGCTGCCGCGGCCACGTCATTGCTCTGCGCCGCACCCGCGTCGGCTCTTTCGAGGAGGCCCAGGCCGTTGCCATGGCGTCTCTCACTGCGGCCGCCGAGGCGGACGAGGGCGCGCTCCGGGCTTTGCTGCGTCCTGTCGAGACGGCGCTCGCCGATCTGGCGGTTCTCAGGGTCAGCCGCGAGGATACGGTTCGGCTCCTGCGCGGCCAGCCGATCCTCATCCGCGGCCAGGACCTGCCGCCGCCGGGACCCGCCTATGCCACCTGCAAGGGCCACCTCGTGGCCCTGGGCGAGATCGAGAAGGGCCAGCTGCGGCCCACCCGCGTGTTCAACTTCGGCGAGGCCGGATAAGCCAGGTGTCAGACCCTGCGGGCCCTCTGGTCTGACACCGTGGCTCCGACGCGGGCTATGGAATGGGGTCAGACCCGGAGGGTCTGACACCATGCTTCGGCCGGATGGCGCGCGTGTCGTTGCCACCGGCGGCCTCCTGCAGCTCGCGGCGGAACTCGTCGCGCTTCTCGTGGATGGAGGCGATCACCGGACCGGTGGGCACGCCGAGGCCCACCAGGGCGGCCTCGGAGAGCTGCAGGCTGGCCTCGATGGTCTCGGGCACGGCGTCGGAGACGCCGACCGAATAGAGATGGCGCGCGTGCGTGGCGTCGCGGGCGCGCGAGACGATCATCAGGTCGGGGCGCAGCTCGCGCGCGACGCCGACGATGTCGTCGATCGCCGCGTGGTCGTGGATGGTGACGATGAGGGCCGGGGCGATCATGATGCCGCAGCTCTTGAGGAACGCCGCGTTGCTGGCATCGCCGTAGTACACCTCGCGCCCGCGCCGCCGGGCCTGGGAGACGACCGACGTGTCGCGGTCGGTCGCAAGGTAGGGCACGCGGTGCACGTCGAGGATGTCGCACACGACCTGCCCGACCCGGCCGTGACCGACGACGATGGCGCGGCCGTGGTCGCTGGCGGGCGGTGCCATCAGCAGCGCGGCATCGGCGGGCTCGGCCGCCTTCCGCCCCTCGATGTGCGGGGCGATGCGTCGCGCGACCGCGGCGAGCACGGGGATCAGCGCCATGGTGACGGAGGTGACGGCCAGCGTGAAGCTGGCGGTGGACGGGGGAACGATCTGGGCCGTCACTGCCACGCCGATCACCACGAAGGCAAACTCGCCGCCGGGGCCGAGCAGCAGGCCGGTTTCCAGCGCGGCCATCCGCGGCACGCGGAACAGGCGGCCGAGGCCCACGATGAGGGCGGCCTTGAGGCCGATCAACCCAGCCACGCAAGCCAGCAGCAGCGCCGGCTGGTGCGCCAGCTCGCGGAGGTCGATGTTCATGCCGACGGTGAAGAAGAACAGGCCGAGCAGCAGCTCCTTGAACGGCTCGATGGTGGATTCGATTGCTTTGCGGAACTCGGACTCGGCGAGCAGGAGGCCGGCGACGAAGGCGCCGAGCGCCATCGACATTCCGGCGAGGCCCGCCACCACCGCGCTGGCCACGATCACAAACAGCGTCGCCGCCACGAACAGCTCGGTGGTGCCGGCGGCCGCCACCAGCCGGAACATCGGGCGCAGCAGCAGCCGCCCGGCGATGACGATGACGCCGAGCGCCAGGGTGGCGTTGGCGACCGCCAGCGCAAGGCCGGACAGCGCCGAGCGGCCGGTGCCGCTGGCGAGGATGGAGACGAGCAGAAGGATCGGCGCCACCGCCAGGTCCTGCGCCAGCAGGATCGAGAAGCAGGTGCGGCCTGTGACGGTGGACAGGCGGCGCTGGTGCGAGAGCACGTCGAGCACGATGGCCGTCGACGACAGCGCGAGGCACGAGCCGACGGTGAGCGCGGCCGCTCCGGTATGGCCGGCGAGCGCGGCGATGCCCGCGATGAGCCCGGTAGACAGCGCCACCTGCAGGCCGCCGAGCCCGAACACCAGCCGGCGCATCGTAAGCAGGCGCTGGAACGAGAGCTCCAGGCCGATCAGGAACAGGAGAAACACGACGCCCAGCTCGGCGAACGCCGAAACGTTGCGGGCATCCACCACGGTGAGCCAGTAGAGCGCGGGAACATGGTCCTTGAATGTGCCGAGCCCCAACGGCCCGAGTATCGCGCCTGCGCCGAGGTAGCCGAGCACCGGGGAGAGCCCGAGCCGGCGCACCAGCGGGACCACAATGCCCGCGGTGCCGAGCACGACGAGAGCGTCGCTGTAAGCATCGATATTGCCGATTGCACCTGCCATAACCGTCTTCCGGGCCCCCGCGTGCCCCGTTTCACATCACAATCACAATCTCGCCAGCTCGGCCAGCATGGCCAAGCCGATCTCCTCCTCGCCCATGATGACCCTGGTCGCCCCGTGCGCCTTGAGATGCACAGTTTCCTCGTCGGAATGTGAACGGGCGATGATGGGGAGCCCCGGGTTGATCGCGCGCGCCTGCGCCACCACCTGCCCGCCCTCGAAGGCGTCGGGAATCGCCACCATCAGGCAGCGCGCGCCGCCGATGTTCGCCGTGTCGATCACATCCGGGTCGGCCGCGTTGCCGGCGATCGCCTCGAAGCCTGCCGCCGTCAGCTTGGCGGCGTTAGCGCCGTCGCTCTCGATCAGGAACAGCGGCACCTGCCGGGTCTTGAGGCCGCCGGCCACGATGCGGCCGACGCGGCCGTGCCCGACCAGCACGACGTGATCGCGCAGATGCGTCTGCGGCATCGGCGCGCGCGCTGGCGGCTCGGCGGGCTCCGGCGGCTCCGTGCCTTGGGCGGTGGATTCGCGCCGCGCAAGCAGCCGGTCTAGACCGGCGAACAGGGCCGGGTTGAGCAGGATGGAGACGATGGCGGCGGCGAGGATGAGATCCTGCCCGCGCGCCGGCAGCAGGCCGAGGCCGACACCCAGGGCCGCCAGGATGAAGGAGAACTCGCCGATCTGGGCGAGGCTCGCCGAGATGGTAAGGGCGGTGGAGCTCGAATGCCCGAATGCGCGCACGATGGCGAAGGCCGCGATCGACTTGCCCAGGACGACGATCAGCAGCGTGGCCAGCAGGGCGAGGGGGTCGTTCACCACGATCGCCGGGTTGACCAGCATGCCGACCGATACGAAGAACAGCACAGCGAAGGCGTCGCGCAGGGGGAGGATCTCCGAGGTGGCGCGCTGGCTCAGCTCGGACTCGGCCAGGATGATGCCGGCGAAGAAGGCGCCGAGCGCGAACGACACGTCGAACAGCCGGCTCGCGCCGTAGGCGACACCGAGCGCGATCGCCAGGACGGCCAGCCGGAACAGCTCGCGCGAGCCGGTGTGGGCGACATAGTGCATGACGAGCGGGATCACGCGCTTGCCGACGATGAGCATCACGGCGACGAACGCCGCGACTTTCGCCAGCGTGACGAGCACAGGGAGGATGAGATCTGCCGCGCTCAGGCCGGCGCTGTCCTTGGCGACGCTGGCGAGCGCAGGCAGCAGCACGAGGGCAAGGATGGTGGCGAAGTCCTCGACCACCAGCCAGCCGACGGCGATGCGGCCGCGCTCGGTCTCCAGCAGGCGGCGCTGCTGCAGGGCGCGCAGCAGCACGACCGTGCTGGCGACCGACAGGGCGAGGCCGAAGACGAGGCCGGCGGCGACGGTCCAGCCGAGCAGCCAGGCGAGGCCCAGTCCCAGGACGGCGGCGCTGGCGATCTGCACCAGGGCGCCGGGAATGGCGATGGCGCGGACGGAGAGCAGGTCCTGCAAGGTGAAGTGCAGTCCGACACCGAACATCAGCAGGATGACGCCGATCTCGGCGAGGTCCTTGGCCACGCCCTGATCGGCTACGTAGCCCGGCGTGAAGGGGCCGATGGCCACGCCGGCGAGGAGATATCCGACCAGCGGCGAGATGCGGAGGCGGTTGGCGATCGCACCGAGGACGAAGGCGAGGACGAGCGCCGCCACGATGGTGGAGATGAGCGGCGTCTCGTGCGGCATGCGTCGTCCTCCATGCGGCGCGCGGCGGCGCCTCAGTGCATCGGATTTCGCTCCTGTGAGGTCAAGCGAGGCAGCAATAAATCAGAAGCAGGCGCGCAACGCCACGCCTGATTACGGTGCCCGCGGAAAGTTCAGGGGCAGACCTAACCTCGCGAATGGCGAATGGGGAATCGAGGCGTCCCTGCCCATTCGCCATTCGGAATTCGCCGGTTTCAATAGGACTTCGGCAGCCCCAGCGCCTTCTCGGCGATGTGCGAGAGGATCAGCTCGCGCGAGACGGGGGCGATGCGCGCGATCATGATCTCGCGCAGGTAGCGCTCGACGTGGAACTCCTTGGCGTAGCCCATGCCGCCGTGCGTCATCACCGCGGTCTCGCACGCCGAGAAGCCAGCCTCGGCGGCGAGGTACTTGGCGGCGTTGGCCTCAACGCCGCACTGTTTGCCGGCGTCGTAGAGAGCGGCGGCTTTCAGCATCATCAAATTGGCGGCCTCCAGCTCGGCCCAGCACCTCGCCAGCGGGTGTTGGATCGCTTGGTTCCGGCCGATTGGCCGGCCGAACACGATGCGCTCCCTGGCATAGCGCGTCGCCCGCGCCAGCGCCGCGCGGCCGGTGCCGATGGCCTCGGCGGCGATCAGGATGCGCTCCGGGTTCATGCCATGGAGAATGTACTGGAAGCCCTTGCCCTCGTCGCCGATGCGGTCCTCCGGCGGCACCGGCAGGCCGTCGAAGAACAGCTGGTTGGAGTCCACCGCCTTGCGGCCCATCTTGTCGATGACGCGCGCCTCCACGTACTTGCGGTCCAGCGTGGCGTAGAACAGCGACAGCCCCTCGGCGGGCTTTCTCACCTCCTCCAGCGGCGTGGTGCGGGCGAGCAGCAGCACGCGGTCGGCAACCTGGGCGGTGGAGATCCAGATCTTCTGGCCGTGGATGGCATAGCCATTGCCCTGGCGGAGTGCGCGCGTCTTGAGCCTGGTGGTGTCGAGGCCGGCATCGGGTTCGGTGACGGCGAAGCAGGCCTTCTCCTCGCCTTTGATGAGCGGCGGCAGGAAGCGCGCCTTCTGCTCCTCGGTGCCGAACACCACGACGGGGTTGAGGCCGAAGATGTTCATGTGCAGCGCCGACGCCCCCGAGAACGCCGCGCCGGATTCGGCGATGGCCTGCATCATCACCGCGGCCTCCGCGATGCCGAGGCTAGCGCCGCCGTAGGCCTCGGGCATGGCGATGCCGAGCCAGCCCCCGCCGGCGACGGCGCGATGGAAGGCGTGCGGGAACTCCCCGTCGCGGTCGCGCTCCAGCCAGTAGTCCTCGCCGAAGCCCGCGCAGATCTTCAGGATCGCCTCGCGGATCTCCTGCTGGGCAGTGGTGAGAGAGAAATCCATGGCGATGCTCCGTGAAGCCGTGTCGGCGTAGGGGCAAGCCCCGGAAGGTCCGATGCCTAGGAACCCCGGCGCGGCTTGGCTTTCCTGCCGGTTGAGCCGAAGCCGTCGGAGCCGCGCCGGGTCGCGGAGGCTGCCGCGGCCTCGATCAGCTTCACGTGCTCGCAACGCCCCACCACCAGCTGGGCGATGCGCTCGCCGCGGGCGACGGTGAAGGGGCGGTCGCCCAGGTTGACAAGGATCACCTGGACCTCTCCGCGGTAGTCGCTGTCGATGGTGCCGGGGCTGTTGAGCACCGTTATACCGTGCCGCAGCGCCAGCCCCGAGCGGGGCCGCACCTGGGCCTCGAAGCCCAAGGGCAGGTCCAGGACGAGGCCTGTGGGGATCAGTGTGCGCTTGCCGGGGCGCAGCACGACCGGCGCCTCCACCGCGGCCAGAAGGTCGAGACCGGCGGCTCCGCCGGACTGGTAGGTGGGCAGCGGCAGGCCTTCGGCGTGGGGCAGGCGCACCACCTTGACGCGCCGGGCGGCGGGCGCCCGCGCAGCGGAGGGGCGGGCGGTCATGCCGAAGCGGTGTTCTCGGCGAGCCACTCGGCGGCGCGGGCGAGGAGGCGCTCGGCCACGTCGGCCTTGTCCAGCTCCGGCCAGCTGTCCACGCCCTCGGCGGTGACGAGGTGCACCGTGTTGCGGTCGCCGCCCATGACGCCGCCGGCCGGCGACACGTCGTTGGCCACGACCCAGTTGGCACCCTTGGCCTTGCGCTTCAGCTTGGCGTTCTCCACCACGTTCTCGGTCTCGGCGGCGAAGCCGATCACCAGCGGCGGGCGCTCCGAGATGGGCGCGGAGGCGATGGTCTTGAGGATGTCCGGGTTCTCGGTCAGCTCCAGCCGCGGCGGCTCCTTGCCGCGCTTCTTGAGCTTCTGTGAGGCCGCGCGCGCGACGCGCCAGTCGGCCACGGCGGCAGCGAAGATGCCCACGTCGGCGGGAAGCGCCGCGCGCACCGCTTCCAGCATCTCAAGGGCGCTTTCCACCTTGACGATCCCGACCTCGGCGGGAAGCGGGATGGAGACCGGTCCCGTCACCAGCGTGACGCGGGCGCCGAGTCTCGCGGCCTCGGCGGCGATGGCGGCGCCCTGCTTGCCGGAGGAGCGGTTGGCGATGTAGCGGACCGGGTCGATGGCCTCATGCGTCGGACCGCTGGTGACGAGCACGTGGCGGCCGGCAAGTGGGCCGCCGGCGACCTGCGCCACTCCCGGGGACGCGGCCGCGCCCAGCACGCTCTCGATGGCCTCGATCAGTTGCGGGACCTCGGCAAGCCGGCCGGGGCCGGCCTCGCCGCGCTCGGCCATCTCGCCGACCTCGGGGCCGACGAAGCGGACTCCGTCCGCCTCCAGCAGCGCCACGTTGCGGCGGGTGGCGGTGGCCAGCCACATGTGCGGGTTCATGGCCGGGGCCACCAGCACCGGCTTGTCGGTGGCGAGCAGGAGCGAGGTGGCGAGGTCGTCGGCGTGGCCGCCGGCCATCCTGGCGAGGAGGTCGGCGGTGGCCGGCGCCACCACGATCAAGTCGGCATCGCGCGCCAGCCGGATGTGGCCGATCTCGCGCTCGGCGTTGAGATCGAACAGCTCGGTCATGACGGGGGCGTTGCTGACGGCCCCCACGGACAGCGGCGTGATGAACTCCTGCGCCGCGCGGGTCATGACGGTGAGAATCTCGACGGGCATCCGCTCGCGCACCCGCCGGATCAGCTCCAGGCACTTGTAGGCGGCGATGCCGCCGCCGATGACGAGCACGATGCGCTGCCTCGCCGTGGCCTCGGGCGTGACGTTGCTCGCACGGCTGCTCACGGGAAGGATGCCGCCTTGCCGGTTGTTGTGCTGGCTCTCATGACGCGCCCCCTGATGCGCCCCCTGACGTTCCATGTAAGCACGTACCCTGTCGGCCGTCTTCAGGGTTATGCTGTGGCCCTTGCGCAGGTTGGCGACGAGGTGGCCGTCGTTGACGGCCGCGAGGCCGAGCTTGGTGGGCGTCGCGCCGGTTTTCGCCAGGAAGCGCTCGATCTCGGCCAGCAGGGCCTTGGCGGCTTGGGTCATGACGAGCGATATGATGGGGAATTGCCCATTTGTCAATGGGCCTATTCAGGCTCGGCATCGAAAGGGGCAATCGGCTAGGGTCGGTTGAGGCGGCCTTGACGATATGTACCATGGGAGGGTGCATTCTATATCAGCAGAGGGCGTTGCATGATCGTCGACTTCCGGGACGGCAGGCTGCGCGCGTTCTTTGTGGACGACGTTCGGTCGCGGAACATTCCCGCTGATCTGGAGGATCGGCTGTTCCGAAAGCTCCAGATGCTCGACGACGCAGCGACCGACCAGGATCTGCGGGTGCCGCCCAGCAATCATTTCGAGAAGCTGAGCGGCAAGCTGAAAGGGTACCACTCGATCCGCGTGAATCAGAAATGGCGGCTTGTCTTTCGCTGGGATGGTGAGCGCGGAGAAGCCAGCCGTTTGTACCTCGACGACCACAGCTACCGGTGAGACGAGCCATGCTGATGACAAAGCGCAAGCCGGCAACGGTCGGCGAGATCCTGGTCGAGGAGTTCATGGAGCCCATGGGGCTGACCCAGCAGGCCCTGGCCGATGCGATGGGGGTTCAGCGCAAGCATGTCAACCAGCTGTGCAAGGGCCGTCGCTCCGTGACCGCGCCGACCGCCTTGATCCTTGCGCGCGTGTTCGGTAACAGCCCAGAGTTCTGGCTGAACGTGCAGCGGCGCTCCGACCTGTGGAAGGCGATGAACTCGCTGGAGGAGCGCGAGCGCATCGAGCGCGCGCGCCCCATCCTCACTGCCGCATGATGCAGCCGGTCATGCCGCGTTGACGGCCGACGTGGCGGCGGCAGGCCTACAAGCGCTTGCCTCAGATGCCGGTGCCGGCGGAGCCTCAAACGCGCGGGAGGGCCAGCTCCTTCTCGCGGTAGCGCCGCTGGATGTCGGTGATGTAGTCGCGCACGATCGGAACGGCATCGCGCTTGCGCGCAAGCTGCATCTGGAAAACCAGCTGGCTGCCGGTCAGGAACATCATTTGCGCGCTGAGGAGATAGAACTCCCACATGCGGCAGAACCGCTCGTCGTACATGGCGGCGACCTTACCCCGGTTCGCCTCGAAGCGCTGGTACCAGTGCTGCAGCGTCCTGGCGTAGTGGAGGCGCAGGAACTCAAGGTCCGTCACCCACAGGCTCGCCTGCTCGACCGCGGCAAAGACCTCCGACAGCGCGGGGGAGTACGCACCCGGAAAGATATACTTCCTGAGCCACGGGCTGGCTGTTCCCGGCGGGCTCATGTGACCGATGGAATGCAGGAGCATGACGCCGTCATCGCTCAGAAGCGCATTGGTCTTGGCAAAGAACTCCGGGTAGTGCCGCACCCCCACATGCTCGAACATGCCGACCGACACGATGCGGTCGAAGCGGCCCGCCACCTCGCGGTAGTCGCACAAGCGGAAGCGCACCCGCTCTGACAGGCCGAGCTGCTGCGCCCTCGCGTTGGAGAGGGCATGCTGCTCCTCCGACAACGTGACGCCGGTGACGTCGATATCCTCCATGGAGGCCAGATAGAGCGCGAGCTCGCCCCAGCCGCTGCCGACATCCAGAATCCTCAGGCCGGGCCTCAGATCGAGCTTGGCGGCGATCAGGCGCAGCTTGTTGCGCTGGGCCTCTTCCAGGGTTTCGTTGTCGTGGAGAAAGTAGGCGCAGGAATACTGCAGGCCCTCATCCAAGAAGAGCTTGTAGAGGTCATTGCCGAGATCGTAGTGATGCGCCACGTTGGCGCGCGCCCTGCCCACCGGGTTCGCCTGCTGGAAGCGCCTGAGCGCATGCGACACCCGCCGCAGCGTCCGCTGCAGCGGATAAGACCCAAGGGAAAGCCGATTGACGGAGAAGAGGGTTAGAAAATCGCGCAGGGAGGAGCCCTCTTCGAAGCGGAGGCATCCGTCCATGTAAGCTTCGCCGGCATGCAGCTCCGGATTGAACACCAGCTTGCGGTAGAGCGTGCGGTCGGTGAGCCGCATGGTGACCGAGGGCCCCGCGGCACCGGCAAACACATGGCGCTCGCCATCGGCATCGACCACGGTGAGCGTGCCTACACGGACGAACGATTTCAGCATGTGCGTCAGGAGCAGCATCGCAACTTGTCCTTGGGCGCGCCCATCAATCGACGCCGCCTATGAAGGCTGGTTGGGAAGCGTAGGCGATCCTACTTGCACCGCCAGCCGATGGCAGCTTATCGCTGCGGTTGTCGACAAGATTTGGGCCTGCACGAGGCGGGCCGTTCCGAGACGACTATCAGATAGAGGACCGGGCAAAGGGCCGCGGAGCTATCGCCGGAAGTTGGTGACGGATCGAATCGGGAAGGCGGCATATCGTGGGGTTGCTTGACGACCTCACTTCTCCACCGAAGGAGCGATATGCCGTGTCCAACGATAACGTTGTC
>Ga0070696_100000171_pt1 | contig 37111 bp, 26 predicted proteins | sample KBSK1253metaG_FD_65474 | JGI IMG/M metagenome (GOLD analysis project Ga0070696, IMG submission 65474) | Corn, switchgrass and miscanthus rhizosphere microbial communities from Kellogg Biological Station, Michigan, USA - KBS K1-25-3 metaG | ecosystem: Host-associated > Plants > Roots >... | reverse complement strand
ACCTGGGCGCTACGTCAGATCGATGACGACAACGATGACCCACACGTGCGCGTGCACGTGAACCCGAAAATAAAGATCAAGCCTTGAAGTAGTCCCGCAGCTCCTCGGCTTCTCGGGTCTCGTCCCAGCCGAGGAGCTGTTTCATGTGTGCGGCGACTTTCGCGACCACCGATTGGGCGTGGTCTGGGAGTTCGTAAAACAGATGGAGCCGCCGGACGAGCACGTCCTGCACGCGGACTGCCATCTCCCGCTCGACCGCGTACGTGACCTCCGCCCAGATCTCGGGACGACCGGCGACGATTCCCTCGCCAAGCCGGCGATCGCGGTCCACCAGATTGAGCACTGCGGCGGCTTCACTCCCGTAGCTTGCCACCAGATGCCGGGCCGTCGGCTCGGCGGCGCCGCGCGCGCGCGCCGCCTCGACCAAAACCTCGAGCTCCGCGGCTTCGCCGCCGGGCAACGGCTGCTTGTCCGTTTGCGCGCGCGGCGGGAGCGGCCGGGCGTCGAGCGCGTGCAACCGGGCCGCCACCCGATCGACGACATCCCGTGCCATGACGCGGTACGTGGTCAGCTTGCCGCCGGCGATCGTAATGAGGCCGTGCTCGCTCTCGAACACCTTGTGCTCGCGCGACACCTGCGATGGGTTCGCGTGGTCTTCGCGGAGCAGCGGCCGCAGCCCCACCCACGCCGATACCACATCGTTGGACGCAAGGTGAGCATCCGGAAACGCGGCATTGGCGGAGCGGAGCAGATACGTCACGTCCGCGGGCGTGATCCGCAGCCCATCGGGTGAAGCATCGGCATCGGTGTCGGTCGTGCCGATGTAGGAGAGGTCGCCCCAGGGAAGCACGAACATCACGCGGCCGTCGACTTGCGAGAACAGCGTCACCGCGTGCTCATTGCCGATGCGACGACGGGGCACGGTGACGTGCGCGCCCTTGGTGAGCCGCAGGATGGGCGCGGATTGCGGGTCGTCGAGCTTGCGCAGCTGGTCGGACCATGGGCCGGTCGCATTCACGACCACATTGGCGCGAATCGTCGCGGTTTGGCCCGTCAACACATCGCGCACCACCGCGCCACGCACGCGGCCATCCGGCTTCAACAGCGCCGTCGTCTCGACGTAGTTCGCCGCGAGCGCTCCGGCGCGCGTCGCGCTGCGCAACGTCGCGATGACCAGGCGGGCGTCGTCGGTCTGCGCGTCGTAGTACAACGCCGCGCCGACGAGTCCCCGATCCTTCAGCCCGGGTTCGACCCGCCGCACCTGCTTGGCCCCGAGCCAGCGATGCCAACGCACGTTGCGGAACGAGGCGAGCAGATCGTAGAGCCACATGCCGGCGCGCAGCTTCCAGGCTGGGACGCGGGCGCCGCGGTACACGGGAAACAGGAAGGCGAGTGGCCGCACGAGGTGCGGGGCGATCGTGAGCAGCACGCGGCGTTCGCGGCTTGCCTCGAACACGAGGTGAAACGCGCCCTGTTCGAGGTACCGGATGCCGCCGTGAATCAGTCGCGAGGAATGCGACGAGGTCCCTGCGCCGAAGTCCGCCTTGTCGACGACGGCGGTGCGAAAGCCGCGCAAGGCGGCGTCACGTGCAATTCCCGCCCCCGTGATTCCGCCGCCGATAATCAGGACATCAACCGGCGTTTCGGCCATTGCTTGCAAGGCCGCGTCGCGGGTCAGCTCCAACTCCCCTCCACTATCGTGCGGTGGTAGGTTTCGAATCAGCCTGTGAAGTGGAGGAGCAATCTAATGCCGAGTCTGAACGGTCGTCGCGTGGCTGTGATCGCCGGCGTCCGTACGCCTTTCGCGAAAGCCGGCACGGCGCTGAAGGACGTGCGTGCCGTGGATCTCGCGCGCTACGCCGCGCGCGAGCTGCTCGAGCGTACCAATCTGGACGGTCACGAGGTCGACGAAGTCATCTTCGGCCAGGTCGTGCCGTCGGCGCTCGTGCCGAATACGGGACGTGAAGTCAGCCTGTTGCCGCAGTTTCCCAAGGAGATTCCCGCCTACACGCTGAATCGCGCCTGCGCCTCCGCCAATCAGGCGGTCACCGCGGCGCAAGACCAGATCGCCCTCGGCCACGCCGACATCATCATCGCGGGCGGCGCGGAGGCGCTGTCGGATATCCCGATCCTCGCATCGCGGCGTCTCGCCGACATCCTCGTGGAAGCGAGCAAGGCGAAATCGCTGGGCGCTCGCATCAGGACCTTCGCGAAGATCCGGCCGAAGGACCTCGTGCCCGTGGCGCCCGCCATCGCCGAGCCGTCGACCGGGATGTCGATGGGCCAGTCGGCCGAGAAGATGGCGAAGGAGAATCACATCTCCCGCGAGGCGCAGGATCGGTGGGCGTTGCGCAGTCATCAGCTTGCCGCGCAGGGGACTACCGATGGCCGCCTGACCGCTGAGATCGCTCCATGGCTGGGCACGCGTCCGCGTGAGGCGGTCGTCCAGCAGGACAACGGCATTCGCACCGACACGACGCTCGAGCAGATGGCGAAGCTCAAGCCCGTGTTCGACCGCCGCTACGGCACCGTCACGGCCGCGAATTCGTCGCCGCTCACCGACGGCGCGTCGGCCGTGCTGCTCATGAGCGACGAGAAAGCGCGTGCGCTCGGTTACGAGCCCCTCACCTACATCCGCTCGTACGCCGTGGCCGCGGTCGATCCCGGCTGGCAGCTGCTCCAGGCGCCGATCTTTGCCGTCCCGACGGCGCTCGACCGCGCCGGCATTCAGTGGAAGGACTTGGGCCTCATCGAGATTCACGAGGCGTTCTCGTCGCAGGTGCTGTCCAATCTTCAGGGCTTCGCGGCCAAGGGGTGGGAGATCAACGAGGACATCATCAATGTCATGGGTGGCTCGATCGCCATCGGCCATCCGTTTGGCGCGACCGGCGGGCGGCTGGTGACGACGCTGTCGAACGAGATGAAGCGCCGCGACGTGCAATTCGGGCTGATCTCCGTGTGCGCGCAGGGCGGGATGGCGTTCGCGATGGTGCTGGAACGCCGCTGATGGCGACGATCGCTGCACCGGCGCGCACGGCTCCCGCGGTCACGTGGGAGATCGCGGACGGCATCGCCACCGTTGTGCTCGACGTCAAAGGCCAGTCGGTCAACGTCATCTCGCGCGCGGTCAAAGACGAGTTCCTGGCCTGTTTCGCGGCGCTGGCGGACGACTCGAGCGTAAAGGCCGTCGCGTTTTTCTCCGGCAAGCCGGACAACTTCATCGCCGGCGCCGACATCGAGGAATTCGTCAAGCTCAGCTCGGCGGCCGAGGCCGAACGCCTGTCGGCGGACGGTCAGGAGATGCTGGACCGCATCGCGCGGTTTTCGAAGCCCGTTGCCGTCGGCATTCACGGCGCGTGTCTGGGCGGCGGCTTCGAGTTCGCACTCGCCGGTCACTATCGCGTCGCCACCGACGACCCCAAGACCCAGATCGGCCTGCCCGAAGTCCAGCTCGGCCTCCTGCCGGGCGCGGGCGGCTGCCAGCGACTGCCGAGGCTCATCGGCCTCCGGGCGGCGCTCGACATCATTCTCGCCGGCAAGAGCGAGCGGGCCGCCAAGGCATTCCGCCTCGGCATGGTGGACGAGCTGGTGCCGCCGGCGATTCTCGCCGACATCACCCTCGCCGCCGCGAAGCGCATGGCGGGCGGCTGGCGCCCCAAGCGCAAACGTCCCGGCGGCTTCGTCGGCTTTCTGCTCGACGGTAATCCGCTGGGACGGAGCTTCGTCTTTCGCTCGGCGCGCAAGCAGGTGCTCGAGAAGACCGGCGGCAACTATCCCGCGCCGCTCGCGGCGCTGGAGGCAGTCGAGTACGGCTTGAAGAATGGGATCGGCGAAGGGTTGAAGCGCGAAGCGCAGTTGTTCGGCCAGCTGGCCGTCACCGATGTCTCGCGCAAGCTCGTGCAGATCTTTTTCGCCACCAACCAGCTCAAGAAGGATCCGGGCGTCGCGAACGCGCCTCCGCCGGTGCGGGTCGAGCGGCTCGGCATCATCGGCTCGGGCTTCATGGGCTCCGGCATCGCCGGCACCGCGGTCGCACAAGCCGAAGTCGACGTGCGCATGAAGGATGCCGAGCTGTCACGCGTGGCTCAGGGAATTCTCGCGGCGCGAGCGATTCTGGATGACCGGCTGAAGCGGCGTCGCTTCACCAAGTACGAGTACGCGCGGCTCGTCGCGCTGCTCTCGGGCGGCGACACCTACGCCGGTTTCGGACGCGCGGAGCTGACGATCGAAGCCGTGTTCGAAGAGCTCGGTGTCAAGCAGCAGGTGTTGCGCGAAGTCGAAGCCGTCCTGCCGCCTGACGGCGTCTTTGCGTCCAATACCTCGACCATCCCGATTACCCGCATCGCGGAAGCGGCGCGCGCGCCCGAGCGCGTGATTGGCATGCACTTTTTCTCGCCGGTCGCGAAGATGCCGCTGGTCGAGGTCATCCCCGGCGCGCGCACCGAGCCGCAGACCGTCAGCACGACCGTCGCGTTCGGCCGGCGCATGGGCAAGACCGTCATTGTCGTGAAAGACAGTCCCGGCTTCTGGGTGAACCGGATCCTTGCGCCGTACGGCAACGAAGTCGGCCATCTCCTGGCGGAAGGGGCGTCGATCGAAGACATCGACAGCATGGCGGTGCGGTTCGGATTCCCAGTCGGCCCGGTCACGCTGCTCGACGAGGTAGGCCTCGATGTTGCCGTGAAGGTCGCGGGCGTCATGCAGGAGGCGTACGGCGATCACATCATCCCGGTCCAGGGTCCCGGCGTTGCCGCCATGGTGAAGGAAGGACGTCTGGGCCGCAAATCGGGTCGTGGCTTCTATTTCTACAAGGGTGGCAAGAAACGCGGCGTCGATGAGAGCGTGTACAGCCTGCTCGGCGTCCATCCGAACGGTGGGCCGCGCCCGGCCGAGATTCTGCAGCGGCTCGTGCTGGGCATGGTGAACGAAGCGGCGCGCGCGCTCGGCGAAGGCGTGGTTCGCAATCCGCGCGACGGCGACGTCGGCGCGATTTTCGGAATCGGGTTCCCGCCGTTCCGGGGCGGCCCGCTCCGCTACGCCGACGACCTCGGGCCCGAGCGCATCGTTACCGACCTTGAGCGCCTCGCCGAGCGGCATGGGGTGCGCTTCGCGCCGTCCGAGGTCTTGCGGGATCATGCACGCCAGGGAACCAAGTTTTACGGCTGATGCTGCGCGCCGCTTTCCTGTGGTTGAGCGAGCAGCCCCGCATCTTTCGGTTCGTTCGGAAGAATCGCCTCGCGCGCAAACTGGCATCGCGGTTCGTGGCGGGCGAGACCATCGACGACGCGATCGCCACGCTGCGCGACCTCAACCGCAGCAAGCTGTCGGCGTCGCTCGATCTGCTCGGCGAATCGGTGCTCCACGCCGATGAAGCCAGGCGCGCCTGCCAGACCTACCTCGATCTCCTCGACCGCATTCGCGCCGCGCACGCCAACGCCAACGTTTCCGTCAAGCTCACGCAGATGGGGCTCGACATCGACGAGCAGCTCTGTATCGCCAACATGCGCGCGATCATCGGCAAGGCGAAACAGTTCGATTCGTTCGTGCGCATCGACATGGAGCAGTCGTCCTACACGGCCAAGACGATCGCGCTGTTTAAGGACGTCTTCTATCCGGAATTCGGGAACGCCGTCGGCGTGGTGCTGCAGTCGTACCTGCGGCGTACCGCGGCGGATGTGGAGACGATGATCCGCCTGGGTGCGCGGGTTCGGCTGTGCAAAGGCGCTTACAAGGAGCCGGAGGACGTTGCGTTCCCGGACAAACGTGACGTCGACGCCAATTTCATCGATTGCATGGAGCAACTGATGGAGCGCGGCAATTATCCGGGTATCGCGACGCATGACCTGAAGATCATCGAGCACGCCAAGGCGTTCGCGAAGCGGAAGAAGCTTCCCGTCGAGCGATTCGAGTTTCAGATGTTATACGGCGTGCGCCGCGACCTGCAGTACGAGTTGCGGCGCGACGGCTACAACCTGCGCGTCTACGTGCCGTTCGGGACACACTGGTATCCGTATCTGATGCGCCGGCTCGCCGAACGTCCGGCCAACATCGCCTTCATCACGTCGAACCTCCTGAAGGAATCGGTGCATCGGCGCCGCTGATGGACGACACGACGTTGGGTGGCTATCAGCAGGTGCACGGACGCCCGCCCGCCTTCGGGGCCGCCGACGGCCAAGCGTACTCCGTCGCCGCGTTCGCCGATGGCACGGCGGAGGCCGGCCGCTACGGTGCGGCGCTCCTGTTCGTCCGTTGGGGTGAAGGGGCAAAACCGGTCGGCCATTTGGAAACGGACTATTTGGCGTTCGGCTCCACGCCTGACGAGGCGCTTGCGCCGGTCCTGGCGCTGACGCTGGAGCAGGTCAAAGCCTACCTCGATCAGTGTATCGCCCGGAGCGCAGCGTGAGCGCCACGAGTGGTGTCGTCCTGGCGCGCACGGCCGGCGGGTATCGCGTTCACACCGATGCCGGGGAAATCATCGCCTCACTCCGTGGCAAGCTGAAGTACAAAGACTCGGATCGCGTCGTCCCCGGCGACGTCGTCGTGCTCGAGGGAACGACGATCGCCGAGATCCGCCCGCGGCGGTCGGTGCTGGCGCGTCGAGCGGCGCAGGGCAGCAGCGGCGCGGGTCCCCGGCGCGCTCAGCCGGTGGCGGCCAACGTTGATCAAGTGATCGTCGTGACTTCGGCCCGTGATCCGGAGCCCAGTCCCAGGATGATCGATCGTTTCCTGGTGATCGCTGAAGCGAACGGCCTGCCGGCTGCGGTCGTGCTCAACAAGATCGAGCTCGACCACTCGATCGAGGAAACGCTGGCGCGCCGCTTCAAGACGGCCGGCTATCAATTACTGGGAACGTCGGTGAAGGCGGACGAGGGGCTTCCGGCGCTGCGCGACTTGTTGCGCGGCCGCCACTCGGTTTTCACCGGCGCGTCGGGCGCGGGGAAGTCGAGTCTGCTCAATGCGCTCGAGCCGGGACTCAAGCTGCGGGTGGGCGCGATCAGCGAGAAATGGCGTACCGGCAAGCACACCACCACCGCGGCGGAGCTCGTTCCGGTCGCGGGCGTGGGCTATGTGGTGGACACGCCAGGCTTGCGCGAAGTGGGCGCGTGGGGCATCGATCCCAACGACCTCGGCGCCTGCTTTCCGGAATTCCGGCCGTTCCTCGATCAGTGTCGCTTCGATAATTGCCGGCATTTGACCGAGCCCGGCTGCGCGGTGCGAGGCGCCCCCTCCGGCGCGATCGATCCCGACCGGCTGGTCTCCTACGAGCGGATTTACGAGGAAGTCAGCGAGCCTTCCTGGTCCAGCGGCCGGCGTCGCGGGAGGTGACTTTGGCGATCATTTGCGCGAAGGCATCGTCGAGATCGATATGCTGCGAGTTGGCAATGCAGATCACGACGAATAGAATGTCGGCGAGCTCCATCCCGATCGAGCCGGGCGGCTCGTCGGCTTTCTTCTGCTTCGGACCAAACTGGTGATTGATCTCACGCGCGAGCTCGCCGACTTCCTCCGCCAGGCGCGCCACATTGGCGAGTGGCGGAAAGTAGCCTTGTTCGAACTGGCTCACCCAGGCATCTACACGTTGCTGCGCCTCACGCAAGCTCATGGCTGACCTCGTCGCGCCGTTTCGGGGTGAGCGCTACGCCGCGGTGAATCGGCTCGGTGCGCTGATCGCGCCGCCGTACGACGTCATCGATCAGGCGGAGCGCGCGCGGTACGCGGCGTTGGATCCGGACAATATCGTGCACGTGATGCTCCCGGAAGCACCGCCGGGCGCGCCGGAGGATGCGCGCTATCACGCGGCCGCAGAACAGTTGGCTCGGTGGCGCAAAGGCGGTGTGCTGCGCCGCGATCCGGAGCCCGTGCTGTACGTGCTCGCGCAGGAGTTCACACTGCCGACCGGCGAACGGCGGACGCGCCGCGGTGTTTTCGCCGCCGTGGCGGCGGAGGGCTATGAGCCGCGGCGCGTGCGCCCGCACGAGCACACGCATGCCGGACCAAAGGCCGATCGCCTGGCGCTCATGCGCGCGACCAAGGCCAACATCGAATCGATCTTTCTGCTGGCGCCCGATCCCGACCGCGCGCTCGCGAATGCCCTCGCCGCCGTGTCCCAAGGCAAGCCGGACGCTACCGCGGAGCTGAACGGCGTAGGCATCCGGCTATGGATTATTCGGGACCTGTCCCGCATCCCCCTTCCCCCGTCCCCGTTGTACATCGCCGACGGTCACCACCGTTATGAGACGGCAAGCGCGTACGCCCAGGAGAATCCGGCGGCGGATCGCCTGCTTGCCCTGATCGTATCGGCGCAGGATCCCGGGCTCGCGGTGCTCCCCACCCACCGCGTGATTTTCGGACCGGGTCGCGAGATCGAGCCGTTGCTGCCGCGCTGGCGAGAATGGTTCGACGTCCAGCGGGTGACCGACAGCGATCCGCTGGCGACGCTCGCATCGCTGGGCCGTGACCGCACCGCCTGTCTCGTGGCCGATCGCTCGCGTGTCCTCGCGCTCCTGCTCAAGCCGGGCGCGCTGCCGGACCGATTGCCCAGCCTCGCGCAGAGCACGGCAGTCCGCGACCTCGACGTCGCGCGCGTCGAGTCGTTGGTGGTAAAGGAGATTCTCTCGGCGGGAACGGCGACGCCGGTGATCCGATACGTCGCGGATGGCAAATCGGCGCTCGACATGGTGGGGAGCGGCGGCGCGGCCGTGGCGGTGCTGCTCAACCCGACGAAGGTGGAGCAGGTTTTCGCGGTGGCGGATGCGGGGGATGTGATGCCGCCGAAATCCACCTACTTCATTCCGAAGGTGCCGAGCGGCCTAGTCTTGCGGCCCTTGTCGTAGGGCGGCGATCAGCGCCTTGCAGAATTGCGGCAGGTCGGCGGGTGTCCGGGACGAAATCAGATTGCCATCGACGACGACCGCGCTGTCTTCCCACACGACGCCCGCGTTCTCCATGTCGTCTTTGATCGCGCGAACGCTGGTGGCGCGCTTGCCCTTCAGAATCTTGGCCGAAATCGGCACCCAGCCCGCATGACAAATGAAGGCGACCGGCTTCCCCGCCTGGTAGATCTCGCGTGTCAAGCGCAGCACCGTGTCGGAGCGGCGCAGTTGATCGGGTGCAAAGCCGCCGGGGATCACCAAGGCGTCGAAATCCGAGGCAGCGACATGTTCCACGTTGGTGTCCACCGTGACGGGATAGCCCCGTTTTCCCGGATAGGTTTTCTCGCCCATCCCGGCGACGGTTGTGGCGGCGCCTTCCTCTTCGAGGCGGATCTTCGGATACCACAATTCCAAATCCTCATACTGTCCCGCCACCAGGATGAGTACACGCTTCCCTTTGAGCGTCATGCGAGGAACCTATATCTTTCGCCTCCGTGAGGCCACGCCAGCAGATTCTCGATAATCTCGACTCGGTCTACCGCGAGGCCTATGATCGCGCCAAGGCGCTGAAGGACGAGCGTCGCATGGCCGATCTCGATGCCGCGTACCAACGCGAACAGCTGTTGCTCGAAGTCTTGCTCGACATTCGCGACGGGATCAGCGGGTCTGCGAAGCAAAAGCCGCCGGCCGACTCGGGAGGCAATCCCATGGCTGCACTCGACACCATTCGCCGCATCACTCGACTCCGGTAGGAGGTCTTTCGTGCGTCGTGCGTCCGTCGTTGCGCTCGCCTTGCTCACTGCGTGCGGCTCAAAAGCAGACATCGTCATCCGCGGCGGCCCGGTGTGGACCGGCCTTTCGACCGGACGCGGTCAAGCCGGCGCAGTCGCGATCGCGGGCGACAAGATTCTTGCGGTCGGCGACTCCGCGCAGATCGCGCGCTACGTCGGCGCCACGACACGCGTCCTCGACGCCGGGGGCGGGCTCATCATGCCGGGCTTCGTCGACGGCCACACCCATTTCATCAGCGGGGGCTTTCAGCTCGCGTCGGTGAATCTGCGCGACGCCGCGACGCCACAAGAGTTCGTGCGCCGCCTGAAGGAGTACGCCGCGCATCTCAAGCCGGGCGAATGGATTCTCGGCGGCGATTGGGATCACACGTTATGGCGCGGAGCACCGTTGCCGCGTCACGAGTGGATCGATTCGGTCACGCCGAACAACCCCGTCTTCGTCGATCGACTCGACGGACACATGGCCCTCGCGAACGCCGCGGCCATGCGCGCCGCGAAGATCACGAGTGCGACGCCCGCGCCCGTGGGCGGCGAGATCCCGCGCGACGCGCGGGGCGAGCCCATCGGCATCTTCAAGGACAACGCCGCGGGTCTGATCCAGGCCGCCATACCGGATCCGTCGCCCGAGCAGCAGGACTCCGCGTTGGTACGCGCCCTGGCGCATGCGGCGTCGCTGGGCCTCACCGCGACTGCGAACATGTCGGCCTCATGGGCGAACCTCGCCGCCTATAAACGCATGGAGCGCGCCGGCCGGATGACCCTGCGGGTCTATCTATACCTGCCGCTCGATGACTGGCGGACTGTCGCCGACACGGTGGCCCGCAACGGCGCCGGCGACGATTGGGTCCGCATCGGCGGCCTCAAAGGCTACATGGACGGATCGGCCGGCTCACGCACCGCGTACTTCTTCGAGCCGTTCTCCGACTCGGCCGGCTACTACGGCTTGATGCGCCAGCCCGAATCGGAAATGCGCGCCTGGGTCGGCGCGGCCGACTCGGCCGGTCTGCAGATCGCCGTGCACGCGATCGGCGATCGCGCCAACGCGATCATTCTCGCGATCTACGACAGTGTTACGCATGCACACGGCGCGCGCGACCGGCGATTCCGCGTGGAGCATGCGCAGCACCTACGGCCGCAGGAGATTCCGCTGTTCGGTCCTCGCCGCGTGGTGCCGTCGATGCAGCCGTTTCACGTCATCGACGACGGTCGCTGGGTCGAGCAGCGCATCGGACCCGAGCGCATCAAGACGACGTACGCCTTCCGCACGTTGCTCGATACGGACGCGCCGCTGGCGTTCGGCTCCGACTGGACCGTCGCGCCGCTCGATCCAATGCTGGGCGTTTATGCGGCCGTTACGCGACGGACGCTCGACAACAAGAATCCGGGCGGCTGGGTGCCGGACCAAAAGATCACCGTGGGTGAGGCGCTCCGCGCGTACACCTACGCCAACGCGTGGGCGACGTTCAACGAACAGAAGTGGGGAACGCTGGCGCCAGGGCGCTTCGCGGACGTCGTGGTCCTCGATCACGATCCGTTTGCGGTGCAACCGGAATCGCTCGGCACGATCAAGCCGCGTTATACCATTGCCGGGGGCAAGGTGGTCTACAGTAAACCCTAGCAGGCTGTATTTTTGAGCGATATGGCGACACGCTCCCGCACCGCTCCCTCGCAGGCGAAACGGACGCTCTCCAAGAGCGATCTGCTCGATATCTATCGGCTGATGCTGCTGTCGCGCCGTATCGACGATCGGGAAATTCAGCTCAAGCGTCAAAACAAGATCTTCTTCCAGATATCCGGCGCCGGCCACGAAGCCGTGCTCGTCGCCGCCGGCAAGGCGCTGCGGCCCAGCTACGACTGGTTCTATCCCTATTACCGCGACCGGGCGCTCTGCCTCACGCTCGGCATGACGCCGACCGAGATGTTCCTCTCGGCCGTGGGCGCGGCAGACGATCCCAATTCCGGTGGGCGCCAGATGCCGTCGCACTGGGGGCACAAGGAGCTGAACATCGTCAGCCAGTCGAGCCCGACCGGCACGCAGTTCCTCCAGGCCGTCGGGTGCGCGGAAGCCTGGCTGCGCTACAGTCGCATCGGTGATCTCAAAGAGAAGCCGATGCACGGCGATGAAGTCGTGTATTGCTCCGCCGGCGACGGGACGACCAGCGAGGGGGAATGGTGGGAGGCCCTGAATACGGCCAGCAATCTCAAGCTTCCTGTGCTGTTCCTCGTCGAAGACAACAAGTACGCCATCTCGGTCCCGATCGAGGTACAGACCGCCGGTGGATCGGTCTCCAAGCTGGTGAGCAACTTCCCCAACTTCCGGATCGAGGAAGTCGACGGGTGTGATCCGATCGCGTCCTACGAGGCGCTCACGCGCGCAGTGGAGTGGTGCCGCCAGCGGAAAGGTCCGGCGCTCGTCCACGCCCATGTGACTCGACCCTACTCGCACTCGCTGTCCGACGACGAGATCCTCTACAAGCCGCCGCGCGAGCGCGAGGAAGAAGCGAAGCGCGATCCGGTGATGACGTTCCCCAAGCGCTTGCTGGCGGACGGCGTCGCCACCGAGTCCGAGATCGAGGCGATCCGGACGCAGGTCGACGAGGAAATCCAGGTGGCCGCAGACATGGCGCTTGCCTCGCCGCAGCCCAAGCCCGAATCGGCACTGCTGTGGGTCTACTCGCCGGACGTGGATCCGACATCGGAGCAGTTCGACACCGAGGACGATCCGCACTTCACCGGCGAGCCGACGACCATGGTGGACTTGCTCAATGCCTGCATGAAGGACGAGATGGCGCGCGATCCACGGATTGTGGTTTTCGGCCAAGACGTCGCCGACGTCAGTCGCGAGCAGTACCTGAAGGAAGTGAAGGGCAAGGGCGGCGTGTTCAAGGTGACGTGGGGATTGCAGCGCCAGTTCGGCGGCGACCGCGTGTACAACTCACCGCTGGCCGAAGCGAACATCGTGGGGCGCGCGATCGGCCTCGCCACGCGCGGGCTGAAGCCGGTCGTCGAGATTCAGTTTTTCGACTACATCTGGCCCGGCTATCACCAGCTGCGCAACGAGCTCGCCACCATGCGCTGGCGCTCGAACAACGCGTTCAGCGCGCCGGTGGTCGTGCGTGTGACCTACGGCGGATACCTCAAGGGCGGCGCGGTCTACCATTCCCAGACCGGCGCCGTGGTGTTCACCTCCGTACCGGGGCTGCGCGTCATTTGTCCGGCGACGGCACTGGATGCCAACGGCCTGCTGCGCACCGCCATCCGCTGTGACGATCCCGTCCTCTTCCTCGAACACAAACACCTCTATCGCCAGACCTACAACAAAGCCCCGAACCCGGGTCCCAATTTCATGATCCCGTTCGGCAAGGCGAAGGTCGTCCGCGAGGGCTCGGGCGTCACCGTCATCACGTACGGCGCGGTCGTTCAGCGTGCGCTCGTCGCCGCCAAGGAGCTCGAGGAAAAGGACGGTACCAGCGTCGAGGTGATCGACCTGCGCTCGCTGTCGCCGGTCGATTGGGAAACGATCGCAGCGTCGATTCAGAAGACCAACAAGGTGATCGTGGCATACGAGGACGCGTACTCCTGGGGCTACGGCGCGGAGATTGCCGCGCGCATCGCGGATCAATGCTTCCCGTGGCTCGATGCCCCCGTGAAGCGCGTCGCGTCGACCGACACCTTCGTCGGGTACGCCCCCGACCTCGAAGACTTCATCCTGCCCCAGGTGGAGGATCTCGCGCAGGCGATGCGCGAGCTGCATGCGTTCTAGGCTCCCGCCGGCGCTCGTCTACAGTTTCCTCTTCTTTTTATCTGGTGCCACCGGGCTCATCTACGAGCTGCTCTGGGTCCGAGTCCTCTATCAATCGTTCGGCTCCACAATTCAATCCGTCACGACCGTCGTCGCGGCGTATATGGGGGGTCTGGGTCTCGGGGCTTGGGCATTGGGACGAGTCGCCGACCGCGCCCAGAAACCGGCCGTGTTGTACGGCAAGCTCGAGATCGCCATTGGCGTATTCGGCATCATCTCGCCGCTCGTGCTCGGCCTCGCGCATTGGATTTACATCGGCACGGCCGGAGCGCTCGCACTCGGCAGTGCCGCGAGCGTAGCGCTGCGGTTTGGGCTCGCGGCGCTGGTGCTTCTGATCCCGACCACGCTCATGGGCGGGACCCTGCCGGTGCTCACGCGGGCGCTGATGGGGGAAGACCGGGGATTGCTCAAGCCGTCGCTGGGCCGGCTGTACGGCTTGAACACGCTCGGTGCAATGGCCGGCACCGCGCTGGCCGGGTTTTTCCTGATCGAGTTCGTCGGCGTGCGGGCATCGTTGTGGGCGACGGCCGCTCTCAACCTCGCGATCGGCTTCGCCGCGATCCGGTTTGGTCGCCGGCAGGAGGCCGTGCAAGCGCCCCAGTCGTCCGACGAGAAGCTCGACCAACCTCGACCGCCCTCGACCGCCCTCCACCGCCTCGCATTAGTTCTCCTGGCTCTTACGGCCTTCGCATCGCTCCTCAACGAGATCGCGTGGACGCGCGTGTTGATCATGATCGTCGGCGGCTCCACCTATGCTTTCACGCTGATACTGTTCGTCTTTCTTCTCGGCATCGGCCTCGGCAGCATTATCGTCGCCCGCCGCAGCACGCCGCAGGTCGATACCGCCGCGAACGCTGCGCTCGCTCAGGGCATCACCGGCATCGGAGCCGCGGCGCTGTTCGTCTTTTTCGGCTTCCTCCCCGTGTACATCATCCAGGTGTTTCAGTTCACCGGCCTGGGCGCCGCATCCCGACTCCTGTTGCTGGGCCTCGCGGTCGGCGCCGTGGTGCTCATTCCGGCGACCGGGATGGGGATGACGTTCCCGCTGTTGACCGATCTGACTGCCCGTACCCGGCAGGCTCGCGGCGCCGACGTCGGCGCCGCTTATGCGCTCAATACGGTCGGGAGCATCCTGGGCGCGGTGCTCACCGGGTTTGTGCTCGTCGTCGCCCTGGGAACGCAAACCACACTCCGTCTTGGCGTGGTCATCAATGGGCTCGCCGCCCTCGCACTCGCCGTCCTGGCTTCCCGGGGGGTGGCCGAGGGATCGGTGGAGGACAAGCGGCTGCGCGTGCGCGTGCTGACCGCCGGCGCGCTCGGAACTCTGGCGCTGCTTGCGGCCGCGGCGGCCCCGGGGTGGAGTACGCGCCTCATCGATCTCGGCCCCACGATTTACGGCCGCCAGCCGATGAACAAGGCCGGTGTACGGCGCTTCCTGGAGCACCGCGGATCACGCCAGCTCGCGTTTCGCGAAGGGCCCAACGCCACCGTAAGTGTGTGGGAGGGAGACGCCGGCCGATCGTTGCGCGTGAACGGCAAGGTCGATGCGTCCGATCGCGGCGACATGGACACGCAGATCATGATCGGGCTCGCGCCGCTCATCGCTCGGCCCTCCGCGTCTTCCGCGTTTGTGATCGGAGAAGGCGCGGGCGTCACGACCAACGTGCTCGCCCTCGCTCCGGGCATGCAACGGGTGAAGGTGGTCGAGATCGAGCCCGCCGTGCTCGCGATGGACAGTCTGTTTCACGGTGTAAATGGGACCGTGCTTTCCCGCCCCAATGTCCACGCCGTGGTCGATGACGCACGGAGCGCCTTGCAGCTCGATCGCGAGCGCTACGATGTGATCGTGTCGGAGCCGTCCAATCCGTGGGTTGCCGGGATCGCGACGCTGTATACGCCCGAGTTCTTCCGCATCGCGAAAAGCCGGCTCGCGGACGACGGCGTTTTCAGCCAATGGATCCAGCTTTATCAGCTGCCGCTTCCGATCGTCGCCGGAATCGTGCGCAGCATGCGCGAAGTGTTCCCGCACGTGCACGTGTGGTTCGGCGGGACAAACGACCTCGTGGTCCTCGCTTCCTCCCGACCCATCGTGTATGACCGCCGCTGGCTCGCCCAAGTGGTCGGGCTCGGCGGTCCGTTCCACGTCATGGGTCGAGAGTGGCTGCTGCTCGACGTACCGGATCAGTTCTTCGATCGGATGCTGTTGGGCGACTCGGGGGTCGGGAAGCTTCTGACACGGGCGACGTTCGACCACACCGACAACCGCCCGCGCCTCGAATTCGTCGCAGCGCGACGGTTCCTCGATCCCGGTGCCAGCGCGTTTGGCGTCTTTGATTCACTCATGCGGATCGGCAGCCGCGCCGACGGAATGTCGCCGATGGGGGTGCTGCGCGTGCTCGCCTTGCGGCGCGGCGACGCGAGCGTGCTGGGCTATCTCGACGCGGCGCGACGCGCCCAGCCGGACGCCGCGGAGTGGACCGTGCGCGCGGCGGGAATTCGCCTCGCCCTGGGGGATACCACGGCGGCCGACTCGCTGCTCAACCTTGTACTCGCCCGAGGTCCGCGCGCCGATGCGCTGCAGATGCGTGCGCTGCTGGCCGCGGCGCGCAACAAGCCGCAGGCCGCGATGGCCTTGCGCGACGCGCTATCCGCCGGGGCCGACACCGGACAGATCCGTGCCGCGATGTCCTGGCTGGCAGCGCGGGACCGCCGGTGGGTCGAAGCGATGATGCAGGCGCGAGCGGCGTTGACCACAGCGCAGGGTACGTTTCTGCACCCATTCCCCGGCGAGTTCCTCGCGCAGGCCCTCGGCCAGATCGCCCTCGACGCTCCACCGGCGGTCGCCGACACTCTCCTCAGGTATGCCGCCGCACGCCGTCCCGGCTCGGCGCACTACCATGAGCTGGCGGCGGTCGCGGCGTTACGCGCGGGGCGCTGTGAGGATGCCGCGGCGGGCTTCGTGGAGCTGCTGGATTTTGCGGTGCAGAAGGACGAGGGCCCCGCACTCGTCCGTGAGTGCTGGGCCGGTCGGGACTCTACGGCGAAGACCGCGGCCGCTGACCGCGAGGCGGGGGCGAGGCCGGCGCGGGAGAAGCACTGAGGACATCGCGGATTTCGCCGGCGGCTGCGATGACGTGATCGACGTCGCGCGACAGCGCGCGCGCCTGCTGCGTCGCGTGCGTCAAGTCGCTGAGCACCGCCGCGACCCCCGCCGATCTCAGGCGCAGCAGATCGAACCGCACGTTTTGCATCGCCAATACGCAGGACTCGATCTGCTCTTCCACGTTCTTGCGACGCGTCAGCAGATCGCTCAGCGCCTGGCGCTGGCGTTCGAGCAAACTGAGCTGCCGTTCTCGCTCGGCTCCCTCTTCGTGATGCTTCACCGCCTCGATGCGTCCTTCGATCCGGGCGAGCGCGCCGTCGTCCACATCCGCGCTCATGCTGTGGAGCATGCGCGCCAATTCCTCTGCACGCTTGAGCAGCGCGTCGACCGTCACGACCACGTCGGGCAGGAGCTTTCGCTCTGACGTGGGCACGCGCTCCATGATCTTGAGAATCGCTTCACGATCGTTGCGGACGAGGCGGATCGTGTCGACATGACGCCCGAACTCGTCGGCCTTAGGCGGGCCCAATGACCGGCGCGCGCCACCCAGGCGTGCTTCGTGCGCGTCCGGTGCCGCGGGGCGATTGAGAACATCGCGCCACGAGTAGCCGTTCTGCCACAGCTTCATGTACTGCGGGAGCAGTCCAAACGCCGCCCACGGGACGGTGCAGAACAGCGACCAACCCAGGCCACCGCCCTGAATGAGATCGATCAGTGTTAGTCCGCCGCACACCGACGCCCACGAAACGAACGAGTCGCGGAATTTCGCGACCATCCGCGCCTCTCCACTGGCCGTGAGATCGCTCTTCGGGTCGCGCTTGGCAGTCGGCCGGGTTGCCCGCCGCCGCTCGAGGCGGCCGCCGCCCGACAGTCGGGCCGGCGGTCCTCCCCCACCACCCAGACGCAGCTCGGGTCGCGGCAGCGCTCCTGGGCCACTCGTGCGCCGCGATGGGCGGTAGGGGGGCGCGCTCCGCGATTCGAGCGCACGGCGCAGCGCGTCGGCCGTCGGCCAGCGCGACTCCGGTTCCTTCTCGAGCGAGCGCATCACGCACGCGGCGAGATCGTCCGGGCACGTGGGCGTTTTGTCTTGCAGGTTCGGGGCTTGCTCCGTGATCTGTTTCAGCAGGATGCCGGGGACTGTTGGCGCCGAGAACGGCAGCTCCCCGGCGAGCATCTGATAGCCGACGACGCCCAGGCTGTAGATGTCCGAACGCCCGTCGATTTCCCGATCGCCGGCTGCCTGCTCCGGGCTCATGTAGTGCGGCGTCCCAATCGCCACGCCGGTCGCCGTCAGCGTTCCGGGCCCGGTTGTGGACGTCAACGCCTTGGCGATCCCGAAGTCCGTCAGGACCGTCCGGCCGCGGCTTCCTTCCAACAGGATGTTGTCGGGTTTGACGTCGCGATGGATGATGCCAAGCGCATGTCCGGCGCCGAGGGCGTCGGCCGTCTCCATCATGATCCGCCGGGCTTCCTCAGGTGGCAGTCGCTCGCGGCGCTTGAGACGCGCCGCGAGCGATTCACCATCCACGTAGGCCATCACGAAATAGACGAGCCCGTCGGGACCTTCGCCGACGGAGTGAATCGGGACGATGTGGGGGTGCGACAGACGGGCCGCCGTTTCGGCCTCCCGCAGGAACCGCATCCGGATCTCCTCCCGGAACGCGAGTTCGGGCGGCAGCACTTTGACGGCCACCTTGCGCTTGAGCCGCTCGTCGCGGGCGTGATACACAACGCCCATCCCGCCGCGGCCTATCTCCCCTTCGAGGGTAAACGAGGAGCCAAGGGCCTGACTAAGCCGCTGTGCCAACAGATCGCTCATGCGCCCCAAAAGATAGTCTTCGAGCGTCGACTTGGCAGCCACGCGCCGCTTTGGCGGCGTAGTCCGGAACGGACCTGCCGTCTATGGTGTTTTTTCCTGGCATGGTGGGTGCATTGAGCGTCCTCGAATGTTGTCCCTGTAACCCCCAATCGGAGAATTCATGTCAGACCGGATGATTTTGCCCGTCTTGCCGCTCCGCGAGGCCGTGCTGTTCCCCGGCGTCGCGACGCCTATCGGCGCGGGCCGTCCTGCGACATTGCGCGCCATAGAAGCCGCCCTCAAGAGCCCCGACCGCAAGGTGTTTGCGGTTGCGCAGAAGGAGAATGTCGACCAGGTCTCGCCGGGCGTGCTCTACACCACCGGCACGATCGCTCGAATCAGCCAGGTGCAGCGCAATCTCGGCGGTGTCCAGCTCATCCTCCATGGTGAGAGTCGCGGAACCGCGGTCCACTACAGCGAGACCACCGGCTACCTCGAAGCGACCGTTCGCGAAACCGCCGACCTGCCCCCCTTGAATGAGAAAGATCCAGCCTTCGTCGCGTTGCATCGCGAAGTGCGCGAGCGCGCCGCCGAGCTGGGTCAGAAGTCCGGCCTGCCGGCAGAGGTCGTGCAGCAGGTCCTCGAAGGCGTCGCCGACCCCGGTGCGCTCGCGGATCTCGTAGCCGGTCATCTCGATATCCAGTCGGTCGAGCGCCAGCAGCTTCTCGAGACCCTCGCAGTCGAAGACCGGCTGCGCCGCGTGATCGTGCACGTCCAGCGGCAGATCGCCGTGCTGGACGCTCAGGAAGACATCAAGTCGCAGGTGCAGGAGGAGCTGGGCGAACGCCAGCGCGAGATGTTGCTGCGCGAACAGATGAAGGCGATCCGCAAGGAGCTTGGTGAAGAGGAAGAGGCGGCCGAAGCCGACGATCTCAAGAAGCGGCTCGACGCGCTCGATCTGCCGGAGGCCGCGCGCAAGGAAGTCGATCGCGAGCTGGATCGCCTGGAGCGCGCCGGTAGGGAGTCCATGGAAGCGCAGGTCATTCGCACCTATCTCGAGACTATCGCCGAGCTGCCGTGGAACAAGCGCACGGAAGAATCGCTCGATCTGAAGCGGGCGGAGGAGATCCTCGAAGAGGACCACTACGGTCTGCAGGATGTGAAGGACCAGGTCCTCGAGTTCCTCGCTGTGCGCCAGCTACGGCAGCAGCAGCCGAAGGAAGAGGCACCCGGAAACGAGGACGACCGCGCCGCGCGGGCGCCGACGTTGCTGTTCGTCGGGCCTCCGGGCGTCGGCAAGACCTCCATTGCGAAGTCCATCGCGCGGGCCATGGGTCGCCCATACGTGCGTATTTCCCTGGGCGGCGCGCGGGATGAGGCCGACATTCGCGGCCACCGGCGCACCTACGTCGGCGCGATGCCCGGCCGGATCATCCAGGGGATGAAGCAGGCTGGGGCCAAGAACCCGATCTTCCTGCTCGACGAAGTCGACAAGCTCGGCATCTCGTTCCAAGGCGATCCGGCGGCGGCGCTGCTCGAAGTGCTCGATCCGGCCCAGAACGACACGTTTACGGATCACTACCTCGGGGTGCCGTTCGACCTTTCCGAGGTGCTGTTCATCGCGACGGCGAACTTCATTCAGAACATCCCTGGACCCCTGCTCGACCGGCTCGAAACGGTCAACTTTGCGGGCTATACCGAACGCGAGAAACTCGAGATCGCCAAGCGCTATCTCGTGCCGCGGCAGCTGAGGGAGAATGGGCTGCGGGCCGAGCAACTCGCCGTAAAGGACGATGCGTTAGCCGAGATAATCGCGAGCTACACGCGCGAGGCCGGCGTACGGCAGCTGGAGCGCGAAATCGGCAAACTCGGCCGCAAGGTCGCGCGGAAGATCGCGGACGGCCAGGCGCAGAAGGTGACGGTCGTGGCGAAAGACATTCCCGATCTCATCGGCCGGCCCAAAGTCCACCCCGAGCGCATGGCCGGCGAAGATCAAGTCGGCGTAGCGACCGGGATGTACTACACGCCCGTCGGCGGCGACATCATGTTCGTCGAGGCGAGCGTCATGCGTGGCAAGGGCGACCTCGTCCTGACCGGACAGTTGGGCGACGTCATGAAGGAATCGGCACGGGCGGCGCTGACCTACGCCAAGTCACATGCGGACCTGCTGGGGATCCCCGAAGGTGCGTTCGTTGATACGGACGTCCACGTGCACGTTCCCGCCGGTGCAATTCCCAAGGACGGTCCGTCCGCCGGGGTGACGATGGCGACGGCGTTGGTTTCCGCCCTGTCGCGGCGGCCGGCACGGCACGACATCGCGATGACAGGCGAGGTTACGCTGCGGGGCCGGGTGCTTCCCATCGGCGGCGTGAAGGAAAAGGTGCTCGGCGCGGTTCGGGCGGGGATCGCGTCGGTGATTCTGCCGAAGGAGAACGAGCGGGATCTCGAGGATCTGCCGGAAGAGGTGCGCAAGACGCTGGACGTGCACCTGGTGGAGGAGTTGGGCGAGGTGTTGAGCTTGGCGCTGCGTGGTGCCCGGTTCGAGTCAGGCCACCTGATCTTTGAGACCGACGCGCCGATCGACCTAGCTCGCGCTCACTCCGGCCACAACTAAGTCGACCGCCGCTTCGCGCCAGCGCTCCCGGAGCGAGGGTTCATCCGCGCCGAGGGGGCGGGCGCTGGTGGCGACGACGCCTTCCATATTGAGATAGCCGACCATCAGAATCAGGGCCTGGGCGGCGGTCAGGTGCGGATCGAGATCATCCCGCACCTGGCCCAAGCCCTGCCCCTCCGCCAGCAACACCACCAATCGATTGATCGCGGGCTCGAATGCGATTCCAGAGCGCGTCCCCTGCCCGATCAGCGCCACGACCTCGGGATTGCGTGCGAGGAATTCAAACTGCGCCGCGAGTGTAAGCCGCAGTCGCTCCAATGGCCCGCCGCCGGGATATGAAAGCCTGGCGAGGGCGCTCTCCAACTCGCCGGCTGTCTGCGTGAGGACGGCCTGAAAGAGGCCGCGTTTGGAGTGGTAGTAGTAGAACAGCAGCTGCTTGTTGACCCCCGCGCGCCGCGCGATCTGGTCGACGCGGGCGCCCGCGAAGCCGCGCCTGGCAAACTCCTCGCGGGCGGCGGCGACAATCCGTAATGCTCTGTTGTTACTAAGCTTAGGTGGCATGGACCAATTTCGTCAACCGTTTGGTTGACGAAATCTAAGGTCCTTCGTCCGGTGCTGCCACTGCCCGCTGGTTCGGCTTCGGCAATGTCGGCCATGATACGCCGAGGTCGTTCCAGTTCATGATCGTGTTGAACACGAGCGCGAAGCTTCCCTGAGTCTCCCACCGCCAGAACGGCCGGATCGCGAACAGCACCACGTGGCCCTGTCCGACCGGAGCATCCAGGACCGCCGGCCGCCCCGCCAGTTCCTCGCCGCTCACCAGGAGTCCCGAGAGCCGCAACGAATCGCGTTTCTGATGGAAGCTCAGCACGACTCGCGGCCGCATCCGCGCCTGCGAGGCGGTCAGGTCAGGGTCCTGATCCTCGGGGATGTCGGTGCTCGTATCGACCTGAAAGAGCGGCGACTGGTTGAAGTACACAGCCAGGGTGTCCGGATAGCCGTACGCGATCGGGCTCCGGGAATCCTTCATGACGGCGCGGAAGATCGCGCCCGAAGCGCGGAGTTGGCGTGCGGGCGTGATGTCCACGCCGCGGGTTACTCCGTAGTCGGTGAACACGGCCGATGTGCCACCCTCGGTGATGGCGACGCCACCCGCGGCGATCCAGTCGCGCAGCGCCGCCATTCCGTCGAGGCCGATCCCCGGACGCACGTCGTCCGTGGAGTCCTGACCGCCGAGGTTCGGAGTGAGCGCGCTGCGGTGCCACGGAATGGGCGGCCCGCTCATCGGCAGGCCGTTGACGATCTGCTGCGCATTGTTCGAGACGTAGGGCAACACCAGGACATTGAACTGCCTAAGCAGCTCGCGGCTCTTGAGTTGCTGTACGCTCAGGTACTTATAAGGAATGCGCAGCGCGTCAAACGCGTAGCGCACCCACCCCTCGTTCTGCGTGTTCAGCCACGAGTGCACCAACGCGATCCTCGGCAGGTCGAGCTCGTGCCGAACGACTTGCGGCATACTCGAGATGCCGGCGACGGTGAGGCCCAGCGACTCCGCGGCTTGCGTCACACGTTTCTCGAGACCGGTCGCTGCCGGGATGATGGTGGTGCCTCTTCCCCATGTCTTCTTGTCGACTGTGAACGAGTCTTCACTCGCCCACATGCGCGTATCGCGGAGCGCGTACCGGAACTGGATCAATCCACTTTCGGTGGTCGGCGCGATCACGTAAGCGGCGGGAGTGCGGACACCGGTCACCTGACCTTTGACTCGCGCGTCGGCGGTGAGGAGGGTCGCCGGCGCATGCAGGACGGTCGTGTCGGTGATCGGACGCAGCGCGACGTTCCGAACGTACTGGAGCGTCCAACCCGTGTCGTCATACGGTGGAGGGTCGTTAGCGCCGTAGTCCTGCTTGCTGAAGTAACTCTTCGCGAGCGGCCCGTACGGCTGATCGAGCAGGACGATGTAGTCCCCCGCCGCCGCGTCTGCTCCACCTGCCTTGAACGGCTGATCCGCGCGACGCACTTCGATTCCGTGAAACCGCAGCAGGTTGACGAGATTCGCCGCCTCGACCGGCCGGGCCTGGTTCGCCGGAATCAGAAACGCGTTCGGTCCGTCTTTCGCACGCCCGCGCTCGATGGCCCGTACACCCTTGCGATAGAACTGATCGAGATAGCGATGGCCGTTGCGCGCCATGTAGTTCAGCGCGATGAGCAAGCCGGATTCCTGATAGTTGATGTTGTTGCGGATGCACCACCGCACGCCGTTGAGCGGCGGGTTGGGCCGGAACCATTCGACCGACGTCTGCCGCTCGGGAAGCTTGACCGTGTGACAGTCGGCACCGCGCGAGGTGTAGGTCTCGTAGAAACGCCCGATCGAGTTGTGGCCGTTCGCGACCCAGAACATGTAGTTCGGCGTCCAGCCATCGTAGAAGTCGTGCGTCCAGACACCGGGTAGCCCGCGACTCGTGAGTGCGGTGATTTCCTGGAACGCCAGCTCATTCCACTCGCTGATGACGATCGGATCCAGCTCCCGGTTGTACGGGCCGGTTCCGGTCGACGTGTAGAGGAAGGGCACCGACTCGTGGAGGTCGTGCAGCACGGTGGGATGCCAGGCGAAGAACGCGTTCATCATCGTGCGCGTCAGCACCTGTGACATCACGATGCCATCGCGGTTGTTGTCGTGGGCGGTGTACTTCCCCCAGTAGATCAGCCCCGGACCGATGTTCTTGTTGGCCTTGCGATAGCGATAGATGTCGACCATGCGGTCTCGGCCATCCACCTCCGTCACTGGCGTGATGAGTGTTATGACGCTGTCGCGAATCTGCCGGACGAATGGTGTCTCTTCGACCGCCAGGCGATAGGCCAGCTCCATCAGCATCTCGGGTGAGCCCGTTTCGGGAGAATGAATCGAGCCAGTCAGATAGTAGAGCGGCTTCCCCGCCGCAACGAGGCGCTGGGCTGAGTCGGCGGTGAGGCGTCGCGGGTCGGCCAATGCCGCGGTGATGTCGCGGTAGCGATCGAGCTGCGCGATGGTGGCGGAGTCGGCGATCGCGGCGACGATCATCGGGCGTCCCTCATCACTCTTGCCGAGGTCGAAGACCTTCACCCGCGGCGATGCATCGTCGAGCGCGCGGAAGTAGCGCGTGATATCGGCGACGTACGAGAGCCGCCCAACGGTGCCGGGGACATAGCCCAGGACCTTGAAGGGCGACGGCACTCTGGAGTCGGCGGGGAGGTGATCGGTGAGCTCGGTGTTGAACCGCGGCTCGGTCGTCAGCTCACGAATTTTGGCCGTGTAGGCCGAGTCTACCGGTTGCTGGAGCGCAAGGAGCGCGAGGACGGCGTGTACCATGCGACGTTCTCCGGAATGCGGGACAGACCTTCCTTGAGGAAATCGAGCAGCAGACGATTCACGCTATCAGCGGCTTCTTCCTGGGCGTTGTGGCCGGCACGGGCCAGCAGTACGAACTCGCTGCGCGGCAGCTCGCGCCCGAAGCGGCTACCGTCGCGGACGGAAATCAACCGATCCGCATCGCCCCACAGAATCAGCGTGGGCGTTTGCACGCTCGCAAGACGCCCCCCTGCGAGCGTGTCGAACTTGAACTCCCGGAGTACACCTCGCAACGCGCGCCCAAAGTCCGGATCGGGGACGGGTGCGTAGTACTGGTCGACATCGGCTTCCGTGACTTTGTGAGGATCCGCGAATGACGAACGCAGGATCCGGCCTGTAATCCATCGTGCCCGAAAAGAGGTGGCGATGGCACCCACGAACGGCCAGCGCACGATCTTCAAGACTCCCGGCCAGCTCACGCCGAAGCCGGCGGCGTCGATCAGGACGAGGCCGCGCACGCGGTCCGGGTGCGCCAGCGCAAACTCCGCCGCGATCGCGCCCCCCATCGAATGGCCCACCAGGACGGCGCTCGAAATGCCCAGCGAGTCGAGCAACGAGGTAACCAGGCGGACGTAGTCGGCATTGTGGTACCCGTGAGCCGGCTTGTCGGAGAATCCAAAGCCCCGATTGTCGAACGCGACGACGCGATATCCCGCGGCGACGAGCGGCGCGAGCTGGTAGCGCCAGCCATACATCGAACCGCCGATGCCGTGAATGAAGACCACGGGTGTGCCGCGTCCCGAATCGATGATGCGGATCTGCGATCCGTCCGCCGTGCGGTATTGCGCGCGAAACGGCGTGCCCGCGGGATAGCGCTGGGTTTCGGGAATCGACGTGGCGCGGCAGGCGCACGCGAGCAGGATGCCGCCCAGGAAGAGGGGCCGGACGTTCACGAGAATGTCGGCAATGCCCGTTGCGCCAGCAGCAGCACGAGTGGATGTGAGGTCCAGACTCCCGTAATTGCCTCGCCGTCCCCCGATGTGACCAGCAGGTGTGTCTCGTCGATCACCAGGACGGTCGCATCGGGCGAGTCGGCGGCCGCCGGCTCGAGCCAGGCGGGAGCGTCCGCCGGCATCCCACCGCGGACGCGCACTTCGAGTTTCGCGCGCTCCGCCGCGCGCCTCCAGGCGGGGAGCGTCGGTCGCCACAGCTCGAGCGCCATGACTCCTTTTACACTTCGCTCCGCACGCGCCACTAACTGCATGAGCAGGTTTGCAACCGCGCGGGATCCGGAGACTTCCCGGATGATCGGTTCGCCCGGTCGGGACAGATTGCGCAGCTCTCGGCCGAGCCGATCCAGGGCCTCGCCCTGAAGCGTGGCCAGTTGGGCGAGGAGCGATTGCGGATCCGTGGGCCGATAGCGCGCCGGCCGCGCTGGCGGAGGCGTGCGCGTCGCGGCGCCGCGAGACACCAACCCTTCCAACGCGCCGTACGCGTTCGCCCGGGCCAGCCGTGCGCCGCGGGCGACGGCATAGCCAGTCGACGGCCCGAGCCGGAGCAACGTCGCATAGACGAGCGATTCGGTAGGCGTGAAGCCGAATGGAGTCAGATCTAGCGCCACTGTAGTAGCAAAGACTACTACTAAACGACGTTCAGCGGAATCCCCAAGAGCCTGGCAATCAACGCTAGGCGGAACGTCACGTCCGTCTGCCGCTGCGCGGGGCTCTTTCCCGGGCCCTCGAGCGGGAAGTAATGCGAGATCACCGGGTTCTCGGACTTTGGCATCCCGCGGAGGCCCGCCGGGCTCCAGATGCCGCGGTCGTCGGTTTCGCTGTAGAGCCTCGCCAGGACGCGCGCGGCGCTGGGCACCTGGCGAACAATGCCCAGACGGGAGAGCAGCTCGAGCCAGTAGACCGCGAACGCGACATCATCCACGCGCCCCTGGGCGTCGGCGTGCAGCGGGTCGCCGAGCAGCTCGAACAGGGGCCGAATGACCTTCTTCCCCGCGAGGATGAAGAACTCCCGGCGGGGAGTGGGCACTGAGAAGTACGCCGCCAGCCGCTCCAGGAAGCCCGACCGCTCCCGCTGGACCGCGGGCATGAATGCCAGCATCTCGATCGAGAACACCGTGGGCGGATACGCGAGCGGCTCCAGCACCGTCTTCCCCTGCGCCTTCTTGAACGGCTTCTGCGCCACCTCGCTGCGTAGGTACATCGAGATGTCGCTCGCGACGCGATGCGCGGCGCCACGCAGCCGCGGATCGTCCTGATGCGCGCCCCGGGCGAGCGCCGCCGCCGCCGCCTGCGAACCCATGCCCCGAGCCCAAGCCCCTAGCCCCGGGTCGGTCTTGGCAGCGCGCTGAAACTCGACTAGCAGGGCGGGATCATCATCGCGCGACAACAGTCGGAATAGGAACCGATCGGCGAACCGGAACACCCGCGCGTCCGGCGCTAAGCCGAGCTCGAGGAGGCGCCGATACTGGGTGATGGTGCCGACTTCCTTCCAGCCCATCGCCTTGGAGGGCGCGGGTGCCAGGAGATTCGCGCCCCACAACCCCGTGTCCTTCTGCTTCCGAACGATTGCGAGCGATTCCTTGTAGTGCTGGATCTGCTCGCGGAGCGCGATTACCTGCTCGAAGTCACGAGCCGGCTCGGGGACGACCTCGGTGAGCGTGCGATACTGAATCGGGAGACTGGCTGCCTCGTACAACCAGGAGAGAGGCACCGTGTGCGTGGAGGGAATCTCCAACCGCCGCTCCAATTGTACGAGTTCGCAACAGCTGGTGCTGCGGGGTCAAAAACGGGCGCAAAGTTATCCGCGCCCCGGCGAATCGGCAATCGCGGGAGATTAACCCGTTGTGCTTGAAGATGTTCCGATAAACCGATTAGGGTGCAATCTGCTGCACATGCTACGGTTGCGGTCGCTGGAACTCCGACGACGGCAGCCAGTGCGGCATCGTCGGTGTGTTCGCGATCGCACGCGCCGTTCGTACCGTCACACGGACTTCCTGCGCCATGCCGGCGTATCGGAACGTCGGCTGATACTCGTCGCTCGGCTGATGATAGCGCTGCTGGTTGTAAAGATTCTCCTGCTCCTCGCCCCACCCCTTCGGACGCCCGATAAAATCGTCGCCGGCGTAGATCGACAAGGCCGGGACTCCCGCACGCGCGAAGGGAAAGTGATCGGACCGGAAGAACGAGCCGCGCACATCCGGCTCTGACTCGACCGTGAGCGACTCGGAGCGCGCCGACGCCTCGAACACAGGACCCAACGTGGAACGATCCCCGCCGCGTGCGCCGATGTCTCGGGTCGCTCCCCGCACATTCGTAACATCGAGGTTGAGTACCGCGGCGGTCTGACCGAGAGGAACGAGCGGTCGCTGCACATAGGCTTCGCTGCCAAGTAGCCCGCTCTCTTCAGCGGTCGTCGCGACGAACAGAATCGCGCGCGCGGTGCGCGGCAGCTGCGCGAGCGACTTGGCCGCACCCAAAATCGCCGCCACACCCGAGGCGTTGTCCTCGGCGCCGTTGTAGATCGAATCACCGCGGATGGCGGGACCGATGCCCTTGTGGTCCCAGTGCGCCGTGATCAGCACCGCCTGAGAGGCGAGCCGCGGATCGCGGCCCGGCAAACGCGCCGCGACGTTCTCGGACTCGACGCGCCGCAGCGCACTGTGGATGCGCACGGCGGCGGTGAGCCCCGTCGGTACCGGTCGGAAATCGCGGCGCGCTGCCGCCCGACTCAACGAATCGAGATTCAGTCCGGCCTTGGCGAGAGCAGCACGTGCGCTCCCCTCGGTCACCCATCCGGCGAACGCGAGACTCGGCGATTGGGGTTGATCCAGTTTGAACTGTTCGACGGACCACGACCCACGTACCACTTCCCACGGGTATGTCGCGCTCTCGGTCGTGTGGATGAGGATCGCGCCGGCCGCGCCCTGTCGCGCCGCTTCCTCGAGCTTGTAGGTCCAGCGGCCGTAGTAGGTGAGGATCTTGCCGAGAAAGATCGTGGAATCGACGAGACCCGGATCGTTGACGAGCATCAGCAGCAGTTTGCCCTTGAGATCAACGCCCTTGTAGTCGTCCCAACGCCACTCGGGCGCGCGAATGCCGTAACCGACAAAGACGACTTCACCCGTCCTCGCGATGTCGGCCTCCGGTCGTTCCGCCCAGGCGACGAACTGATCGCGATAGGCGAGACTGTCGCCGAACACAAGCGCAGGCTGCGGCGTCATGCCGACGAGCGCGACAGGCTGGAAGTAGGTCCCGTTGGCGCCGGCGGGCTGGAGTCCGAGTGCCTGGAACTGCGCGGCGATGTATTCCGTGGCCAGTCGCCCGCCGCGGGTGGCCGGGGCGCGGCCTTCCAGCAGGTCGCTGGCCAGGAAGCGCAGATGCGCGTCCATGGCGGTGGTATCGACGGGAATCGCGGTCGATCGTTGCGCTTGCAGACTGGTCGCTACGAGTGCCAGCATCGCGACCGCGTTCCAACATCTGTTCGGCATCGTGTCGTTACTCCCGTTGGGGACTGCAGGTGACGGTATCGATCCTGCCTTTGCGATAGCTGGACGCTTCGCTGGTCAACACGAAGGTCGAGTCATCAAGAAAATCGATGGCTTCGCCGCCGATTTGCAGTCCCGCGGTGTTGCAAGGACGGTCGCGCGCCGCCAGGAGACGGCCGCCGACGCCGGGACGGAACAGATAGATCTCCGCGTAGGTCCGCAGCGCAACCACACGGCCGTCCGGCCTGACGGCCCCCGCCGTCACGACGCGGCCCGCCTCCGAGCTCGGCTGGATATCGAGCGTTTGAACCAATGTCGCGACGGCGATGTCGAACGTCGTATCGGGAGCGCGCCACGCGCTAGGGTCCACGCGATACAACCGGATCGCGGTTCCGCGCAGCGCTCCCTTGCTGACCAAATAGACCGCCGTGTCGCGCGGCGAGACGTACACCGCCTCGACGTCGTGGGGGCCGTCGGGGTAGCGCAAGCGCAGGACCGCGGGTGCCCGCGTCGTGCCCAGCGTATCGCCCGCACGTTCCGGCGGCGCGGGTTCCGGAATGGCGTAGATCGTGACGTACGGTCGGACCTCGAGGTTGTCGCCGGTGTCCGCGAGGTAGATGCAGGAGCCCGATTGCAGCTTGAACGCAATCCGGCACGGGCCGAGGGCCATGTCTTCCCAATCGATCGCTTGCGCGCCGGGGATGAGCAGAGCACCGCGATCCGTCCCGCGCAGATCCGTTGCGTACAGGTATGGCCCGTCGCCTGAATCGTTGTGGGTCCACAACACACCGGGATAGGCGTGACTCACCGCGACGCCCGAACTCTCGACGAGGCGCGGGCTCTGAAATGTGGCCTGGATCACGAGCAACGCGGTTGCGAACATGAGCCTCCAAGAAGATACTTCGCGCATGCGCGACGCCACCGTGCGACTGCATGGGCGGATCCTCTATCTCACCGAGGATCCGGCGTTCGTGCGCGCGCAGCTCGCCGGGAATGATCCTGCGTGGACACCCGTCAACAAGCTGCGCGACGATATCTCCACCGACGAAATCACTCCCGCGTACATCTGCTACTACTACGACGAAACCCTGGGCGAATTCCCCTATCTCGGACTCAAGTGCCGCGACGAATTTCCCATCACGCGTGGCGCGGTGAAGGCGGGCGATTTCGTCGCGGCCGTCAGCGGCAAGCGCCGCGGCAAAGGCTCGTCACGGGAGCAGTCGCCCTACGCGGAGATGTGCGCCGGCATCAAACTCGTTGTGGCGGAAAGCATCGAACGCATTTATCGCGAGAACTGCCAGAATCTCGGGATCCTCACCACAACCGACTTCGCGCTGCTCGACAAAGTCCGTCGTGGTGAAGCGATCCCGCTCTCTCAGTTTACCGCGGGCGAGGGCGAGATCACCCGCGGCATCATCGAGTACGGCGGCCTCTTCAATTACAACATGGCCCGCCTGAAGGGCGACGTCGTGCTGCATCCGCCGCACACGCCGCGGCGACCGATGACGCTGGGCGAGAAAATCCTCGCACGCCGCTGGGTCGTCGATCCGGCGCAGGGCAAGATCGGCGTGCCCGCCGTCAAGCCGGGCGATGAGGGCTTCGTCCTCACGGACATTCGTTTCAGCCACGAGTACGTGACCCCGATGGCGGCGATCTTCTTCGAGCAGCTCGTCGGCAAAGACGCCAAGGTCAACGATCCCGGCTCGATCCTGATGTTCCGCGATCACCTCACGTTCCTGCCCGAGGCGATGACGCCGGAGCGGATCAAAGAAGGCTTGCTCGACGTGGCGATGCAGCTCGAGAAGAAACAGCGCGAGTTCGCCACAGCGCAGGGCATCAAGCTGTACGGTGAGCTGCGGCTCGGGCATCACGGCTCGGAAGCGATCTGTCACTCGAAGATCCTCGAGTCGCACGCGCTGCCGGGCCAGGTTATCATCGGCTCCGATTCGCATACGCCTCACGCCGGCGCCGTCGGCTGCATCGCCTTCGGCGTGGGCACGACCGCCATTTTCAACTCCTGGATCACGAAGGACGTCCGGCTCCAGGTCCCGGAAACGGTGAAGGTCGTGATCAGGGGGCAGAAGCCCGACAACGTCACCGCCAAGGACTTCATGCTGGAGGTGCTGCGGCATCCGTACGTGAAGACCGGCAAGGCGATCGGCAAACTGGTGGAGTATTGTGGCGATGCTGTCGAGTCGCTGTCGGTAGACGAACGGGCCACGATGACGAACATGACGGCCGAAGTGGGCGGCTTCACGGGCTACGTGGCGCCGGACGAGAAGACCGTCGACTACCTGATGGACTATCGCAAGCTGTCGCGCGCCGAGGCGGAGCGGCTCTGTTCCGGCCTCGCAAGCGATCCCGATGCCCAGTACTGCGAGGTCATCGAGATCGACGCCGCGACGATCCGGCCCATGATCGCGCTGCCGGGCGATCCCGGGAACGGCCTCCACATCGACGATGTGGCGCAGCGCATCAAGGTGGACATCGCGTACGCCGGCTCGTGTACGGCGGGCAAGAAGGAAGACATGGACATGTACGCGCGCGTGCTCGCGGAAGCGGCGGCGCGCGGCGAGCGGGTCGCGCCGTGGGTGCGCTTCTTCATTCAGTGCGGCTCTCAGGATGTGAAGCGCTACTGCGAGGAGCGCGGCTACCTCGACGTCTTCCAGCGGGTGGGGGCGACCTTCCTCGAGCCTTCGTGCGGCGCCTGCATCAACGCGGGACCCGGTGTGTCCAAGACGCGGGAAGAAGTGACGATCAGCGCGATCAACCGCAATTTCCCCGGCCGCTCCGGCCCGGGCCAACTGTACCTCGCCAATCCCTACACCGTCGCGGCCTCGGCCATCACCGGCTACATCACCGCGTGGGAGCCGGGCATGGTGCTGGAGACGTCCCGCTCAGGGTAGCAGGCCGCGGATCTTCACCCGGATGGCGCGCGCGCCGCTGCCGAAGTCCAGCGCCGACGTCACGGTCGTAGTCGAATCCGGAACCAATTTCGCACTGATCGTGAATTCGCCGTTCAACGTGCCGCGGGCGACGTTGAACGTCGACCCGCCCTGCGGGGTGCCGTACTGGCTCGCCGTCGTCCGCAGATGGCCGCCGCGCGACATCCACTTAGTGGTGGTCGAGTCGGTCTTTTGGTGAATGACGAACCCTGTGCCTGTGCCCGGTGACTCCAGCGTAAACTGCGACCACAGCGAGTCATTGACCGGCGCGCGCCCTGCTCCCAGCAGGAAGACCACCGAATCCATCGTTCGACTGGTAGAGTCGTAACCCTTCCACGCCAATACCGCCGTGAGGTTGGCGACCACGTGCGTGGTGCCTCGCGACGCATCGATGTCGAACTCGATCCCGACCACGCGGGTGGTGTCTCCTCCAACCGGGATCCGCGACGCGCGATCGATGAATGGGATGACGAGCGTCGACATGAGCGCGTAGAATCCCGAGTCTCCCGTGAACGCGGGATCGAGATTGGTGTCGTGGCGGAAAGCGGAATCGAGCGCAATCCAGAGAGCGTGCTTCTCCGCCGCGGGAATCGCATCTGGGTCGACGCCGCCGGCGTCGGACGAGCACGCACCAAGAATTCCGGCGAGTGCCAGCGGAAGCAACAGCTTTTTCATGTGCGTGGAATATGGGGCTACCGGCCGCCCTCGGGAACTGTCGCAACCTGCTCGCGATAGGGTCTGAGCGAGTCGCGCTGATAAACGCTACGGGGATTCCACAGCACCCATGTGTCGATGCCCAACTCTTCGGCCGCGCGGATCTGCTCGCGAATCTCGTGCGGGGTATAGCGTGGCTTGCGCCGGCCGAGCGTGAACGCCTGGAGGTACGGACGAATGACGGCGGCCTTCGCGAGCGACCGCGAACGCTCGATCGCTTCACTGAGCGCGTGGCGCACGACGCGATACGGCTCGCCGTTGGGCCATGCGAGTCCGTAGCTGCCGCGATAGTAGTGGCTCGGGTACACCATCGGCAACACGACATCGGCGACGGTGACGAAGTCTTCCCACACCTGTCCAATGCCGAGATCACCCGTGGCCGACGACGTGAGGCCGAAGATGTCGAACGTGACCGGCACGCCGAGCGGTTGAATGCGGTGCATGAGAATGGCGATACCCGCCTGGACGCCTTCGCGTTGCGACTCACCGGCTTTGCGCGCGGCGAAGATCGCCTGCGCCATCGCTTCCTTGGGCTCGTCCGGGAAGCGCACGTAGTCGAACTGGACTTCATTGAAGCCAAGCTTCACCGCTTCCTGCCCAAGCTGCGCGGCGTAGATCCACACCGAGTCGTTGTACGCATCGACCCACGCGATGCCGATCCGGTCGCGCCACAGCCCGCTGCCGTCGCGATTCTGCACCGACCACTTTGGCTTCCGCTCGGCGAGGAGCGGATCCTTCGCGACCACGATCCGCGCAATGGCGTAGATGTTGTGCGCGCGCAGCGTATCGAGCCGCGACTCGACGTCCTTGGTGCGCACGCACTTCGTCGCACCGATGTCCTGGGCGACTTTCACTTCCGAGGGATACAGCAAGCAGCCGGTGTCGTCCTTGACGTCGACGACGAAGGCGTTGATCTCCGTCGAGTCAGCGAGCCGGACGAGCTGCCACAGTTTACTTCCGCCAAAGGCCCACGCGTTGACGTACAGCGCCTTGATCGGCTCGTCGGCCTGCGCGTTGTCGAAGAGCGGCTCGGGCAGCATGTATCGCAGCTCGACGCCGCGAAGCTGGAACTTGTCGGGAGAGGAGGGCAGTTGTTGGGCAAAAAGGCCGCGACTGAATGTCGTCGCGGCCGAGAGCAACAGCGCGCTCGCCTGCCAAGCCAACTTCATAGGGGCCACCAACATAGGAAATCGACCCCCGAGCGGGCAAGGATTAAAACCTCATTTGGACCGTAAGCTGTTGAATAGCAGCGGGTAGGAGGCAATGCTCTGGCCGCGATACTGCGGCCGGATGCCGAACAGAATGATCCGTCCGGCGCCTTGTTTCACTTCGAGCACCGCGGCTTTTCCCGCAACGCGCTCGGGATGCAGCACCCATCCGGAAAGCAGGACGCGTTCGGGGTCCTCGGGCCAGCGCCCCACCACGCGCGTCACCGTCGAGTCGAGGACCTCGAACGCCGGCCCTCCCTGAAACCAGCCGATCGTCTCGCGCGGCATGCCGCGCGCGATGGCATTCGACGTATCGAGCTGGAGTCTGAAAATCGAGCCGGGTGCATAGAAGTCTTCGTCGGGTACCGCCTCCAACACATTGCGCACGGGCAGGAGCAGGGCCTGAATCACGAAGCGGCTGGCCTCGTTCAATGCGATCAGCGTGCCCCCGTCGGTCACAAATTGCCGCAACGCTTCGCTGCCGTCGCTCCCGATCCCGCCCGCATACGGCGCGGGATAACGGGCCGGCAATCCGTCGAGAATCTCGCTGGGCGATTGGTCGGGCAGGATGATCACGTCGAACTGGTCGTGCAGCTTGCCGGCCCGGATCACCGAGTCGACCACTGACGTGTACGGCACCTTCCAGTTGTCGAACACCCACCGCGTCCAGCCCTCGTCCATCGTGGCGTCGTAGGACTTGTACAGCCCGACCCGGACCGCCGGTTCTACATCGCTCACGCGGAGCGGCGGCACTGGCGGCACGACCCGCGGCGTGATCGGCGAAGACAACGGCACGCGCAGCGAGTCGTTTGCGACAATCGCCGTCAGACCCATCAGCAACGGCAGCGTATGCGCGGTGACATCATAGGGCCGCTCCGGCGGTCCAGCGGGATATTGCCGCCTGTCCGGATAGCGTTGCGGCTCGAGCAGCGTCTTCGCGAACGCCGCGTAGGGTTGGCGCAGCACGACCACGTACGTGCCTGCCGAGTGGCGCTGGCCCTGCACGCTGAACGACTGCAACGCGGTGCGGATCTCGACGCCACCGCGCCGCAGAATGCCGAGCATGGCGCTCAACGCGACCGAGTCTTGGCGCGCCGGGATCACATACGCGTACGGCCACTCCCGCCACCCGCGAATCGCATGCGTTTCGACATTGAAGAAATTCGCGAGCCAGCGCTCGCGCGTGCGCGCCGCCTGCGCCAGGAGCGCATAGGCGCCTTCGGTCTGATAGGACACGATGTCGCGCAATGACCAGCGCCCACCGCGCCATGGGTTCGTGAAGTTCCACGACCGCTCGCGCGGATTGTAGCCGCGCTCGCGTGCCTGCAAGCGATCGAACGGAATCTCGATGGGAGTCGCGAGATCGGCGCTGGCCGTCTCCGACAGAATGCGCACGCCACCGTGGTAGTGTTGATACGCGCGCGCGGGCGTCCACGCATCGTAGGTCGAGTTGATCGAGATCCCGGTCTTCCCCTGGCCGGCCAGCTCCCAAGCCATCGCGGCGCCGAGTGCGTTGACGCCGTCGATCAGGAGCGGATCGACGTTCGGTTCGACCGGATCGAGGTACGGCGGCAGGAACAGCCGGGCGCCGTCGGAGCCCATCTGGTGGATGTCGTGCACGATCTGCGGATGCCAGACGTTATACAGCGAATCGACGGTGAGCTGCGTCTCGACCTGGGTGAACGCGTACCAATCGCGGTTGTTGTCGTGTCCGGTATAGTGATGGTAGAGCTCGGGGGGCGACGTGCCTTCGGCGCTCGTGCCGAGGGTCCGATTGTACCACCGCGAGACGATGGTCACGCCATCGGGGTTCTGCGACGGCACCAGCCAGAGGATCACGTTGTCGAGAATCGCACGGGTTGTGGCACTCGTGTCGGTCGCCAGCCGATAGGCGAGCGCGACGGGTGTCAGGTGCCCACCCACCTCCGTCGAATGAATGCTCGACGTGATGAGCACGATCACCTTGTCGTTTTGGAGCGCGTCCCGCGCGGCGCGGCTGGTGCGGAAGCCGCGAGGATCGGCGAGGTCCGCGTTCAGGCGCTTGTAATAGTCGAGCCGTCGGAGGTTCTCGGGACTCGAGATGACGAGCGCGACAAACGGTGCACCCAGCGTCGTCTTGCCGAGCTCGCGATAGTCGACACGATCGCTGGCCTTGGCGAGCGCCTCATAGTAGCGCACCAGTACCGGCCATTCGATCAGCTTGCGGTCGTCGCCGGGCTCGAAGCCCAGAATCGAGCGCGGTGTGGGAATGGTAAGGGCGCCGGAGGACGCCGGAGGACGCCGAACGGCGGGGGGCGGCGCGGGGGGGCGGCGCGTGCGCCGCTGCTGGGCGAGGGCTGGTTCCGCCAGCAGAATCGCCGCCAGCGCCAGAAACGCGGCTCGGTGCTGGCTCAATGCAGGCTCGTGGTCGCCGCCGGCGCCGCCTCGCCTGTTCCGATCCAGTGCGCGAACCACGTGCGGATCCGCTCCAGGCGATCGACCAACAGCCACGGCGGGCCGGTGCGGGACAGGCCATGGAAGGAGCGCGGATAGCGCACGAACTCCGCGGGAATGCCGCGTTTGCGCAGTGACATGAACAGCTGCTCGGCGTCGGTGATCGGTACGCGCTTGTCGTCTTCGGAATGCACGATCAGCATCGGCGTCCGCATGTTGTTGACGTAAGCCATCGGCGACAGCACGCGGTACAGCGAGTCGCTCTCCCAGGGCGCGCCTTTGAACTCGTACTCCGTCAGGCTCTGCGCGTCCGACGAGCCATACCACGAATACCAATTGAAGATGGAGCGATCAGTCTGCGCGACCCGGAACCGGTTCGTGTGGCCGACGATCCAATTCGTCATGAAGCCGCCGTACGACCCGCCCAGCACCGCCATGCGCGTGGTGTCCACGCCGCCTTTGGCGCGCGCGATCGCGAGATCGACCGCCTGCATCAGATCCTGGAAGTCTTCCATGCCCCAGCGACCGCGCGTCGCGTAGGTGAAGTCATGGCCGTAGCCGGTCGAGCCACGGGGATTGGTGAACAACATCCAGTATCCCTGTCCGGCCAGCATCTGGAACTCGGGAAACAGCACGTTGCCGTAGTTCGAGTGCGGCCCACCGTGAATCGACAGCACGAGCGGATAGCTCTTCCCGGGCTGATACCCGAATGGCTTCATTAGCCACCCTTCGACCCTCAAGCCGCCGACGCCCGTGAACCAGAACGTGTCGGCGGGAATGAGCGCGACCTGTGTGAACAGCGAATCGTTGAAGGATGTGAGGCGTCGCGAGTTGACGTACACCTCGGTGCCGTGGGTGATGTCGCTCGACGTGTAGGCGAGGGAGCGCCCGTCGGCGCTGTACGAGAAGCCGCGCAGCGTGCGCTCGCCGGACGTCACCTGGCGGACCGGACCACCCACGGCCGCGACCGAAAACAGGTGCACGTTGCCGTTGGTCTCGGCGTT
>Ga0070696_100000168_pt1 | contig 37235 bp, 34 predicted proteins | sample KBSK1253metaG_FD_65474 | JGI IMG/M metagenome (GOLD analysis project Ga0070696, IMG submission 65474) | Corn, switchgrass and miscanthus rhizosphere microbial communities from Kellogg Biological Station, Michigan, USA - KBS K1-25-3 metaG | ecosystem: Host-associated > Plants > Roots >... | reverse complement strand
TCCTACGCTGCGTTGGTCTGGGGCCATCTGGATGCGAGCCCGACCGTGATCGACGGGGCCGTCGCACGTCATCCGGCCAACCGCAAGCGCATGACGATCTCTCCGCTTGGGCGTCCCGCACGCACCGATGCGAGTGTGGTTGCTCGCTTCGAGGTGGTCGATCTGCTGCGTCTGGACCTCCACAGCGGGCGCACCCACCAGATTCGAGTCCATCTCGAGCACATCGGTCATCCGATCGTGGGGGATCCGGTCTACACTGGTGGCGGAAGCCGGCGGATCTCCGGCGCGGCTCGACGCTCCGCTGAGGAAATCGAGCGACTGGCACCCCGTCAGGCACTCCACGCGGCTGCTCTGGCATTCCGCCATCCCGCGAGCGGAGCACCGCTGGAATTCCACTCCGAATGGCCCTTGGATCTGCGGCCTGCACTTCTTGCAGCTGGTGGCGAAGATCTGGTTGCCCACCCTGATTTGTTGAGCTATCTTGTTTTCTTCAATAGAGATGGCTAGCTCCCCTACGTTACACGCCGTCATTTTTCGAATCGGTGCGCTGATTTGCGCGGCCCCGGCAGGGATCGTGCGTGAGATCCTGCCGCGCCTGCCGGCTACCCGGATTCCAGGTGTGGCCGAGGCAGTCGAAGGGCTGGTCAACGTCCGGGGAACCCTCCTCACCGTGCTGGATGGTCACGTCCTCCTGCAGCAGGAGCGCAGGCCGGAGGACGAGGGTGCAATCGTCCTGCTCGAAGTGGCTGGACGGCGCTACGGCTTGGGAGTTGGCCAGGTGCTGGACTTCCTGGAAGTCCCCGACCAGTCCGTCGCCCCGCGCGCCGATCTGCCCGGTGTCGATCCACGGTTAGTCCGCGCGGTAGGCGTCCGTGGTGAGCAGCATTTCATCCTGCTCGACATCGACGCGATGTTGGCGCCGATTATCGGCGGGTAGAAGCTCCGTTTTCCGTCGGCCGCGTTCGCGGCCGACAAGCAACCTAGTTCGCTGCCCGAATCACCAGGAACCGCACGGAGGGGCTCAGTGAGCCACACAGTGCTCGTCTGCGATGATGCCATCTTCATGCGCACCATGATCAGCGATATTCTGGCCCAAGCCGGATTCGAGATAGTCGGCGAGGCGGAGTCGGGAGTGCAGGCGGTCGAGAAGTACCGCCAGCTCAAGCCGGACCTCGTCACCATGGATATCGTGATGCCGGATATGGGGGGCATCGAGGCGGTCAGGGAGATCTGCAAGACCGACCCCGACGCCAAAATCCTGATGTGCAGCGCGATGGGTCAGCAGGCTCTGGTGGTCGAGGCGATTCAGGCGGGCGCCAAGGATTTCGTGGTCAAGCCATTCCAACCATCCCGCGTGCTCGAGGCGGTACAGCGCGTTCTGGGCTGAGCATGGACGTCCCCAAGTACGCCGCGCTGTTTCTGGCCGAGAGTCGGGAGCACCTCGGTTCGTGCAACCTGCTCCTGCTCGAGTGGGAGCGGGAGCCGGGAGCCACCAGCCAGGTCGGTGGGTTGTTCCGTTCGATCCATACGATCAAAGGCATGGCGGCGACCATGGGCTACACCGGTGTCGCGGAGCTGGCCCATCGGATGGAAAACCTGCTGGATGCTTTGCGGCAGGGACGAGTGGCGGCCGAGGGCGGCATCTTCGAGTTGCTCTTTCGCGGAGTGGACGCGCTCGCACGTCAGGTCGAGGCCGCGGCGGCCGGAAGAGAGTCCAGCCCCGATGGGGAGCTCAAGTCCGCGATCGACGCCGCGGCGGCGGGCCACGGCGGGCCTGCTCCGGCTCCGGCCAAGAGCACGCGCACGCGGCGCCGCGCGGGGGATCTCCCGCGGATCCGGCCGGTCCAGGTGACTATCCGCTCGGACACGCCGATGCGGGGGGCGCGGGCGGCCCTGGTGCTCCGACGGGCGGAGCGAATGGGCGTGATCTCACGGGTGCGGCCGCCGGCAACTCACTTCGAGCTGGATGAGTTCGATGGCCGGGTCTCGTTCCGGATCGAGACCCGGGCCGCGGACGACGAAGTTGCCGCGGCGATACGGTCGGCCGGCGACGTCGCTCTGGTTCGCTTCGAGGAAACCTCACCAGAGGAAGCCGACGCCGCGGCACGAGCCCGCCAGGTGCGGGTCGATCTTCGTCGGCTCGACGCCCTCATGAAACAGGTGGGCGAGCTGGTCGTGGCCAAGAACCGGCTGTCCGCGCTGGCCGCGAGCGCGTCCGACAACACGCTGGTGGAGTTGAGCGATCGCATCTCCCGGCTGGTGTCGGGCATGCAGGGAGAAGTGATCGGGGCCCGGATGAGCCCGGTGGGGGAGGTCTTCGACCGATTCCCCCGGCTGGTCCGGGATCTGGCACGCGATCTCGGCAAGCGGATCCGGTTTCACATGGAGGGGGAAGAGATCGAGCTGGACCGGTCGATCCTGGACGAGATCGGTGAGCCGCTGCTGCACCTGATCCGGAATGCGGCCGATCATGGCATCGAATCACCGGAGCAGCGAGCCGCGGCCGGGAAGCCTACCGAGGGCAGGATCCTGCTCGCCGCCAGCCGGGAGCGGAACAGCGTGGCTCTCCGAGTGTCCGACGACGGGCGGGGCATCGATCGCGAGGCGATTCTGGTGAAGGCACGTCGGGAGGGCCTGGCCGACGGAACCGCCGACATCCTGACCGACGATCTCCTGTTGCGGGTGCTCGCCCGCCCCGGGTTCAGCACGGCGGAAGCGGTGAGCGGCGTCTCCGGCCGGGGTGTCGGAGTGGACGTGGCGATGACGCGAGTGCGTGCCCTCGGCGGAACCCTGGAGGTGCATAGTGAGGTCGGTCTGGGCACCAGCTTCGTGATTCGGGTTCCCTTGACGCTGGCTATCGTGCGGGCCCTGCTGGCCGACGTCGGAGGCGAGCGCTACGCCGTGCCGCTGGCATACGTGGCGGAGACGGTCGAGTTCAATCCGCGAGCGGTCACGGCCGTGCGCAATCGAGAGGCGCTGGTGGTGCGTGATCAGGTGATTCCGACAGTGCATCTTCGGGATCTGGTGGTCAGTCGCGCGCGGCCGCTGCCGTCCAAGCGGCCGACCGTGATCCTGGAAGTGGGCGAGCGCCGCACCGCCCTGGTGGTGGACGCCCTGGTGGGACAGCAGGACATCGTGGTCGAGCCCTTCGAGGCCCCCTTGGGGCTGCCGCCGTTCGTGGGCGGGGCGACGATCCTCGCCGATGGCGCGCCGGCACTCATCCTCGACGCCGCCGCGCTGGTGTAGGAGGGAGCATGGAAGACGTGCGGGAGCTCAAAGAGCTGCAACTCGACGCGCTCCGCGAAGTGGCGAATATCGGCGCGGGACACGCCGCCACGGCGCTGTCCCAGTTGACCAACCGCACGATCATGATCGCCGTGCCGGAGGTGAACGTCCGGGCGCTGGAGGAGGTGACCGATCTCGTCGGCCGGCCGGACGAGGTCATCGCGGCGGTGCTCATGCACATGATGGGCGACCTCACCGGCCGCACGCTGGTGCTGTTCCCGGAGAGCTCGGCCCGAACACTCTGTGATATACTGATGCGGCGATCGCCCGGGACCACTCGGGAGTTTGGAGCGATGGAGCAGTCGGGCCTCAAGGAAGCCGGCAATATCCTCGCGAGCGCGTATCTGAACGCGCTGAGCGATTTCATGGGCATGATGCTGGTTCCATCGGTGCCCAGCCTGGTGGTGGACCTGAGTGCGGCGGTGCTCACCACCGCGTATCTCAACTTCGGGCATGACCGGGACTTCGTCTTCTGCGTCGAGACCTCGTTCCGGGTGGAAGGCGCGACTGAGGCCTTGCGGGGTCACTTCCTTCTGCTCCCCGACATGCCTTCGCTGCGCGCCATCTTCGACGCCATCCGCCTGACCTGATCCGATGCCGGGTCCCGTGCTGTCGGAGCGCGATCTCGCGGTCCTGCGCTCCTTCGCCCGCCGCATCGACCCCTCCGATGCGGGTGCCCACAACAATCTCGGCGTCCTCTACTATCAGAAGAATCTGATCGACGAGGCGATCGCGGAGTTCGTTCGCGCGCTCGAGCTCGATCCCAAGATGCAGGTGGCCCAGGCCAACCTGGAGATCGCCTACCGCAACACCGGCCACTACGACCGGCGGATCACTGATCTGCGCGAGCGGGTCCGCCGCCAGCCGGAAGACCGTGAGGTTCGCTGGGAGCTGGCCCGGGCCTACGCCGCTTTGGGCCGGCATCCCGAGGCGATCGAGGAATTTCAAAGCCTGCTTCGCTGGTATCCCAACGATGTGCCCGCGATGCTGCAGCTCGGCCTGGCCGAGAAGGCGATAGGGAACCTGGACGCGGCCAGTGAATGGCTCAATCGCGCGTGCGAGCACGATCCCGACAGCGCCGTCGCCCGGTTCTACTGCGGCGAGGTCTTCTACAACCGCGGGCTCAACGAGCAGGCGCTCAATTCCCTCCGAGAAGCGATCGCGCGAAACCCCGAGTACGCCGAGGCGCACTACCTGCTCGCGTTCGTGTTCGGCGACATGGGGGAGCACGAGGCGGCTCGCGATGCCACCAAGCGGGCCATCGCGCTCAACCCGACGCTGGCTCGGGCGCAAGCCAACCTGGCGCTGGAACGGGTGGCCGACGAGTCGGGAACCCAGGCCGCCTCGCGCGAGCCAAGTGGCCAGAATGGGGCGGCTGCCGCCGATGCCGGGCTGCCGATCCGTCCCTCGGTTCAGATCGTGCAGGGTGGCGCCTTGGCTCACTACAACCTGGGTCTGGCCCTGCGGCAGAAGGGCTATCACCAGGAGGCGCTTCGGGAGTATCGCCTCGCGCTGCAGGCCGGTGAGGACCGCCGGCTCAACCTACAGGCGATGGCCGAGGTTCACCTGCTGTTGCACGAGCTAGGGGCTGGACTCGAGCTGTACGACGAGTTGGTGAGGGAATTCCCCGATTCACCCAAGCACTGGAACGAGCGGGGAGTGTGCCTGCACCAGTCCGGACGGCGAGAGGAGGCGATCGCCTCGTACGAGCAGGCGGTGGCGATCGATCCTGCCTACCGTCTCGCCTGGAACAATCTGGGAGTGGTCCGGGCTCACGAGGCTCGGAGCGAGGCGGCCATCGCGGCGTTCCGCCACGCGCTCGATGGCGCAGAACCGCTCTTCGCGGCTCGGCTCAATCTGGGTCTGCTGTTGTTTCATCGGCGGCACTTCCGACCGGCACTGGAGGAGTATCAGCATGCCCTGGGCGAGCGCGGCGACAGCGCGGTCGCCTGGAATGGGGTAGGCCTGGTGTTGATGGAGCTCAGACGCTACGAGGACGCCCGCAACGCGTTCGGTCGCGCGGTAGACTCCGATCCCGACTTCGCCGCCGCGCACTACAATCTGAGCTTCGTCCTGAGCCAGTTGGGCGACTTCGACTCCGCGCTTCGTGAGACCCGGCGGGCGCTGGAGCTCGAGCCGCTTTACGTGCCGCAGAAGTTCACCCTGACCATCGATCTGCAGTACGAAGATCCCACGATCGCGATTCCGCCCGAGCTCACCGCGGATGTAGGCGGCGACCAGCTCGGCAGCGAGTTCACCTTCGATACGCCGGCGCTGGATCGGCTATTCGACGAGCTGACGCCGAGTGTGATTCCGGCGCAGGGCGTTATCAGCCCGCAGGCGGGCGACTCGCTCGACTTGGCCCGCGACTACATCGCCAAGGGACTCCTCGACCTTGCGATCGCGGAGCTGAGCCGGGGCGAGAGCAGGGGCGCCCCTCGCGGGACCACCGCGGTGTTGCTGGGCGATGTCTTCGCTAAGCGCGGTCTCTATGGCGAGGCACTCGAGCGCTACCGGGAGGCACGAGGCGTCAATCCCGACGACCCCGATGCCACCCTGGGCGAGATCCGGGCGTTGCTGGCACTCGGTTGGGCCGGCGAGGCGGCACCGCTGGCTGATGAGCTGGCGCGGAGAGTGAGCGGCGATGTCGAGGTGCTGGTCGCCCGCGCTCGAGTTCGACTGGCAGTCGGCGACGCACTCGGCGCGCTGGACTGCATCCATGAAGCCCAGAACCTCGCCCCAGGACGGCCCGACCTCTTCCATCTGCAGGCGCAGGTATCGGGCAAGCTGGGCGACCGCTCGGCCGCGCTCGCCGCATTCAACGCAGCGCTCCAGCTCGATCCTTCATTGGTTCGGGTGTGGGTCGAGCTCGGTACTCTGGAGGAAGAGCGCGGAAATTGGGCCGCCGCTCGCGCGGCCTACGAGCGCGCTCTCGATCTGCTCCCCACCTACGCCGCCGCCGCGTTGGGTCTCGCCGATCTGGTGAGCCGAAGTGAATCACCCCGCGCGGCGGTCAACGTCCTGGTGCGGCTTCTGGAAACCGATCCCTACGAGCTGGAGGCCCTCACCGCGCTTGGCCGAACGTTGCTCGAGGACGGACGAACGATCCAGGCACTGGAGGCGGTTGCCCGGGTGCTTCGCTTCGATCCGGAGCACGCGGCGGCACTGTACCACCAGGGTGCTGCGCTCGCCCGGCAGCGTCGCTTCGATCAGGCGGTCCGCGCGTGGGAGCGGGTGGTGCAGCTGGATCCCGGGGGCCCCTACGCGGCGCAGGCGCGGAGCCGAGCCCGCTCGGCTCGCGACCTCCAGCACATCTTCGCCGTGACGGTGGGGTGAGCGGTGGCGCTCGAAGGACCCCTCAAGGAATTGCACATCCAGGACGTCTTCCAACTGCTCGATCTGGGTCGGAAGACTGGAGTACTGCGGGTCACCTCGGAGCTGCGGCAGACAGCCGGCACCGTCTGCTTCGATCGCGGAGGGGTGGTGGCGGCAGCGCTGGGCAGCGATCCCCAACCGCTGGGCGCGCGCCTGGTCCGCGTCGGCAAGATCACGGCGGAGCAGCTCGACCGCGCCCGAGCCCAGCAGAACGGCGGCGATGGCCGGCGATTGGGTGAGATCCTGGTAGAGCTCGGCGCCATCTCCCGCCGCGAGCTCGACCGGCAGCTCAAGGTCCAGGTGGAAGAGGCGGTGTTCGAGCTGCTCGGCTGGTCGGAGGGGTACTTCCGGTTCGAGGAGGGCGCGCCGGGCCACTCCGCGGTCGAGGCACCGGTGCGCTTTCCTACCGAGGCGCTCCTGATGGAAGCGGCCCGGCGGATGGACGAGTGGTCCCGGATCGGCTCCAAGGTGCCTCATCTCGGTCTGGTACCGCGACTGCCTCCGCCGGAGGAGCAGGGGAGCGAGCCGCTGGATCTGGTCCCGTTCGAGTGGGAAGTCCTTGCCGCGGTCGATGGCGAACGCGACCTCCACGCGCTTGCCAACATGCTGGGCCGGTCCGAATTCGATGTGGCGCGGACGGTCTACGGGCTCACCACAGCAGGGGTCGTGGTGCTGGGCGACCCTCAACGTCCCGGCGAGGAGCCGGAGCCCGGGCGGGATCTCGCCGCGCTGCTGGTGCCGGCCCGCGAGGCACTGGCGCAGGGAGAATACGAGTTGGCTGCGGGTGCGCTGGAAGAGTTGCTCCGGACCGACCCGCTCATGCCGGAAGCCCGGCGACTGTTGGGAGTGTGTCAGGCGGCCTTGGGGCGCTTTCCTGATGCGATCGAAACCTGGACCGCATGGAGTCGGCTCGATATCCGCACCCCCGGTGAGCAAGCCGAGGCGCAGGTGGTGGAGCGGCTCCGGCAGGCGGTGCTGACTTTGGTGAAGGAGCTCGCGCGTTACCGTGACTGACAATATTCGCTCGCTGACAAGCCGTCTGGCAGAAGAGCCGTCGAGCCTGGCGTTTCTCGAACTGGGAGAAGCGCTGCGTCAGCGCGGTCAGCTGGAGGCCGCCTACAAGGTGGCCCGTGGCGGTCAGAATCGTTACCCCGGCCTGGCCGATGCCCATGATCTCATCGCCCGGATCCTGAGCGATCAGGGCGATCTCGCCGGGGCGTTCGATGCCTGGTCGGACGCGTTGCGGCTCGACCCCCTACGGACCAGCGCGCTCAAAGGGATCGCGTTCCTCTACTACCGTGCCGGTGACCTGCTGGCAGCGGTGGAGCACCTGGAACGCGCGGCCGAGTCGGATCCGGATGACGAGTCGATCCCGCGGGCACTCGCACGGATTCGGAGCGAGGCGCGACGAAGCGCTCCCGGCCCCCGGCCGCCGGACGCATCGGAGCCGGCGCCGCCGCCGAGTGAGCCCGTTCCGGAAGAGCCAACCAACGGCGCCGGCAGCGAATCGCCCTTCGGCGCACTGGAGGAAGGCGAGCACGGATTGCTGCTGGTCGATAGCAACGGACTCCGGCTCGGCGGGACCCTCACCACCTCCGCTGAGGGCGAGATGGGAGACCGCGTGGCCGCTCAGCTGGCTGGACTCTCCAGGGAAGCTGCCCGGGCCACGCGGCTGCTCGGCCTGGGCGCCTGGCACTCGATCTCGGTCGAGACGCCGGAGGGGCAACTGGTGTTGTCGGCCCCGACTGCGGAAACCGTGCTCCTTGCCGTGCGAGACCGGTCACTGCCCATGGCCCGGGTTGGACTGCTGGCCGAGCGCGCTGCCCGGGCAGCGCGCACCTGGCTGGAGCGTGAGGCATGAGCGCGGCACAAACGGCCCTCGACCGGGTGACCCGCGTGCCCGGCGTGCGTGGCGCGATCATCCTGTCCGCTAGCGATGGACTGGTGGTCGCGGAGCAGCTCATGGACGGTATCGACGGCCGCGCGGCCGCGGCGCTGGCCGGGAGCCTGGTTGGTCGTCTTACCCGAGCGGCCAGGAGCGCTGGACTGGGAGAGCCGGCTTTCGTTCAGCTCCGCAGCGAGGGAGGATCCATCCTGGCTGCACCAGGTGGGCAGGATGTGGTCCTGGTGGCGGTGGCCGGCCCCGAGGCAAACGTGGGACTGGCCCGGCTGGAGATGCTCGACGCGGCCGGCAGGTTCGTCTGATGCGCGCGCTGGAGCCCTGGGTTATCGACCCGCTGCAGACCTTTCTGGACGAATCTTCGGCGCGGCTCACGTTGCTCATGACGTCATCGGGACAGGTCGTCGCGCAGCACGGCTTCAGCCGCTCACTTGATGTCATGACGGCCGCCGCACTCGGCGCCGGCATCGTCGCCTCGACCGATGAGCTCGCGCGGCTGATGGGAGCCACCCGGTTCGGTGCCCTGGTGCATCACGGCGTCCGGCAGAGCTGCATGCTTTCCGCCTTCGGTACGCCCCGGGGACGTTGGATCGGTCTGGTGGTATTCGGGCCCGAGACGTCGGTGGGAATCGTCCAGCTCTTTTTCGACCAGATGGTGGAGCAGCTCGTTACCATTGCCCCGCGGGAGCAAGCCCCAGCGCCGGTTCTGGCGGAGAATTTCGAGGGCGAGCTCAACGCCAGTCTCAAAGCTCTCTTCGGACGGCAATAACGATGTCGCTCGTCAACTTCACCGCCCGTGAGATCACCTGCAAGATCGTCTACTACGGCCCCGGACGATCGGGCAAGACGACCAATCTGCAGTACGTCTATGGCCGGGTGCCCGAGAGCCGCCGGGGCCGCATGGTTTCCTTGGCAACCCAGACTGACCGGACCCTGTTCTTCGATTTCCTGCCGCTGGAGCTCGGCGAGATCTCCGGTTTCACGACCAAGTTCCAGCTCTACACGGTTCCGGGACAGAACTACTACAACGCCACCCGCAAGCTGGTGCTCCAGGGCGCAGACGGGGTGGTGTTCGTGGCCGACAGCCAGGCGCGGCGGTTCGATGACAACATGGAGAGTCTGCAGAACCTGCAGGACAATCTGCTGGCGCAGGGTGTGGATGTCCGGCAGCTGCCCGTTGTCTTCCAGTACAACAAGCAGGATCTGCCCAACGATCTGATCTTGAGCCGAGACGAGATGGACGATGCGCTGAACTTCAGGGCGGTGCTGAGCTTCGGGGCCGATGCGCTGCACGGTACCGGTGTGTTCGAAACGCTCCGGGGCATCTCGGAGATCGTGCTGAAGCGGCTGGCAACTGGGAGCGCGGTCGCGTGACGGTCACCCTCAATCCTCTCTACCGCTTCGACACCTTCGTCGTCGGTGCCGCCAATCGTCTGGCGGTCACCGCGGCGAAGGCCGTGGCTGAATCCCCAGGAACGGTGTACAACCCGCTCTTCATTTATGCCCGGCCGGGTTTGGGGAAGACCCATCTGCTGATGGGCATCGGGCACGCCGCCCGGGCCATCAATCCACGGATGGCGGTCGAGTATCTCACCCTGGATGAGTTCGTCGAGGCGTTTCACGCCGCGATTGCCGCCGGACACGGCGAAGCCTACCGGAAGCGATTTCTCGACGTGGATCTGCTGCTGGTGGATGACGTGCAGTTTCTCACCCACCGCCGGGAGATGCAGGCCGAGCTGCTCCGGCTCACCGACGCGTTGCAGAGCGCCAACCGGCAGATCGTGCTGACCAGCGATCGTCCTCCGGCAGAAATCGAGGCTCTGGACGAGCGTCTGATCCTGCGCTTCGGCGGGGGGCTCATCATCGACGTCAGCGCACCGGACTATGAGACTCGGGTGGCGATCCTCCGGCGCAAGGCGGAGGAGCGTCGGGCAACCTTTGGCGACGGGGTGCTGGAAGCGGTCGCGCAGCTCGGTATCGACAACGTCCGCGAGCTGCTTGGCGCGCTCAACCGACTGATCGCGTTCCAGGCGGTGAGTGAGAAAGCGCTGGAACCGGAACAGGCACGGGTGTTGGTGGGGGGGAAGGAAGCCGGCGGAAAGAAGGCGGACGAACGAGAGGCGGACGGAAAGGAGGCGGGCGGAAAAGAGGCGGACAGAAGAGAGGCGGCCAGGGCGGAAATCAGGTCCGCCTCGTCCGGCGCTGGACCGTCCGCCGCTTTATCGTCCGCCGCCCCCGGCGCGCCCGCCGCTTTACCGTCCGCCTCTGTGGCGTCCGCCTCGTCCGCCCCTGACGAGTTTACCGACTTCCTCTCCGAGATCTCGGCCACCGTCGCCCAGCAGGTGGATGCGTGGAAATCCCAGGTGAGCGCGGCCATCCTGCGCTGGGGCGGTGAGGGCTATCGCACGGCCCGCCTCGAGGCCCTGCTGGAGCAGGAGATGGTGCGCGACCCGGGTCAGGAGCTTCGCGCTTTCGAGGCCGACGTCGAGCGGCTCCAGGCCTTGCAGGATCAGGCGGCGGCCCTCGCGCCCGATCTGGCCGGCTCCCCCGCCTTCAAGGACCCGAGTGACATCCCGGCGGCCGAAGCGCTGCTGCAACTGACCCGCGATGGGGCTCAGCCGCCACCGCCGCCCTCTCCGTTGTGGCTGCTGGATGACCTGATCGAAGGCTCCGGCAACCGGATGGCGCTGCAGGCCGCGCGCGCCGTGGCGGAGGATCCGGCGAAGCGATACAACCCGCTGGTGATCGTCGGGGCGAGCGGGGCAGGCAAGACCCACTTGCTCCATGCCATCGGCAACGCGCTGGCCCCCCGGGCCGGCGGGCTGGTGGCCTGTCTCAGCGCGCCCGAGTTCACCAGTGAGCTGATCCAGGCGATTGACCGCGACGCGGTGGGAACCTGGCGAGAGCGCTATCGCCACGTCGGTGCGTTTCTGCTGGATGACGTCCACCTCATCGCCGACAAGGACCGCACACAGGACGAGCTTTTCGTCCTCTTCAACCTGCTGTTCGAATCCGAGCGCCAGCTGGTCTTCACCTCCGCGGTGCCTCTCGCGGCCATGCGGGGAGTGGAGGACCGCTTGCGTACCCGGCTCGAGGGTGGACTGGTGGTGGATCTGCCCGCCCCGGATCAGGAGATCCGGCAGCAGGTCGTCGCCCGCGAGCTCGAGCTCAAGACTGGGAGCCGCGATCCCGAGCTCGCCGCCTACGTTGCCTCCCGGCCGGCGGAATCCATTCGCGCGGCGCAGGGGCTGCTACACCGAGTGCTCGAGGCGGCAGAGGCCAAACAGGTGGCCCCCTCCGCGCGGCTCGCGCGGGAGGTGCTCGATGGGACTCCGGCGACGCCCTCCCGGCGCTCGGGCGGCCGCTCGTCCGGCATCGTCGCCCCGACCGCAGGCGGCGCGCGCAGCCGAGAGAAGATGGTCTGGGACTGGCCCGACATCAGCGAGCGTGTGCTCGAGGAGTGGCGCTGATGGCGATCAAGGGCAGTCTCAAGGAGGCTAGCCTCCCGGACGTGATTCAGCTGCTGTACCTGGGGCGCCGAACCGGGTGCCTGGCTCTGGCCGACCGGCACAACTTCGGCACCATTCACTTCGAGGATGGCCAGATCACCTACGCCTCGATCGTCAATCGCCGCGATCGGCTGGGCGACATCCTGATGCGAACCGGGCGGATTAGCGCCGAACAGTTGCAGGAGGCGGTGAATCAGCAGGCGGGCGACCGGGAGCACAAGCTGGGCGAGATCCTGGTCGAGCTCGGGGCCCTCAGCCGCGAGGACCTGGAAGGGTACATGCGCCTCCAGATCGAGGAGGCGGTCTACTACCTGTTCACCTGGAGTTCGGGGACGTTCAACTTCGAGGCCGGGGTGCGTCCCGAACGAGAGGACTTCCTGGTCCATATCAATCCCGAGTTTCTCCTGCTGGAGGGTGCGCGCCGGGTCGACGAATGGAGCCTCATCGAAAAGAAGATCCCCTCGTTTGATCTGATCTTTCAGGCGGACCAGAGCCGGATCGGGGAATCGGCTCCCACCCTCACCACGGAGCAACAGCGGCTGCTGCCGCTGCTCGACGGCAAGCGAGATGTCCAGCAGATCATGGAGGAGTCCGGGCTGATCGAGTTCGAGGTCGGCAAGGCACTCTATGGCCTGATCACGGCGGGCTACGCTCACCGGGTCGGCACCTCGACGGCCGCTCCGGTGAAGGTGAACGACAGCCGAGTCGAGGAGCACCGCAACCTCGGCGTCGCCTTCTACAAGGCCGGCATGCTGGATGAGGCCCTACGGGAGTTCCGCCGAGTAGCCGATCTGCGGAGCACCGACGCCAGCGCGCCATTCTATCTGGGCTTGATCGCGCTGCGGCAGTCTCGCTGGAGCGAGGCCGCCGACGCCTTCCGGCAGGCGCTCGATCAAAGCGGGGGCCGGCCGGCTGCGCTTCACAATCTGGGTTACGCGCTAGAACGGCTCGGCCGCTTAGACGAGGCCGACACGGTATACGGCGATGCCGCCGGTCGTGCCCGGGAAGACGCCAGGATCATGCTGGGCTGGGCCGTCGTGGCGCTCAAGCGGGGACAATACCAGGTCGCGCAGGGTCGGCTGGCCCGGGCGCAGGAGCTGTACGGCAGCCGCCCGACCCCGGCGCTCTGGTACTGGGCCACCACCCTGGCCAGCGCGGGACTGGACGATGAGTCCGGTGCGCTGCGAACGGCACGCACCGGCGCCGCCGCGTTCCCGACCAGCGCGGTGCTGCAGAACAATCTGGCGGTGCTCTTGGAGTTGAGCGGGGACGTCGCCGGCGCGGAGTCGGTGCTCCGTGCCGCGCTCGCAGAAGATCCGTCACTGCCCCAGATCTCGAAAAATCTGGCAGACATACTCTATCGCAACGGGCGCTACGACGAAGCCCGTGAAGCCTACGAGCGCGCGGCTAAGCTGGCTCCAGATCTGGGGGACGACCTCTACTTCAAGCTCGGCAATATCGCCTACAAGCGACGGGACCACGATCGCGCGCGAGCAAGCTGGGCCCAGGCGACCACGATCAATCCGGGGCACGAGCTCGCCCGGGCCAACCTCGAGATGCTGGACCTGGCCCGATGAGCGCGACCGACGAGGCAGCGTTCACGGCCCTGACCCGGCGGATTTCAGAAGGGTCAGGGCTCACGCTGGGGGTGTACAAGGACAAGTGCATCCGCCGCCGGATCGCCGTGCGCATGCGCGCGTGCGGGGTCCACACCTACGGCGAGTATCTCGCGCTGTTGGAGCGGACTCCGGAAGAATATGAGCGGCTGCGCGACGCGCTCACGATCAACGTCACTCGGTTCTACCGTAACGCCGAGACCTGGAACCTTCTGCGCCGGACCCTGCTGCCCCGGCTGTGCCAGGACCCCAGAGGAGAGATCCGGGCTTGGAGCGCCGGGTGCGCTTCAGGCGAGGAGGCGTATACCCTCGCCGTGCTGCTTGCGGATGAGCTGGATCGCAGCGGTCGCCCCGAACGGCTCGACCGGGTAGTGATCGATGCAACCGATATCGATCGCTTGAGTCTGGATCGGGCCAAGGCCGCTTGTTACCGGCGCGAGGCCCTGGTTGAGATGCCTTCCGAGCTGGTCAGCACCTACTTCGAGCCCGGGCGAGAGGACCGACGCGTCGTCGAACGGGTTCGCCGACGGGTCTTCGTTCGCCGGCTCGATCTCAGCAAGGAGACCCCGCCGCGCCGGGACTATCAGCTGATCCTCTGCCGCAACGTCGCGATCTACTTTGATCGGCCGATGCAGGAGCGCCTGTTTCACGCCTTCACCGAGGCGCTCGCCCCAGGTGGGTACCTGGTGCTGGGCAAGGTCGAGACCCTCCTGGGCGCGGCTCGGGACCGGTTGGCTCTGCTGGATCCTCGGGAACGTGTGTATCGGCGGTCGGCATGAATCGGCCCGACATCGTGGTCCGAGTGGCCGACCTGCGGATCGCCTCGGGAGAGGATGTCCTCATCACGATCGGGCTCGGCAGCTGCGTGGCAATCCTCTTGCATGATCAGGCGGCCCGGATTGGAGGGCTCGCCCATGTCCTGCTCCCGTCGCCCGCGCTGAGCCGGCAGGACTCAAATCCGGCCAAGTTTCCCCAGACCGCCGTTCCCCGGCTGCTCGAACTGATGTCGAAGGGCGGCGCTAACCCGAGGCGGATCACCGGCCGGCTGGTAGGCGGCGCCAGCATGTTCGCCTCGTTGGCTCCTCCCGGCACGATCCAGATGGGCGAGCGGAATCTGGTCGCCTCGCGGCAGGTGTTGAACAACCACGGCATCCCTCTCACCGGCGAGGCGGTGGGCGGCGATTTTGGCCGCACGGTGCGGCTCCGCGTGGCAGACGGCCAGGTCGAGGTCTCCTCGGTGGCACATGGCATCCAGACCCTCTGATCGGCCCGCGGCTCGAAGCTCGGTGCTGGTGGTGGACGACAGCCCGTTCTTTCGCCGGCTGCTCTCCGAGGTGGTGGATCGGAGCGGGGAGTTCGAGGTCGTCGCCACCGCGCGGAACGGGATGGAGGCGCTTCGCAAGGTCCATCGCTTCGCGCCCGATCTGGTGCTGATGGATCTGGAAATGCCCGAGCTCGATGGTCTGGGTGCCATCGGCTACATCATGTCCGAGTCTCCCCGGCCGATCGTGGTGGTGAGCTCGTACGCCGGTCCGGGCACGGCGGCCGCCATCCGAGCGCTTGAGCTGGGCGCGGTCGACCTGGTGGCGAAGGAGGGAGATCGACGGGACTCCCCTCGGTTCGCCCAGCGGCTGGTGGAGGTGCTCCGGGCTGCGCGCTCGGCCGATATCCATCGGATGGCGGTGCTGGCCCGACCATCCCGCGGGGTCTCCTCACCGGCGCTCTTTGCTCTACCGGACCGGGCTCGTTACTGCGTAGCCATAGCCGCCTCCACCGGCGGACCGCGGGCCCTCGCGGAAGTGATTCCGCGGCTTCCGCCGGGCCGGCATGCGGCGGTGCTGATCGTGCAACACATGCCGCCGCGCTTCACCCAGAGTCTGGCGGAGCGACTTGCGGCCCAGAGCCAGCTCCATGTGGTCGAGGCCGGACAGGACACGCCGATTGTGGCCGATACCGCTTACGTGGCGCCGGGGGACTACCACATGCGTGTCGTGATGTCCGCCGAGGGGCCTCGGTTGATTCTGGATCAGGAACCGACTGTGTGGGGCGTTCGGCCAGCTGCCGATCCCCTGTTTCGGAGCGTTGCCCAGGTCTACGGCTCTCGGGCAATTGGAGTGGTGCTGACTGGACTTGGCAGGGACGGCGCCGAAGGACTCCGAAAGATCCACGATGCCGGAGGTACCGGGATCGCGCAGGACCGGGGAAGCGCCACGATCTATGGCATGCCCAACGCCGCCGTGCAGGCCGGCGGCGTGCACCACGTCCTTGCCGTGGGTGACATCGCGTCCCGGATCGACCGCGATCTAAAGGAGATGGAGCGGAGATGAGCGGTCGGGATTCGACGGCCTATCTGCTGGTGCGCGTCGGGGGACGGCGCGTGGGGCTGGCCCTCGCCCACGTGGTCGAAGTTCTCGATCCCGGAGTGGCGCATCCGGTGCCCTCGGTCGAGCCGGCGGTGCGAGGCGTGGCGCAGGTGCGGGGCCGCGTGCTTCCCGTGATCCATCTGGGAGCCCTTCTCGATGGGCTGCCATGCCCCGCGATCCGGGGAGAGGCTGCGGTGCTGGTTGAGCTCGAAGGCCGCCGGCTCTGTCTCGAGGTGGATGAAGCCGAGATTGTCTCTCGTGAGTTCGGCCTGCCGGTACCGCCGGAAACTGCCATGCCCTGGGCCGTCGCCGTGGCGCGGCATCCCGAGGGTCTGGTCCCCCTCTTGGATCTGTCGGCGCTCGGCACTCGCATGTCGGAGGCTCCGACCCGATGAATGCCGCTGACGAAATTCAACTGGTGACCTTTCGCGTCGGTCCGCAGGAGCTCGCCCTCGATATCCTGCAGATCGAGCGCATCCTCCGCTACTCTGCCCCCGCACCCTTACCCCAGGCCCCGGACTTTCTGGAGGGCGTGGTTCCCTATGAGGGTGGCGCCGTGCCGGTGGTGGATCTGCGCAAGCGATTCGGACTCGAGGCCGGCGTCCGAGAGGAAACCCGGCTCATGGTGCTGGATCTGGAGCATCAGCGGGTGGGCGTATTGGTGGACGAGGTCCGTGAGGTCATGCGAGTCGACAGCACCACGATTACGGCACCGGGTCCGATGGTGAGTGGGTTGGCGGCGGCCTACATCGCCGGCATCGTGACCCGGCCGGGACGCACGATCATTATTCTCAACGCCCGCAAGCTGCTCTCCTCCACCGAGCGGCTGGCACTCAGCGGGATGGGGAGCTCGTGAGATGAGCGAGCAGTGGCTCGCGGCCCTCCGGGGCCAGTACCAGGATATTGAAGGGCGGCTCGACGGCGCCGGGCAACCCGGCAACCGGGAAGCGGTCAAGCGGGAGATCATTGCGCTGTTCAAGCGGGTGGATGCCGCGCTGGCCGACCTGGGCCAGCTCAAGGACGACATCCGCGGTCTGGTCGAGCGCTATAAGCAGCTCAACACCGCCGCTGACGCGGCCCCGGCTCCATCGCCGGCGCCCCAATTCACCGGAGCACGCCCGGCGATCCATGCCGACCATCTGGGTGCATCCACCTTCATTGAGAAGGGCTGGAGCCTGATCTCTCTGGGCGACTACGCCGGAGCGATCCAGGCATTGGAGAAGGCGCTGGCACTCTCGCCGGAGGCGGTGCAGGCCCAGTCGCTCCTCGGCTGGGCCCAGATGCTCCACGAAGACTATGATGACGCGCTCGGCACCTTCTCCAAAGTGCTGATGAAGGAGCCGGCCAATGCGCTGGCCCGGATCAATGTGGGCTACATTTGTCTCAAGAAGCAGATCTTCGGTGAGGCCATCGAGCACCTCTCCAAGGCGATCCGACTGGATAATGACCGCAAGGCCACGCTCTATGCCCACTACTATCTCGGCCTGGTCTATCTGGAGCGCGAGATGTTCGAGGATGCACAGACCTTTTTCCGGAAGACCCTGAAGCTGGGGCCCAACCTGATCGAGGCATACTTCGAGTTGGGGCGGTCGCTCTGGTTTGCCGGCCAGCGGGACGAGGCGCTGCAGACCTGGACCGAGGGGCACAAGGCCAACAAGTTCAATCCCTGGGCCAAGCGCTGTAAGGAAATGCTCGACGTGGTCGTGGCCGGAGGTGAGGTCCCGCGCAGCTTGCTCTCCTAGTTCTCTTCCTTTTCAATCTCTTCGGGCCCATACCCGGGGCGGCGGCCGCCGGCCCGGTGCAGACTGCCCCCTCTGCGGTCCAAGTAGGACAAGTCACCGCCGTTGCCTGGCCTCCACAGATGACACTTGCGATCGAACTGGCCCGAAGAGCCGATCGCCCAGCCGTTTGGCCTGGCCTGGGCCGCCGGAGCTCAGGCGAGCTTCGACTGGTCCTGGTGCCGGACGGCCGACGGCTTGATTCGCTGACGCAGGGGCGCCTGCCCGCCTGGAGCTCGGCCGTGGCCCTGCCCAGCGAACGAACCATTGTCCTGCGGGCCGACGATGCGGATCTCCCCCGTACCCTGCGGCACGAGCTGGCCCATCTGGCCCTGCATCAGGCGGTCCCGGTACGGGTGCCGCTTTGGTTCGATGAGGGATATGCGGCATGGGCGGCAGGCGAGTGGGAGCGATTGGGAGCGTTGGAGCTCAATCTGGCGGTGGTCCGCGGCGCGATCCCGGATCTCACCCAGCTGGACGGCGATCTCCGCGCGTCTTCCTCGACCGCCGATGCGGCCTATGCACTGGCCGCTTCCGCGGTCACGGAGTTGGCCCGCCGCAATCCGTCCGGTACCCTCACTCCATTGCTTACCCGGCTCGAGGGCGGTCAGGATTTCGAGGCTGCAGTCCGCGCGACCACCGGCTTGACCCTCGATCGGTTCGAGCAGAACTGGCAGCGGACCGTCCGTCGTCACTATAGTCTGGGGACTTGGCTTATCGCTGGGGGAGGCTGGCTGCTGGTGGCGATCCTGATCCTGATCCTGCCGCGGTTCCGGCGGCGGGCAGATCGTGCCCGTCGGGCAGCCCTCGACCAGGGTTGGGAGGTGGAACCGGAAAGTGCGGAGGGATCTGAACTTGACCACACCCGCTGATGGTGGTAGCCTAAGCCCCTATGCCTAGCCAGCGCCCTTTGACGCCGCCTCGCCGTTTCCTCCTGGCGCCACGGAACCTCATCATTCTCGGGGCCGCGGTTGGAGTGCTGGTGGCAGGCTATCTCACGCTCAGCGCAGGGCACCCGAGTGCAGCCGCCCTGATCCTGGTCATCGGGTACTGCATCCTATTTCCGCTGGGTATCGCGCTGTAAGGTGGTGTTGGTCATCACGGCATGGTCCCTGCGCTCAGGCTAGGTCTGTGGGCAGGTACATTGTCGGGCGAATAGCTCAGCTGGTTCAGAGCGCCTGCCTTACACGCAGGATGTCGGGGGTTCGAATCCCTCTTCGCCCATGGCACCCGCGCGTTGCGCGGCCTGTTGGCCCACACGGGCCAATCCTATGTGGAGGACAAGGAATGTCTCTGTCCCGTCTCGTCTTTTTCGCCGCCGTGGGCGCGACACTGAGCGCGCCGCTGGCGGCCCAGGGCATCCCGCGGAACGCTCGCACCTCGAACACTGTCGCCGCGTCGCCTCGCTTCATGGTGGCCAACCCGTTCGCCTTCGCGCCGGCCGATTCCGCGCCGGCGGTGAAGATCGGAACCGGGATGCGGGAACAGATGAAGGATGTTGTAGGACGCGATTATCAGGTGATCGAGCAGACGCAGATGAACGATGCGCTGAAGCAGTACGGCTATCCGATTGACGCGATCCTGAGCCCGGCGCTCGCGACGACCCTGGCCAAGAACATCCAAGCCCGATTCCTGGTCAGCTCGTCGATATCCAAGGGCGAGGCTGGTCGTATGGCGGTGATGGCCCGACTCATCGGAGTGAGCGACGATGCCGGCTATGTGGTCTCGCTCACTCAGAATGCCAATGAGACTCCCGAGGCATTCGGCAAGCGGCTCGCCCAGGCGCTGCAGCCCGCAGTGAAGGCCCTGGCGGACGCGAAGGCCTGCATCGAGCAGCGCACCGCCAAACCGGATAAGGCGATCGAAGCTGCCAACAAGGCGATCAAGGCCGTGCCTAACAATGGCCTGGCCGAGTACTGTCTGGCGCTGATCGCCCAGGACAAGAAGGCGCCCCGATCTGAGGTGTTAAAGCATCTGCAGGCAGCGGCCAAGGGCGACCCCTTGAGCCTTCCGGTGTGGACCGCGGTCGCCACCCAGTACCAGCAGGCCAACGATACGGCGAACACGCTGGTCGCCTTCAAACAGATGTTGCGGGTGGCGCCGACCAATCAGAAACTGCGGGAGGAGCTGTTCAAGTACTTCCTCCAGTCGGGACACCCTGAAACGGCACTCGAGGTGGCCGACGAAGGGCTCAAGATCGATCCCTACAACGCCGATCTGTACGATCTCAAGAGCAACGCCTGTCTCTTCCTCAGCAATTTCAAGTGCGCAGTGGATGCCTTGGAGACCATGTATGCCACGGACTCGACCAAGGCCGACACCTTGTTCTTCACCAAGATTTCGGCGGCCGCGGCCGAAGGCGAGAAGCCCGATACCACGCGTCTGCTCAAGTGGGCCCAGATCGGCACCAAGAAGTATCCCGACAACATTACGCTCCTGGGCTATCTGAATCGGGCGTACGTGCTCTCGGGACAGACTGACTCGAGTCTCTCGGTGACGCAGCGGCTCATGTCCAAGGACACCTCGGCAGTCGCCCCCGCGCTCGCCGCGGTGCAGGCGCTGTCTCAGGCGCGGAGGATGAACGAGGCAGCCCCCTACATCGACTTCGTTCAGAAGCATGGCGACCAGCAGCGCAAGGATCAGCTCGCCCTGATCCTGGTAAACGCCGCCTTACCGCTGCTCAACGGTGATAGCGCCAAGGGATTGAAGGCCGACCTCCCGGGGGCCGCAACCTATGCCCGTCAGGGGGTAACCCTGGCCGACCCGGCGGGCAAGCTGGCGCCGACCGCCAACTATGTGTTGGGGCTCGCGCTCTTCCTCCAGGGCGCCACCATGGACAAGCAGGTCGAAAAGCAGAAGTCCTGCGATATGGCCAAGGAGGAGCAGTCGCTCTTCGCCGGCGCCGACAGCGCGCTGGCACTGGGGCAGGCGGCCAAGCCCGATGTGGTGGGGCAGTATCAGGGCTACATCGCCAAGTTCAAGCCCCGGGTGGCGGCGATGTTGAAGGCGTATTGTAAAGGGAAGTAGGCTAAAGGCTACAGGCTAAACGCCAACGGCGAAGGCAATTGCAATGCGGCCCTCCGGTGTTGGTTTAGGAGGGTCGCTGCTTTTCGTCTGGCCTATAGCCTTTAGCGTTTAGCCTTTCTATATTCCGCCCTCCCGAGGGGCTGTAGCTCAGCTTGGTTAGAGTGCCGCACTGTCACTGCGGAGGTCGCGGGTTCGAGCCCCGTCAGCCCCGCTCGCTACCTAGCGCACCACCCCGTCTCATCCGACGGGGTGTTGTCTTTTCCTCGCAGGCCCACTGGCATGTCCAACCCGAGCCCGACCCACCATCTCCCAGTGCTGCTGGGCCAAGTCCTCGCCGCGGCCGACGGGGCGGCGCGGGTGGTCGATGCCACGTTGGGAGATGGAGGGCACGCCGCGGCCCTACGTGATGGCGGAGCCGAGGTGCTCGGAGTCGACCGCGATCCGGATGCCATCGCGGTAGCCCGCCGGCGCCTCGGCGAACGGGGAATGCAGTACCTCCAGGCGGCCTACGATGCCCCCGAGGCCTTGGCCGCGATCGCTGCCTTCGGGCCTGACCTCATCCTTCTCGACCTAGGGGTGTCCTCCCGACAATTGGATGAGCCCGAGCGAGGATTTACTTTCCGTCCGGGCGCAGCGCTGGACATGCGCATGGCCGGCTCAGGGCCGTCGGCCGCCGACCTGCTGAACACCTCGGACCAGGCAAGCCTGGAGCGGATCTTCGCCGAGTACGGCGATGAGCGCAGGGCCCGGCGATTGGCCGGCGAAGTGGTGCGGCGTCGCGCCCGCCATTCATTCGCGATCAGCGATGACCTCGTGAACGCCATCCGGGCGACGCTCGGTGCCCGGGCTGGCCCGCCGGAGTTCGCCCGGCTGTTCCAGGCCGTGCGTATCGCGGTGAACGACGAATTGGGCCGGCTGGGCCGTGCGCTCCCGGCGATGCGTGATGCTCTTCACCCTGGCGGCCGGCTCGCGGTGATCACCTATCACTCGGGTGAAGATCGGCTGGTGAAGCAAGCCTTTCGTGAATGGGCCTTGTCCTGCATCTGTCCTCCGCGACAGCCGGTATGCACCTGCCGGGGCCGATCTCTGGGGCGAACCGAGCCGCGGAAAGCGATCCTCCCTGAGGACCAAGAGGTAAGAGTGAACCCTCGGGCTAGAAGCGCGAAACTACGGATCTTCCGAGTCGCGGATGCGGCTTAAGGGGCGGCACTGGCTGACCCTCTGGCTGGTGGTCTTCCTCTTTGTGCTTCTCGCCATCACCACCCGCCAGACCGCCGGCTTTCGGACCGCGCGTCACTTGAGAGATCTGCGAGACGAGCGAACCGCGCTGGAATCCCGCCGAGCCGAGCTGGAGCGGCGAATCAGGCTTGCCTCGAGCCGACAGGTGCTTGTGCCGCTCGCCGAGCGCTCCCTTGGCCTGCATCAGCCGACCGATTCCGAGTTCGTTCTTTTCGTGGTGCCGGCAGCCGCAGGAGGGAAGCCCTGAATGGCCAAGCCGAGTGCCCGTATCGCCGCAGTTCAGTTCGGTTTCGCGCTGGGCGTGGCAGCCATACTCGGCCGGGCGGCCCAGGTTCAGATCATCGAGGGGAGCGAGTGGGCCAAGGAGGCCGCGCGCAAACGTACCGAACGGGTGGTGCTGCCCGCTCGTCGGGGCGCGCTCTACGATCGAAATGGGGTACCCCTGGCCCTCACCCAGGAGTTCTACCACGTCGGGATTGCTCCCAACGAACTGGACGATGTCGCCACGGCGTTTCGATTGCTGGTTCGGAATCTGGGGGTGCCGGCGGCGGAGCTGGAGCGAGAATTCCGTGCGCGCAAGCCGTGGATCTATCTCCACGGCCCTTTCAACGCCACCCAGGTGCAAGCGCTCCGGCCGATTACCGGAGTTCACCTGGACGGCGAGTTTCAGCGCTTCTATCCCTCACGCGATCTTGCGCGGCCTATCATCGGCGGTCTCTCGCCCGATCGTCCGGCGGGCGCGGCCGGCCTGGAGCTGTCGTTGGACTCGCTGCTCACCGGTCAGCCCGGGGCCGCGGTCCTGCTCAAGGACCGTGCGGGTCGCCGATACGAGTCCCCCGCCCGACTCCTGCGAGAGCCAGTTGCGGGCAACGACGTGACCCTCACCTTGGACGCCGAGCTACAGGAGATCGCAGAGCGAGGTCTGGCCGAAGCGCTCGCCGCCATGAACGCTGCCGGGGGTGATGTGGTGTTCCTCGATCCCTTGACTGGCGAGCTGCTGGCGCTGGCCTCCCAACAGGGAAGCAGTGATGAGCCGCAACGAGCCTCGAGCTTCACCGATCCATTCGAGCCCGGCTCGACGGCCAAGTTGTTCACCGCCGCCGCCCTCCTGGCCCACCACCTGGTAGACAGCACCGAAGCGGTTTCTGCTGAACATGGCCGCTGGGAGATGCCGGTGGCGCGCAACGGTCGGACCCGCACCATTACCGATTCCCACCGCTCCGACGGCAAGCTGACCCTGGCCCAGGCCATTCAGATTTCCAGCAACATCGTCATGGCCAAGTTTTCTTCTCGGCTGCAGCCGGAGCAGCAGTATGAGACGCTGCGTGACTTCGGGTTCGGTACCCCGACAGGGGCGGAGTTTCCCTCCGAGTCGCGTGGACGCCTCGCCCGTCCGGACCGGTGGCAACCGATGTACACTCGCGCCAGCCTGGCCATGGGCTACGAGTTCGGGGTCACGCCGGTGCAGCTGGCAGCAGCCTACGGCGCGATCGCCAACGACGGAATTCTCCTGGCTCCCACACTGGTGCGAGAAGTCCGCGACCCCACCGGCAGGCTGCTCTACCGACATGTTCCTGAGCCGGTAAGGCGGGTGGTATCCCAGGAGATCGCCGGCCGGCTCAAAGACTTCCTGCGAGGAGCGGTGGGCGAGGGAGGTACTGGAGAGAAGGCACAACTGGTCAATTACACTCTGCTGGGCAAGACTGGCACGGCGGTCCGCTTCGAGGATGGCCACTACGTCCGCGGGGAATACACCGCCTCATTCGCTGCGCTCTTCCCCGCAGAGCACCCCCAGTTGGTCGTGATCGTCAAGATCGACAATCCCAAAGGCAACTACTATGGGGGACTTACCGCGGCACCGGTGACCCGCAGCATGCTGGAACAGGCGCTCGCCTCCCAACGCGTGGCCATCGACCGGGCTCGCCTCGCCGCTCCGGACAGCGCGGCCGCCTCGGAGACAGCTCCCATTCCTACACCGGCGGGCCGGCCGGTTGTGGCGCTGCGTTGGCCGTACCACCCGAGTGACTCCGTGACGAGCCCCCGGCCGGTCCCGGATGTCGCGGGGCGCTCCGTCCGCGAAGCGGCGCTCGCCCTCCACCGCCGCGGCTTCCAGGTCGGGTTGCGTGGACTCGGCAGAGTGGTGCGCACCGAACCGGCCGCCGGACAGAGTGCGGCTCGGGGATCCTCAGTCATCATCTGGGCCGAATGAATCTCCTGGTCAGCTTCTGGAGTCTCGATGCCGCTTAGTTGGCGGGCTATCCTCGACGAGCTGCGTCGCTCGGATCTGCTCATCGCCGCCCCGGAGAGCGGTCCCGAGCCGAGTGGGATCGGGATGGACAGCCGGACGGTCACGCCGGGCAGCATCTATATCGCGGTTCGCGGATCTCAGACCGATGGGCATCGGTTCGTGGCTGAGGCGGTCAAGCGCGGTGCCAAGGCTGTGGTGGTCGAGAGTCCGCAGCAGGCTGGCGTGCCGGAGATTGTGGTTGGAGATGGTCGCAAGGCCGCCCTGGTGCTCGGCGGTGCATGGTATGGGTGGCCCGCGCGTTCGCTCACACTGATCGGCGTCACCGGCACCAACGGGAAGACCACGACCACGGGGTTGCTCCGGCATCTCTTCAACAAGCAGGGAGCCGCCGGCAGTATCGGCACCCTGGGCGCCTTCGACGGCGGCGGCGACCCGATTCCCTCTACCGCCGGCACGCTGACGACGCCGGGCCCGATTGATCTGCAAGCGACCCTCACTGAATTGGTGAGGCGAGGTTGCCGCCATGTGGCCATGGAGGCATCCAGTCATAGCCTCGACCAGGGGCGGCTCGATGGGCTGGCGTTCGCGGCCGCCCTGTATACCAACCTGACCCGTGATCATCTCGACTATCACGGGACCATGGAAGCTTATCTCGCCGCCAAGCTTAAACTGAGCGCGCTGTTGGCCCTGTCCGGAGTCGAGGTGGTCAACTTGGACGACGATGCCTGGCGCGCTATTCCACCCCGCTCGGCGAGGATCACCTTCGGCCTTCATCCAGCTGCCGACGTGCGCGCCAGCGAGATCACTCTGGACGCGACCGGCAGCCGCTTCCGCCTGAGTGGGCGCTTCGGCGTGGCGGAGGCATCGCTTCCCCTCCTGGGCGATTTCAACGTGGCAAACGCTCTCGCGGCCGCCGCGTGCGGACTCGCGCTGGGGGAACCACTGACGGAGATCGTGGCACGGCTGGCGAGCGCACCTCAGGTGCCCGGCCGAATGGAACGGATCTCCGAACATCCTTGCGTTGTCCTTCGCGATTATGCTCACACGCCGGATGCACTGGATCGGGCCCTTCGGACTCTGCGCCCGCTCACCCGAGGACGAGTCATCGTGGTGTTCGGCTGCGGTGGCGATCGGGACAAGGGCAAGCGGCCCATCATGGGTCGGATCGCGGCAGATCTGGCCGACCTGGCGGTGGCGACGTCGGACAATCCGCGAACCGAGAATCCCGACGCCATCATTGACGACGTGGAGCAGGGAATGGGTGGAGTACCGCACTTGAGAATCACGGACCGGCTAAGAGCGATTCATACCGCTCTGGGCGAGGCTCGAGCGGGTGACACGCTTCTCCTCGCCGGTAAGGGCCACGAGACCTACCAGGTGATCGGGACTGACAAGTTGCCGTTCGACGAACGGGAAATAGTGAGAGACGCGGTGAGAGGTGATACGTGAAGGTGAAAAGCGAAACGTGAACCCTGAAACGTGAACCGTGAATGGTGACAGCTGAAGCAGGGAATCGGATCCCGCCTTGGGCCGAGGCCGATGTTCGGGAAGCGCTCGACTTGCCGGCCAAAAACGACGGCCGAGTGTTCACCTCTATCTCCACCGATACGCGCACCATCGCTCCGGGCTCGCTGTTCGTCGCCCTCGCGGGCGAGCGTTACGATGGTCATCAGTACCTGGACACCGCCGCGGCTGCCGGCGCGGCGGCTGCTGTGGTGCGTACGGCCACGCCCGCGGTGCCGGGGCTGGCGTTCCTGGAGGTGCCCGATACGCTGCGGGCCTTCGGACTGCTGGCCCGCGCCCGGCGACGACGATTGAGCGGGCCGGTCATTGCCGTCACCGGGACCAACGGCAAGACCAGCACCAAGGAAATGCTCGCCTCAGTGCTGGCGACCCGCTATCGCACCTACGCCACCCGCGCCAACCTCAACAATCTGGTGGGTGTGCCGCTCACGATTCTCGAAGCGCCTCCCGAGACCGAGGCGCTGGTAGTCGAAGCCGGTGCCAATCTCCCGGGTGAGATAGGCCGCTATCGTGAGATCATCGAGCCCCACATTGCCATCGTCACCAACGCGGTGGCCGGTCACTTGGAGGGCTTTGGCTCGCTCGCCGGTGTGATGGCCGAGAAGCTGGGGCTGACGGACGGAGTGGAGCTCGCCATCGTGGGAGTGGATCCTCCCAGCCTGGCCGAGGAAGCCCGGCAACGCGCCCGCCGAGTGCTGAGCGCCGCCCTACGAGATGCCGATGTCACGCCAGAGCGAGTCGAGCCCGGCCCCGACGCGCGGTACACGGTCACCATCGATGGCGTGCGCTTCACCCTCGCCGCACGGGGCCTGCACCAGGCCGATAACGCGGTGCGGGTCTGGGCGGCAGTACAGGCGCTGCAGATGGACAAGGTGAAGGCGGCGCAGGCGCTCGAGCGATTCGCCTTACCATCCGGGAGAGGTGAGCTACTGCAGGAAGGCGGCCTGACCATCTTCAACGACTGCTACAACGCGAATCCCCAATCATTCCGTGCGGCCATCGAGACCGCACGAACGCTCCGCGGGAACCGCCGGCTGGTCTTCGTGGCGGGCACCATGCGCGAGCTGGGCCAGGCCTCGTCCGAGCTCCACGGTGAGGTGGCGCGAGCGTTGGTGGAGCTGGAGCCGGACCTGCTCGCGGCAGTGGGCGAGTTCCTTCCGGCGCTCGCCCCCTATGCGTCGCGATTGGGTGATCGCCTGGTCACCGCGGCCGATCCGGTCGGGTTGGCCCCGCTGCTGAGCGAACGGCTGAAGGGCAATGAAGTGGTGGTGCTCAAGGCATCCCGTGGCGTGGCGCTGGAGCGTATACTTCCCGCGCTCCAAGCTCGCGCCAACTCACCCCGCTGAGGATCGATGTTCTATCACTGGCTGGCGCCGCTCGGCAAGACCTACATCATCTTCAACCTTTTCAATTACATCAGTTTTCGAGCGGCGGGAGCGACGGTCACCGCGCTGATCCTCGCCTTTCTGGTCGGGCCACCAGTGATCAACCGCCTGCGAGCGCGCAAGGTTGGTCAGGTGATCCGAGCGGAAGGACCGGCCAGTCATCAGTCGAAGCGGGGTACGCCGACCATGGGTGGCCTCATCATCCTCTTGGCCACCGTGGTGCCGACCTTGCTCTGGGCGCCGCTCACCAATCGGTTCGTCGTAGTGGCAATGCTCTCCACCCTGTGGATGGGTTGCATCGGCTTTCTCGACGACTACCTCAAGATCGTCCAGGGAAAGTCGCGCGGATTGGTGGCCCGATGGAAGCTCGCAGGCCAGGTCAGCTTCGGCCTCCTGCTCGGCCTCTTTCTGGTGTTCAATCCGGTCGTGCCCTACGACACCATTCCCGCAACCGCGACCACGCTGCCCTTCTTCAAGTACCTGGTAGTCAACTTCGCACCCTGGCTCTACGTGGTGTTCGTCACCCTGGTGATTACCGGATCCAGCAACGCGGTGAACCTCACCGATGGACTGGACGGGTTGGCCACCGGGCTCGCCGGGATCGCCGCGGCGGCATTTGCCGGCTTCGCCTATCTCTTCGGGCGGGTCGATGCGACCAACTACCTCAATCTGTTCTATCTCCCCGGCGCGGGCGAGCTCGCGGTGTTCTGCGCAGCCCTGATGGGAGCGACCATCGGGTTCCTCTGGTTCAACGCGCACCCGGCGCAGGTCTTCATGGGGGATACTGGCAGCCTCGCGATCGGGGGTGCCCTGGGCACGGTCGGGATATTGCTCAAGGCGGAGTTCCTGTTGCTGCTCATCGGGGGCGTGTTCGCGGCGGAGGCGATTTCGGTCCTGGTCCAGACTGGAACCTACAAGTGGCATAAGCGAACCCGGGGGCGAGAGTACGCCGATGCTCACCGGGTCTTTCGGATGGCTCCTCTGCATCATCACTTCGAAAAACTGGGTTGGGCCGAAACCACGGTGGTGACCCGGTTCTACATCCTGGGCCTGCTGTGCGCCCTGGTGGCCTTGTCGACGCTAAAGGTACGATGACCGCGACCACAAGCATCGCGCTGTTCGACCAGTGGCGACGCACCGGCCACGAGGTCGCGGTGGTTGGCTTGGGCAAAAGCGGCGTGGCCGCGACGCTGCTGCTGCTGGATCATGGCATTCCGGTCTATGCCTCCGACAGCGGCTCAAGTGCCGCACTGCAGGCCTCGTCGCAATCGCTGTCACAAGCCGGAGCCATGGTCCAGCTCGGAGGGCACGACGTCGACCGAGTGGCGAAGGCCACGGCGGTCGTCGTGGCTCCCGGAGTCCCCCCCGATGTTGCTCCTTTAGCAGCAGCCCTGCAGGCCGGTGTCGGGATTTACGCGGAGATCGATATCGGGTTCGTGGCGCTCCGAGGGACCCGCTGTGTCGGCATTACCGGCACCAACGGCAAGACCACAACCACGTCATTGATCGGACATGTGCTTGCCACGGGCGGGCTCCGGGCGGAGACGGCCGGCAATATAGGCCGGCCGCTTTCTGACGTGGCGCGGGCGAAGACTCCGCCCGAGTGGCTCGCGCTGGAGCTCTCATCCTTCCAATTGCATGATGCTCCGCACCTCCGACCGGCGCTGGGTGTGCTTACCAATCTTGCCCCTAATCACCTCGACCGATATCACACGATCGAGGAGTACTATGGCGACAAGGCGCTGCTGTTCCGCAACGCGGAGCCGGACTCCGTGTGGGTCACCAATGCGGACGACGACGCGGTACGGGCCATGACCGCGAATGTGCCCGGTAACCACCTCCGGTTCTCTATTCGGGAGCGGACCGATGGGTGGTACGATCGCGCCGGCCAGCGACTCATGCTGGGGAAGAGCCCGCTCATGCCGCGAGGCGAGCTGCCGTTGTTGGGTGATCACAACGTGGCCAACGCGCTGGCCGCCGCTTTGGTCGCGGCCCGGATCGGGTGTTCCAGCGAGCAGATTGCTGAAGGGCTTCGGACCTTCCGCGCCATTCCTCATCGAGTGGAGCCAATTCGCGAAGTGAACGGCGTGCTCTGGATCAACGACTCCAAGTCCACCAACATCACCTCCACTGAAGTCGCGGTGGCGGCGCTCGATCGCCCCTTCGTCCTGCTGCTTGGTGGCCGGCACAAGGGCGAGCCCTACACCCGGCTGGCGGAGCCACTGCGGGGCCGCTGCCGGGCGGTGGTCGCCTACGGTGAAGCCGGTCCGCTCATCCAGAGAGATCTCGGGCAGAGCCTGCCGGTTGTGATGGCGCAAACCTTTGACGACGTCCTGAATGAAGCACGCCGGTTGGCCCATCCCGGTGACGCGGTGCTGCTCTCGCCGGCCTGCTCCAGCTACGACATGTTCAAGAACTACGAAGAGCGCGGCGATCGCTTTCGGGTCGCGGTCGAGGCGATGTGACGGAAAAACGCTCCGTCCGCCACCCCGGCGAGCTTCGTTGGGAAACCCGACTCCTGGCCGCCACGACTGCGATACTCCTGGTCTTCGGAATCGCGGCGACGTACGGCGCGGCGAGCCTGGTGACGATCCGGGGACAGAACATGGGGATCGGCTTCGCTGGCCGGCAACTCACCGGCGCGGTAGTCGGAGGCGTCCTGCTGCTCCTCGCTTCCCGCCAAGACTACTACCGCTGGCGCATCCTGGGGTGGCCGCTCCTCCTGGTGACCATTGGGTTCCTGCTTCTCCCCTTACTCCCCTTTACCCACGCGATTGCACCGTCGGTGAACGGAGCCCGACGCTGGATCGATATCGGACCGATCAATTTTCAGCCGTCGGAGCTTGCCCGGCTGGCCATCGTCATCTGGTGCGCGATGCTCGCCTCGAAGAAGGGGGCGCAGGTTCGTGAGTTCGGGAAGGGCATGCTGCCGTTCGTGATAGTACTTGGGTTAGTGTTCCTCCTCATCCTGCTCGAGCCCAACCTCTCGATGGCGACCCTGGTGGCTTTGCTCGGTGGGCTGGTGCTGTTCACCTCCGGCGCCAAGATCGGACACTTTATCCTCCTCTCTGGTCTCGGAGCGATCCTGGTCTTTCACCAGATCCGGGATGCTCAGTATCGCCTTGCTCGAGTGGTGACCTTCCTCAATCGTGGGGACGCGTCACCCGAGGCGTCATTTCAAATTCATCAATCGCTGGTAGGGTTCGGATCTGGCGGCGTGTTCGGCACCGGCTTTGGCCAGGGGCAACAGAAGCTGGGGTATCTCCCCTACGCCTACTCCGACTTCCTGTTCAGCACCATCGGGGAGGAGTGGGGATTTCTTGGGGTGAGCGTCGTCGTGATTCTCTTCGGGCTCTTCTGCTGGCTCGGCTTCCGCATCGCCAAGACGGCGGCCGATCCCTTTGGACAATATCTCGCCGTCGGACTCACATCGGCGATCGGACTTACGGCGTTCATGCACATGGCCGTGTCGCTGGGCCTGATGCCGACTACCGGGCTCACCTTGCCGTTCATGTCGTACGGACGTTCCAGCCAGGTCATCTCCCTGTTGGGGACCGGAATCCTGATCAACATCGGGCGAGAACGCGGCAGGCCTACACATATGGCGAAGACCAAGAAGGGCGGTGAACGGGAAACGGTGAACGGCAAACGGGAACGGCGGGAAAGGTGAAAAGTGAAAAGTGAAAGGGCCGCGCCAGGCCACTCCCTTTCACGTTTCACCTTTCACGTTTCACCGGAAGGGTGGGGGGAGTGCCGGTAGAGCGCCGTACGATCCTGATCGCGGGTGGCGGAACCGGCGGCCACCTCATGCCCGCCCTGGCGATCGCCAGCGCCCTGGTGGAGCGCGCGCCTCAGCTGGAGCCGGTCCTGATCGGGGCAGTGCGAGGGGTTGAGGCCCAGATCCTTCCCACCCGGGATTTCCGCTTTCACCTCCTCCCGTCCGAGCCGATTTACCGCCGTACTTGGTGGAAGAACATCCGCTGGCCGCTTATCGCCGGGCGACTGCTGCGGTGGGTGGAACAGGTGTTTCAGGAGGAGCGGCCGGTCGCTGTTCTCGGCACCGGCGGCTATGCCTCGGGCCCGGTGGTGTGGTGGGGCACTCGCCGAGGAGTGCCGACGGCGATTCAGGAGCAGAACGCCTACCCCGGTCTTGCCACTCGTTGGCTCAGCCGACGAGTCCGCCACGTATATCTCGGCCTGCCGGAGGCGCGGCGGTTGCTCCGATTCGGCCCCCACACTCAGGTCTTTGACACGGGGAATCCGATCACCCCGCCCACCCCGGAACGTCGCGAGAGCGCGCGCGCTCAATTCGGCCTCGAGGTAGGGAAGTCGGTGGTCCTGGTTACCGGGGGAAGCCAGGGAGCTCGTGCGATCAATCAGGCGGTTGCAGGATGGTTGGACGCCGGCGGCCCGAACAACGCAGCTCTCATTTGGGTGACCGGCAAAGGAACCTTCGCCGAATTCTCCCACTATCACCGTCCTCCAGCGGTGCGGGTAATCGACTTTCTCGACCCGATGGCCGACGGGTACGCCGTAGCCGATCTGGTGATTTCCCGTGCGGGAATGATCACTGTCGCGGAGCTCTGCGCCTGGGGACTGCCGAGCATCCTGATCCCCCTGCCGACCGCTGCTGCCGATCACCAGAGCCACAATGCCAGAGTACTGGCCGAAGCCGGAGCCAGCTTGCTGATGACTCAGGCGGACCTGACACCAGCACGACTGGGAGAGGCGGTGGATCGCCTGTTGAGCGATGCCGCCGGTCGAAGTGAGATGGCCCGGCGAGCGCTAAGTCGCGGGAAGCCTCAGGCGGGAGCCGACATTGTGTCGAATTTATTGACGCTGGTCGCGTAGCGCGCGGGCTTTGAGAACACGCAGCTATTACTTACATTAGCTGATCCGCCATGGACCTGTTCAACCCCACCGATCGGCGCCCCGTTCATTTCGTTGGAATCGGCGGGGCCGGCATGAGTGCTCTTGCGCTGATCGCGTGCCGCCGGGGCGTCGCGGTGAGTGGCTGCGACGCGGACCCCTCAGGTGCCGCTGACCTCGCCGCAATGGGCGTTGTGGTCTCACAGGGTCACGACCCTGTCCACGTCGACGGTGCTCGGGCCATTGTGGTCACCGCGGCGGTTCCCGCCAACCATCCGGAGTTGGAGCGGGCACGTGCCCTGGGTATCCCCGTGGTTCCCCGGAAAGAGGCCCTCGCAGCACTGATAAAGGGGGCCCGTTCGGTGGCGGTAGCGGGAACCCATGGCAAGACCACCACGACAGTGATGACCACGGAGGCGCTGAGCGCGGCTGGGTTCACCCCAACGGGTATCGCCGGCGGGCGGGTGAGCGAGTGGGGCGGGAATGCGCGAGTGGCCGGTGATGACCTCTTCGTGGTCGAAGCGGATGAGTTCGATAAGGCTTTCCTTACCCTCCATCCGACTGTGGCCATCGTGAACAATGTCGAACCGGATCATCTGGAGTGCTACGGTTCGCTCGCGGCCTTGGAAGACGCCTTCGTCGAATTCGCCGGCCGAGCGCCCACCGCGGTGGTGAGTGCCGATGACCCCGGCGCGCGCCGAGTCGGAGCTCGCGTCGGCCCCACAGTTCGTCGATTTGGATTCGCCGATGATGCCGACATCCGGATCACCGAGGTAGTCCAGCGGGCGGATCGGACCGATGCCCGGGTGATTTGGCGCAATACCGCCCCGCTGGATGTTCGGCTCCGGGTTCCTGGGGTCCACAATCTTCGCAACGCGGTGGCGGCGCTCGCAGCGGTCGAAGCGCTCGGGGGAGCGCTGGAGCCGGCCGCCGCAGCTTTGGCTCGGTTTCAGGGTGTAGGTCGCCGCTTCGAGCGGCTGGGTGAGCACGGAGGCGTGGAGGTGGTTGACGACTATGCTCATCATCCGTCCGAGCTCATCGCCACGCTGGCTGCCGCGCGACAGGCGTTTCCGGGTCGCCGGCTCGTGGCGGTGTTTCAGCCCCATCTGTACTCCCGCACGCAGGCTCACGGGGAGGCCATGGGGCGGGCGCTCGCGGCGGCCGACCTGGTGATCGTGACCGAGATCTATCCGGCCCGCGAGCAACCTATCGACGGAGTCAGTGGCCGTCAGGTGGCAGAGGCTGCGGAGGAGGCCGGCGCCGACACGTACTTTGAACCCACCCGCGCCAAGCTCGGCCGCCGGGTCTTCGAAGCGCTGCAACCTGGCGATGTAGTCCTCACTCTCGGGGCCGGCGACATCACTCGTGTGGCTCCCGAGCTCGTTCGGTGGCTGAGCGCCGCCTGACGGACCTCGCGCCTCGCCGATTCCGTCTTCGGCGTGGCTGGTTGGCCCTGTCGGTACTCACACTCGCACTCCTCGTCTGGTTTGGCCTGCCCTCGGTGCTTCGGCGGCTCGACTTTTTCCGAGTCAGGCGGGTGGAGATCGCGGGATTGCAGTATCTTGATCCGACGAAAGTGATGAGCGCGCTGAGACTCGCTCCTCGCGCCAGCGTTTTCGACGATGCTGACCCGTTGGTTCGGCGGCTCCGGGCGGTGCCCGGGGTGATCAATGCCGAGATCAGCTACCGGGTGCCGGGCACACTCCAGGTCGAAGTGCACGAAGCGGTCCCCGTTGCCTTGACCCCCCGCGGCGATCGGTTGGCCCTGGTCGATGCTGGTGGAAGAGTGCTTCCGTTCGACCCGGTGGGCTCGGTGCCGGATCTGCCCGTGCTCATCGGTGGGGGAGGGTTGGTTGCCGGCGCGCTTGCCCGGGTCCAGGATTACAATCCGGAGTTCTTCGCCCGAGTGGATGCCGCCTGGCGAGTCGGAACCGATGTCGTGCTCGAAGTCGCGGGACGGTGGTTCTGGTTCGACGCGCAGCCAACGGCGGAGGACATCCGAGCGGTGACCGCGGTAGAGCAGGCTCTGTCCCGAAGGGGGCGTCCATTCCAGGAACTCGACGGACGGTTCGCCGGTCAGGTGATCGTCCGATGGTCACGGGCATGAGTCCCCAGCCCCAACGGCTGGTGGCCGGGCTCGATCTGGGCTCGACCAAGGTGGTTGCCGTGATTGCCGAAGTCACCGGCGATGCCCGCGACCCCGGCGCCAAGATCCTGGGCCTCGGTGTCGAGCGCAGCAACGGCATCCGGCGGGGAGTGGTTCGAGATATCGAGGAGACGACCCGCGCCATCGACAAGGCGATGAAGAGCGCCCAACGGATGGCCGGGGTGGAGGTGGGGTCGGCCTACTGCGGCATCGCGGGCGAGCACGTTGCCGGCCGGAGCTCCCACGGGATGGTTTCAGTGACGGGTGACGAGATCCGCACCAGCGACGTCGCCCGGGTCAATGACATGGCAAGCAACATCAGTTTCGGGCGGGACCACGAGCTGCTGCACGCCATACCCCAGGACTATTTGATCGACCAGCAGGGCGGCATCAACGAGCCGATTGGAATGACCGGCTCCAGACTCGAGGCGGAGGTGTATCTCGTCACCGTGCTCTCGAGTGTGCTGCAGAATCTGAGGAAGTGCGTGGAGCGAGCCGGCTACACCGTCGCCGAGTTCGTGCTCGAGCCGCTGGCGGCCTCACTGGCGGTCCTTACCGCCGACGAGATCGAACTGGGCTGTGCCATCGTCGAGCTCGGCGGCGGCTCCACCAACGTCTCGATCTTTCACAACGGCAAGATCCGGCACACCGGCTCTCTGCTCTGCGCCGGCGGGCACGTGACCGCCGACATCGTTCACGGCCTCCAGGTCACCCAGCTGGATGCCGAGCGGCTCAAGGAACGGTATGGGGCCGGATTCGAGCCGCTGGTCCCGGAGAGTGATGTGTTCGATCTGCCCAGCACGCCGGGACAGGGCGCTCGCAACGCGCAACGCAGAGTGCTTGCGCACATCATGCACATGCGGCTTCAGGAAGTGCTCGAATATGCGCTCGACGAGATGACCCGCGCTGGCTATCATCAGCGCTTGCCCGCGGGAGTCGTGATCACCGGGGGCGGCGCCCTGACGCCAGGGATCGTGGAGCTCGCGCGCGAAGTGTTTGCCATGCCGGCCCGCTGTGGAGTACCCGGCCAGCGGCTACGGGGCCTGGCGGACAGTGTCGAGTCTCCTCGCATGGCAGTGCCGGCCGGCCTGGTGCTCTATGGCGCCCGGCAGGTCGCGATGAGTGGTGGCTTCGGTGCCGGCGGTCGCAAGTCGCCGGCGGTAGAAAAGGTGCTCGCTCCGGTGAAACGCTGGCTCCAGGACTTCTTTTGAGTCGCGCCGAGGGAACAAACTATGATCTTTGAGCTGGAAGAGAGCGCGGTACAGACCGCGAGGATGAAGGTGGTCGGCGTCGGCGGGGGCGGCGGCAACGCCGTGAACCGGATGATCGAGGATCAACTCGGTGGGGTTGAGTTCATCTCGGTCAACACCGACGCGCAGGCTCTCGCGATGTCGAAATCAGACATCAAGATCCAGATCGGCCGAAAACTCACCCGCGGGCTCGGCGCCGGCGCCCGGCCGGAGATCGGCCGGCAGGCGATCGAGGAAAACCGGGACGAGGTGGCCCAGGCGGTTCAGGGCGCCGACATGGTCTTCGTCACCTGTGGGATGGGGGGCGGGACCGGGACCGGCGCCGCGCCGGTCGTGGCCCAGATGGCCCGGGAATCAGGCGCGCTCACGGTCGGCATCGTCACCAAGCCCTTCCTCTTCGAGGGCCGGCGACGGATGAAGCAGGCGGACAGCGGGATCACCGACATGCGTAAGAACGTCGACACCATGATCGTGGTTCCGAATGAGCGTCTCCTCGCAGTGGTAGGAAAGGGCATTCCCTTTCAGGATGCACTCAAGAAGGCGGACGAGGTTTTGCTCCATGCCACCCAGGGCATCGCCAGCCTGATTACCTCCACCGGCATCATCAACGTCGACTTCGCCGACGTGCGCACGGTCATGCAGAACGGCGGGGCCGCCCTCATGGGAACCGGTATCGGACGGGGGGAGAACCGGGCCCTGGAAGCGGCGCAGCAGGCCATCTCGAGCCCGTTGCTGGACAACGTCTCCATCGCCGGCGCCCTAGGCGTACTGATCAACATCATCGGCGGCGACGATCTGACCTTGGGCGAGACCACCCAGATCAACGACATCATCCATGACGCTGTCGGCGATGACGCCGAGATCATTTTCGGCGCAGGCAACGATCCGGCCATGCACGGCGAAGTGCGGGTTACCGTGATTGCCACCGGGTTTGATCGCGCGGTGCCGGAAACCCCCCTCGTTCGGCCCTCGGGTGCGTCGGCAGTGCTCAGCTTCCCCGCCGGGCGACCCCGGCCCTCCAGCCCCCAGACCCAGGTTCCAGCCACCCCTCGAGCCGCGCCTCCGAGAATGCCCCCGGCGGCCGCGCCGGGCTCGTCGACCGAAGTGCCGGAAATGGAGATCCCCACCTTCATTCGACGGCAAATGGACTGATGCTGGCCGGGCGATCGAGCGGGGGGCTGCCGCTGCGGCTCCTCGGGGCCGTGCTCGTGCTCGGCGGCGCGGCTCTGTTTGCCACCAGCGGCCACTGGCCCTGGCGCCGGCTGGACCTTCCGGTCGCCCGACCGATTCTGGTCGACGCCGGGGACGGCCTGAGCGAAACTCTAGACACCCTTCGGCGCGGCGAGACCCTGTCCCAACTGTTCGCCCGTCATGGGATCACCGATCTCGATCTGAGCCGGCTGGATCCTTCGCTTTCCCTCGACCCGCGGCGGCTCCGTTCCGGCCTGATCTTCAGCTTCCGCGCGGTCTCTCCCGATTCACATCCCACGCACATCTCCGTCCGGACCGCTCCGGAGCAGCGGGTCACCTTCCGCCGGGTTGCCGACGGTTGGGATCCCAAGGTCGAGCCGATCACGTGGCGCTCTGAGCCGGTGAAGATCGAAGGTGCGATCGACAACTCACTGTACGAAGCCCTCGACGCCCAGGTCGGCGACGATCAGCTCGATGGTCCCAACCGGCAGCGCCTGGCGTGGGATCTGGCCGACATCTACGCCTGGCAG
>Ga0070696_100000167_pt1 | contig 37261 bp, 38 predicted proteins | sample KBSK1253metaG_FD_65474 | JGI IMG/M metagenome (GOLD analysis project Ga0070696, IMG submission 65474) | Corn, switchgrass and miscanthus rhizosphere microbial communities from Kellogg Biological Station, Michigan, USA - KBS K1-25-3 metaG | ecosystem: Host-associated > Plants > Roots >... | reverse complement strand
GACGATGGTGCCACTGAGGAGCACGTGACGAAACTCTGAGCGATCGGCAGCGGTGGTGGTCGAGGGAGTCATCCGGCTCCTTACGAGAGTGTTGGTAATCTCAATCTAAGGCTCACACATTAGGTCGCAAACACATACAACACCGTGAGATCGGTTACCGCCCACGCGGCCAGCGCCCGATACATCCCCCGCTGGTGTTGCTGCGGGCTCCAGCTCGCGTAACCGCGCAGCCACGGCGCCAGCACCCCCAGCCAGAGCGCCAGCGGCAGCAGCAGCGCGAGTCCCTTGGCGGCCTCGGGCAGAACGGCCAGCGCCCAACCGAGGATTCCGAACGCCAGCAGCGTACACAACGTCGCGACGATCAGGCTGACGCGCATCCCCAGAATCAGCGCCAGGGTGCGGTCGCCACGGCGGCGATCCTCTTCGAACTGATACAGTTGAGTCAGCGGATAGAGCCCCGCAAACAGGGGGCAAAACGCCAGCAGGACCAGCCCGTGTCCGAGGTCGAGCGGACGCCCCGTCGCCGCCCAGGCGGCGTACGGCGTGAGCGTACCGAACCCCCACATGTTGATGACCCAGTCCACACCGGCGACTGCTTTGAATCGAAACGGCGGGACGGAATAGAGGATCGACAGAACGAAACAGATCGCATAGGCAATCTGAAATCCGCGCGGCAACGCGAAGGCGAGGAGCTGTCCGATCACCAGCAGGGCGACACTGAAGTGCAGCAGATACCGCGGTAAGGGCGGCGGCGCATTCAGATAGCCGATATCACCCTCATCCTTGTCGAAGACGCTATTGATCGCGAGCGTGCCGCCGTTCAGAAACACGACCCAGATGACGAGCGCGAGTAGTGCATTACCCAACTGCTCCCGGCTCCCGGCTCCCCGCACTCCGACCGCGAGGATGTAGCCCAACACCGTATGAGCCGCCATGATCGGCCATTCGGCCGGACGCATGTGCAGGATGTAGGAGTAGAGATCACCCGGGAGGAACCGATAGCCCCAGCGCCGCCAGGCGTTGAGTGAGCGGGCGTCGCGGGCCGCGACTACCACTTCAGCCCGAGCGCCGCCGCCGCGATGCGCAGGCCGACGAGCGTCAGGTCACCGTGCACCGATTCGATTTCCTTGCACAGCGGCGCGACGAGCGTCGCGAGTCCACCGGTCGCCACCACCAGCGGCCGCGTTTTGGACGGCCACTCGGCCTTGATGCGGCGCACGAGGCCATCCACAGCGTCCGCGGTGCCCCAGAGGACACCGACACGGATGCAATCCTCGGTGCGGCGGCCGATAGCGTGTGTCGGGGGCAGCAGCTCCGTCGCGGGAAGCTTCGCGGTCTTGCGCACAAGCTCGTCGGACGCGGTGCGCAAGCCGGGCATGATCACGCCCCCGATGAAGCGACCCCCACCTTTTCCATCGACGGTGATGCAGTCGAAAGTCGTCGCCGTCCCGAAATCCACGACGATCGTGTCCTTCTTGAAAAGCTCGACCGCCGCCAGGGTGTTGACGATGCGGTCCGCGCCGACGGTGAGCGGCTCGTCGACGTCGAGCACCAGCGGCAGCTTGGATCGGCCGTCGACGCGCACCGGTGCGCGCGTCGTGGCAATCTGGATTCCTTCGGAGAGGCTCTCGGTGACCTGCGGCGCGACCGACGCGACGATCGCGGCCCGGATCTCCTGCGTTGAGTGTCCCGCCTGCGTGAGCTGCACCGTAAATGTCGACGCCCACTCGTCGGGCGTGCGTTGCGGCGTGGTGTGCAGGCGCCAGTGGGTCACCAGTTTGTCACCGGCAAACAGCCCGACGGTCGTCTCGGTGTTGCCGATGTCGAAGGCGAGGAGCATGGGGCGGCTAAGATAGCTCGACGTGGCCGCCCTGCACCATCGTCGTCCCCGCGCCGGTGTCGACGAGCAGTGCACCGTCGGGCCGAATGCCGGCGGCGCGACCCGCGAGCGGCGTGCGGATCTGCCGGCCGCGCAGCCAGTCGCGCCGCGCGAACGCGGCACATTCAAAATCGGTGAGTGGTGCGTGGTGCGTGGTAAGTGGGCGCAGCGCCGGAACCAGACGATCAAGAACATCGATGCGGCGCACGCCTGAGAGAACCTCGTGCAATGCAACGGCCTGAGCGGTGAGATCGGCCGGGATCTCGTTGGCGACATTGATGCCGATTCCCAGACCCAGCCATTGGGGCGCATCGCCTTGCCATCGCGCCTCGGAGAGGATGCCCGCGAGTTTGCGGCTGTCCAGCAGTACGTCATTCGGCCACTTGAGCTGGACGCGAGGCTGGCCCAGGAGTTCATCGATCACGTCCGCGAGGACGAGGCCGGTCCGCAGGGACAGGAGCCCTGCCTCGGGGAACGGCGGTCGCAGCAACATGCCGAGCCAGATGCCGCCGATCGGTGAGCGCCACGTGCGCCCGTCCCGCCCCCGCCCCGCCGTTTGCTCCTCGGCAAGCACGACGGTCCCGGCCGGCGCACCCTGCGCGCCGAGCTCGTGAATCGCGTCGAGACTGGACCCGAGTGTGCGGAACACCCCGCACTGTGGAATCCCCCAGCGGCGCGCCAGCGCCGCGGCGGGAATGTCGTCGACGGCTAGCCGTGCCACAGCGCGTAGGCGAGCGTGAACAGCCCGATGGCGAAGCAGTAGGGAGCGAAGACGTAGAAGCGGCCACGCCGCAGCATCGCGACCAGGAACCGGATCGCAAATACACCCGCGAGAAACGCGACGACGCACCCGACGAGCAACGGAATGGCGCCGACCTGGTTGATGTCGACCGATGCGTGCCGCGCCTCGAACACCCCCGCGCCGGCGATCAAGGGAATGGCCATCAGAAAGCTGAAGTCGGCGGCCGACACGGCGCCGAGCCCGACCCAGAGACCCGAAGCGATCGTCGTCCCGGAGCGCGAGACGCCGGGGAGCGGGGCAAACGCCTGTGCGAGGCCGATGACGAGGGCGCCCTTGGGGGTCGGCTCCGCCGCACCCACCGGGGAACGGTTTTTCGTGGACCAGAGCAGGACACCGGTTACCAGAAACCCGATGCCCGCGGCCCACAGCGACTCGAACGCACGCTCGATCTGATGTTCCAGAAAGATCCCGACGAGTCCGGCGGGAATCATCCCGATGATCAAGAGTCCAGCGTAGCGCAGCGCCTCAGGCTGGCGCCGCAGGACACCCAGCGCAAGTCGCCAGAATCGACCGCCGTAGACAACCAGGATCGACCCGAGAGTCGCGACGTGGAGGGCAACCTCGACGAACACACCCGGCGTGTGCACTCCCGCCACGTGGCCGATGACCGCGAGGTGCCCGTCACTCGAGACGGGCAGAAACTCGGTGAGTCCCTGTACGAGACCGAGCAGAATGGCCTGCCAGAGATTCATGCAGCCTTCCCTGCGACCAGCGCAATCAGTCCGATCACCATGGCTCCCTTGAGGATGGTACTCACGTTTTTCACTCGGCCGAGTAGCAGCCAGGTCGCGGCGACGAGGACCGCCATTTGCGCGAGCAGCGCAATCAGGAAGTACGGCCCGGCGTAACCGGCCTTCCAGGGCAACAGCAGACTCGCGGGCACAAAGAGCAACGCCACGCCGGCCGCGACCACGAGCGCAGGCCGCTGGCCGATGGCGATCGGCAGGGTCCGGCGTCCAATCGCGCGATCTCCGATCTCATCCTCGACGTCCTTCACGACCTCGCGGACGAAATGCAGCCAGGCGGCAAGAATCCAGGGGACGAGCCCAGCAGCTGGTGCGCCAACGGCGAGGGCACCGTAAAACGGCGGCGAGCCGGCGACGAGGGCGACGGCGACATTGCCGACAAACGGCCGCGGTTTGAGCAGCGGTGAATACACAAACATGACGGCAAGGGCGGCAAGGGCGGCAAGGACTTGGCGGCCGCTCACCAGCGCGGCGGCTGCGACGCCGAGCAATGTGCCGGCGAAGAGGATGAAGTCCGCTGTTCCTCGCGATACCCGTCCGGACGGCAGGGGTCGCGTCGGGCGGTTGACGCGGTCAGCCGCGACGTCACGGATGTCATTCCAGGCATTGCCGACCGCGCCGAGCGCGAACCCGGACAGCGCGGCAAAGAGCAGCTCCTTGGGAAGCGCGATGTGCGCGAGCGCGATCCACCCGCCGGCGAAAACGCCTGCCGCGGCAATGAGCAGGTTGGGTGCGCGCATCAGCCGCAGGACCGGCACTACGACAGGACCTCTTCGTAGAGGGCCTCGTAGCGCGGCACGACTTTGTCGGCAGAGAAATCGAGGGCGCGTGCGGCGGCGTTCTGCTTGAAGCGCGCATGCTCGGCGGCGTTCTCGAGGATGCGCAGCGCCCGCTCCGCCATCGTTGCGACGTCCCCCGGCGGCGCGAGGTACCCGGTCTTGCCGTCGTCGACCACCTCGGGAATTCCACCCGCCGCGCTCGCGATCACCGGGACGCCACACGCCATCGCCTCGAGCGCGGCGAGCCCGAATGATTCCGTCGCCGACGGGAGCAGAAACAGGTCGGCGCCGCGAAGCACGTCGCCGACGTTTTCGACTTTCCCGAGGAAGCGGACATCCTTGCGCAGGCCCAGACCATCCACCTGTTGCTCCGCCGCGTCGCGCTCCGGCCCGTCACCGACAAGCACGAGCGTCGCGGCCAGTTTCTCGCGAACGCTCGCGAAAATCTTCACGACGTCACCCACGCGCTTGACGGGCCGGAAGTTGGAGACATGGACGAGAACGCGGTGGCCCTTGGGCGCCAGACGGCGCCGCAACGCGTCATCGGTGGGCGGATAGTAGTCCGCCGCCGAAATGAAATTGGGGATCACGCGCACATCGCACTGCCCGCAGCCGAACGCCCGGTAGGTCTCGTCGCGCAGATACGCCGAAACCGCCGTCACGGCGTCCGACTGTTCGATGGAGAACTTCGTGAGCGTGTAATAGGACGGATCCTGGCCGACGAGCGTGATGTCGGTGCCGTGCAGCGTCGTCACGATCTTGAGGTTCAGGTCTTCATGCTCGAGCATCTGCTTCGCGAGCCAGGCCGTGGCGGCGTGCGGGATCGCGTAGTGCACGTGCATCAGATCGAGCTGCTCGCGCTTGGCGACTTCGTGCTGCTTGACGGCGAGGGCCAGCGCATAGGGGGACGACTGCTCGAACAGCGGATACTCGAGCTGCGTCACTTCATGAAAAGTGACCCGCTCGGCAAACCCCCGCAGGCGGAACGGGCTCGCATACGAGACGAAGTGGATGTCGTGGCCGCGGCGCGCGAGCTCGAGGCCCAGCTCCGTCGCCACGGCTCCCGAGCCGCCGTAGGTCGGATAGCAGGTGATGCCGATTCTCACGAAGCGTGCGTCGTGCGTGGTGCGTCGTGCGTCGTCATCGATGCCCATCGCTCGAGAATCGTTCCCGCGAGAATCTCCGGCCCCTTAGTCGCGTCGATCGTCCAGACCTGAGCCTCGCGCAACTGATTCCGGAACCACGTGTCTTGGCGCTTCGCGTAGCGACGCGTCGACACCAGAATCGCGTCTCGCAGCCCGCTCTCGGACAACTCTCCGTTCAACATCGCGACAACCTCCCGATAACCGATTCCATCGAGCCCCGGTGCGTCCGGCGCCACGCCCGACGCCAGCGCCCGCTCCACCTCCTGCACGAGCCCCGCGCGCAACATCGCGTCGACGCGGGCGGCGAGACGACGGTGTAAGACCTCTCGGGGCACGGTGAGGTGAATGTACCAAGGATGAAGCGTTCCGCTCTCACGCGCTTCCCGTTGCCACCACGACAGCGCGTGTCCCGTCAGCAGCGCGACTTCGACCGCGCGCGCCGCGCGTTGGCGCCCGCCCCCGGGAAACCGCGGATCGAGGCGTCCGGCCCAACGCGCCAGGTCGCCACCGGGCAGCGACTCGGACCAGCGGCGCAGCTGCTCACGCCGCTCCGCGTCGAACGGGGGCTCGCGAAACAAACCCTCGGCGAGTGCGCGGATGTAGAGGCCGGTTCCGCCCACCACGACAGCCTGGCGACGGGCTACGCGTGCCTCCGCGATCCACCCGGCCGCGTCGCGCGCGAAGCGTCCCGCGCTGTAACGCTCTCCGGCGTTTACCAGATCCAGGCCCCGATGCGGGACTCGGGTTTGGATCTCGGCATCGGGCTTTGCCGTGCCGATGTCCAGGCCGCGATAGACCTGCCGCGCATCGGCGGAGATGACGGTGATCGGGGTGAGGGAGGCGAGCGCGACAGCGACGGCCGTCTTTCCGACGCCGGTGGGGCCTACAACAACAGGGGTGGAGGTTGGGGGCTCGGGACTAGGTGCGGCCAAAGCGGCGTTCAAGCTCCTCTTTGGGCAACTGCACCATCGATGGGCGGCCGTGAACGTCGTGCGCCGGCAACGTCGCCGAAAGCAGCCGGACGATCAGTTGGCGCATCTCGTCCACATCAAGCCTCTGTCCAGCCTTGATCGCGGCGCGACACCCATACGTCGCCGCAAACCGCTCGAGCCGGTTCTGCCAGCCGCCGAATCGGCCGCCGGCGAGATCGGCGACGAGCTCCTGCAGGCAGCGCGCGGCCTCGAACCGCGGATGCGGATTCGGCGCCGTGTGGACGACGATGCTGCGACCCGAGAACGGCTCGATCTCATAGCCGATGCGCGCCAGCAGCTCGCGGTGCGCCTCGATCGCATCGAGCTCGGCGGGCGCGAAGTCGAGCGTGAGCGGCAGCAGCAGCCGCTGCGCCGGCGCGCCGTCGCCGGAGAGCTGCCGCATCACGTCCTCGTACAGCACGCGTTCGTGGGCGGAGTGCTGGTCAACTATCGCAACGCCCGCGTCCGTCTGGAACAAGATGTAGGTATCGAATACCTGAAGGAGAGCCGGTGTTCGGGGCTCGGGGCTCGGGGCTAGGGATCCGGCGGAAAAGAGCTCGAGCGGCACACTGATCCCGCCGGCGAATTCCCAAGTCCCCAACCCCGAGCCCCCAATCCCGCCAAGAGGCGCCGCCGCAGCCAGCGGAGCGAGCGCTTCTCTCACAGCCTCCTCAACTACTCTTTCCACGAAGAACTTGTCCCGAAACCGCGCCTCGAGTTTGGCGGGATGCACATTCACGTCCACCGCGTCACCCGGCAGATCGAGAAACAGTAGCAATGACGGACGGTCGCCCGGTGCGATCGTCGAGCGATACCCTGCCTCGGCGGCGCGCAGAATGAACGGGTCGCGAATCGGCCGGCCGCGCACGAAGACGTAACCTTTGCGCCCGGCGGGACGGGCCTGCGCGGGCCGCTGCACCAGCCCCGTCACCTCGAGCGGTCCGGCCTGATGCGACACCGGCAGCAGCGTGTCCGCGAGCTCGACGCCCCACAACGCGCGCACGCGATCGATCAGCCGCTCGGCCGGCGGGCAGTCGAGCAGGACGCGGCCGTCGCTCGTTAGGGAGAACGCGACATCGGGGCGCGTGAGGGCGAGGACCGTGAGTGCCTCGACAGCGGCGCGCGTTTCGGTCGCCGTCGCCCGGAGAAATTTGCGGCGCGCCGGAGTGTTGTAGAACAGGCCGCGCACCGTGATCGTGGTGCCGCGCTGCCGCGCGACTTCGTCCATGCCGTCGACCTTGCCACCCGTGACCCGGAGGCGCGTGGCGCCACCGTCGCCGTCGCCGCTCGTCTCGAGCTCGAAGCGCGAGACCGAGGCGATCGCCGGCAGGGCTTCGCCACGAAACCCGAATGTCGCGACGCCGATGAGATCGGTCGCCGTCCGGATCTTGCTCGTGGCGTGACGCTGCAATGCGAGCCGTGCATCCTCGCGATCCATGCCGGAACCGTCGTCGCTGACGCGAATCAGCGTCTTGCCGCCATCCTCCAGCTCCACGCGCACCGCCGCCGCGCCGGCGTCGAGCGCGTTCTCGGCGAGCTCTTTGACGACCGACCCGGGACGCTCGACCACTTCGCCGGCCGCGATCTGATCGGCCACGTTCCCGGCCAGGATCTGGACGCGGGCGCGTGCGGCGACGCTCACAATGGTGCGATCTCCTCTCCCAGCACCCACCCGTGGATGCCGTCTTCGCGGTGCACTTCCCGCCACGGACCATAGCTCCGGCCGACGAGCAGCGCACCACCCGCTTGCAACGTCGCCGCGGCGCTCGCCACGCCGTATGGCGCGGCGCGAACCGGCGCCGCGTCCGCAATGACGACCGCGACCGGGCTGGAGCGCCGCTGCCACTCGATCGCGCCGAGGATTGCAGCGGCCGCCGTGACGGCGGCGACCAGCGCCAGTGGGGCACGCCGTCGCCCGCCCAGAGCCACCGCGAGCCACAACACCAGCCAACCGGCCGCGGCGACCAGCGTCCATTCCACCGGTGTCGCCCAGCCGACCCGCAGCAGCTGCTCGCTCACCGGATCGGGAGGCGGCAACAGCCGCAGCGCGCGGCGAATTGCTTGATTGCGCGGATCGAGTCGCGCCGCGCGAATCCATGCGGCGGTCGCTTTCCCATCCGCCCCCGCGCGATACAGCGTCGCGCCGAGGTTGTACCAGTGCGCCGGATCGCGCGGCTCGCGCGCGGCGCGCGCGGCAAAGGAATCGGCGGCGGCGCGGAGCGCCCCGGCCTCGAACAAAGCCTCCGCACTCGCGGTTTGCGCCGGAATAGTTTGGGACTGCAGGATCGTTTGGGCCAACATCACAACGACGAGCGTTGTGACGATGACATGGGGCCGCCGCGCGCCCACCGAGCCTTCAGCACCCAACACCCGGAGCACCTGCTGAATCTCCGCCGCCAATTCGGCCGCATCGCCGAGACCGCGCGGCCCATAGCGCGCGGCCCGCAACCGATCGCGCAGCCGCTTGACGTGATCCGCGACCGCGCTGTCGACGCCCGCGGCGCGCAGCGCTTGCGCAAGACCGTCGCCGTCCCGGGCGAACGGATCGGAGACGTGACTCGCGACGACGGCGAGAAACTCCCGCTCCAGACGGCCGAGCGTCGATAACGCCGGACCGTGAGGTGTCGCCGTGGCGGACGCGCGTTCGCGCCCCTTCCGGCGCTGCCGCACGAACCACGCGATGAGCGGTGGCACCAGCAGCACGCCGAGCCATCCCTGCCAGCCGATCTGGCGACTCAAGCGATCGGTATCGAGCTCGCCGCGCGCGGGCAAGAGCGGCGGCAGGACGCGAGCCGCGCGTGGCTCGGCCCCGCGCGCAACCGCGATCGCTTTTGGTGTCGACGCCGCCATCTCGTAGCGACCCGCGCTCGCGTTGAAATACGGATAGCGCACCTCGGGCAACCGGAAACTGCCGCTCGAATCCGGGACCGCGAGAAAATGGAAGGTCTTGCTGCCCGCGATCCGCCCCCCCTCGGGCGTCACGCGGACCTCCGTCTGCGCGGGGTAGACGCGAAAGCCCGATGGCCACCGCAGCGTGGGCTCGGGCCACAACGCCACGTTGCCGACGCCTGTCACAGTCGCGGACGCCTCGACCGGCTCCCCGACGCGCGTCGCGGCGGGATCGATCTGCAGATCGAGACTCAGCTTTTCGCCGACGACGTTCGTGGCGGGATTCGCCGGTGGCAGCGGCAGCACGGTGATGGCGATCGAATCGCTCCGGAGCGTGTACCGCTCCTCGCGACTGAAAAACGAAAACGTCACGGGGAGCGCGTATTCGACGGATGCCGGCGGGATGATCAGGCGGCCCGAGGCGATCGGAAAGACGACCTGGTGCGCGATGAAGAGATCGATCCAACGCCCGCCGACCTGCCGCGACAGCGCGACGCCCGACGATGTCGCAGCGGGATAGGCCCACACACCCTCCGGCGTGACGAGCGTCAACAGCGGCGGCCGCCGCATCCGTTGATCCAGCTCTCGCGGAATCCATGCCGCGGCAATCAGGTCGACCTGCTGGCCCATGAATACGGTGTTGCTCGGCACGAGCATCGTGAGCGCCACGCGATCCTCGCGCCGCGAGCTGGGAGGAGGCGTGCTCTCGAGCAGCGAACGCGCCAGCGGGCTCAACGTCAACGCGGTGCGATCGGCCGCGCTGTCCACCGTCACCAGAATCGGATCGGTCGCGACCACGCTGCCGCCCTGCCGCGCCCGCACCGGACCGATGAGCAGCGCGCCGGCCTGCTGCGCGCGCAGTTGCAGCTCGCGGACCGTCGTGCGCGTCGATCCGGCAGCGCCGTTGATCGAAACGTCCGTCATGTCGCGCGAGCCGACGATCGCAAAGCCGTTCAACGGCGGCAGCACGATGTCGACGGCATCGGCGGAGCGCGTGCGCGCGCGGACCGTGAGCATCAGCTCCTCACCGACACGCAGCCGCGTGCGATCGACGCTCGCCGTGACCTCGGCGCCTTGAAGGAGCACGGCGGCCGCAAGCAACGGCAGCATCACCAGTCCTTCACGCCCGCCGGCGCCGCGCGGCGCGTGCGGCCGGTGCGGTCGCGACGCGTGCGCAGCTCCTCCTGACCGATCGAGCGCAGCACCTGATCCGCCTGCGACTCGCTCAGCCCGCCGCCACTCGGCGGAGGCGGAGGCGGTTGGGCCGCGCCACCGCCACCGCCGCCACCCGGTGATGGCGGCGGTGGTGGATTCGGCTTGTTCTGGCCGCCGCCGCCGCGCAAGCGCTTCACGAGCTCGAGATTCCATTTGGCGCGGATGTGGAACGGCTTGAGCAGCAGCGCTTCGCGATAGGCGCGCTCCGCATCAGCGAGATGCGCATCGCGATTCGCCGTGTCCGACCGCGCCTCCAGCAACCCCAAGAGACCGAGATTATAGAGGGCGCGGAACCGAAGCTCGGGATCGAGTGACGCCGCCGCATGCGCCAGCGACGCACGCGCCAACGTCGGATCGCCGGCGGCGAGCGCCGCGGTGCCGGTGTTGTACCACGCGGTATCGTCCTCCTGATGCGCTTTCAGCTCGGCGAGGTACGCGGCTGCGGCGGCGCGCGAATTCCCCTGATCCCACGCTTTCTCGGCGGCCGTGCGCGGGCGCTGGGCCTGTACGGCCGGCGCGATGCAGAACAGCAGCGCGATCAGCGCGGCGGTCCGACGCGTGAACGTTTGCGCCGCCAGCACGACCCCGGCCAGCAAGAGCGGAATCCAGGCGCGTGGCCGGCCGCGTTGGGTGCGACTTTCGGTCGCGGTCGCGCGCTTGTACGAGGCGACCAGGTCGCGCACCGCCCCCGCCTGATCCGGCAGCTCGGCGGCGACAATCGTCCCCTGCGCGGCGTCCGCGATCGCTCCCAGCACGTCGTCGCGCCGGCTCGTGAGGATCTGACTCCCCGACTCGTCCTGCTGCCAGGAAACAAACGACCCGCGGTCGTCACGCACGGGGATCTTGGTCGGTTGCTTGCCGCCTTCCGCCACCAGAATCAGATGAATACCCAGGCCGTTGAGGCGGCGCGCTTCCTGAATCGCCTGCTCGAGCGAATCGTGTGACTCCCCATCGGTGAACATCACCAGCACGCGATCGGCGATCTCGGGACTCGCATGCAGCAGGTCGATCCCTTGCGCCAGCGCCGGCCCGAGGGCCGTTCCCCCCTCGGACGCCACATCGGGATCGAGCGCATCGAGATAAAGCGTGACCGCCGAGCCGTCCACCGAGAGCGGGGACAGGATGTAGCTCGTCCCCGCGAACGCCGAGAGACCGAGGCGGTCGCCGTCGAGATCCTGGACCAGCCGCCGCGCTTCGCGCAGCGCGCGGCCCAGGCGGCTGGGCTTCGCGTCTTCGGCCAGCATGGAGCGCGAGATGTCGATCGCGAACACGAGGTTGAGGCCGCGGGTCTCGGTGACGATGCGCTCCTCACCCCAGCGCGGACCCGAGAGCGCGACAGCGGCGAGGCCCGCGGCCAATCCCAGCGCCGGCGCCCCGAGTCGCCCCGCCGAGCGCGCGATGCGTTCCGTCGCTTCCGACCAGGCGGCCGCGCGGCGGATCCGCGAGCGGCGCGCCCAGATTGCCGCGGCCCAAACGGCCGCCGCGACCACCGGCGCGAGTGCGATGACGATCGGTGCGTCGAACGTGATCATGGGACGCGCACCGCGAACGTGGCGGCGAGGACGACCTCGAGCGCGAGCGCCAGCAACCCGATGCCCAAAGGCCAGCGATACGCCTCCTCGTAGCGATGATAGACGAGGCGCTGCACGGGAGTCTTCTCGAGCCGGTTGATTTCGGCGAAGATGTTCGACAGCGACGCCGCATCGGTCGCCCGGAAGTAGCGGCCACCGGTGTTCTGTGCGATCTCCCCGAGCAACTGCTCATCGATCTCGACCGGCATGGTCTCGTAGCGCAGGCCGAGCGGACCCTGGCCCGTCGGCACCGGCGCCTCGCCCTGTCTCCCCACCGCGATGGTGTAAATCTTGATTCCGAACGCGGCCGCCGCCTGCGCCGCGGTGCGCGGATCGACGATACCCTTGTTGTTCACGCCGTCGGTCAACAGGATGACCACCTTGCTCTTGCCGGGCGTCCGGCGCAGCCGGTTCGCGCTCGTCGCGATGGCGGTGCCGATCGCCGTGCCGTCTTCGACAATCCCGACGCGCAATTGGCGAATCGCTTCTTCGAGCACCTCGTAGTCCGTCGTGATCGGCACCTGCGTCAGCGCCTGCCCGGCGAACGCGACGAGGCCGATGCGATCCGACGTACGCGCGCGGACGAACTCGGTCGCGGTGCGCCGCGCCACATCCAGGCGATTCGAAGGCGAGAAGTCTTCGGCCAGCATGCTGCTCGAGATGTCGACGGCCAGCACGATCGAGATGCCTTCGCTGCGCAGCTCCGCGCGCGCCGATCCGAGTCGCGGACCGGCCGCGGCGATGATCCAGGCGGCCAGGCACAGGGACCTGAGCGACACGGGAAGCCGGGCGATCCACAGCCGCTCGACCGGTCCCATCGCCGGCCGCACGTCGCTCATCGGCGCCCCGGCCAGCTTCGCGAGCCGCTGGCGTCGCCACCACCACCACAGCGGCAGGGCCGCGAGAAACAGCAGCAACAGGGGCCGCGCGAAACTCATTTCGCCCCGCCGTTGCCGTGGAATTCACGCGCGAGCGCCCGGGCGCGCGCGGCCAGTGGAGCGACCTCCACGCCGTGCGCCGTCGCGAACGCCACCTGATCGAGCGCCTGGAGCAGCTCGCGCAGGTCGCGCAACGGCGCGTTGGGCCATGCCCGTTCGACCGCGTCGAGACACTCCGCGGTGCTCAATGCTTCGTGCGCCTGAGGGATCGCGTGCGCCACCGCGCGACGCAGCCGGTGTGCAGCCCGCGCCGCCACCGCCTTTGGTTCGCCGGCTGACAGCCAGCGTCCATCGGCGATCTCCGCCTCCGCGGCGACCGCCGGGCCGGCGGTCACGACCCGTGGACCGCGACGCCGCCAGAAAACCAGCAGCAGCAGAGTGCCGCCGGCGAGCACCAGCGCCAGAACGATGGGGACAGGGTTCGTTCGGTCGAGCCGCAACAGCCCGATCGCGGGTTGCGGCAAGGGCGTCCGCACACTGTCGGGAATGACACTCGCGACTCGCAGCGCCGCGGTTCCGCCCGCCAACGAGTCCGAGCTCCCGTCCGGCCCCAGGAGCAGCAAGGACGGCATGTCGACGCTCAACGAACCCGGATTCCACGCCACGACCGTGTAGCGCACCACCCAGACGCCCGGTTTGTCGGTCGCGAGCACGGCGGGATCTCCCAACGGCTCGGTCGCCGATCCCGACGGCAGTTTTCCCGCGCGCACCCGCCACCCTGGCGGCGCGGCGACGGTGCGCTCGACGCGAATCGTGTCACCCACCGTGGGTTGCGCAGGAGACGCTGTCCAGCCGGGCTCCTGAATGAAGAGCAGGAGCAACGCGATCATCGGCTCATCCGTCTCGCGCGTGCGGCGAAAGCGCGTCGCAGCGGTACGGCGTACGGCACGGTCGTGAGGAGTGAGACGCGATCGACGCCGGCTTGCACGAGCTTGCGACTGCGGTCCTGCTGCATCGCTTCCGCCGCGACGCGAATGCGGGTTCGTGTGGGCGCGTGGCTCGTGTCCACGAGCAGCCGCTGTGCTGTTTCCGCATCCTCGAGCTCCACCCACCCCGCGTCCGGCAAGTCGTACTCGCGCGGATCATCGACCGTGATGGCGACCACTTCGTGCCTGGCGGCGAGCTGTGCGAGCGGCTCTTCCCAATCGGCGGCACGGAAGTCGGACAGCACGACCACGATGGCGCGGTGCCTGAGGAGCTTCATGGCATAGCGCAGGGCGCCGGCGAGATTCGTCCCCCGCCCCCGCGGGGCAAATGCCACCAGGTCGCGAATGACGCGCAACGCGTGGGCCCGGCCCTTGGCGGGGCGCACCACAAACTCCGGCGCATCGGCGAAGAGCAATGCTCCCACGCGATCGTTGTGCCGCGCCGCGGCGAGGGCCAGCACGGCCGCCACTTCGACCGCGAGACCAGCCTTGGTATACGGCCGGCCGAAATGCAGCGAGCCCGACTGGTCGACGATGAGGAGCAGGGTGAGCTCGCGCTCCTCCATGAAGGTTTTGACGAACGGGTGGCCCATCCGCGCCGAGACGTTCCAATCGATCGCGCGGAAGTCGTCGCCCTGCTGGTAGTCGCGCACCTCGGCGAACTCGATGCCCTGGCCGCGGAAGACGGAGCGGTACTCTCCGGTGAACAGCGTGTTGACGAGGTTCCGCGCCCGCAGCTCGATGCCCTTGACGTGCTTGAGCACGTCGCGCGACACGGTCCGCCGGCGCGCGCGGACCGGGGACGAGACGGCGCCCCGGCGTTCTGGGCCTTCGTAACTCACGGCACTCCCACGGCCTCCAGGATTTTCGCGATGACCTGATCGGCGTTCATGTCTTCGGCTTCCGCTTCGAAGGTGAGCAGCACGCGGTGCCGCAGCACGTCGAAGGCCATCGCCTTGACGTCCTCGGGTACCACGAATGCCCGGCCCCGCAGGTACGCGTGGGCGCGCGCCGCCTGCGCCAGATAGATCGAGGCGCGCGGTGACGCCCCGAACGCGATCAGCGGCTTGAGCTCCGGCAACCCCACGGCTTGCGGTTCGCGCGTCGCCCGCACCGCGTCCACGATGTAGTCGACCACCTTTTGATCCATGAACAGCTCGGCGATCGCGCTCCGCGCCGCCAGAATTTCCTCGGCTTCAGCGATGCGCTGCACCTCGATCGGGCGGCCGGACGCCATGCGCCCGACGATTTCTTTCTCCGCGTCGCGCGAGGGATAGCCGACCCGCACCTTCAGCATGAAGCGGTCGAGCTGTGCCTCGGGCAGCGGATACGTCCCTTCGTGCTCGATCGGGTTCTGAGTCGCGAGCACGAGGAACGGCTCGCCCAGATAGAACGTCTCGCCGCCGATCGTGACCTGCTTCTCCTGCATCGCCTCGAGCAGCGCCGACTGCACTTTGGCAGGGGCACGGTTGATTTCGTCGGCCAGCACAAGATTCGCGAACAGCGGTCCCTTGCGAGGATAGAACTCCTGCGACTTCTGATCGAACACCATGGTGCCGATCACGTCGGCGGGCAGGAGATCGGGCGTGAACTGAATGCGCGAGAAGCTGATGCGCAGGCATTCAGCGACCGTCTTGACGGCCAGCGTCTTGGCCAAACCAGGCACGCCTTCGAGCAGAATGTGGCCACCCGTCAGCAGGCCGATCAACAGCCGTTCAACCATGACTTCCTGGCCTACGACGCGCTTGGCGACTTCACGCGTGATCGTCTGCGTCAACACCGCGTCGGTCGTCTTTTCTCGTGTCCCCCCCGTGCGTGTGGTCATCGCAGCGACGCCTCCGCCGCGCGCTTCACGGTGGGTTCTTTGTCCCGCGCATAGAGCTCGAGCAACGCTTTAGCCTCCATTCGATCCAGTCGCGCCAGTCCTTCGATCGCGGCCGCGCGCACAAACGGCGTGCGCCGCGGTCTCCCGCCAGGCTCGGCGTATTTGGCCAGTACTTCCAGTGCTTCTTTTGCACCGAGCTGGCCGATCGCTTTCAGCAACGCAGCCAATACCCCTTCGTCTTTCTCCTGCTCCAGCCGCCGCACCAACACCGTCGTGGCGCCGGCGTCGCCGGCCGCGGCGATCGCGCGCGCGGCGGCGGTGCGCACGAGCACCGATTCGTCCTTTAACGCCGGCATCGCGGGCCGCGAGATCTCGCGGCCGCCGAGCTCCGCCAGGCCAAGCAATGCGGCTTCGCGCACGCGCTCGTCGATGTGATGCGTGAGCGAAATGAGTGACTCGGCCACCTGCGGACTACCACTCAAACCTAAGAACTCGGCCGCGGCCGCGGCGACCTCCGGTACTTTGCTGACAATCTGGCTTTGCAGCGGCTCAACGGCCCGCTCACCCGCCGCACGCATCGCCGCGCGATACGCTTCCCGCAGCTCCGGTGCAGCATGCAGATATGCGTCTACAACGATAACGGCGGACACGGCGCCCAAGGCACCGACGGCATTCACGAGGTGCGATCGTTCGGCGGGTGGCACGCGCGCCTCGCCGAGGCGCGTCACCATCCGCTCCACGATACTCTCGTCCGCAAGCGCCCCCGCCACCTCGCCGATGGCCTCTTGAATCTCCGGATCCTGAATCTTGCCGAGCGCGCGATCGAGCCCCGCCACGACCTCGGCGACGGCCCCAATGTCGCGTAACGCGATGACGGCCGGTGTGAGCCGCCTCAACCTTTCGATGACCACACGTTGGTCTTCCGGTCGCGATGCGGCCTGCAACGCGACCACCGCGCGGCGCGCTTCGACGTCGGCGGGCAGCACGTCGGGTCGAAAGACACCGCTCTGGCGCGCGGCACCGAGCGTATCACCGGGTGCCGGTGGCGTGGCGGCGACGAAGACCGGAGCCGAAGGTGCCGCGGGCGGCGGCGAGGCGGCGGGCTCGGGAGCGGCGACGGGAGGCGGTGGCGATTGCGGCGGCGGCGTCGGCGGCGGCGGGGCGGCGGCGGGCGGCGCAGGCGTTTCGCCGAGCGCGCGCGATGCGGACAACCGCTGAGTCGCGCGGCGACCCAGCAGCACGGTGATCCGACCGAGCACCGCGTCATCCGGCGCGACGTTGCCGACCGCGACGCCGAACAGGCCGAGCCACTGCTCCGCCGTCACGCCAGGATTGACCTGAATTGAGCGGACGCCGCGTGCGAACAGGAGGCCCGCGAGCTCGGCGACTTGGGTGTTGCGTGGCAACAGATGCTGGCCGTGCCAATGCAACCCGGTCGCGCCGATCTTCCACTCGACCGTCCCCAACGCCGCGAGCCCCGGCAGGCAGCCGGTTATCTGGCGCATCGCCTCCAGCACGGCCGGGTGCGACGGCGGATACAGACGCGTCAGCCGGAATGTCGTGCCGATCGCGCCCAACGCGCGGTCCACTGCCCCAGTGTCGATCGCCATCAGCGCTTGATTCGCGTCCCCTTGTCCTCGACGGTGAAGACCCATGTCGCGAAGCGCGAGGGTTCGATGGTGTCCTCCGGCTCGATCGCGTTCCACTCCACGTCGCTGCCCGAGCTCTGCGGTCCGCCGTGCCGTGCCTCGGCGTCGCGCAGCATGGCTCCCGCCCGCTTGATCCACACCCCGAACTGGTCGGGACGCAGATCGACCCAGCCGCGCGGCGCGACGCTCAGCGGGTCGCCGTCCGGATCGGGCGCGACCACGATCACGCTGCCGCGGTATACCTCCCTGCCATCGGGCGACACGATCGGCAACCCGACCGAGATAATTTGCTGCCGGAGCGTCGAGTTCGTGGCGAGCAGGCGCCATGCCGCTTCGGCCAGCGCCGGCGCCTTGCTTCCGGCGAGCGCCCGCACGTTCGGGCAGAGCCGGCGACAGAGGTACGCTTCGTACAGCAGTTTGGTAAGGCGCGGCGGGCCGAGCATTTCGTACGCGACGCCTCTGGTGCCCTGAGTCTCCTCGAGCGCCCGGAGCCGTCCGATCGCATTCCGGCGCAAGACGCCCGCCCGATACGTGGGTCCGGCCGTCGACGCATCGAGCGCGGCCACGATGTCCTTCCCGGTCGGCCGGCCCTGCAGCTCCAGCATCACGTAATCGGCGACCTCCTCCGGCGTGATGAACTCCATCTGGCCGAGCGCCGTCACGGTTTCGAACTCGTCGCGGGCGAACAAGCCGTTCTCGCCGAGGTCGATGTAGACGCCGTCGAGCGGCCTGCCGAGATCCCGCCACGAATTCGCACCCGACGCGAACGCGTCCTTCACGCGCACGGGTTTCTCGCAATCGACGAGCGGAATTGGCTTGCCCTTGCGCCGCACCGGTCCATGCGCGACTTCGCGCCACGCGATCGAGGCGGTCGGCTTGATCTCGACCGTCACCGGCGCGTCGGGTGTGCGCCCCATCAGAAACAACAGCATCGAGTGCGCGCCCGCGACCGCCGATTTCGCCAGCAAGGTCGCGCTCGGCCGCTCTTCGGAGTGCGTGTACGGAATGTTGAAGCCCATGCCGCCGGTCCCACTGGTGCCGATTTTCACGTACACCTGCGTGCTCGCGCGCCGCATGGCCTCGGTGATGATCTGCGCGTGCCGCACGAGCTGCGGCATGGGCAGGCGCAACAGATGTTGTTCGATCGTCGCGCGATCCACTCCGCCATCGCGTGACCGCTCGAGCAACGCCCGCGAGCTGTGGAAAATGTCCTGATAGGCAAAGGCGGTCGCGGTGTTGATGCTGTCGACGACCGCCTGCGGCTTGTAGCGCACGAGGAGCTGGAACAGGAGGTTGCGCTCCAGGACGGCGTCGGTCAGGTCACCGAACAGATCGCCGAGGACGACCGCGCGATGCTCGGCGCTGCCCATGATCACCGCGAGATCGAGCCGGGCAACCGCGGCGGGCGCGAAGATGTTGCCCCACTCCACATCGATCGTCACGTGACCGCGATAGGGCTCGAGCGCGCGCGCCGCGGCGCGGACCTCGTCTTCAAACAGCGCGACCAGCACCAGGCGGCGCGGCGGCGGGGTCGCGGCCAGCACGCGCCGCGCGACGGCGTGGCCCACGAGGCCGCTGCCGCCCAGCAACATCACCGTCCGGTCAGCGAGCTCCATGCTCACGCTCGATCGCTCCGATCTCCTGCCGGGTGAGCTCGCGCCAGTGGCCCTCGGCGAGCTTGCCGAGCCGCACCGGACCATAGGCGACGCGATGCAACCATTCGACCTTGAGGCCGAGCGCTTCGGCGATGCGGCGTACGATCCGCTGCCGCCCCTCGGCGAGCGTCAGCTCGATCTCGACCGACTTCCCCTGCGGCCGCACGCGAGACTCGACCACGCGCACCGGGCGGCCGTCGATCACGATGCGTTGCGCGAGGGCGGCGCGGATGCTGGCGGCGTCGGCGCCATGGACGCCGAGCCAGTAGGTGCGCGGCACTTCGTACCGCGGATGCATCAGCCGGTGGGCGGCCGTCCCGTCCGTCGTCAGCAGCAGCAGCCCGGACGTCATCACGTCCAGCCGTCCAACGTACGTGAGACCCGGGATCTTGGGGAGCAACCCGAAGACGGTGCGCCGCCCTTCGGGATCGGAGCGGCTGACGACGAAACCGATGGGTTTATTGAGTGCGAGCCACGTTGTCTTGGCGGCGCTGCGCACGGCGCGACCATCGACGGTGATTTTCTGCGCGGTGGGATCGACGCTCATCCCGATCGTCGCGGTCTCGCCGTCCACACGCACGCGACCGGCGCGGATTAGATCTTCCGCCTTGCGGCGTGAGGTGACGCCCGCGCGCGCCAGGGCGCGCTGCAGGCGCATGAGGGTCATTCGAGCTCGTCGACGGGGGCCGGACGGCGCAGGGCGACCGACAACTCCTCGAGGCGCGGCAAGTCACCCAGGTCATTCAGTCCGAGAATCTCCAGGAACGACGGCGTCGTGCCGTAGAGCAGCGGGCGACCCAGCCCTTCGCCGCGGGTCATGACCTCGATCAGGCCGCGCTCGAGGAGCTTGTCGATGACCGCGCCGGAATCGACGCCACGGATCTCATCCACCTCGAGCCGGCCGACCGGCTGGCGATAGGCGATGATGGCGAGCGTCTCGAGCGCCGCGGGTGACAGCCGCCGTGGCCGCAGCGCGAACTGCGCCCGCTCGATCGTCTCCGCGTACTCGCGGCGCGTCAGGAACTGCCAGCCGTCCGCGATCTCGACGAGCTCGACGCCGTGGTCGGGGTCGTAGGCGGCGCGAATCTCCGCGAGCGCCGCACGCAGCGCCCCCTCTCCCGCTCCGGGATCGAGGGACGCAAGCTCCTCGAGCGTCAGCGGGCGTGACGCCGCAAACAGCGCGGCTTCAAGCAGCTTCGCGAGGGGTTGCACGCGTAATGACCATTGGGCCGAAGGGCTCGGGCTGCGACAGCGTCACGGAGCTGCGTTTCGCCAGCTCCAGAAGCGCGATGAACGCCGACAGCACGTCGACGATCGTCGCACCGTGTCCCACGACGTCCGACCAGCCGAACTGCTCGCGCTCGGCGAGGAGCGCGTTGATGCGCGCCGTCGCACCTTCGACGTCCAGGGGGCGCGGGACAACGCGGTGGAGCATCGGCTCGGGGATCAGCGCGATCACGCGCTCGGCGGCGGCGAGCAAGTCGTTCAAATCGATCTGGAGCGGCGCGGGCGGCGCATCGGGCGGCGGCGCTTCGTAGCCGCGCCCGAACCGCTCGGACCGCACGTCGGCGGCGTGTCCCAGCCAGTCGACCAGCTCCCGGATCTGCTGGTACTCGAGCAGCCGCCGCACCAGCTCGGCGCGCGGATCCTCCCACTCATCGTCGCCCAGGCGGCGCGGCAGCAGCATCTGCGCCTTGATCCGCAAGAGCCGCGCGGCCATTTCGAGATAATCGGCGGCCTGGTTGAGCCCGAGGTCGCTGATCACCGACAGGAACTGATCGGCGATCTTGGCGATCGGCAGGTCGGTGATGTCGACTTCGTCTTCGTGGATCAGATGCAGCAGCAGATCGAGCGGGCCGGAGAACTTCTCCAGCTCGACGACGAAGCCACCGCCGCCCGGATCGCGCAGGATCGGACTGGTCACGAGGGCAGACCGCCGGGAAGTGCCACGGGAATCACGAGGCCCAGCGCCACACGCATGATCTTCACAGCAGGCCACAGGAAGAACTGAATCACGCCCGGCATTACGAAGCTGACGAGCATGATCGGCAGGAAGCCGAAGCGCTGCAGCTGCCGGTACTGCAACCCCGCGCCGGGCGGTAAGAGATGATAGAAGACGTGACTCCCGTCGAGCGGCGGGATGGGAATCAGGTTGAAGAAGGCCAGCACGAGGTTCAGCCACATCCCGTAGTACATCATCCGCTGCAGAATCTCGAGCGTCGACGCCAGCGCGGGGACCGCTTCCGCGAGGGTCCCAACCGTCGCGAACAGCCCCGTGAAGATCAGGAACAGCACGAGATTCACGACGATACCCGCCAGGGAGACGATGACGTCGCCCTTCACGTATTCGCGGTAGTTGCGCGGGTTCACGGGCACCGGCTTGGCCCCGCCGAACGTGTAGGTGCCGTGCGACCCGAACCACAACACGAGCGGCAAGATCACCGTCATGAAGGGATCGATGTGTTTGAGGGGATTTAAGGTCAACCGCCCGAGCATGTACGCGGTGGAATCACCCTGCCGATAGGCTGCCTCGGCGTGCGCGTACTCGTGCGCGACCATCGAAAACAGCAATACCGGTGCCCAGACGAAGAATTCGAACGAGATGGCGATGACCCGGGTAGGTGACGGCCAAAGATATGTATAGTCTTGACCCGATGCAACTTACCCTCTACCTTCCGCGCCATGCCGAAGATCAAATCCGCGAAGAAAGCGATGCGTCAGGCGCGGTCGCGCACCGTGCGCAACCGGGCTCAACGGTCCTCACTCCGCACCGCGCTCAAACACGTGCGCGCCGCCGCCACGGCCGACGCCGCCGCGGCCGCCTATGCGCTCGCCGCGCGTGTGCTCGATCGCGCCGCGCGCAAAGGACTCATCCACAAAAACAACGCCGCGCGGCAGAAATCGCGCCTCGCGGCTCTGGTGAAACGGCTGCGGGAAAAGGCCTCGGCCTAGCTACATCGCAGCCAATTCCCCGCCGCAGTTTTCGCAGTACCACTCCGTCGCCAGGTTCATCGTGCCGCACTCGCGGCACTTGAGCGTCTTCTCCACCGGCGCGTCTTCGTTCTCCGGCGCCTCCAGCGTCGCGCTCTCGTCGATCTGATACTGCGCGCCGCTCGCGCGCCGCGGCGACGGCGAGCCCTTGTCGTCTTCCGTGACCGATTTGAGGAACGCCAGCTCGTCGGTCGGTGTCTTGCGCTTGTCGGCGGGTTTGGAGGGAGGGGGCGGCGGTGGCATCAGCGTCAGCTCCGCCGACACGCCGCGCGGAGGAGCCGATGGTTTGGTTTTCACCAGCGTGTCCAGCTCTTCGAGTCGCGTGATGTCCCGTTCGACATCCATCATCTCGTCGCGCACCGCGCCAAGATCAGCCAGTGCATCCTTGTGCACTTGCGCCCACTGTGATTCATCGTACTCGCCGACCTCGTGCCGCAGCTCGGTCTCCGCCAGTCGCTCGGCGGCCGACTTTTCCTTCTTCTGCAGCTCGAGCAGCGTCTCCTTGCGTTGCGCGATCAGCTGGCGGGCGACATCGGCGTGGGCTTTGAGCTCCTCGGTGACGGCTTTCAGTCGCGCTTCATAGTCGGCCTTCACGCGGGTACGGACGTGTTCGGGCGCCGAGTCGGGGGTCGCGTTGATGCGCGCGAGCCACGCCTCGTACTGGCGCCGCTCTTCGAGCAGCCGTTGGATAGCGGCAGCGCTTTTTGACGATCCTTTAGGCATCCTTCTCCCGCTGCGCTTTGAGTCTCTCCACCACTCCCGCGGGAAGCGGTTGCGGCTCTCCGATGGCGCGCGCCGCGGCGATGATCCGCGCGGCATGCTCCAGGCTTTCCATCCGAATCCACGCTTCGTCCAGCGTCGCGCCCAACGTCACGGCGCCGTGGCTGGCGAGCAGCAGCGCATCGTGACCTTTCAGATACGGCACGACGCGATCCCCCAGTTCCGGTGTGCCCGGCATGCCAAAAGGCACCAACGGCACCGGTCCTACTACGAAGATAAGCTCCGGCAACAAATTGCCCGGAATCGTTTGGCCCGCAACGGCAAACCCAGTGGCGGCCGGTGGATGCGCGTGGACCACGGCGTTGACGTCGGGCCGGTGGCGCAGAATGCGCAGGTGTAACTCCAACTCACTGGTAGGTTTGCGAGAGGTGCGCCGGACTGGATTCCCGTCGAGATCGACCTCGACCATGTCGGCCGGGGTGACCAACGATTTGATGAACCCGCTGGGCGTGGCGAGCACCCGGCCGGCACTGAGGCGGACCGAAAGGTTGCCGTCGCGTCCGGCAATCAGACCCTGTGCTGCGAGTTGCCGGCAGCACAGCGCCATGCGCCGAGCTACCGTCGCCTTGCTCACAGCTCGTGAACGATCGTGCCGCCGACGATGGTGAGGACCGCGCGCCCCGTCAGCGCCCGGCCTGCGAACGGCGTATTGCGACTCTTGGAATGGAAGACAGCGGGATCGACGGTCCACTTGGCACCGGTGTCGAACACCGCGACGTCCGCAACGCTGCCCGGCGCGAGCGAGCCCCCCTTCAGATGAAAGACGCGCGCCGGCTCGGTGCTCATGCGCCGGATCAGCTCGGAGAGCGTGAAGAGGCCGCTTGCGACCAGCTCGGTGTGCGCGATGGCGAACGCCGTCTCGAGTCCCACGACGCCGAACGGGGCGTCGTCGAACGCGGCTTCTTTTTCGTCGTACGCGTGCGGGGCGTGGTCCGAGGCAATGCAGTCGATGACGCCTTCTTTCAACGCGCCGCGCAGGGCGGCGACGTCGGCGGCCTCGCGCAGCGGCGGATTCATCTTGGCGTGCGTGTCGTACTCCTCGCACGCGTAGTCGGTGAGCGTCAGGTGGTGGGGTGTGACTTCGGCGGTCACGCGAATGCCCCGCTCTTTCGCCTCGCGAATGATGGCCACCGAGCCGCGGCACGACATGTGACAGAGATGCACGTGCCCGCCCGTCAGCTCCGCCAATACGACGTCGCGCGCCACCATGATTTCTTCGGCGGCGGCGGGGATTCCTTTGAGTCCGAGGCGCGTCGCGACGAGTCCTTCGTGCATCACGCCGCCGGCGGCGAGCGCCGGATCCTCGCAATGATCGGCGACGGGGACATCGAAGGTGCGGGCGTATTCGAGCGCCGTGCGCATCAAGTGGCTCGAGACGATCGGCTTGCCGTCGTCCGACACGGCGACGGCGCCGGCGCTGACCATCTCGCCGAACTCGGCGAGCCGCTCCCCTTTTTGCCCGATCGACACGGCGCCGATGGGATGCACGCGCGTGAGTCCGGCCAGGCCCGACTGCCGGACGATGAATCCGACAGCAGCCTGATTGTCGGTCACGGGATCGGTGTTGGGCATCGCGCAGATCGCGGTGAACCCGCCGGCCGCCGCCGCGCGCGCGCCGCTGGCTACGGTCTCTTCGTCTTCGTTGCCGGGCTCGCGCAGGTGCACGTGGAGGTCGACGAGACCGGGCGTGACGATCTTGCCCTTCACATTGCGGACGATCGTACGTTCAGGGGACGACACACCGCGTCCGACCGCCGCGATCCTGCCGTCCTGAATCAGCACGTCGGCCAGCTCATCCAGATCGCGACCGGGGTCGATCACGCGGCCGCCCTGCAGCAGAATCGGCGGAGTCACTCGCTGCTTCCCTTTGCGGCGTCCGCGAGCTCGGCGCGGCCGCCCGCGAGCAGATACAGCACGGCCATCCGCACCGCCACGCCGTTCGTGACCTGATCGAGGATGACGCTGTGCGGGCCGTCGGCGACGCGCGAATCGATTTCCACACCGCGATTCATCGGGCCGGGGTGCATGATGGTGACCGGCTTGGGTGAACGGTCGAGCCGTTCCGGGGTCACGCCGAACACGCGGTAGTACTCACGCACGCTCGGGATGAACCCCTTCTCCATCCGCTCGAGCTGCAGCCGCAGGACGTTCAACACGTCGGCGCCCCACTCGATCGCTTGTTCGACCCGCGCGAACACCGTGACGCCGAGCTCGTCGATGCCGCGCGGCATCAGCGTCCGGGGTCCGCAGACCGCGACCTCGGCGCCGAGTTTCGTCAGGCCCCACAGGTTGGATCGCGCGACCCGCGAGTGCAGCACGTCGCCGACGAGGCACACCTTCAGCCCGGCGATCTTGCCGTGCTTGTCGCGGATCGTGAGCAGGTCGAGCAGCGCCTGCGTCGGGTGCTCGTGCTTGCCGTCGCCGGCGTTGATCACGTTCGAGGCGATGCGGTCGCCGAGGAACGCCGCCGCCCCCGAGGAGGGATGGCGGATCACGACCATGTCGATCCGCATCGCCTCGAGGTTGCGCGCGGTGTCGACGAGCGTTTCGCCTTTCGAGACCGACGATCCCGTCGCCGCCACGTTCACCGTGTCGGCGGACAGCCGCTTTTCGGCGAACTCGAACGAGACGCGGGTGCGCGTGGAGGCTTCAAAGAACAGGTTGACGATCGTTTTGCCGCGCAGCGCCGGCACCTTCTTGATCGGCCGCTCCGAGACCTCCTTGAACGGTTCGGCGGTGTCGAGGATGAGCAGAATCTGCTCCGGCGTCATGTGCTCGAGACCGGTGAGGTCTTTGCCGAGGGCGGATGGCGTCATCGGATCACGTCCACCTGGTCGCGACCGTCCAGCTCTTCGACCTGCACGTCCACGCGCTCGCCGGGCCCTGTCTTGACGACCTTCCCGACGATGTCGGCTTGAATCGGGAGCTCGCGCCCGCCGCGATCAACGAGCACGCAGAGCGAGATGCGCTTCGGGCGGCCGAAGTCGGCCAGCTCATCGAGCGCCGCCCGCACGGTGCGGCCGGTGTAGAGCACGTCGTCCACGATGACGGCGTGTTTGTCCGTGAGATCGCCGGGAATGTGGGTCTCGCCGATCACCGGTTTCGGTCCCACGGTGCCGAGATCGTCGCGATAGAGGGTGATGTCGAGCGCGCCGCGGGGGATTTGGGCGCCCTCTTCTTTGTCGATGAGTTTGGCGATGCGTTCGGCGAGCTCTTTGCCGCGGCGCTGGATCCCGATCAGCACCAGGTCGTCAGTCCCGTGCGCGAGCTCGGTGATTTCCACGGCCATACGCTGCAACGCCCGCGACATCGCGCGGGCGTCGAGAATCGTCATGCGAGCTTCTGTCTTTGGGGGCCGAGGCATCTCGGGGCTGAAACATACTGGCTTCGTTGCAGTATCTTCAAGGTAGCGCCGCCAGGGCGGCCCACGGTCCGCGTAAAGGGTTCTACCCACCCTCGATTCTCCCAACAGCACCTTCGTTCTTTGCCCCGAATGCGGACCGTGGGCGGTGAAAGGACGAGGGCCATGAATCTCGATTGGCTGCGCAAGCAGGCCAAGCGCCTGCTGGCGGAACTGCGCCAAACCAACCCCGCCGCGAAACTCGCCGACGCACAGTTCGCGCTCGCCACACAACAGGGCTTCGCCAGCTGGCGTGCGCTCAAGGCACACGTCGACGCATTGACTGTCGACGGGCAGCTGTTCGACGCGGCAAATCAAGGCGACGTCGCGACGTTGACGGCCCTGCTCGATGCGCATCCTGAAAAGCTTCACGTTCGCAACCAGCCGTACGCGTGGACCCTCCTTCACGCCGCCGCGCAGGAGGGCCAGCTGGCCAGCGTCGATCTCTTGTTACGGCGCGGACTCGATCCGAACGTGCGGGAGAAGGGCGACAACACCTATCCGATGCATTGGGCCGCTGCGGCTGGGAAGCTCGACGTCGTGCGGCGCCTCGCGGACGCGGGTGGCGACGTCGTCGGTCACGGCGACGATCACGAAATGGATATCATCGGCTGGGCGACGTGCTGGGACGGAAACGACGATGCCGCGCATCGCGCCGTCGTCGATTTTCTCCTCAGTCGGGGCGCGCGCCATCACATCTTTTCCGCAATCGCGCAGAACCTGCCCGACGAGGTGCGGCGCATCGTCGTCGCGGACCCGCCGGCGCTAAGCAGCCGGATGAGCCGCAACGAGAACCATCAGACGCCGCTGCATTTCGCCGTACGCCACAACCGCCCCGACATGGTCCGCCTGCTGCTCGCGCTCGGCGCCGACCCGTTGATCACCGACGGGTTCGGGTATCCACCCGCGATGTACGCCACGTCTCCAGACAGCGACCGCCCGATCATGGAGGCCATCCAGAAGCTGACGGCCGGAGAGCTCGTGAGCGCCGATCGCGGGCAACGTGCTACGCGCGCCGGCGTGATGGACCTGCTGGCGGCCGTTTCGCTCGGCGACTGGAAGAGCGCGACGCGGCTTGCGGAGGACAATCCCCCGCTCGTGGGCAGCGGCGGCACACTCCATCTGGCGACGAAGCGCAACGACGCGCGCGCTGTGAAATGGCTGCTCGAGCACGGCGCCGATCCCAATGCCCGGTGGACGCACTGGGATGCGGATGTGACACCGCTGCACCTCGCCGCCTGGGCCGGCAACGTGGAAACAACGCGGTTGCTGCTCGACGCCGGAGCCGATCCCACGATTCGTGACACCAAGCACGACGGCGACGCGCTGGGGTGGGCGGAGTTTTTCAAACGGGCGGACATCGTGCAGCTCCTGAGGAGCCGCGCAGCCGGTCAGTAGACCGGCGTCAGCGGCGGATTGCCGTTCAGGACGGCCTGCACGTTCGCGATGGCGATGCCCGCCATGTTGCGCCGCGTTTCCTCCGTCGCGCTGCCGATATGGGGCAGCAACACCGTACGCGGCGCCACCAAGAGGCGCGGGTGGATCTTCGGCTCGTCCGTGTAGACGTCGAGACCGGCGGCGCCGAGCTGGCCGAGCTCGAGGGCCTTCGCGAGCGCCTCTTCGCGGACGACGTCGCCGCGCGCGGTATTGATGAGGATCGCGCCGCGTTTCATCCGCGCGAGCGTCTCGCTGTTGATCATGCCCTTGGTCTCGGGCGTGGACGGCACGTGCACGCTCACGATGTCGCTTTCGGCGAGCAGCTGGCTTGTGTCGACGCGCCGTGCCCCGGTCTCGCGCTCGAACTCCGGCTTCGGCGTCCGCGCCGTGTAGAGGATCCGCAGCCCAAAGGCTATTGCACGTCGTCCCACCGCCTGGCCGATCCGCCCGGCACCGAGGAGCCCGAGGGTACGGCCGCGTAGCTCGAGGCCCAGGAGCTGCTCCGGTTGCCAGCCGGTCCAGTGTCCGCTGCGGATCAGGTCGACGCCCTCGACCAGGCGCCGCGCCGTCGCGAGGATCAGCGCCCACGTCAAGTCGGCGGTCGCTTCGGTGAGCACGCCCGGGGTGTTCGTCACGATCACCTTGCGCATCTCGGCGGCGACGAGATCGACGTTGTTGTAGCCCACGGCGCAGTTCGCGACGATGCGAAGATTCGGAAGGTTCTTGAATTCGGTACCGCCTACCCAACGCGAGAGCAGCGGGACGATTGCAAGCCAGTCGCCTTTGGGTGTCGGATCGCCAGCGGTGATCCACGTGATGTCGAGGTCCGCGAGCTGCGTTGGCTCAAGGAGATTCTTGAGCTCGGCGGCGAGCAGCACGCGGTCGGCCAAGACTATGGCAGCTTCAGGTTGCGCGGTCCGATGTATTCCGACTGCGGCCGGATCAGATGATCCTCAGCGTGTTGCTCGATCACGTGCGCACACCAGCCCGCGACACGCCCACACGCGAACGTCGCCACGAACGAGCGGGGCTCGAGCCCTAGCCCCTGCAGCACCAGCGCCGTAAAGAACTCGACGTTGGTCCGCAGATTGCGGCCCGGCTTCACCTCATCGAGCACCTTGAGCGCCGTCTGTTCCACGCTGCGGGCAAGATCAAACAGCTTGCGATTCTCGAGCGCGGCCGAGCTCATCTCGTTCGCCACTTTGCTGAGGACGTCGGCGCGCGGATCGCGCACCTTGTAGACGCGATGTCCGAAGCCCATGATGCGGCGCCCCGCAGCCAGCTCGTTCCGCACCCACGCGTCCGCGCGATCGGCCGACTTGATGTCCTTCAGCATGTCCAGCACCGGCCCCGGCGCCCCGCCGTGCAGCGGCCCCTTCAATGCTCCAATCGCGCCCGTCACCGCGCTGACCATGTCCGAGCGCGTGCTCGCGATGACGCGGGCCGCAAATGTCGAGGCGTTCATGCCGTGGTCCATGACGGTGACCCAGTAGGTATCGATCGCCTTCGCCGCGATCGGATCGGCCTCCTTGCCGTGCACCATGTACAGGAAGTTCGCGGCCAGCGGCAGATCGGCGCGCGGGGCGATCGGCTGCTTGCCCGCGCTCAGCCGCGCATGTGCCGCGACGATCGTCGGAAACCGCGCCGTCAGCAGCTTGGCCGCCTCCATGTCAGCGGCCGGCGAAATGTCATCGGGATGCGCGAGATCCAGCGAGAGCGTCGCACACGCCATCCGCAGCGCATCGATCGGCGGCGCGGTGGCGGCCGCCCGCACCACGCGCAACGTTTCGTCGGGCAGCGCGCGTCGCTCGGCGATCTCCCCGCGCAGCGTCGCCAGCTCGTCGCGTGCCGGCAGTGCGCCACGCCACAAGAGATGCGCGGCTTCCTCGAAGCTGACCCGTCCGGCGAGCTCACCGAGCTCATAGCCGCCGATAACGAGCCGCCCCGCCTGCCCATCGACGTGGCTGAGTCGCGTCTGGGCCGCAACTACCCCGTCCAGTCCGCGGGGTTTTACCGGCGTGCCGATGAGACTTCCTTTACCAGCTGATAGATGTATTCAGCGCCGTCGTAGTAGTCCTGGACGCCGATGCGCTCATCGCGCCCGTGCGCCCGGATGTCGTTGATATCGACGAATACGCCGGACACCCCGTACACAGGAATCCCCGCGTTCCGGAAATAGAGTCCGTCGGTCGCGCCCGTCTCCATCGTCGGCACCACCGGGATATTCCACAAGCGCTTGGTCACGCGTTCGATCGGATCCATGATCTCCCGGGTGAGCGGCGAGGGCGGGCTCGGCGTCGCGGCGGTCACGACGCTGACGACCACCGCGGTGTCGTTGACGACGGTGTTCAGCGTGCGCTGGACTTCGTCGGCCGGCGTTCCCGGCATCATCCGGCAGTTCACCGTCGCCCGCGCCATTTGCGGCAACGCATTCTCGGCGTGCCCACCCGCGAGCTCCGTCGCGACGCAGGTCGTGCGCAGTTGCGCGTTGTAAATAGGACTCGCCTCGCATAGCCGCCGGATAGCCGCAGTGTCGGGAGTTGGACGCGCCACAGCCGCCAGCTCCGCCCCGAGCGGCCCCTGCTGCAGCGCCCCCCAGTTCTGGAACGTGGCGCGGGTGATCTCGGTGAGCTGCGCCGGGAACTGATACGCGCTCACCCGTCCAAGCGCCGCGGCAAGCCGATAAATCGCGTTGTCTTTGACCGGCAGCGAGCTGTGCCCGCCGGGGTTGTGCACCTCCAGCTTGAAGGTGACGAACACTTTTTCCGCCGCCTGCACGGTGCGCATCAGGCGCCTGCCGTTCATCATGACCGGATCGCCGCCGTCCATGTTGATCACGTATGCGGCATCGACCAGGTCGCGATGGTTTTTGAGTAGCCAATCGACGCCGTTGTAATCGCTCCCGCCTTCCTCGCCCGTCGTGAGCGCGAGGATGAGGTCGCGATTGGGGCGATACCCTTCCTGCTTGAGTCGCACGAACGTGGCGACGAGAATCGCGTCACCGTCCTTGACGTCGAGCGTACCGCGGCCGTAGAAGAACCCATCCCGCTCCACGAAGGTGAACGGGGCCATCGACCAGTCCTCGCGGCGAGCCTCGACGACATCGAGATGCGAGAGCAGCAGGATCGGCTTGTCTCGCCCCGTGCCACGATACCGCGCGACGAGGTTGAAGTTCTTCGATCCGTCTTGGCCGATTACCTGCACGTCGGCCGCCGGAAACCCCGCATCCGTGAGACGCTTGGCCATGGCGTTCGCGGCGACCGTCGTGCTGCCGCTCGATCCCGTGGTGTTGATGTTGATGAGCTGCTCGAAGATGTCGCGCGCCCGCTGGTCGTTCGGGGACAAGGGCTTGGGGGTTTGGGCACCGAGGAATGAGGGCAGCATCCCCAGCCAGGCGAACAGGGCAACACGCATCATGTCGGTCTCCTCGTTACGCGATTGCTGTAAGCTACCTTCAACGCTTCACGCACTGCGGTCTTCCTGGCGGTCTTCAAGAGCACGTGGGTGCTCCCCTTCCGGCCCCATCCACCCGGCACCGGCTGGAACGTCTTCGGCTCAGTGCGCACGAACAGCTCCTGCTGCTCCGGAGTCAGCGCTACCATCGCGAACGCGCCACTGGGATAGCCGAGCGTCGCGAAGATCTTGCCCCCGACCCGGAAGTCGGGATGACTCATGTGCGCGGCTTCGATTGTACCAGGAAGCTTCAGCGCCATGCGCCGAAAGTCCGCCGCGGTCATCGCTTGCCGAGCTCGACTTCCGACATGATGAATCCAAACGCCGGCCAGCCACCCGAGGCGACGGACCGTTCGAACCAGGTGCGGGCCCGCGCGCTGTCGCCGCGCACCAGGTACCAATTGCCGATTCCATAGCTCAGCGTCGCCACTTGGATGTCGCTCGTATCCGCGGGCGTGAACACCGAATCGGGCGCTACCTCGCCGCGATAGAGCCGGAGTCGCTGCGTATACGCGTTCCCCGCCGGTGGGACGTCGGGATGTCGGTCGAGCAACGCCTGCGCGTCCGCTTTGCGGCCGGCGCGCGAAAGCGACATCCAGAGCCAGTCTGTCGAGCCTGATCGCTCGCCCGAGTCGGGGGCGATTGGGAGCGCGCGGGTAAACGCGTCGGCGGCCCCGGCGAAGTCGCGCCGTACGAACCGCACGATGCCGAGGTGGTACCAGATGCCGTAGATGGTGCTGTCGAGCCGCGCGCCGCGGGTCAAATCGTCCATCGCGCGGTCGAATTGCCGGGTCGAGAGGTAGCGGTGCCCGCGCCAGCGATAGAGCAGCGCATTGTTCGGCGCAAGCTTCAGCCCGCGCGTGAACGTCTCGATGGCTTCGCGATACTGTCGCACGCCGGACTGCGCGACACCGAGGGCGATGATCTTGTCGATGCTCCTGGGATCGGCGGCCAAGGCGCTTTCAGCGCGGGCGATCGCGCCGGTGTCGCCCTGCGCGCGGTACGCCACGCCGGCGGGAGAGTGGTACTCGACGGACTGGAGCAGGCAGAGTGGCGTGAGCAAACTGAGGATCGTGTTCATGATTTCCCCGGGCTCTAACGGACGCGGCAAACCAGCGACGCGTCAAGCTCTCCTTCCGAGCTGACACGCAAAGCGTAAACACCCGAATCGGTGAACACTCGTTCCGGCTTCGACCCCGGCGTGACGAGCCCAGCAACCGTGTCAGCGCGAATCGTGAGCGTGGGCATGTAGTCGAATCCCTGACCTCGCGCTACGGTTCCCTGCCTCACAAAGGGTACAACGACCAGCGACCGACCTCCCGGCGTGAACACGCTGAGCTCGGCGCCGTGCGGCACGCGCATGCGCAGCGTAAGCGTCGCGCCGGAATCCAGTTGTTTCGGACCGCAGCTCATACCCGGCCGCGGATTGGGAAACGGCCATTGCCCCGGCGCGACCACATCGAACATCAGAAACCCGCCGGCGAGCACTGCGGGCACCACGAACCCGAACGCCCATGCGGACCCGTACACGCGCAGCACCGTGTCCCAGGTGGTCTCTTCGTCTTCGCGCGCCGCCGCCGCGCGGCGGTTGTCGAGAAAGCGCGTCGCTTCCCAATACAGCACAAACAGCAGCAGCGGCAGGACAAGCAGGCCGACGTCGTCACGAATGTCCGGATTGACGTAGCCCAGCAGAAAGGCAGCGCAACAGAGATCTGAGACGACTTGCCCGCCGGCGTACCACGGGCCGACGCGACGTCGTAGCAGCAGGGCGATCATAGCTCCCGCGAGCAGCGTGCGCGCGCCGACGTACACCAGCGTGCCATTCCATATTCCCATGGGGACGGACAGGGAGGGATTCGAACCCTCGATACCCTTGCGGGCATACCGGTTTTCGAGACCGGCGGTTTCAACCGCTCACCCACCTGTCCTGACTACCTAGAGGCCAAGACCTCACATCCCCTCAGCCTCTCGGCTTCTCGGCGTCTAGGTCTTAGCGGACAGGGTGGGATTCGAACCCACGTAACGGTTGCCCGTTAACACGCTTTCCAAGCGTGCGCCTTCAGCCACTCGGCCACCCGTCCCGGCACACCAAAGTAATCGCTGCATTGCCCTCATTGAAGCCGGAGTTTGCCCCGATCCACCTTGCCTAGATGCGTGCGCGGGAGCACGTCGAGGAATTTGACCGACCGCGGGGCCTTATACGGCTCGAGTCGCTCCCGCGCGAATGCCTGCAGCTCCTCGGCGAGACCGGAGCGCTCTTCCGTCACGACGACAAACGCGTGGGGCTTCGTCAGACCGCTCGCGTCCTCGATGCCGACGACGGCGACTTCCTTCACGAGCGGATGCTGCAAGAGACAGCCTTCCACTTCCTGGGGCGCAAGCCACTTGCCGCCCACCTTCAGCAAGTCGTCCGCGCGGCCGCAGTAGGTGAAATAGCCGTCCGCATCGCGGCGCACCAAATCCCCGGACACGTACCACTCGCCGCGGAACGCCGCCTTGGTCTTCTCCATCTGCTGCCAGTACCCGAGCGCGCGCGAATCGCCGCGCACCCAGAGCATGCCGACTTCGCCGTCGGGCAGATCGTGCGCGAGATCGTCCCGCACCCGCACGTCGAAGCCGGGCACGACCGTCCCGATCGTCCCGGGCTTCACCGCGCCGGGCTTGTTCGAGATGAAGATGTGCCACATCTCCGCCGTCCCAAGACCATCGAGAAGCTCGACCCCGAACCTCTTCTTCCAACGCTCGTACAGCTCGACCGGTAGCGCTTCGCCCGCCGAGGTCGCGATCCGAATGGAGGAGAGATCCTGCTGCGCCGCATCGGGATGGGCGACCATCTGATTCACCATCGTCGGCACATTCACGAGAATCGTCGGCCGGAACGTGCGGATCTTCGCGAACAGGGTCTCGGCCGTGCTCTTTTCCGGAAACAACGCGCTGGCGGCGCCCACCGAAAACGGGAAAAACAGGTTCGACCCGGTCGCATATCCAAAGAAGAGCTTCGGCACGGCGAGTGTGATGTCCCGCTCGGTGAGGCCGAGGACCTCGTGTCCGTAGCACATCGTGGTGTTGGCGAACGAACCGTGACTCTGCACGACCGCCTTGGGCTGGCCGGTGGTGCCGCCCGAGAACAGCCAGATCGCGGCATCGTCGCGGTGACTCGGAAACGTCTCGAGCTCCGCTGGCGCACCGGCGATCGCCCGTGCCGTGCTCGGCTCCCCGACGACGATGATCTGCTTGAGGTGCCGGCCGCCGGCGCCGCGGGCCGCCTGGAATGCGGGCGCGGTGTGCCGGTGCACGAGCGCGACACGCGCCCGGGTGTAGGAGTAGAAGTACTCGATCGCATCGACGGCGAGCTGCGGGTTGACCATCACGACGACAGCCCCAACTTTGAGTGTGCCGAACAGCGCCGCGACGAACTCCGGCCCGTCGGGAAGCGCGATGATCACGCGCTGCTCCGGCTCCACGCCGGCACTCTCGAGCAGATGACCGAACCGGTTCGCGAGCGCCTGCACCTCACCGTAGCTGAGCGTGCCCTGATCGGTGAGCAGCGCCGACCGATCTCCCCTTCCCTCCCGAATTCGGGCGTCGAGGAGCCAATCTGCGATGTTCAAATGCTCAGGTAAGTCGTTCCTCGGCATCTCGCTCCTCGTGGCCCCTCAGCCTCTCGGCCTCTCGGCCTCTGTCCCTGGGGATGATGATGCAGGTATATGAGCTGGCGCAACTCACATGGGAGGAGGTCCGAGACCTGGACCGCGCGCACACCGTGGCGGTGCTGCCGGTGGGAGCGATCGAAGCCCATGGGCCCCATCTGCCGCTCGATACCGACGTCGTGATCGCCACCACGATGGCGCGATCTGGGGCCCAGCGGTTGGGGACTCGGGGCAAGGGAGTTCTCATTCTGCCCTCCTTGGCCTACACGGCAGCGGAGTTCGGTGCGGGCTTTGCCGGCACCTTATCCGTTTCCGCTGTCACCGTGACCGCGCTGATTGTGGATATCGCCCGGAGCCTGACTGATCAACGATTTCAACTATTGGCGATCGCCAACGCCCACCTCGACCCGGAGCACCTGACGGCGCTGAATGAAGCCGTAAAGCTCGCTCGCGCCGACCGGCTGCTGCCGGTCGTCTTCCCCGACCTCACGCGGAAGCCGTGGGCCTCCAGACTCGGAGAGGAATTCAAGAGCGGCGCGTGCCATGCGGGACAATTCGAAACGTCGATTGTTCTGCACGAACGAGTGGATGCCGTTCGCGATGAAGTTCGCCAGTCCCTAGCCCCCAATCCCCAGTCCCTCTCCCACGCTATCCGCGAGGGCAAACACACCTTCGCAGAAGCTGGCGGTCCGCGCGCCTACTTTGGCGATCCCGCGGCGGCGAGCGTCGACGAGGGCGCGACGCTGGTGGATGCATTGGGCGCAATCCTCGAGGAGGCCGTGCTTGCGGCGCTTTGACGGTGCGGTCGCGGTAGTGACCGGCGGCGGCCAGGGCATCGGTGCGGCAATCGCACACGCCCTCGCCGCCGAAGGGGCCGCGGTCGTCGTGGCAGCACGCAGCACCGAGCGCATCGAGCGTGTGGCCGTCGAGATCCGTGTCGCCGGTGGCAAAGCGTGGGCCGTCCATTGCGACGTGACCGAGCCGGCAAGCGTCGCGGAACTGGCGAAGGCCGCGGCGGGTCATGCAGGCCCCGTCGACATTCTCATCAACAATGCCGGCGTCGCGCACAGCGCTCCCATTGCGAAGACCCGGCTCGAGGATTGGAATCGGGTGCTCGCGGTCAACGCGACTGGTACGTTTCTGTGTACGCGAGCCTTCATCAGCGGAATGCTCGAGCGCAAGCGCGGCGCGATCGTCAATGTCGCGTCCGTCGCCGGGCTGATGGGTGGACGGTACATCGCCGCCTACGCCGCGGCGAAGCACGCGGTCATCGGGCTGACGCAGAGCGTCGCGGCCGAGCTCGAAGGCACGGGCGTCACCTGCAATGCCGTCTGCCCCGGGTTCGTCGATACCGAGATGACCAAGGAATCGGTGGAACGCGTCGTCACCAAGACCGGCAAGGATGCCGCCGCCGCGCTCTCCGCTCTGCTCGAGTCCGCGTCACAACAGCGGCTGATCACACCCGATGAAGTCGCCCAGGCCGTCCTGGCGCTCGCCGAGCTCCGCGGCCTGCGCCCCAATGGCACGGCCGTTACGATCGCAGGGTAAGGAGACCAATGGCATTCGAGATCATCAATCCCGAAGCGTTCGGTGGACGGCCGAGTGGCTGGAATCATGGGATGCTGGCCGAGAAGGGCGGTCGCCTGCTGTTCGTGGCGGGACAGATCGTGCCGGTCGGCAATTTCGTGGCGCAGTGGGACGGCGCGCTCGGGCGCGTGATGGAAGTCGTACGCTCCGCTGGTGGGAAGCCGGAGAACGTGGGCCGCATGGTTTGCTACGTCACGGACCGTCCCGCTTACCTCGCCAACCTCACCCCACTCGGCGAAGTTCACCGCAAACATATGGGACGACACTATCCGGCCATGGCCGTCGTCGAGGTGAAGTCGCTGATGGATTCGAAAGCCTTGGTCGAAATAGAAGCGGTGGCAGTGCTATGAGCTCTCGACTATTGGCTATTGCCTATCAGGTAAATACAGACACCCAGGTGGCCACGATCACGCTCAATCGTCCCGAGCGACTGAACGCGTTGACATTCGAGGTCTACAAGGAGCTGCGCGACACATTCCAACGGCTCGACACCGATCCTGGCGTGCGCGCGATCATCATTACCGGCGCTGGCCGCGCGTTCTGCTCGGGCGGTGACGTAGAAGACATCATCGGCGCGCTCCTGGGCCGGGACCTGAAAGCGCTCCACGAGTTCACGCGGCTCACGTGCGACCTCATTCTGGCGATGCGCCGCTGCCGCCGACCGATCGTCGGCGCTCTGAACGGGACGGTCGCGGGCGCGGGCGCCGTGATCGCCGCCGCGTGCGACATCCGGATTGCAGCCGAGTCGGCCAAGATCGCTTTCCTCTTTACTAAGGTCGGACTCTCGGGCGCCGACATGGGGGCCGCCTGGTTGCTGCCCCGCATCGTCGGCTACGGCCACGCCGCCGAGATGCTGCTGACGGGAGAGTTCGTGGACGCGCAGCGCGCGCACGAAATCGGGCTCTACAATCGCGTCGTGCCGCAGGCGCAGGTGTTACCCGAAGCCCGTACCATCGCCGAGAAGCTCGCGCGT
>Ga0070696_100000164_pt1 | contig 37636 bp, 35 predicted proteins | sample KBSK1253metaG_FD_65474 | JGI IMG/M metagenome (GOLD analysis project Ga0070696, IMG submission 65474) | Corn, switchgrass and miscanthus rhizosphere microbial communities from Kellogg Biological Station, Michigan, USA - KBS K1-25-3 metaG | ecosystem: Host-associated > Plants > Roots >... | reverse complement strand
CTAGATGGAACCGGGTTGGCTTGCGAATATCCGTAATCGCGGTATCCCTAGCCGGCCCGGCCTTTGTCACCCCTGTGAAGGTCACATTTCTTCAAACGGCGAACCCACCATGAACAGAGTCCGCGCAATAGAGACGATACGTTTCACGCCGCAGCCGAACATCCTGTGGGTTCGGGTACATACCGACAATGGCATGGTCGGCTTGGGCGAGACGTACTACTTGCCGGGAGCCGTGGAGGCGATTATTCACGACATGATCGCCGATTTCGTGCTGGATCAGCCGGTTTTCAATACCGAGCACATCTGGGACACGGTATTCAGCTGGGCCAATTTCTACGGCTTCGCCGGTGCCGAAATGCGGGCCCTGTCCGCACTGGACATCGCGCTGTGGGATCTCAAGGGACAGCTGACCGGGCAGCCGATCTATAACCTATTGGGCGGGGAATGCCGAGCCGATATCCCGGTTTACAACACCTGCGTCGACAGTGGTCAATACCGCGACCAACACGGATTCATGACTCAGCCGGAGGTGCTCGCGCGCAGCTTGCTGGATGAGGGCATCACGGCGCTGAAGATGTGGCCTTGGGATCAATTTGCCCCGAAATTTCGCAGCGGTACACACACAGGACCGGCGGGATGGCTATCGACCGGGCACTCCGGGTCCTATCTTTCGGAGCGCGACTTGCAGACGGGGCTCGAGTGTGTAAAGCGCATCCGCGACAGCGTCGGCGATCGAATGGAGATCATGATCGAGGGGCACAGCCGCTGGGACCTGAATAACGCCATTCGTATTGGCCGGGCGCTCGAGCCTTACCATGTGCTTTGGATGGAAGACATGATCAAGCCGGAGAGCGCGCAAGATCTGCTGCGGCTTTCCCAGGAAACACGAGTTCCCCACAGCATTAGCGAGCGGCTGATTACCCGCCACGCCTTCCGCGACGTTCTCGAAAAAGGAGCCGCGCACGTCATCATGCCGGACCTCATATGGACCGGCGGCCTGACGGAGGGCAAGAAGATCGCAATCATGGCGGATGCCTATCATCTGTCGATTGCGCCACATGATTGCACGGGCCTCGTGGCGCTTTACGCCAACCTTCATCTTTGCGCCGCGAGCATGAATGCAATGATATTGGAGACCGTGCGCGGGTTTTATCGCGGCGGCTGGTACGCGGATGTGTATACGGAGAATATCGAGATCGATGCGGGGCGCGCCAGTATTCCTCGTCGGCCGGGGCTCGGCACCGCCCTACGGGACGAACTCCTGGCCAGTCCTTTGGTTCAGGTGCGTACCAGCAAGAAGGGATGAAGCATCGATGAAAGCGGAAAATGTAGCCAAGGCTCGCAACGTGATTGGCGAGGGCCCCAGGTGGAATGCGGCAGAACAGCGACTCTACTGGGTCGACTTCATCGAGAATCAAAACATTCACAGCTGGCATCCAGCTACACAGGAATTGCTTACCTACAGAACTGAGGCGCCGGTTACCGCGCTGGGATTCCGGCGAACGGGCGACTTCATCGTTGCGACCGGCGGTCAAATTGCCACTTTCAGCCTCGCTACCCGGAAGCTGAGCTCGTTTACGTCTGTCGACGATCGGCCTGGCATGCGTCTCAACGACGGTGCCGTCGACGCGAACGGGCGGTTCTGGGTCGGGAGCATGCATTCAGAGAAGCAGGACGAACCACATGGGTCGTTGTACCGGTATGACTCCGACGGCAGCATACACACGATGGATAGCGGTTTTACCGTCTCAAACGGGTTAGGTTGGTCTCCCGACCAGCGGACTTTTTACTTCATAGACACCTTCCGTCGAGTTATTAACGCGTACGACTATTCGGCAAGCACAGGGTCGATCAGCAACCGCCGCGTTTTCGTGCGCACCGTCGAGTCCGACGGGTTCCCCGACGGCCTCGCGGTGGACTCCGAGGGATACGTCTTGGTTGCGTTCTGGGGCGGGTGGAAAGTCGTCCGCTACGATCCCGATGGCAAACAAGAACGCGAAATACGATTTCCGGTGGCGAATCCCACCGCATGCACGTTTGGCGGGCGGGATCGCGACGAGCTGTATGTGACGAGTGCTCGCCTGGGGCTGACAACGGACCAGCTCGCGCAGCAACCCATGGCCGGCGACCTGTTCCGCGTACGCCTGAACGTACAGGGTCAGGAGGAAGCGCTTTTCGGCTGATTGAAGGCGATTTTCTACGGGCGGTCACGGGATCAACCGGGCGGCGCGGTGAATAGAATGGGTTTGTGCATTGCCATTGACGCCAAAGCTTGCTTGGTGGCGGCCGGGGCCGCCAGCTGCTCGACCCGCATACTCTCGGGGCTGACGATTGCGCTGGCGTTGTCAGGTTGCGCTGTCGGGCCGAACTTCAAGCCGCCGCCACCGCCCGCAATCGACGGCTACACAGGTGAAGTTCTACCGGCTCAAACCCAGGCCACCGGCGTGGCCGGCGGCGGGGCCCAGCGTTTCCAGTTCGGTCACGATCTGCCGGGCCAATGGTGGACGCTGTTCGGCTCGACCAAGCTCGACGCGCTGATCCACGAGGCGCTGACGAACTATCCGGATATAGCCGCACAGCAGGCCGCTCTGCGCGCGGCAAGGGAGTATGTCCGAGTCCAGCAAGGTGTTTTTTTCCCGCAGATTCAGGGAGCCGGGAACGGCACCCGCGAACAGGTGAGCGGCGCGTCGATCGCGCCGGGCTTTCCCAGCTTCATTACCAATATATTTCAGGCCAATGTGAATGTGTCCTATACATTCGACGTCTTTGGCGGAGAACGGCGCGCGCTCGAAGGACTGCAGGCACAGGCCGTGGCCCAGAATTTCAAGCTCGAAGCGAGCTATCTCACGTTGACATCCAACGTGGCATCGACGGTGATCCAACTGGCGTCGGTCGGCGACCAGATCGCCGCCACGCATGAAATCATGGCGCTCGAAGCCAAACAGCTCGCCGTCATTGAACGTCAGTTCGAATTGGGCAGCCAGACCCGTGCCGAGGTGCTGCAGCAGCAGTCGAACTTAGCCTCGGTGCGCGCCACGCTGCCGGCGCTGCAGCAGCAACTGGCGGTTGCCAGGCATCAGCTCGCGGTGCTGACCGGGCACTTTCCCCACGACATGGCCCGCACCGAGTTCGGCCTGTCGGACCTCAAGCTGCCCGAAGACCTGCCCGTCAGTCTGCCGTCCTCTCTGGTGGCGCAGCGCCCGGATATAAGATCGCAAGAGATGATGATGCACCAGGCGAGCGCCGCGATTGGTGTCGCCACCGCCAATATGCTGCCGCAGTTGACCTTGACCGGTGCGTACGGTGTCGAATCCTTGAGCTTCGCCAGCCTGGTCAAGCCCGGCTCCAATGCTTGGAATCTCGCGGCAGGAATGACACAGCCGGTCTTCCAGGGTGGCGCGCTGCGGGCCAAGCGGCGCGCCGCGATCGATGCCTATGACCAGGCGAGCGCGCAGTACCGGTTGATCGTACTGCAAGCGTTCCAGAACGTCGCCGATACATTGACGGCGCTCGACAATGACGCGCAGGCGCTCAAGGCCGAATACGACGCCGTCAACGCGGCCAAAGCCAGCCTCGATTTGATCCAGAAGCAGTATGACAATGGTGCGGTCAACATTGCTTCCCTTCTGACGGCACAGCAAATCTTTCAACAAGCACGCATCGCCTATGTTCGAGCCGCGGCGGGCCGCTACACCGATACCGTCACTCTGTTCCAGGCGCTGGGCGGCGGTTGGTGGAACCGTAACGATCGGGGCGTATTGCAATGGATCTCATCCGACGCACGCGCCTCGGGCGCAAACAACTAAGAAGGCTTCATCCTTATGGTGGACGACAAGGCCGCTCTCCTCGACCAATTGCGCATCGACCGGACCCCAACGCCTCGGCAGCAGGGTGCAGACCGCTGGCGGGGGTGGCTCATCGGTATCAGCGTCGTTGTCGTGGTGGCCGTAGCGGCCGGCATCTGGGTCTTTGCCGCCGCTCGCGACGGCATTGCCGTTCATGCGGTCGTCGCCAAAGCGCTTGCGGCCAGGGTCGGCGGCGGAACCGCAACCGGCGGATCGCTGCTGGATGCTTCCGGCTATGTCGTGGCACTGCGTGAAGCGACCGTCTCAGCCAAGGGTATCTATAAGGTCGTCGAGGTATTGGTACAGGAAGGCCAATCGGTCAAGCAAGGCCAAGTCATCGCCAAGCTCGACGACACCAATGTTCAGGCTGCCCTGGAACATGCAAAGGCGCAGGTCAAACAAGTCGGGGCGGCTTTGGCGGCAGCGAAAATGGCCGCCGCCGACGCGCAACCGATTTTTCTGCGCAACCAGAAGCAGTTGTCCGAGGGTCTGATCAGCCCGGAAATCTTCGACGCATCGAAAGCCAGCTACGACGCGGCGCAAACCGCCACATTGGTTGCCGAAGGGAACTTGGCGGTAGCCAAGGCGAATGTCGACGTCAATCAGCGTTACCAGGATGACACGATCATAAAAGCGCCATTCGACGGCGTGGTGACCGTCAAGAGTGCGCAGCCCGGTCAGATCGTCTCGCCGCAGTTCTCAGGCGGCGGTGGCATCGCAAAGGTCGTCGACATGGATTCGCTCGAGGTGGATGTCGATGTCAGTGAGAATTTCATCACTCGTGTGCATCCGCGGCAGGCGGCCACCATCACGCTCAATGCCTATCCCGACTGGCAGATACCGGCCGAGGTCATCGCGGTCATTCCGGCCGCCGACCGCGCGAAAGCGACGGTGAAAGTACGCATCGGCTTCAAGCAGAAGGATTCGCGCGTCGTGCCCGAGATGGGCGCCCGCGTGGCGTTCTTGGACGATGCACCGCCATCTCGTGCGGGCGCTTCGTCACCCGCGTCCGGCGCCCTCGTGCCCCCTGAGGCAGTCCAGACCGACGGCGATGCCGGCACCGTGTTCGTGATCAACGGCAGTTTGGTAGAACGCCGTACCGTCCGGCTCGGCGCGCGCAGCGCGGATGGCCAGATCATCCTGACGGGTCTTCAGCCCGGTGAAAGCCTGGTGGTCGGCGATACCAGCCGGTTGAGGGACGGATCCAGAGTGCGCATCGTGCAATAGCCCCCAACTGATCAGGAACAACCGACAGTCGTAACCAAGGCAAGGGAAGGACTTATGGCATCCGTACTCTCGTTCAAAGATGTCTCCAAGAGCTACAAGCGCGGCAAGGAGAATGTCGCGGTTCTGGATCACTTCAATTTAGAGATCGCCGAAAACGATTTCGTCGCCGTCATGGGTCCCTCGGGCTCGGGTAAGACGACCTTGTTGAACCTGATCGGCGGGCTGGATCGACCCAGCAGCGGGGAAGTCACGGTGGCGGGCGAGCGGCTCGACCTGCTCTCGGGTTCCGGTCTCTCTCATTGGCGCGCACGCCATGTGGGCTTCATATTTCAGTTCTACAACTTGATGCCGACGCTGTCGGCGGAGCGCAATGTCGAGTTGCCGCTGTTGCTGACCTCGCTGTCCGCCGGCGAGCGCAGGCGCAAGGTGGCGGCCGCTCTGGAACTGGTGGGGCTCTGCGACCGCGGCAAGCATAAGCCGGGCGAATTGTCAGGCGGAGAACAGCAGCGAGTCGCCATCGCACGCGCCCTGATCGCCGATCCCGCGATTCTGGTCTGCGATGAACCCACCGGCGATCTGGACCGCCATACCGCCGAGGAAATCTTGGGGTTGCTGCAGACGCTGAACCGAAACTACCGCAAGACCATCATCATGGTGACTCACGATCCAAAGGCGGCGAGCCATGCCTCGCGGCAGCTGTACGTCGACAAGGGTCGGCTGGTGGATGGCGCGGCGCAGGCGGTGGCGTGAAGTACGTGCCGCTCATCTGGTCCGGCATCTGGCGCAAGCGCGGCCGGTCGATTTTAATCATGCTGCAGGTTCTGATCGCCTTTCTGTTATTTGGTCTGCTGCAGGGCATGAAAAGCGGTATTGACCAGGCGATTGCCGAGACCAGGGCCGATATTTTGATCGTCCATGGGCGCCAGGGCATGGCGGAGTCACTGCCTCTGGCGCACCTGCCCGGCATTCGAGCCATTCCCGGCGTGAAAGCCGTCTACATTCAAAATTTTTTAGTGGGCGCCTATCAAAAGCCGACTCAGCAAATCCTCGCCGACGCCATCGACCCAAACCCCACGTGGGCCCAATACCCCGGTCTGGTCGTGAGCAAGGCCGATCTCGAAGCCATGACTCGCACCCGTACCGGCGCCCTGGCGAGTGTAACGCTGGCCCGCAAGTATTCTTGGAAGGTCGGCGATCGCATTCCGTTGAAATCCGGACTCCGCCAGAAAGACGGCTCGTCCGATTGGACCTTCGAGATCGTTGGTACCTTTGCGGAAACGGAGCACCTGGGGCTGGACGAAGCCATACTCATCAACAACGGTTACTTGAACGAGGCGCGCGCCGACGGCGGGCAAAACACGGTGCACCATTACATCGTACTCGCCGACGACCCCCGGCAGGTCTCAGCGGTGGCCCAGGCGATTGACGATCATTTTGCCAATTCGGTCGATGAAACGCGCACCGAGCCGCTGCGCGAATATGCCCAATCGAGCTTCCAATCGCTCGGCGACCTGAATTTCGTCGTCAGATCCGTCGTGGGCGCGGTGTTCTTCGCGCTGTTGTTTGCGGTGGGGGCCATGATGATGCAGTCGCTGCATGAGCGCACGCCGGAGCTGGCAGTACTGAAAACACTGGGTTTCTCCGATCACAAGATCTTCTGGATCATTCTGCTGGAAACATCGGTGCTGTGCGTGGTGGCCGCGCTACTGGGCTTGGGGTGCGCCGCGCTGATTTTTCCGCTGGCAAGGAGCTACCTGCACGGCGTTTCCATGCCGTACACCGTGCTGGCAGCGGGCATTGGCTTGGCGGTGGTGCTGGCGCTGATCAGCGCAGCACTGCCCGCGTGGCGCGGAATGCGCTTGCAGGTTGCGGAAGCTTTGGCCGCCCGGTAGGACGAAAAAGCATGAAGACATTCAAACAATTTATCGCCCTGCTGCAGTTGAGCTCGAGCGGTCTTCGGTATCGATTAGGCGCTGTCCTGGTGACCATCATCGGCACCAGTTGTGTGGTGGGAGTCCTGATTTCCATGCTATCCATGGGCACCGGTGCCCGGGCCATGGTCATGCAAAACGCCCGTGCCGATAGGGCATTGGTCCTGAGTCATGGCGCACAAGGCAACTTTGACAGCAATCTCGCCAGAAACGTCGTGCCGATTATTGCGGATATGCCGGGTATCAAGCAAGACGTCGATGGCAAGCCGCTTGCGTACGCCGCTGTCATGGTCATTGCAGAAGGGCACAAGAGAATCGACGACGCCAGAGCAAATTTTGCGCTCCTTGGCGTGGGCGACAAGTTCCTGGCGGTGCACCCGGAGTTTCACCTCACTGCCGGCAGGATGTTTCAGTCCGGGGTGCGCGAGCTGATTGCCGGGAAGAGTCGCCATGAATTATTCAAGAACTTTGAAATCGGCGACCATGTAAGACTGCGCGGCAACGACTGGACGGTGGTCGGGCACTTCGAAGCCGGCGGATTCCTTGACGGCAGCCTGTTGGCGGATGCCCCCACGGTCATGTCCGCGTTTGAAAACTCCAGCTTCAATACCGTGACCGTGATGCTGGAGTCGACCACGGCGTTCGAGAAACTGCGGGCCGCGCTCAAGGCCAGCCCCTCCATCGATGTGGATGTCAGGCGGGAAATCGATGTCATGCGCGAACTATCCAAGCAGCTGAGCGGGGTGATGGATTTCGTCGGCTACTTCGTCGGCGCGACCATGGCCATAGGCGCCACGCTCGGCGCCGTCAATGCCATGTACGCCATAGTGGATAGCCGCAAGCGAGAGATCGCCACGCTGCGCGCCATCGGCTTTGGTGTCTGGCCGGTGATCCTTGCCGTTCTGACCGAGGCATTGGTATTGGTGCTGCCGGGTGCGGTTATCGGCGCCTTGGCTGCGTGGGTTCTGTTCAACGGCCATGTCGTCAGCCCTGGGGGAATGAGCTTCACGCTGTCCGTTACTCCCGGTCTCGTGGCGCTGGGTATTGGCTGGGCGCTGGCGATGGGGCTGATGGGCGGCCTGCTGCCGGCGCTGCGCGCCGCCGGCGTGTCGGTTGCCAACGCGCTGCGCGCGACCTGATGCTTTGGGCTGAAAAGTTGCTAGGCCTCATTGACGAGGACGATTTCGGATGCTCCCGGCTCCGGCAACGACAGGAATATCCCGGCCTCCATCAGCTCCTTGCCGCTCATCGTGGATTCCGTTGCGCCGTCGATGAATCGAACGCGATATGACTTGAGCGGGTGCAGTCTGCTGAGCGCCAGCAGCGACGTTGTCTGAGTGCTCGATGCGCGAAAGCACAGAAGCACGGCCTCCGATCCGGATGTGCCGGTGAACTGAATCGCCTGCCACCCTTGCGGATCCGTGCCGTACGGCTGGTAGGGAAAGCTGACTTGCTGAAACAACAAGTGCCTGAACCGTTTGTAGAGGGGTACGTTGGCCGCCAAGCGATCGAGAATTTTCTTCGGATACAAAGACGCGCGCTGCGACATTTGTCCATTCAGCGTGCCGACACCAAATAGTCCAATCATGCGGCTGCGAATGCAGGCATCAATGACCGCGTCGGTCTTCGCCTCGAACAATTCCGTGTCCTCCTTCACTATCCACGCGGCGTTGTATGCCGACGGATAGACGGTGGCGCAGACCAGAGAATTCGTGCGCAACCGCGAGGCGGGGTAGCAGGTGTCGCTGCACCAGTTGGCACGGATGCTCCCGGCCAATCCATAGTCCAGGCGGCTTCCGTATCCGCACTGCTCCAATGCGAGATGGGGAAATTTCTGGTGCAGATGCTCGAATATGGCGTATTCATTGGCGAGTGCCGATGCACTGCCATCGTTTTGATTGTGGCCGTGGTCGCTTCGATTGCATCGCGCAGGAAGTGCCGGGATCCCCGAGTTATCCCACTTGATCCAGTCCAGATTGTAGTCCTCGACCAATTTGGCAAGGCTGTGCTTCAAGTGCTCGGCATATTCGGTTGATCCGAGGCATACCTGCAGGCACTTGTTTTCCCAAGTGGGAATATTGAGTTCCGCCCGCTTGCCGTCGACCAAGGCGAGCCACGAGAGAGGTGCTTCGTGAGGAACCAAAGCCGCATCGACGATATTGGGGCCCACCCAGAGCCCGAACTTCATGCCGGCGGCATGTACCCGGTCCGACAAATACCTCAAACCGTGAGGAAACTTCGATCGATCCTCGGTATACGATCCAAGCCCCTTGCCCCAATCCCCAGTGCCTCGCGTCGAAGAATTCTTATACCAAGATGCGTCAAGATAAAATAAATCCACGCCCATGGCGGCGGCAAACGGGATCTCATCCAGAATGCTTTTTTCGACATCTTTGGCATCTGTCGACCAAATGTTGTAACTCACCCAAGGGGCGCCCGTGAGGGCGGGTGCCAGAATGCGCGTGCGCAGGTGTTCCAGGGCGACATTGACGGCCGTATCCAGATCCCCACCGCATGCCCCGATGAATATCGGACAGGCGGGCAGGGCGCCTTGCGGGGCGATATTCTTTTCCATGTCATGGAGAGTCACGCTCAATCGCAGGTGGTCATCGAACTGGTCGAGCGAGAAAGTCCAGCCACGCTCCTGTTGCACGCCGATGACCAAAAACTCCGATCGGCCGACGGCTTCAACGATGATCAAACCCGTATGGCTGGGTGCGTTCCAACCACCGCCCTGGATGTCGAGATGAGTTCTGAACGGTTGAGCTTCCCGGCTGTAGTCGCCATCGCGGCGGACACAATGAACCACCAGCCGGCCAAGATCGGGTCTGAGATCGAGATCCAGAGCGCTGATGCGGGTGATGTCACGAATGGGAGCGGTGCCGGCATTCAGAAAATTCTGCTGCCATCGAAAGGCGCCCGTGTCGGCGTATGCCAGCAGATCCAATTGCCCTTCTACGCCGCCGGTAGAGCGGGCGCGGATCGTAATGGTGTTTTGACTCGATTTGATCGGCAAGGGATGCCAGGAAGCCGAAGCGCCGTCCGAGTACTTGAACGTCGGCGCGAAGGCCTTGGCCGGCGCGGCCCACTCGAAATGAGTCGCGGCATTCCTGAAAGATGAAAGCACCAGCATGCCGTCGCCGGCGGCGGAGAACTCGACCACTGAGCCTTGATTGGCGATCTGAGCCGAAGCATCGGAGCTTCCCCTGGCGCCCAGTTGACGGCAGCTGGCTAGAACGACCGTGGCGACGCCCAGGCCGAGTACGCCGCGGCGGGTCATGACTGCGCCACTCGTGTTGGTGGGTGAACCGTCGGCTTTGTCTGGCATGCTGATCTCCCCTCGATAAAGACGCGCTGAGCCGAATCTTCAGACGGCCCGCTTGCCCCGGTGCAACGTAAATCAGCCGGTTCACCTCTGTGGGTAGCCACCGGCACACAGGCAGAATTGCTTGCGGCAGCGGGTATGGTACCGTTGTCATTGGATAATTGAAAGACTACATCGAGGATTGCAAATCCGTGAGCAAGACAGTACTCATTACCGGCGCCACGGGCAGTATCGGAACCAAGCTGCGAAGGCACTTTGCCGACCGGGACATCCGCCTGCGATTGCTGTGCCTGAATCCAATCAACGATCCGCAGGTCGTGACCGCCGATCTGAGTCAATATGATGAGACCTGGGCACGGCAGTTCGAGAACGTGGACGCGGTGATTCATCTGGCGGGCGATGCTTACGCAACGGCCTCGTGGGCGTCCGTTCAGCGATTCAACATCGATCTCACGCTGAATGTGTTTCGAGCCGCTCGGAACCACCTTGCCAAGAGAATCGTATTTGCCAGCTCGAACTGGGTAATGGCAGGTTATCGCTTTGGGTCCGAGCGTTTGACCACGGAACTGGCGCCCAGGCCGATCAACCCTTATGGCTGCGGCAAGCTGTTGTGCGAGCGGGCAGGGCGGCAGCTGTGGCAGCAGACCGACATTTCCTTCATCGCATTGCGAATTGGGTGCTGTCAGCATATTCAAGGCAACAATCCCGGTCCGCAAATCGAGCACGGGCTCTGGGGCCAGCAGATGTGGCTAAGCGATCGCGATCTCTGCCACGGCATGGAGCGTGCCGCTCTCGCCGAGGGTGTGCCTTTCGCGGTGTTGAATCTCATGTCGGACAACCCGGGTATGCGATGGGACATCGAGCAGACGCGCCGCGTCATCGGCTACGTGTCGCGCGATAGTCATCTTGCCGTAAACACGCCCGCCATCGAAGAACATGAGCAACTGGCACGTCTAAAGTTCGAATTTGTCGATCGGCTCGAGCAGATCTCGGCTAAATGGTGAATCCGCGCGCGGCCGCGTGTCCACGGTATACTGACACCCATTCGCGCCTTGCCAGCAATCAGTGATAACGTTATCATTTCGGTTTATCGGCGAGCGGACGCGGGGCATGAACCTCGCGCCAAATAGGGGGGCTTGCGGCAATTCATGCGTGGCATCGATAAATCGGGTGTGTTCATTACAGGGGGCTGCGGCGACATCGGGCTCGCCGTTGCCCGGCGTTTTTTGGATGCCGGGGCGCGCGTCGTGTTGGCGGATCTGCTCAGCGCCGAAAAGGGCAAGGCGGTTCTCAAGAAGAAGCTCAAATCCCCCGATGCTGCCTTTGTCTCATGCGATGTCACACGAGCCGCGTCGGTCGATGCGGCTTTTACGGCCGCAAAACATTTCTTGGGAAGGCTCGATACCGTCATCTGCAACGCGGGAGTAGCGCTCAACGAACCCTTTCTGACCGCCACTGAACGCGCATGGGCTTCCACCCTCGCAGTCAATCTGACCGGCAGTTTCCTTACTGCGCAACGAGCAGCGCGGATCATGCGAAAGAATCGCCGCAAGGCGCACGGTCGTCGCGGGACGATCTTATTCACGGGTTCATGGGTGCAAGACATGCCGTGGCCGAACGGCACCAGCTACTGTGTAAGTAAAGCCGGGCAGCAGATGATGGCCAAAGTAATGGCGCAGGAACTGGCATCGGACGGAATCGCGGTCTCCCTGGTTGCGCCGGGAATGGTCTACGCAGGGTTGACCAAGCGGATTTATGATGGGAATAAGAAATTCGCAAAGCTGGTTGATAAGACAGTGCCGGTCGGCCGCATGTGCAGCGCAGAGGAGGTCGCCGGAAGTTTCCTGTTCTTGGCCAGCGACGACGGCGCGTACGTAACAGGCACGACCTTGCTGATAGACGGCGGAGCAACCCTCGTGCGACGAATTTAAAGCTGAGCACCGGCTTCGAATGCGTTCGCAAGCAGCCGATAGGCCCATCGCATACCTAGTGTTCGTGTGCATGGTGGCTACCCTGGCCGGGTTTCTTTTCGGCTTCGACGCCTCCGTAATCAACGGCACTGTTGCCGCATTGAGCAAGGAATTTGGATCTTCCGGGGTCGGGACTGGATTCTCGGTTGCCTCCGTATTGATCGGATCGGCAATCGGCGCGTTGCTCGCGGGGCAGTACGCCGAGAGAATGGGCCGCAAGCCGCTGATGCTGCTTACCGCCGTACTTTTCGCCGTGGGGGCCGCGGGCGCAGGGGCCTCGCACTCAGCGGAGACCTTCTTCATTTTTCGTCTGATCGGCGGATTCGGTGTCGGTGCGGCTTCTGTGGTAGCGCCCGCGTATATCGCGGAGGTGTCTCCGGCGGAGATTCGAGGCCGGCTCACAACCCTGCAACAACTCGCCATCGTGGTTGGTCTGCAATGTGCATTCTTGAGCAATTACCTGATCGCTCATGCCGCGGGCGGCGCCGGAGCACCTTGGTTGTTGGGCGCACACGCGTGGCGTTGGATGTACTGGATTCAGCTGGTTCCGAGTCTTTTTTATCTCTTCAGCAGCCTGGCTCTGCCCGAATCGCCGCGTTATCTGGTTGCCAAGGGCCGCGAGGCAGCGGCGCGGCTCATGATGCGTCGCTTATGGGGCGCGAGCGTCGATCTGGATGCGATCGTCGCAGAGATACGGAATACGGTAAGTACCCGTGATCGGCCGTTGTCATCAAATTTACGGAAATCGGGGACCAGGACCTTTTTGCCCATCGTATGGGTGGGCATCGCACTCGCATTTTTCCAACAGGCCTCGGGGATCAATGCCGTCATGTATTTTGGCGAATATCTCTGGGCCGCGGCCGGATTTACCGAAGAGCATGGGTTGCTGATCAACGTGACGTTGGGAGCCGTGCTGGTGGTTTCAACCTTGGTTTCCATGGTGTTGGTCGATAAAATTGGCCGGCGTCCATTGTTGCTCGGCGGGTCGGCAGTCATGAGCACGACGCTGATGATTCTGACGGCAGTGTTCATATTCAGCGTCCGCGATTCCCACGGCGTATTGGTCATGACAACGACCGAGGCGCAAATTACACTGGTGGCGGAGCACCTGTTCATCTTTGCATTTGGAATGTCGTGGGGTCCGGTCGTATGGGTGTTGCTCGGAGAGATGTTTCCCAACCGGATCAGGGCGCCCGCCCTTGCCATCAGTGCCGGCACTCAGTGGGTTACCGCATTTGTCGTGACCATGACTTTTCCAGGGCTGCTCTCGACCGTGGGTTTAAGCGGCATATTTTGCATTTATTCAGTTGCGTCGATAGCCTCATATTTGACGGTGTTTCGCTGCGTACGGGAGACCAAGGGGGTCGTTCTCGAGGACATGCCTGACACTTCGCCCGAAGATGCCCTTAGCCGTTGACAGGGGCCTTGACGGCCCGACGGCAGCACCTTGAAAGTCGACGATTTACCCGGGTACGAACAATTCGTGGCACTGGATCAGCCCGCCTGCATCGCCAGCGTCTTGATGTCGTTGAACATCACCTGCGGCTGAATGAAGGACAGCGTGTAAATTTCCCGCACCTCGCCGCTCGCGTCGATCAGAAATATCTTCAGCATATGGTGCACGGTGCGCGTCGCCCGGCCGTGCTCGTCCGTTTCGACGCTGACGTCCTGCCCAAAGTCGTCGAGTACGGGCAGCAGTTCCGGCACGCGGCGGGCGGTCACGAAGCGCCAGTCGAATTTTGGATCGATGGTGAATTCTTTGCCATAGTCGGCAATGGCTGCGGGCGTGTCGTGGGTTGGGTCCAGGCTGACGCTGACGAAGCGCACGCGTCCGGCAAGTGTCGGGTCGTCTCTCACGCGATCGCGCAAATTCGCGAGCGTCGTGTGCGCAAACGGACAGCCCAAGGGATCGGCGCAGTAGGTATAGAAGAAAGTCAGCAGCGTGATCTTGCCCTGCGTGAGCGCCGACAGCCGGACGGTGTGACCCGAGCTATCGAGCAAGACGGCATCCGCGACATGCTGGATCTTCTGCAACTCGTAACTGCCCGGCGGCGGCGGTGCGAATTCCATGCGCGGCGCTGCCGCCTCGACGGGATCGACGGTGGCTCTTGCCGCGCCAGCGAGACCGGCCAGCGACAGCGCTGCGGCGATCACGCCGGACAGCGCGCTCAGGCCGCCGGCGCGCCGGCGGCCTGAGCGGCGGCCCGCATCAGCGTGTGGATGCATCCAAGAGCGATGCCACACGCGGCGCATCGGCGGTGAACTTCATGTGATGCGGGCGGCCGAGGTGTTCCTTGGCGAAGTCGACTTCGAACGCCAATTTGAGCTCATGGCCATCCCAATGAAACGCGCGCAGGAACTGTTGGTCGTCCTTGCCCTTTTTATCCCATTTCGACAGCAAGCTCGAGGTGATGTACACGCGCCGCCCATCCCAGCTCTGCGACACCATGTTCGCTTGGCTGCCGGTGTGCTTGCTGTAGGTTTCCTTCGGATGCTCGGGGTCGGTGATATCGAAATAATGCGTGGTGCCGTCCATGAAGGTATTCACCCACAAGCCCTTCGCGTCGGCCGTGATCGAAATATCCACCGGCAATGGGGTCTTCGCGGGATCGCCGATGGCGGCGACGTCCTTCGCAGTCCAGGACCCGTGGGCGTCGCGCTTGACCAGCCACAGTTGCGAGGTCAGGGCCGTGGCCGTGATCGCCCAATTCTGACCCTCCGGCAGCGCCCAGCGAATCTCCAACGGAGCGCCGGGAACCGCAAAAATTTTCTCGGGCTGCATGGTCTTCAAATTCCACATGACCATGGTATTGCCGAAATGCTTCATCGCCTCCGGATCCTTGATCAAGTCGCCGAGATCGCGCATGTAGTTGTTCCAGCCGGTGAAGCTCGACGTCAACAAGGCATTCTTCGCGGGATTCACCGCAATGTCGTAGCCATAGCCGTCGCCTTTGACGCCGTTCATCGTGGACGTGGGTATGTCGTACTTGGCGATGAAGTCGCCCTTGTTGTTGTACACCGACAGGCCGGTCACGCCATCCTTGGTCGCTGAGTTCGACAAGCTGCCGACCAACATGCGGCCCGGCAGTGCATAAAAAGTATGCGGTCCCACGTAGCCGGTCTTCGCCGTCATGTTGTCGATCGTCTTGACGAGTTTCGGCTGGGACGGGTTGGTGCCCACATCGAAGACGAATATCTTGCTGCTGTCGAGGCCGCCGGCCCAGAGATATTTACGGTCGTCGGTGAACCCCATGTGGTGGGCTTCACCGCGGCCGCCGACGGAAATCTTATGAATCACTTTTCCGTAGGTTTTCGAGGCGGGGTTGGCGTCGATGGTGACCAGCTTGTCCGAGCCGTCGCCCATGCCCGGGACGCCGAGCGTCCACACGTGCACGTAATCTTCCTGACCCTTGATCAGGCCGGTCATGTAGGGCGAATTGCAGGTCTCGTCGGCGTAGGAGGGGATCGCGAAACCGCCGATGATTGCAGCAACGCCAAACCTCAACACCAGTCGCCGATCGATTCGCATGATTACTCTCCCTATCCGTTGAACAATCTTTTATACAAATTGCGACCATTCGCCGCCAAAAGCAAGCTGCGCAGTTCCGGCAAAGCGCATCTCGCCGGATGATCCCGGTCGAAACACCTGCGGATGGTGCGTTGCGGGATGGATTCAGGTCGGCGCAAAGCGTTCGCACTTCATGTTGACCACCACGGAATTTACGGTCATATTATGTGCGCAAAATACATTAATAATTAATAATTAATAATTGGGGGCGGCATGATCACTCAGGATGAAGTGTGGTTGATCTCCCTGGTCGGAATAGGTCTGGTCGCGCTGGCATTCATTTCCGTGATCGGCCAATCGGGCAAGACCGCCGACGCCGCTCGAGTGACGAGAAGCGCGTATGTGATTCGGCGCTGGTGGTTTCTGGTACTGGTGTTCGCGGGAGTCGGCATTGCCTACGCCACATTGAAGCCATACCCCATCGCCAGTCAGCGCGCCGACTCGCAGACTGCGCAGATCGTGGACGTTGTCGGCCGCCAGTGGTCATGGCAGATCAGCCCGGCCCAGGTCAAGGCCGGCATTCCCGTGGAATTCAACGTTACCACTGCGGATGTCAATCACGGTTTCGCGATCTATGCCCCGGACGATCGCATCGTCGCGCAGACGCAAGCCATGCCCGGCTACACCAATCGCCTGCTGCATACCTTTACCCAGCCCGGAAATTACCGGGTGATGTGTCTGGAATATTGCGGGTTGGTCCACCACGGCATGGTGGCCAACGTTGAGGTTGTCGCCGCCGGCAAGGGAGACCCGTTATGAGCGGCACCGAACTGTATCCGGCCGACGAAGTCCTGTCGCGTAACGAACGCGTCGTTCTCAATCTTTACGTCATCTCGACCCTGCTGGTATTCGTCCTGTTGATGCTGTTCGGGTTGACCATGCGTATGGCGCAAGGCACGTGGATCAACGTGCCTCCGGACCTCTTCTATCAGCTCATGACGGCGCATGGCGCCGGGATGGTCGGCACGGTCGGGCTGGCGTCGAGTGCGGTGATGTGGTTTTTCCTGCGCAAGTACGTGCGTCTGAACCTGGTGATTTTCGCAACAAACTATGTGCTGTTCATGCTCGGCGCGCTGGCGATCCTGGCGGCCGTGTTCATCGGCAAATACGCCGGCGCGTGGACGTTTCTCTATCCGCTGCCGGTACACGCCATGACCGTGTGGAGTCCGCACGCGGCGGCATTGTTCATGCTCGGGTATCTGCTCATCGGCGTCGGCTTCCTGCTGTTTTATCTCGATGCGATGCTGGCCATCATCCGCGTTTACGGCAATCTTGGGCGGGCGCTGGGCCTGCGATGGCTGTTCGGCGGCCAAATCGACAAGTCGCACCCGAAGGCCGTGGTCGCGAGCACGATGGTGGCGATCACCAATTCCATCGGAACGCTCGCCGGCGCGGTCGTGCTCGTGATGTGCCTGGTCAACATTTATTTCCCGGCGGTCGTGCTCAATGCGCTGCTGGTCAAGAACCTGACTTATCTGTTCGGCCACATGTTCATCAACGCCAGCATTTACATGGGCGTGATTGCCGTATACGAATTGTTGCCCCGCTACAGCGGACGGCCCTATCCCGTCTCACGGCCGTTCCTGTGGTCCTGGGCGTCGAGTCTGGTGATGGTGCTGATCGTCTATCCGCACCACCTGATGATGGACTATGCCATGCCGCAATGGATGGTCATCATGGGCCAGATCGTTTCCTATTGTGCGGGTTTGCCGGTGTTCACGGTGACCGTGTATGGCGCATTGACCAACGTCCATCGCTCCGGCATGCGCTGGCCGACGACGGCGAAGCTGTTGATGCTGTCGATGTTCGGCTGGGCCGCAGGAATCGTACCGGCCATCATCGACGGCACCATCAGCGTCAACAGCGTGATGCACAACACCCAGTGGGTGCCGGGTCACTTCCATTTCTATCTGCTGCTGGGTGTTCTGCCCATGGTGCTGGCGCTGATGTTTCATCTGGTCGGTGCCCGCGCACGGGCGCCGGATCATGCCATCGATAAACTGGGTTTCCCGGTGTACCTCATCGGCGGCATCGTGTTCGTGTTTGCCTTCCTGACGGCCGGTCGTGTCAGCGTGCCGCGACGCTATGCGGTGCATTTGCCGGAATGGCTGCCGTACGACCAGGCCGGTTCGATCGGCGCAATCCTGGTCGTTGCCGGGATGCTGTTGTTGACGAGCCGTATCGTCATCGGGCTGCTGAGGGCGCCGGGACATGCCGATCCTGCGCACGCTGCTCACTAGCCTGACGCTGATCATCATCGGCGGCTATGCACTGAGTGCGGCCACCGACGGGTTCCGGGCATTCACCACCGAGACCGCGCGGCGGGCCGAGGTGCGGGAGCATCCCGTCGCGCTGCCCGCCATGACGCTGGAAACGCAGTCCGGCGCACGCATCCATTTCGCCGACTTTCACGGGAAGTGGCTGCTCGTCGATTTCATTTACACTCGCTGTGCGACCTATTGCAGCGCGCTGGGCGGCGAGTTCGCGCAGCTGCAACGGCGCCTCGCCGGACCGCTGGCACGAGGCCAACTGCAACTGCTCAGCATCAGCTTCGACCCGCGCGATGGCCCGCAGCAACTCGCGGCATACCAGCGGCGATTTCACGGCCTGGGATTCGGCTGGGTTGCCGCGCGGCCGGTCGGGCCGGATGCGCTCCGGCGGCTCGAGCGGGTGTTTGGCATCACGGTGATCCCGGATGGATTCGGTGGCTACACGCATAATGCCGCCGTCCATGTCGTGAATCCGCAGGGGCGCCTGGTCGAAATCCTCGACATGGGTCGACCGGAACTCGTGACGCAGACCCTGCCGCAGAGCTTGTCGCAGAGCTTCGAGCCATGACGCCTCGAGCGCCGCTGTGTTTCGTGGGGGCCGCGGCACTGCTATTCGCCGCGCTGTTGGCGCCGGCGGCGAGGCACACCCTCGAAGCGAGCATGACCATGCAGATGCTGGTGCAAATCCCGTTGCTGGTGGGCGTCGGCGCCTTGCTGCGCTGGGCGCTGCCGGCGCGCGCTTTGGCCGTGACCGCCGGCTGGGACTACCACGGCATCACCGGCCTTACGCTGGCGAGCTTGGCCGCCGCCTTCTGGCTGCTGCCGCGCATGCTCGATGCCGCTGTGACGGAACCGGCAATGGCTTGGGCCAAGTACCTGTCCGTGCCGTTGCTGATGGGCTTGCCGTTTGCGGTGAGCTGGCCGCGTATGAGCTTCATCGTCAGAGGCGTGTTCCTGCTGGAATTCATTGCCACGTTTTTCCGCATGGGCTGGCTTTATCTGGTGTGGCCCGACCGGCTGTGCAACAGCTACCTGCTCGACGACCAGCAGCGGCTCGGCCAATACATGGTGCTGATCGGCGCCTCGCTTTGCATACTGGTCGTGTGCAAGCTTCTGTGGGGGCGCTTCGATTCGCTGGTCGAAGTCCGGCCCGCCGCGCGGCCGCCATCATGCAGCTGACCCGATTTACGGACTACGCCCTGCGTGTTCTGTTGTTCGTCGCCATGCAGGACGGACGAGTCTGCACCATGGGCGAGATCGCCACGTACTATCAAATTTCGCTGGAACACCTGCGCAAGGTGGTTCACAAGTTGGCGACGCTCGGCTATCTGAACTCTTCGCGAGGCCGAGGCGGTGGACTTCTCCTGGGGCTCGGCGCGGCGAAAATACGGATCGGTGAGGTGGTCCTTGCGTTGGAAAACGATCTCATCATCATCGATTGTCAGGCATTGGATTGCCTGCTCCAACCCGGCTGTTCGCTCAAGACGGCTCTGGACCGGGCGGGCCGCGCGTTCATCGCCGCCTTGAACGAAGTGACCCTCGCCGATTTGCTGAACGATCGGGGCATGATGCAGCAATTCAAGAACATCGAGATCAAGGAGATCAAAGTGCGAAAGTCCCGATAGGCGTGCCGGTGCGCAACGCCGATGCCTGCGCCGGGCGCCGGGCGCTGTCTTATAGGTCAACGCCTACCCGCGGTGTAGGCATTCGCCGCTGTCGGACCGCCGTCCTTCCGCAGTATGGTTGGCGAGACTCGTGCTTGCGCCGCAATAGAAGAGAATCGAACATGAAGCATATCGCCCAAATTCTCGGCATCGCGCCCGCGCTGTTGCTGGCGGCCGGCCTCGCTCACGCCGGCAACACTGGCGCGGGGAAATATAGCGAAACGATCGAACTATTCCGCAATGCGGGAGGCAGCGCCGCGTTCTTCCACAACAGCTATGGGTACGCCGTATTTCCGACGGTGGGCGAGGGCGGGTTTGGCGTGGGTGGTGCGTTCGGCAAGGGGCGAGTCTATGTGCATGGCCGTCTGGTCGGCGACACGACGATGTCTCAATTGAGCGTCGGGTTCCAGGCCGGCGGCAAAGCCTACAGCCAGATAATCTTCTTCGAAGACAAGCACGCGCTGGATCAATTCGAATCCGGAAAATTCGAATTCGCCGCCGGCGCGAGCGCGGTCGCGGTGACCGCCGGCGCTTCGGTCAGCGCGGGCACCAACGGCACGTCGTCCGGGGCGAGCGGCGGCCAGAAGAATGCAACCACCAGCGGCGGCTATCAATCGGGCATGGCGGTGTTCACTATCGCCAAGGGCGGCCTCATGTACGCCGCAGCGATCGCGGGCCAGAAGTTCTCTTACACGCCGCGGGGCGGCAAGTAGGCGGATCGAGCCGATGGAAAGCGCGACTCTCGCGGCCTGAAAGCGCAACGCGGAGAAGGAGCGGCCATGAAATTACTGAGCAGTTTTCTCGTTTTCGCGTGTCTGATGTCCGGCTGCGTCACCAACGGCAGTCATCTGCCGCATGAGGACAGCCCGGCGGCCGTATCACCTGATGCGGGACCCTTGTTGTGCCAAGACGGCACTACGCCGCCGTGCACCCCTCGAGATTAGCAACGAGGCTTAGATTCTATCGAGAGGCGTTGTGCCGCCGGTGAACTGCGAGCGCGCCTGCGCCAGCCGGTACCGGTGCTCGGCACGCCAGCGCCGCCAGTCGCGCAAGCCGCTGATGGCGTACACCAGCTTGAACAGCGTCAGCCGCCGCAGCACTTTAGGCGTATCGAACAAGTCGCCGGCGAGCATCGAGATCACGCCTTGCTCCAGCTGCCACGTGTTGCGCGGCTGGCGGAACATCTGCTGCAACACCGGGCCGTTGAAGCGATAGATGAAGAACGAGAAGCGGGCCATGCCGGCGCGCTGGCGCTTCTCCAGCTTATGCAACAGCGCCGTCTCGCGGGCCGGCTCGCGCAGGGCGGCGTCCACTACTTCGACCGCCTGCTCCGCACCACTCATGGCCAGGTATACGCCGGAGGAGAACACCGGGTCGAGAAAGGCAAAGGCATCGCCGACCAGCACCCAGCCCGGGCCGCCCATCTGCGTGGAGTCGTAGGAATAATTGCCGGTGACGCGCACCTCGTTGCCGATGAGTTCGGCGTGTTCGAGACGCCTCCACAGCGCCGGGCTCAGCCGCAGCGTGTCGAACAAGAATTCCTCCTTGCGGCCTTTGCGCTGTTTCAGGTAATCCGGTCTGCATACCGCGCCTACGCTCATCACCCCGTCAGGCAGGGGAATCATCCACATCCAGCCGTGCTCGAAGCTGTAGATGCTGATGTTGCCTGCGTCCTCGCCGGTGCGCGGCTCGGCGCCGCGGTAGTGACCGAAGATTGCCGCGCTCTGATGTTGGTCGTTCTTGCGCCGCAGTTTCTTCTTCGCGGCGAGGAATGCGTCGCGGCCGCTGGCGTCGACCAAGTAACGCGTCTGAATGCGATAGTTGCGGCCGTCATCGGTGAGCACTTCGAGTTGCGTGTCACGCGGGCCGTTTTGTTCGACCTTGACGACCTCATGGCCTTCGCGCGCATCCACGCCGCAGTCGCGTGCATGCTGGTAGAGCATTTGGTCGAAATCCTGCCGCCACACCTGGTAGGCGTGCGGCGGACTGTTGCCGATGGCGCGCGCAAAGGCATAAGTGTTGTAGCCGCGCTCGTTGTCCGCCTCGAAATCCGCGCCGGGCTTGAATACGCCCAGCGCGCGCACCTTGTCCAGTACGCCGAGCCGCTCGAACACCGGCAGATTCATGGGCAGCAGCGATTCACCGATATGGAAACGCGGGTGATGCACCTTCTCCAGCGCAATCACCTTGTGACCGCGCCGGGCCAGCAATGCCGCGGCGGTGCTGCCGCCGGGGCCGCCGCCGATCACTGCCACGTCGCATTGCTCGGCTGCCGTTTGATCCGTCATGTCGCCCTCGATCGCTCTGCGGACGCGGGGGCGGTATTTCAGCACGAATACATCGCGTATCACACTGTGCATCGCCTTGACAATCCAGGGCATCGGTCACAACATATACATATATATATTTAGTGCGAGCCTATCCAATGTCCCAGGTCATGGTGTATTTGGACGAGGAAACCGAGCAGGTGATGCGTAAAGCGGCCCAGCGCGCCGGACTGCCCTACAGTCGTTGGGTGGCGGGATTGATTCGCGCGGCGGCGCGCGAGACCTGGCCGGAGGATTTTCTCAAGCTTGCGGGGTCCTTGCCCGATGCGCCGTTAGCCGAGGACATTCGGGCCACCGACGCGCCGGATCTGCCGCGAGACCCCTGGTGAGGTATCTGCTGGATACCAATTCCCTGAGTTATTTCTTTCGCGGCGAAGGTCAGATTGCGCAACATTTGCGAATGCTGACGCCGCCGGACATCGGCATTCCCGCGCCGGTGCTCTATGAATCTCGACACGGCATGCTGCGGTTGAGTTCGGGTGCACGGCATATCGCGCTGATGTCGGCGCTGAACCGCGCGGTGGAAACGATGGACGTCGTGCCCTTCGATGCCAGTGCGGCCGAAGCGGCGGCGCGAATTCGCACGCAGTTCGACAGCACCGGAATTGGGATCGGTCCGATCGATGTGCAAATCGCCGGCATCGCGGTAGCGCAGTCGGCGACCCTCGTGACGCGAAATGTCCGGGAGTTTTCCCGAGTGGAAGGTTTGGCGCTCGAGAACTGGTATGACGGTTAGGGCGGCTTAGGAATAGATGCGCGGCCGAGTCATTGGAAGGCGTCCGCGCGGACCTCGATGAACACAATCTGGCGGCGGCTGCCGAATTTTCGCAGTGCCTGTTCCAGCGATTCGGGGTCCTCGACCAGCCGGTACGGGTAGCCGTAAGCCTGCGCCAAGTGCGCGAAGTCGGGAGGCCGTACGTCGACGCCCTCGGGCGCGATGCCGGCGGCGATCATGGAGCTCTTGATCTCGCCGAAACCGTAGTTGTTCCAGAGGACGATCGCCGTCCAGGCATCGACCTCACCCAGCACGGCAAGCTCGCCGAGCGAGAACTGCAGGCCGCCGTCGCCCACCAGGCAGACGATCGGCCGATCGGGTGCGGCGAGGCCCGCGCCGGTCGATGCCGGCAACGCGTAACCCAGCGTCCCGAAGCCGGTAGCCGAGTTGAACCAAGAACCGGGCGTCGCAGCTCCGTAGCCCAGATTGCCGGCGTAGACGAGCTGGGTCGAGTCGCCGACCAGCACGGCGCCTGGCAGCGAGTCGCGAATCCTATCGAGCAGCGCGACGTGGCCTTGCATCGCCGGCGACAGGGCGGCAAGCGCGGCGTCGCGCGCGGTTGCCGCAGCGGCCGCGCCGGTGTGCGTGCGCGCGGGTCCGAGGCCGCGCGCGCTCAGTGCCCGTAGAGTCTCGCCCGCATCGCCGCACAGAGCGATGGCCGGCACCGCATTGCGGCTGAGCTGCTCGGCTTCGATGTCGACGCGAATGAGGTTGGGCGGGTTGGGAAAATCGCTGACCGAGTACATATCGTAGTCGGTCGGTCCCAGCTCCGTGCCCACCGCGAGTACCACGTCGGCAACCGCCACCAGCGCGCGCACGGGCTCGAGCGATGGACTCCTTGGCACCGCGAGCACGTGGCCGTGCGGCAACAATCCGCGGGCGTTGCTCGTCATCACCAGCGGTGCACCGAGGTGCTCGACCAGTGCCCGAAGATCCGCTGCGGCCCGCAGCGCGCCGCCGCCGGCCAGCACCAGCGGGCGAGAGGCGGCGCGGAGACGGCTCGCCGCGGCATCCAGCAACTCAGGCAGTGGCACCGGCGGCTGCGAGTTCGGCGCCGGCAGCGGCAGACCGGCGGCATCCGCGGCCAGCACGTCGAGCGGTATTTCAATGTAGACCGGGCGCGGGCGCAACGAGCTGAAGATCGCGAACGCATGGCTCAAGGCCTCGGGCAACTGGCTGGGCTTCTCGATCGAGAAGCTGGCCGCCGCAACTTGGGCAGCGAGCGCCCGCTGGTTCGCCAGTTCGTGTAAGAAGCCCCGGCCGCTGCCGGCGTCGCCGCGGCGGTTCTGACTCGAGATCACGAGCAGCGGTATGGAGTCTCCGTAGGCCTGCCCCATAGCAGTCGTGATGTTGCTCAGGCCGGGCCCGGTAATCGTGAAACACACGCCCGGCCGGCCGCAGATCCGTGCGTAGCCGTCCGCCATGAAACCGAGGCCCTGTTCGTGGCGGCCCGTAATGTGGCGAATCGGCCCGCCGGCGAGGCCCCTGTACAGTTCCAGATTGTGAACGCCCGGGATGCCAAAGACATGGCGTACCCCGAGGGCCGCCAGTGCGTCGATCAGATACTGGCCCAGCCTCATGGTCGATGGAAGCTCCTCGATGTGATGTACGCAGACGGTCGGCAGGCGTCAGTGTTACTGCCGGCGGCCATGAGTCACCCTCTCAACGCAGCATCCACATCGGCCCGCAGATCTTCGAAATTCTCGATACCGCAGGAGTATCGCACCAACGACTCGGGGATACCCAGCTTGGCGCGCTCCTCCGGTGAGCATTCGACGTGGCTGGTCGTTCGCGGCGGCCCTGCCAATGTATTGACCGATCCTAAGCTCGCTGCCCGATGCACGAAACGCAACGCGTTCAAGAACCGCTTGCTGGCCTCGAAACCGCCTTTGACGGAAAAGCTCAGCACACCGCCGAAGCCGGTCATCTGGCGCGCCGCAATTGCGTGGCCGCGATGCGTCTCGAGTCCGGGATAGAAAACGGCGTCGATCGCACGGTGCCCCGCCAGGAAGCGGGCCATGGACAGGGCAGTGGCATTTTGCCGCGCGACGCGCAATTCAAGCGTTTTCAAGCCACGCAACAGCAAATAGGCCGAGAAGGCGCTCAGGCAGGCGCCATTGATTTCGCGATAATGATGTACGCACTCGACGAGATCCCTGCGGCCGGCGAGCACACCGCCCATGGCGTCGTCGTGGCCTCCTAGAAACTTGGTGGCGCTATGGACCGCCAGATCCGCACCCAGCACCAGCGGCAATTGATTGATCGGTGTCGCGAAAGTGTTGTCGACGACGGTTATGGCGCCGGCCGCCTTGGCCGCAGCGATGGCACGCGGCAAGTCGATGATCTTGAGCGTCGGGTTGGTCGGCGTTTCCAGATAGACGACGCGGCAACCTTTGGCAATGGCCGCATCGAGCGCTTCGCCGTCGCCGGTAGCCACGAGATCCACGTCGATGCCCATCCGGGGCAGGAATTCGAGAAATAGTTTCGAGGTTCCGCCGTAGGTATCGGTGACCGAGACCACGCGATCGCCCGGCCGAAGCAATGCAAACAATGTATCGGAAATGGCGGCCATGCCGCTGGCGAATGCGGTCGCCCGCTCCGCATGCTCCAGCAGCCGCACTTTTTCTTCGAACACGGCGACGGTGGGGTTGCTGTTGCGGCTGTAGATGTCGCCGGGTGCGCGGCCCAGAGCCGCCTGCTCCCAGCTATCGATGTCCGGATATGCGAAGGCCGCCGTCTGGAATATCGGCGCCTGCGCCGACCCCAGCGCCAACGGCTGCTCTTCACCGCCGCGTACGGCGATCGTGCCAGGGAGACATCCAGTTAGGCTCATCATTCTTCCCCAATGAAATGCCGCGCGCGGCGGATAGCTGCACTGTAGCGGAGGATGTCGCCGTGGGCGCTCAAAATTGCCCATTAGGTGGCGAAATTCGTCATAATATTCGAGCGCTTGAACAATTTCACCAAGCACGGCGGTCAATGCCGGGCGACCGTTGCCGGGTGGCAGTTTTGAAATCACTGGATCGAATCGACGAAAAACTGCTGGCCATCCTGCAGTCGAATAATCAGCTGACCTGCAATGAAATGGCGAACCGAGTTGCAATATCGCCATCTTCCTGCCGTCGGCGCATCGAGGCGCTGCGCCGGACGGGCGTCATCATCGGCGATGTGTCGATCGTCAACCCCGAGATTCTGGGCGAGCGATTGATCATCGTCGTGCTGGTGACGCTCGAACGCGATACGCCCGATGGGCACGCGGCCTTTCGCCGCGCGATGCTCGAATTGCCGGCGGTTACCGACTGCCAGTACGTGGCCGGCCATTGCGACTATGTCGTGCGGCTCAGCTTGAAATCGATAGAGCAGTACGATGCGCTGTCCGAGCGGGTATTTACCGCCAATCCCATGGTCAAACGGGTGGATTCACTCGTCGTCATGAAGAAGATAAAGACGCCGCCGGCTCCGGGCGTCAATTCCTAGATTGCGGGAACCCCGTTCACTCTTAGAACGAAGCCCGGAACTCCAGCCCGATGGTCTGCGGCTGATTGAACACCAGCCGCGGGCGCCCGGGAACCTCGGCAGCAAGTGCGCGGTTGTCGCCGAGGTTCACATGCTCATTGGCGAGATTCTTGCCCACCAGCGCAATTTCCCAATCGGCGTGGTCGAGCGCAATCCTTGCATCCACCAGTTCATAGCTCGGCCGCAGACGCGTCTCGAATATCCCGTTCACATTCACCAGGTTGTTGGCGCTGTAGCTGTTGCCCACGTAGGAGTAATTGAGAGTGCCGACTATCTTCCAGTCCGACGCCAGTGGCTGCGTCCAGGTAATCGAGCTGTTCCCGGTCCAGTCCGGGACCTCGAATACCGGGTCGCCCGGGCGTTGCGGCGAGATCGTGCTGGCTTCGGTGATCTTCGCGTCCTGATACCCAAGCCCCGCGGACAACTGCAGCTGCGGAACGGGGCGCGCATTCAGCTCGATCTCGCCTCCCTTGCTTTCGGCCGCGCCGGCGTTGGCGCGATACTGGAATCCGCAGGGAAGCAGGATGTTCTGCTGAATGTCTTTCCATTTGATATCGAAGATCGAGACGTTCAGCGTAAGACGGCGGTCCATCCACTCGGTCTTCGCGCCTATTTCATAGTTCCACAGGGAGTCGGATTTGAAGGCGCGGGTTTCATCGACGGTCACGCCGCTCGGCAATTCCGATCCGCAGGTGGCCGCCGGGACCGAAGGCACGAGGCCTCCCGGGCGGAAGCCCTTCGCGATCATGGTGTAGACCATCGCGTCCGGGGTCAATTTGTAATCCAACTGCAGCTTCGGTGTCGTGGCCGTTTCCTTGGTAGTCACGTTGGCATCGACGATCTGCGCCGGCGCGCCCGGCGATTGCGTCACGCTGCCTTCTTGATAGCCGCCGGCAGTCGTCTTTACCTGGCTCCAACGCAATCCGGCCGTCGCCTTGAGCGCCTTGGTGAATTCATAGGACAGCTCGCCGAAAACGGCCGGCTCACGGATCGATGAGTGGTAGTTTTCGCCGAATATTTCATCCGGATTCGCCGGGTTGGTGCACAACCCGACCAGGCCACAGGTCCCCGCGGCATTCAACTGCGCACCGTACCCGGGCGAGAGTGCCGGCGGATAGTAGGCGGCAAAGGGCAGGCGGCCGTGCAGGTCCGAATAAAACGCCCCCGCCACGAATTGCATGGGACCGCGGAGCGCCGACGCGAATCGGACCTCTTGCACGAAGCGCTGGTAGTTCTTCTCCTCGGCGACCCGGCTGGGAATCGGTCCCGGTAGTCCAAAGGCAGGATTTGCCGATACCGCGGGCAGCAATGCCGTCCAGACGAAGTCCGTCTGATCCTCGTTCTCGATCACCTTGCGGTCGAAGTAGGCGCTGGCGGCGACCAGCTCGCCGATGCCGGTTTCCCATTTGACGTCCAGGCTGAACAGATGCCAGGAGTCGAAGCCGCCCTCGGGGATGTTGAAGAAGCGCCCTTGCGTGAAATTGGAGGGCGAAAGTCTCGGCAGATTGAAGGGAGCGGAGCCCGCCGGATAGGGGTAGCCGATCGCATCGCCGGTGGTCAGTACATCGGTCATTGGAAAGCCGTTGTAGCTCTCGCGCTGCTGCATGAAGCGCGGCATGATGGTCAAGCTGTCGTTCACCTTCAATGCCAGGGAGGCAGCGACGCCGTACTCGTCGGTTGCGGCCACGTTGTTGACGGTGCTGGTGAGCGCCGCGTCACGGGTCTGCGGGAAGCAGGTCACGCCGGCGGTGGCGGGGTTGGTGCAGTAGCTGCGCTTCAAAAAACCCGCCTCCCGGTCGTAGAACCCGGAAATTCGCAGTGACGCGCGATCGGCGATGAGCGGAATATTGAACACCGCGTCCGCCGTGCGGTTCGGGCTGCTGGTGTTCCATGTGTCGGACACGCCGCCGTGCACACTGCCGTGAAATTCCTTGAAGTCCGGGGTTTGCGTGATGACGCGCACCGTGCCGCCCATCGAGCGGGCGCCGTACAAGGTGCCCTGCGGTCCGCGCAGCACTTCGATGTGATCGATGTCGAGGATGCGCGGGTCGATCGAATCCGGCAAAGGCGTTTCATCGATATAGAAGCCGGTTACGTTGTCTCCCGAGATGCCGCGAATCGAGATCGTGCGCGCGGTGCCGACTCCGTCGCCCGTCATGGCGAAGGCGAGGTTCGGCACCTTGGTGCCGTAGTCGAAGAAGCTTCTGATCGCGCTCTGTTCGAGCGCAGCGGTACCGATGGTGGTGATGGACAGCGGCACGCTCTGCACGCTCTCCGAACGCTTTTCCGCGGTGACGATGATTTCCTCGAGCCCGCCGGCCGTGGCATCCGCCGGTGCGGCCTGGGCTGATGGAAAAACGGCGAGCATGATGCCGCCCGCGGCCAGGAAACGCTTGATCGTCGCCATAGCTTGTCCCCCATTCAAGTCTGCCGTTGCCGGCAAACCGTTGTTCTTATGCTCGCCCCTCGATGGATGGGCCGCCGGCGATGCGCAGGTGCGGCGTCTCGCCGGCGCCCATCTTTCCCGCTAGCCGGCGGCCGTCACGCGAGACTCGGCGGCCGCACTCGCCGCGAGCGGAGCCGCCGCGCCAACCTGCTCCGCATCGATGAGTTTTCCCAGTACTCGGCGGAAATGCGCCAGCGGCGCGTCCGCCAGGATGGCGAGCATCTGGAAGTTCGGATCCTCCTCCAGAGTCTGCTGCTGCCGCTCGATAATCGCCTTGTCCTCCATGAAGCCTTCGATGAGGCTGGCAAGAAGCGACCGGGAGATCGTGGAATCCTCGCCTTCGAAGTTGTTGAGATAGGACCAGAAGAAGTGGGTCGACCGCTCGGTTTCCGGCGTCATGAATTGACAGTTCCGGTACTCCTTGGCACCGGCGACGTTGCCGGTTTGAGCACCCTGCCCGGCGGCGGCGAACAACGTCTCCATGTAGAAAATGCCGGGTATGAGCATGGTCGCGATATTGCGGCGGTCGACCTTGCCGGTTTTGTCGCGAATTACCTTCTTGTGGAAGGGCGGCGGATCGCTGTTGATGTGCCACCGCTCGACCCGGAAGCCGCGCTCCAGCCGCTCTATGACCGTCGGCTTCGTGACGAATGCATATTCTTCCGATCCGCCCAAGGTGCCGGTGTGCACGAACGCGAGATGCGAGAAATCGCTGAGGTTGTCCACGATCAGCAGATAGTTCGCGTCGTAGTGCAAATAGGCGGGAATCCCTTGCCAATTCGGATCGCCCAGATCCGGGAAGTCGACGATCAGGGCAGGGTCCGCCTTGGCGGCATCACCCATCCACACCCAGACGAAGTGGTTGCGTTCGACCACGGGGTAGTGGCGCACCTTGAGCTTGGGCGGAATCATGTCCTGCCCGGGAATCTGCACGCACTTGCCGGTGCAGTCGTATTTCAGGCCGTGATACATGCAGCGCACGCTGTCGCCCTCGAGCCGGCCTTTGGAGAGCAGGGCGCCGCGATGCGGGCAGCGATCGTTCAGCGCAGTGATATTGCCGCTTTCGCCCCGGTAAATCAGGACGTGCTCACCGAGCAATGTCCGGCTCAGCAGTTTGCCGTCGATCAGTTCGTGATCCAACGCTCCAACGTACCAACAGTTCTTGAGAAACATGGTCGATTCCTCGCACGCCATTTTAAAGTCCAAATTGTTTCTCGTAGAGAAACACTGTTTCGGCTATTATACTCCTGGCTCGTCGCATAGGCGATAAGCTCCTTCATTCACCGGTCGGGCGGGTATTCATGAAACGAAAGCCGATGCGCGGCGCGGCGGAGCGGTCCGCACAGGCGGCGAAGCCTCTTGCCGAAGGGTTGCAGTCGGTGCAGGCCGCGTTTCGGATTCTCGACGAGTTGTCGAACGCCCACCAACCGGTGGGATTGACCGATCTTGCAGCCACGTTGGGCGAACTCAAGCCGCGCGTGTACCGGCACTTGTCGACGATGAAGCGTCTTGGCGTGGTATTTCAGGATGCGCGAAATGGGCGCTACAGCCTGGGTGGGAGGCTGTTTTCGCTCGGGGAGGCGGCGCTCGATCAGTTCGATCTGCGCTTCGTCGCCGCTCCTTATCTCACGCAACTGCGGGATCAGACGCGGCAGACCGCGTTGCTGTCCGTTCCGGGCAATGGCGAGCCCATCGTTCTGTCTTGCGTGGAGTATCGCGACAGGCTTTCAATTTCCTCGCGGCCCGGCAACCGGCCGCCTCCGCATTGTTCATCTCAGGGGCGGATCGCACTGGCCTTTGCCGATGAGGCGGCGCGCAAGCGCATTCTCGGACGCAAGCTCGTCGCCTTCACCAAGCATTCGATCACCGAACCGGTGCTCATCGCGGCGCGCCTGGAGAACATACGCGAGCGGCTCTTCGAGGAGGCCGTCGATGAAGTCCGGCTCGGCATCAATGCCCTGTCTGCTCCCGTGTTCCGGGACCATGAGGAGATCATCGGCATCATCGGCATCATCGGCACGTCAGCGGAAATCGGCACGCCGCCGTCGCGGTCGCTCATCGCCACCTTGCATCGCATTGCCGGTGCGCTCTCGGCGGAACTCAACTGCGGCATCTATCAGGAGCGAGGTTTGACCAAGTAGACCATGAATCCACTCAACATATCCAACCCGGAATTTTGCGCGCTGGCCGCGCGTGTGACCTCGATCGCAGCGGAGTTCTACGCGCAACTCGACGGCATGCGCGCATATCCGCGCACGTCGGGTGCCGCGACCACGAAGGCCTTCGACGAACCGCTCATGGAGGAGGGTTTGCACGGGGCCGCACTGGATGCATTGACGAGAGTCGTGGAATTATCGCGCGCGCCGACCCCGCGCTTCTTCGGCTATGTTCTCGGCTCAGGCGAACCCGTTGCCGCTCTCGGGGACCTGCTGGCGAGCGTCCTCAACCAAAACGTCACGGCATGGCGCTCGGCTCCGGCGGCCGCCGCGATCGAGCGGCAGGTCGTGCGCTGGATCGCCGGATCTCTGGGATGCCCCGGACTATCCGGCAGTCTCTGCGGCGGCGGGTCGGCTGCGAACTTGATGGGGCTGGCGATGGCGCGCGAGTCTCGGTTGCCCGCCAATGACTCGGGCGCGCGGCCCGGAATGGTTTACGCGTCGAGCGAAGTCCATATGTCCATCGCCAAGTCAATGGCGCTGCTGGGATTGGGCCGGAACAATCTGCGCGCCATCCCGGTCGACGATCAGTTTCGGATGCGCACGCAGGAACTGGAGCGGGCCATCGCGCAGGACCGCGCCGCGGGACGCGAGCTCATTGCGGTGGTTGCTTCCGCGGGAACCGTCAACACGGGCGCCGTAGATCCACTCGAGGAGATCGGCGGGATCTGCCGCAAGCACGATCTCTGGCTGCACGTCGACGGCGCGTACGGAGCGCCCGCCGCCCTCGTGCTGGCTGAAAAATTTCGCGGCCTGGATCAAGCCAACTCCCTTTCGGTGGATCTTCATAAATGGCTGTACCAGCCCGTCGACTGCGGAATGCTGCTCTTCAAGGATCCGGCAATTGCGAGGGCTGCCTTTTCGAACTCAGGCGAATACGTCCGGGTACTCGACTCCGATCCCGTGGAAAGCTTCGCGTTTTTTGAAGAATCGATGGAGCTGTCGCGCCGCTTTCGCGCACTGAAGGTCTGGCTGTCGCTGCGCTACCATGGGCTTGCCGCCTTTCGCGGCGCAATTCGCGCGGATCTCGATCACGCCGAGCAGTTGGCCGGATTCGTCCGTGGTGCCCCCGAGCTCGAGCTTCTGGCACCCCTTGAACTCAGCGCGGTCTGCTTCCGCTACCGCGTCAATCCAGGCGACCGGGATCTCGATGATCTCAATTCGAGGATTCTGCGGCGCGTCAAAGAGAACGGCCGAATTTACCTGTCGAATGCCTCCATCCGCGGTCGGTTCGCCCTGCGCGCCTGCTTCGTCAATCATCGAACGCAAGATGCGGATGTTGCCGAGATCGTCCCGGAAGTGTTGGCCGCGGCGCGCTCGGTCATTGCGGAAATCGAGGGGTAGGCGCCAAGCAAAGGAGGTTTCTCATGGTGGCAATGACTCGCCGCGGTTTCCTGGGCGCCGGGGGCGTGCTCCTGGCGAGCGATTTGATTGCGCATGCCGGCGATTCGGCTGCGGCGCCACCGCTTGGCGGAGCGGCACCGGCGCCGGCACCGGCATCAGCACCGGCGCCGACAGCAGCGGTGCGCCCGGATGGCGTGCGCACCGGCGGCGCCGGAACCGTGAGAATAGACGCAAAGTACGACGTCTGGGTGAAGCAAGTGGGCAGCGGCGAGATACCGGTGCTCACCCTGCACGGCGGCCCCGGCTTCAATCACTACTACCTGGAGTGCTTCGAGGATTTCCTGCCGCAGGCCGGCATCCGTTATTGGTACTACGATCAACTGGGCTGCGGCTTCTCGGATGCACCGCAGGACGTCTCTCTGTGGACCTTGGATCGATACTGCGAAGAAGTCGAGCAGGTGCGCAGGGCGCTCGGCCTCGAGCGATTCATATTGTACGGGCATTCATGGGGCGGCCTGCTCGGCATGGAGTATGCGCTGCGTCACCCGCAGCATCTCTCGGGGCTGGTCATCTCGAACATGACGGCGAGCGTCGCCGAATACGTCAAATACGCCGAGGTGTTGGTGGGCCGCGTGCCGGCCGCCGCACGCGCCATCATCCAGAGGCATCGGGCCGCCGGCGACTACGGTTCGCCCGAGTACGAAACAGTGCTGACGACGGAGATCTACAACCGCCATTTCTGCCGCCTGAGTCCCTGGCCGGAACCCGTACGACGCACCATGCGTACGATCAATACGAAGATTTACAACACGATGCAAGGTCCCGACGAATTCACCATCACCGGCAACTTGAAGAACTGGGACATCTGGGGCCGGCTGCACGAGATCGATGTACCGACGCTGCTCATTGCCGCGCGTCATGACGAGATGTCGCCCGAGCAGATCGTGCGCATGGGCACGCTCATTCCGCATTCGCGCGTCGCGGTGTGCGAGCAGGGCAGCCACATGGCCATGTACGACGACCAGCGCGCCTATTTCAAGGCACTGCTGCCATTTCTGCACGAGGCGCACGGCGGGAAATTTCGGCGGGCATGAGGCCGGGTCAGCGGCCGTGTGCTTGCCCCAGAGCTGGCCGGGCTATAAGATGCATCAATAATAGATCTTATGTGTGCGGGCATGTTCCGCGACATCGTGCTCGGTCATCGCTCCTCGATGATTCGCGCATGATTCGGGCGCACCCATCCACAGGCTGGAGTTCGCCATGCGTCTGACGACGATGACCGATTATGCGATGCGGCTGCTGATGTACGTCGCGCGGCGTCCCGAGCGCCTTTGCACAATTTCGGAAGTAGCGGGTGCCTACGGAATATCCGAAGCGCACCTGATGAAGATCACGCATCGGCTTGGCCAGTCGGGCTGGCTGGAAACGGTGCGCGGCAAGGGCGGCGGGATGCGGCTAGGGGCGATTCCGGCCGACATCAACTTGGGTGCCGTGGTGCGAAGCGTCGAACCGGACTTTCACCTCGTCGACTGCTTTACCGGCAATACCGCGTGTACTTTGACCGGACAGTGCCGGCTGACCGGCATTGTCAGGGGCGCACTGCAATGTTTCATGCAGCACCTCGATCGCTATACGCTCGCCGACCTGCTCCCGGCCGGCGCCGAAGGCGTCGCACAGCTCCGTCCAATCAAGATCGGCAATCGCCTGAAGTTCGGCAAACGCCGGGCCATCGCGGCGATCTGAAGCCATGGATTCATCCAACAACTCCGGCCGCGCCGACGCGGATTTCGCAATGCTCCCGCAGGCAAGCTCACCCGCTCCGAAGAGCCGGCTGAAGGCTCTATTGCTCGAGGGCATACATTCTTCCGCGGTGGAGGCGCTGCGGCGGGACGGTTACACGCTGATCGACGCGCATGCCAAGTCATTGTCCGGCGCCGAGCTGGCGGCGGCGCTCGCCGATGCGCACTTTCTCGGAATCCGCTCGCGCACCCGCATAACCGCCGAGCTGCTGCAGCACGCGCCCCGGCTTGCCACCATCGGCTGCTTCTGCATCGGCACCAACCAGGTCGACTTGAAGGCCGCAATGCGTCTCGGCATTCCGGTTTTCAACGCGCCGTTTTCCAACACCCGCAGCGTTGCCGAGCTGGTTTTGGCGCAGATCATCATGCTGATGCGCGGCATCGCCGAAAAGAACGCGATCCTGCATCGCGGCGGCTGGGTCAAGAGCGCGGCGCATTCGTACGAGGTGCGCGGCAAGACGCTTGGCATCGTCGGCTACGGCCACATCGGCACGCAGATCGGCGTGCTGGCCGAACAACTCGGCATGGAGGTGGTATTCCACGATGTGGAAGCCAGGCTGCCGCTCGGCAATGCGAAAGAAATGGGGAGCCTCGGCGCGCTGCTCGAGATTTCCGACGTCGTGAGCCTGCACGTGCCGGAAACACGGGAAACGGTGAACATGATCGGCGCGGCGCAATTTTTGGCAATGAAGCCGGGAAGCTACCTCATCAACGCGTCGCGCGGCACCGTCGTCGATATCGCCGCGCTTGCTGCGGCGCTCGAGAGCCGGCATCTGCACGGCGCGGCCATAGACGTTTTTCCGCAAGAGCCGCAGGGCAACGACTCTGCCTTCGTCTCGCCGTTGACCCGCTTCGACAACGTCATTCTGACGCCGCACATCGGCGGCTCGACCTCGGAGGCGCAGGTCAACATCGGCAAGGAGGTCGCGGCCAAACTGATTCGCTACAGCAACAACGGCTCGACCACGTCGGCCGTCAACTTCCCTGAAGTGGCGTTGCCCGAGCATACCGGCCGCAGCCGGCTGCTGCATATCCACAAGAACGTTCCCGGCGTGCTGGCGCACCTCAACGAGCGGCTGTCTGCGGCCGGGATCAATATCGCAGCGCAGTACCTCAGTACCAATGCGGAAGTCGGCTATGTGGTAGTCGACGCCGACAGTTCAGCGAGCCAGCTCGCGTTGAGCGAATTATGCGCGATACCGGCGACGATCCGGTGCCGCATTTTGCCGAAGGGCCCGCAGCAATCACATTCACCAACCTGAAAGGAACCATCATGGCTCAAGCCCATTCGCATCTCGTCCCCGACGCCATCTACACCTTCGATGCTCGAGGCATCGCCAAGCGCTTTCGTCACGCGGCCATCTTCGGCGCGCTTGATTCGCTCAATTCCGGCGAGACCATGCGCTTCGTCAACGATCATGACCCGCTGCCCTTGCTCGGCCAGCTGCAGTCGCGCTACGGCGACGCCGTGACGATCGAGTACCGCCAGCGCGACCCGGGCGCCATTGCGATCGACTTCATCAAGCGCTGACCGACGCTCGAGCGCTCAGTATGGCGGGCCCGCACGGCGTGTTCGACGCCATCAATCCGGCGCCGGGTGTGCGTGCGCTCGAAATCGAGGACGAGTGGTCGAAGCGTGTGCTGAAGATTGCCGTTCGTGAGGCGGAGACCCTGGACGTTTCATCAAAGCTGATGCTCATGCATCTTCGGGAAAGCGCCACGCGAAGCGACGGGTGACAGGATCAGGCTCTCCTCTGGAGAAACAAGAGACCGAGCGCCGCCGCCGCGGCCAGCGCCGTGACGGGAAGAAGGGCCTGCAGCACGTGAGTCTCGCTCGCACCGTGTCCGAGCAGCATTCCCGCGATAAAGGGTCCGACGGCCGATCCGAGCCGGCTGGCTGCCACCGTGGCGCCGGTTCCCGTTCCACGAGTCTCGACGGCGTAGTACGCCGGAGCGAGCCCGTAGAGTATGAACTGAGCGCCGAGAACGAAGGCGCCGATGGCGGCGGCGGTTGAGGCGGCGAGAAGCAAGTGTTTGCCGAGGGGCGCCATCACGACAAGCCCTGCGGCAAGCCCTGCGTAACATATGAGCAGCACCATCCGGCCGGGCCGTCGCTGCATCCTCCAGCCGAGATAGACCGAGCCCAAGGCAGCGCCGACATTGAACAGGATCTGGATGAGCAGCGCGTCGGTCTTGGAAAATCCCTTGGCACCCATGAGCACGGGCATCCAGTTCAGCAACAGGTATGTGACGAGAGTTGTGAAGAATACGGCCACCCATAAAAGAAGGGTCGGCCCCGCGCGCGTGCCACCGAACAGCACCTCCAATGTCGTGTGCTTCGTGCCGGCGGCCGCGGCCGCTGCTTTGGCCTCGCGAAACAGCGCCGACTCGGGAAGTGCCAGTGCCATGACCGGTGCCAGCGCCAGAGGCGCGATCCCTCCAACATAAAAAACGATGCGCCAGTCGCCGTTCGCGCCCGCGAGAAAACCAATGAGGCTTGCAAGCGCGCCTCCGGCGGGCATTCCGGCGACGGTAATGACAACGTTGATAATGCTGTTACGGCCGCCGGAGGCTTCGGCAGTCAGTGCGATGAGGTTGGGAAACGCTCCACCCAGGCCCAATCCGCACAGGAACCGGATCACGAGCAGACTCGCGAGTCCCGTGGCCCAGGCAGTGCACAGTTGCAAGGCGCCGAATAAAGCGGTCGCCAACACAAGCGCGCTCTTGCGTCCCCAGAAATCGGCGATCCGCCCGCCAATGAAAGCGCCGAAGAACAGACCGAGCGGACTGGCGAGCAGCACGACGCCAAGCTGCTGCCTCGAAAGCCGGAATTCGGGACCGAGCGAGGGGGCCGCGATCCCCATCGACTGCAGGTCGATTCCCTCGATCACCGCCGCGAGGAAACACAACGCAAGCGTCGTGTTCGCCCGCTGCTCCCGGCCAGAATCCAGTGTCGCGATCACGTTCATCTCGAGTGGACGCGTGCTTTCGGGTTACTCAAATAGCCAATCCTTTCGTCAGCTCGAGGGTTGGAAAAAAAATAAGACATTCTCGCGGGGCAAGATTGGGTTCCGCCGAAGGACCACGGCAATATACAGAATCCCGACGATCGGGCGCCGGAGGTTGAAAGCAGTCGTTTCATCAAGGTTATAAACATCATATAACGACACATTTAAGCTTAATTAAACTCCAAGGTATCACGGCGACAAACGCCGGACCCCAACCATGTGCGCAAGATTCCCGTTCAGATCGCGGACCGGACATTGCCGCGTGTTTACGTGAGCGTCTATGACGGGCAGGCGCTGGCGGACAACAAGCTTGCAGCACTGATCGACGATCGGCGGACGCCACTGGTCGACGCGCCTGGAACTAGTGCTCGTGGAGCCGGGCGCACTGCGCGTACTCGATACCGC
>Ga0070696_100000163_pt1 | contig 37742 bp, 35 predicted proteins | sample KBSK1253metaG_FD_65474 | JGI IMG/M metagenome (GOLD analysis project Ga0070696, IMG submission 65474) | Corn, switchgrass and miscanthus rhizosphere microbial communities from Kellogg Biological Station, Michigan, USA - KBS K1-25-3 metaG | ecosystem: Host-associated > Plants > Roots >... | reverse complement strand
TGGTTGTGGACAGCGGTGATTTCAACGCCGTCTGCAATCAGGCGCTGCATAACCGGGCTGATCTTGGTGTCAGTGAGCACGAGATCGTCCATGAACATGGCCCGGAGCCAGGTTCTCGATGACCAGGGGGCGGACATCAGGGCTGCGGGCGGATCTGCACCTGCTGTAGTTCGAATCGGACTCTGCGGCGCAGCAGACGGAACTCACCGCCTTGTTCGATCGCACGGCGGAGAATTCTGAGTCAATTCAACGCCTCGATGTCCTCGAGGGCAAGCTCAGCAAGTTCGAGGCCGCACTCGCGGATGCCGAGACCGCAATCAATGCGCGCCTCGCGCCCGGCGAACCACGTCCGGCGCATCACAAGATTCTTGAGGCCCCGGGTTCGCGACATCATGGCGGGTGCTCGAAAGCTGCAAGCAGACGATGACGCACTGCTCAAGGCTATGACGCCTGTCCTCGACAGCTTGTACGCCGAATACGCGAGCGCTGGACAGAAAGCATGACGGAGGGCAAAACAGGGAGGAGAGCGGGGTCCAACTGAACCTTGGCTAGTTGCTCACGTCCCCTCCTAGGGGGAATGGCACTTACTCAAGCCCACTTCCTCGGGCCCTGACACGTCCGTCTGACGGCCGACTCCATATATTCATCGAAACCGAGCCGCGACTGCGGGGTACATACGTACGACAAGGTTCCCGATCCGCCGGCGCGACGAGTGCCTATAACAGCTCTTCAAGCGCCGATTCCGAAGCCAACGGGAGGTACTGCTATGGCACTCAGTACACGTCGTGGAGAGACCACCCCGGTCAGAAATTTCTACATCGCTGCAATGTTGGGGGTAGTAGCGCTGGGACTGGGGTATTGGTTGAACGTTCATGCGCGGGGCAAAGCTGACACAAGTGCGAGCGACACGGCGAAGGTGAAAACTTTCGACGATCGAATTCGCGCTCATGCGATCGACGCGGTGCTCGAGGGCCGCAAGACCTTCCGATTCGATACCTTCGGTGATGAAGCATTTTGGAGCGGGAAGTTACAGATTCATCGCGCAATCGAAGGCCAGGGCTTGGGCGGAGTGGGTACCGGCCTCAGTCCGAGCGCTGCGCTGAACCTGGGCCTGAAGGTGGACGTGGAGGCGCTCCCGCCGAATGTTTTGCAGGGGCTGCGACAAAACAGCATCGATCTGAAAGATCCGGCGAACACAGTGGCTCTGCTCAAAGCGAATGCCGTCGTAGGTCTCCAGGCGTCGTTCAAAGGCAACAACTTAGAATCCGTTGGCATCACCTGCGCATTGTGCCATTCGACAGTGGACAATTCGCTCGCGTTCGGCATCGGCCGGCGGCTCGACGGATGGGCCAATCGCGACCTGGATGTGGGCAGAATCATCGCGCTGTCGCCCGATCTCAGCGCGATCACGACTCTCCTTGGGGTCGACCGCAAGACGCTGGAAACGGTCTTGACAAGTTGGGGGCCGGGGAAATTCGACGCGGAGATAATCCTGGACGGAAAGGCCTTTAACAATCAACAGATCACCGATGGGGTGGTCACCAGCAACATGGTTTCGGGTGCTACCCTGCTGCCAAACGCTTTTGGCCTGGCAGGCTTCAACCAGCACACCTGGACCGGAGCCTGGGGAACGGTGACGTACTGGAACGCCTTCGTCGCGAACCTGGAGATGCACGGCAAGGGGCGCTTCTTCGATCCACGGCTGAACGATGCAGCGAAGTTTCCGATCGCCGCCGCGAACGGGTTCGCCGATCTCGAGCACATCAGCCCTGACGATGACCAGATCACGAGCAAGCTTCCAGCGCTGCATTTCTACCAGCTCGCGATTCCAGCACCGCGACCGCAGCCGGGTCGAGATTTTGATCCTGCATCGGCAAAGCGGGGCGACGACCTGTTCAGCGGCAAGGCGAAATGCAACAACTGCCACGTCGATCCGTTATGGACCGAGCCCGGGTGGAACCTGCACAAACCGGAGGAGGTCGGTATTGATGGTTTCCAGGCGAATCGCGCCCCCGATGGGGTTTACAAGACGATGAACTTGGCGGGCATTTTCGTGCGCGAGGAAGGTTTATTCATGCGGCCGAGCAACAAGGGCCGCTACTACCATGATGGGCGCTTTGCGACTCTGATGGATGTAATGAACCATTACGACAACTTGTTCCACCTTGGGCTTAGTTCGGGTGAGAAGCAAGACGTCATAGAGTATCTGAAGTCACTTCCGGAGGAGTAGCCCGCAGTGCGGCCTGGCCGCGAAGGAATCGGGCCGGGCCGATCCGGCACTGCCGGGCTTTGGAAATCTGAATTGCCACTTTGCTAAAGGGGGAACGATATGAACAGCTCGAAAATCCGGATGCCGCGACGCATCAAGATCCGCTCCGGGCATCTCCGGCTGGCCATTGCGACTTGCGCTTGCATCACACTAGCTGCGGGCAGCGCCTGGGCCGAGCTGGCGCCCAATCAAACGAATGGTTTCGGCAACGGTCGCCTGGTCACATTCACCTATCTCCAGAACTTCGACTGCGTCGATGAGCCACTCCTGGATCTGGACTTCAATGGGATTAAGGCGCAGTCGGACCCGAATGAGATGCAGACCCCGATTTGCCAGGTTATCACTGAACCGTCCGCCGATCCCACCGGAGGCAAGCTTAAGCTGACAGCACACCTCTACGTGTTGGTGCCGATGTTCGGAACCGATACAAATCCTGGCGATGCGATGCCGTGCCCGAATGGGGGACGATCTGGCGAACTCTGTGGCGTAGCGCTAGGGAAGACTTTGATCAAACTCTTCGGACACCTTCCGGAAGCGTGGAGGACCAAGCCGAGCATTGCGACACAGTGCCCTGACCCGAACAACCCGGTACCTGGAACGTGCACCATGCACGCCTCCTCAGTCGATCTTTCCGTTCTGCTCGCCGGACTTCCCGGCATTCCCAAACCACCGACTGGATCCGTATTCCTACCGACCCCAAATCACAGTCATGTCGTGGACAATAGCCGCGTCAACACCGGAGCGATCTGGTGGCAAGTCAGGCCAGTCCTGATAATGGATGCAAGAGATTGGCCGGCACCAGACGGGAGCAGTGGCATCACCTCGGCAAAGGCAATGGATGCCGCGGAAGCGGCCGGAACCGCGGTCGAAGTCGGCTCCAACTTCTTCCTCTTCTTCAGCTCAGAAGCAAGTTCGATGTAGGGGATGAAGGGGATGTGACATTCGGTCCAATAACTCTTATGAGGGCCAGCGGGAGTCGCTGACCCTTCATCTTTGTGCACCTGTTTTGCTTTCAAAACGGGATTTTTCGCCTTTCATGATGAGACTTTTCGCTTAGTGGTCGCAATTCGTCGGCAGAGCCCACCTCAAAGGGCACCAAGCCCGATATTCCGACGAGCCGCACGGCGATCTGTGCATAGACTCGTCCGATACGGGTTAGCCACGAATGCGCCGCCTCTTTCTCGTACGCCAGGTGCATCGGATCGAAGCGAGAGGCGACTAGGGGTTGCTCGGAAATTCGGATTGGACCGCGAATTCGACAAGCGGTTGCGCGGATTGGATTCGGGTATCGCGGGCGAGCATTGCGAGTAGGTGCTCAAGATTCCCATCGGTGGGCAACTCGTACACGATGCAATTCACGCTGAGCACGGCAATCGGCCAACTCGATACTTCGCGCAATCGATACGAAACTGCAATCGCGCGGCTCGCACGACGTGACGCGCTCCCATCGATATATGGGCTTACGGTGTTGTAGCCACGCGGGGTCGACGCTGCATGGCTTGGCGCTGAGGCCGCTGGATTGGCTAGTGTCACGATTAGGAACCGTTGAGGCGTCGCGTACGCGGCCGCCGGAAGTGTCGATCCCGCTCGGAGTATCGGAGCGTTGGTGCACCCGGCAAGCCCCGCTTCGAGCGTGATTGCGATGCCAAGAGCAATCGCCCACAAGCCGAAAAGTTGCTCCACTGGAGTCGCGTACCGCACTACCGAAGAATCCGCCTGCTCAACGTCCTGTACTCGACCGACGTGTTTCATGATGGGTAATGGTGAGTACCCTGACATGGCGGAGGGGTTAAACGTGTTGACGCGGTTCGCATTCCACGCCGTCGTGGTCTCCCCTTTTGCCTGACACCTTCATTGAAATCCACGCCTCGGTCATTCCGCGGCGCTTGCCGACGATTGATAGAGCAGCCCAATTGCCGTTCGGTCACCAATTGTGCAAACACGAGCAGACGCGGAACATCGGTTGGTCACTTTGCGTTTTGGCTGCAACTCGGTACACGATCCAGGAACATTTTTGGGTCAGTTCACGATCTCGGAACAGATTTGGCGAGTGCAAGTCCTTGGAATTTCTCATGGGCGTTTCGTAGTCGGTTCACGAATCTAGGAACACTGACAGCCTCTATCCGCGCGAGCGCGTCGAATCGATCTACCTCAATCGGTGCCGCTCATGCTGGTAGACCTCCGGGGGCCTGATTGCCTCGCGCTACGCGAACTGGCTTCGGCGAAAACGGATAACGAAATCCTAAAAAACCGCCCCCGCGGCTTGCCGCGACCCATGTGGATAGAAAGGCAGCTGCTTTCGACGAAGCGCTGAAGCTCTGTGATCGCCTTGTGGATGAGTGTGGGGATGACTTCACCGCGGCCAGCTATAGGGCGGCTATTTGCCTCAACACTGGAAAATGGCAGCCGGCAGCGCAGGCGGCGCGCAAGGCGGGCGGCGAGATGAACCCGTCGGAGGGTTTTGTCGAAGCACTTGCGCTTTTTGAGCTCGGTCAGAGCGAGGACGCGTTGGCGGCCTTCCTGGGCGCCGCGCTGCATTTTCCGCGGGCGGCGCGGATGCTCGTCGCATTACGCACGCTGGCACCGAAGTCATCCGAGGAAGCTCGCGACCACGATACCGGCGTGAGTATGCTCCGAAGCTTGCACGCGTACCTGAAAACGCAGTCCCGCGGTTCCAGGACGTTCTTCAGCAGCGTGGTCCGCGATCCTCGCGTAAGCCAACTCCTGGACGAAAGCATTGCTGCTGTCCGCCGGTGCCACGAGGACTGCAGTGGCGACCGGGTGGCCTTTGACCGGATGAAGCTTGTTCAGTCGTGGGAGTATGCCCGCAGCGAGGCCAATAAACTGGCACCTATGATGGACTGGACCGCCTAAGTCCATTTTGCTAGCTGAATCACTGGCTTAGGAGATCGCCAAAAGGCTTGTCTTGTCTCCTTTATGTCTGCTCCAAAAAAATAGCTTGGTGCTGCCATAGCTCGAGGTACTTGAGAGTGGAATCCCCGCGCTGCGATCGCGATGCGAATTTGTGCAGCCGCCGCGGAGCAGGATTGTTAGTCCAGCCTACCCGACAGAATCTGCGCCGCGGGGATCACGGAGATCTTGTCGCTCACTGGGAACTCGCGCGTGCCGTTGTAAACGATGTAACCCCGATGAATGACACCATCGTCGATACCTGCCTGTAGATGCTTCCAGTCGTCTGGATCGGTGGCGACACCCGCTTTGAACTCGAAGCCCACGCGGTGGCTGCCGCGATCGATCAGAAGGTCGATTTCGGCGCCGGTGTGAGCGCGGAAGAAATAGAATGCGCTGCCGGAGTGCTGCAGATCCTCGAGCGCGGCGATCTGCTGAATCATAAATCCTTCGAAACTGTTGCCGCGCGCGGGAGAGGTCAGCAACTGATCCGCGGTACCGATTCCGAGCAGGTAATGAAGAATGCCGCTGTCGCGCAGATAGACTTTGGGGGCCTTCACGAGCCGCTTTTTCACGTTCGCATGAAAGGGTTGGAGCCGGCGTATCAAGAAGTACCCTATGAAGAGATCGAGGATGCTCTGTATCGTGTGATAGCTGTAACCCAGTGAGCGGCCAAGCGTGGAGTTGTTGAGCAGTCCGCCATGGGAATGCGCCAGCATCGTCAGCAAACGCCGCACTTCGGCAGACGATAAATTCAGTTGATGGCGGGCGATATCTCGTTCGATGAATGTGCGCAGGTACGACTCTTGCCAAGCCTGCCAGCTTGCCGGATCGCGAGCTAGCAGGGCATCCGGATACCCACCGCGCAACCAGAGATTTCCCAGCTTCATGCCACGGCGGCCGGCGATTTTGGAGTAGATGAACGGCGTGAGTTCGAGGATGCCCACCCTGCCTGCGAGGCTCTCGGAGATGTTCGTGAGAACGTGAGGGCTGACCGACCCCAGCAAAAAGAACCGGCCATTCTTGCGGCGCCTCTCGTCGATCACGGAGCGTAGTACCGGGAAGAGGGCGGGCAGAGTTTGGGCCTCATCCAGAATCAGAGGCTCTTTGAGGCTCTGTAGGGCGTATTCGATGTCGCCGGAGAATACCTGCAGGTCAGAGGGCCTCTCGAGATCGAAGTAGCGGGCATCCACGAAATGCCGCATGAGCGTGGTCTTGCCGCATTGGCGCGGCCCCAGCAGAATCACAGCAGGGAATTGCCCGGCAAGGGCTTTCAATGCAGGTTCAGCGGATCGAGGAATCATTCAGGTAATATAGAAGTATCACTTCTATATTGCGAGGTAAATCGGCCTCACGCATGCTTTCGTCTCGCCTGCAAAGAGGGCTACATCACTCCCTAATGCCGAGGACCTGAACCGGTTGGTCCAGGTGTGTGTTCTGCTTCAATGCGGCACCCATTTAAGAATGAGCGAAACGGCAGCGGTAATTGCCGGCGTTCCGGCAGGTCGTGGAAGCCAGAGTGATTGCAGGCCGTTGAGACTGCGAAGTGCACCGCACAGACTCTACAGCTCGGAGCGATGGGCATTCATGGCGGCAGCGAACTTACCCAGTGCCGATAATGCCTAGGGCAAATAAGGCGAAAGCAAATCGGCCCGCAATCGGGCGAAGCGCTTCGGCTGCTTGCGCAGCGCTCGTCAACTCATGAACGCCTCCTGCGTGCAATGATGCGGCTGTGGTGGCGAGAATCGCCAGTGCGACCAAATTGGGCATACCCATGCCGACAAGGGTATCGAGCTGTATTCGTGCAAGCGCATCTGGGCCCTGGACTTGCGCGTGTCGAGTCGGATATAGCAGTAGGCGGTTCGTGATATGTTCTTTCCGCATCGCAGCCAGATCACTTTGGGCGGGTGACCGTAATGAGCGGCCATGTCCGCAAAATCCGAATCCTGCGAGACGAGCATAAAGTCGTTGTCTTTGGCATGCTGCCAAACCATCCGATCGTCGGATTGATCGAGACCAAGCTCCCGAACCGGCTTGGAGTCGGGAAACAGATCGGAGAGCAGGGTGCAGAGTTTGAAGCTGAGATTCTGGTCGAACAGCAGCTTCATGCGGCGATCAGGACACCGCGTTCCCGATCGGCTGCATACAACAAGCAGGCGCGGATGTCTTCCTCGGTGAGCTCTGGGTAGTCACTAAGGATTTCCTCGTGCGTGATACCGGCCGCAAGCCAGCCAAGTACGTCCGCCACCGTAATACGCATGTGGCGGACACACGGGCGACCCCCACGTTTGCCGGGTTCTAGGGTAATAATGCCTTGCCAAGCCATAGCCCTAGGATAGCCCCCGGTTCGTGTCGGAACAATCAAGCCGGTCGGAGGCTGTAAATCGGAACGGTATTTGGTGTTCCGGGCCTGTTTGCAGGCTTTGATCGTTGGCATGACGCACCCTGAGAGACAAGGTATTCTTGTCCCTTTATACCTCTCCGGCAAGTCATAAACTCGCACGAATACGCAGAAATACCGCAGACACGCCCCGCATGGAAAGCACTCAAAAATCAGCCATCTCCTCGGTGAAACCAGGCACTTCGATCGACCGGAGGCTGTCGGTCGCCCCCATGATGGACTGGACCGATCGGCATTGCCGCTACGTGCACCGCCAGTTCGCGCCGCACGCGCTCCTGTACACGGAAATGGTCGTCGCGGCGGCCATCGTGCGCGGCAACGCGCAGCGCCTGCTCGATCATGACGCGGCCGAGCATCCGGTCGCGCTGCAGTTGGGCGGCTGCGATCCGAAGGAACTTGCGGCGGCGGCGCGCATCGGCGCGGCTGCGGGGTACGCTGAGATCAATCTGAACGTGGGCTGTCCCAGCGACCGGGTCAAGAATGGCTCATTCGGCGCCTGCCTCATGCTGAATCCTCCGCTGGTGGCTGATTGCGTGCGCGCATTGCGCGACGCGACGCAATTGCCGGTGACGGTGAAGTGCCGCATCGGCATTGACGATCGCGATGATTATGATTTTTTCGCCGGCTTCGCCGATGCCGTGGCGGCCGCCGGCGTCGACGCACTGATCGTGCACGCGCGCGCTGCTCTGTTGGGCGGCTTGTCGCCCAAGGAGAACCGCGAGATTCCGCCGCTGAAGTATGACTACGTGCATCGGCTCAAACGCGAGCGGCCGGCATTGACCGTGGTGTTGAACGGCGGTTTGTCCGATATCCGGGAGATTCGCGCGCACCTTCGCCCCGGCGCCCACTACGATACGGGGGCACACGACGATACCGGCGCACGGCACGATGGCGGGCCGCACCTCGGCCCCGGCGCCCACCGCGACGCGGGGCTCGACGGCGTGATGCTCGGCCGCGCCGCCTATCATCGGCCGGCATTGCTCGCCGAGCTGGAGCAGGCCGTGATCGACCCGGCCTGGCGAGTTCCCGAAGCATGGGAGATCATCGAGCGGGTGGTGAGCTATGCCCACCGGCAGGCCCAGGGCGTGCGGCTGCACTCGATCACGCGTCACATGCACGGCCTGATGGCCGGGCGCGACGGAGCGCGTGCCTGGCGGCGGTTTCTATCCGAGGTGGCCGCCCGCCCCGAGGCGGTGCCGGAAACACTATATTCGGCACTTCCCATACTGAATCAGGGGATTGCAGCGTAAACTAAGTGAAGCAGCGGCCACGTTAAGTATAATCAACCGGCCATGGGCAAAGAAATCGAAGTCGCCATTCTGTTCGCCGATGTGGTCGGCAGCACGAAACTGTATGAACTGCTGGGGGATTTGCGCGCGCGCGACATGGTTGGCATTTGCATCGACGTGATGCGGGCCGCGACCGACCAGAATCACGGCACGGTGATCAAGACCATGGGGGACGAGGTCATGTCGACCTTCCCGACCGCCGACGATGCGCTCAACGCCGCCGCCCAGATGCAAAAGCAAATCTCGCTGCATCCACAGCTCAAAGTCGACGAACAGACGGTCGCCATCCGCATCGGCTGTAACTTCGGCCCGGTGGTGCTGGAGAATCGCGATATCTTCGGCTCCGCCGTGCACACGGCGAATCGCATGACCAGCCAGGCCAAGGCCGGCCAAATCATCACCACCGCCACCATGGTCGAGCGCCTCTCCGGCGATTGGCGCGCGTCGGTGCGCCAGATCGACATTGCCACGCTGAAGGGCCGCAGCAGCGAAGTGGCGCTGTTCGAGGTGTTATGGCAGACCGAGGACGTCACCAGCATGGTGCCGGCCATCGCGATTACCTCGCGGGAGCGGGAAAGAGCGAATAAATCCCATCGGCTGCGCCTGCGCTACCAAGGACAGGAGGTTCTCGTGGACGACGGCCGCGCCAACATCACCATCGGCCGCGCGGAAGAGAACGATCTCGTCGTGAAAGGCAATCTGATATCGCGCTTGCATGCCCGTGTGGAGGTCAACCGCAATAAATTCATGCTGGTCGATCAAAGCACGAACGGCACCTTCGTGGTGGGCAAGGATGGCGAAGAAGCCTTCGTGCGCCGCGATTCCATGCAAATCCGCGGCGAGGGACTGATCGGGCTCGGCAAGGCGCCGGACAGCAATTCCTCGCAGGTGATTCGTTACACCTGCGAAGAGTGAACCCGGTCCATCGCGTTCCTGAGCTCCTTCTCGAGCGCCTGCGGCACCCGGTCGCCGAATTCGGCCAGGTACTTGTCGATGCCCGCAAATTCGTCCTGCCATAGCCTTGGACTGACGGTGAGCAATTCGTCGAGCGCCCCGGGAGCCATGTTGAGCCCTTGAATGTCCAGGTCGCCGGGACTCGGCAGATGGCCAATCGCCGTATCGCGCGCCTGTGCGGTGCCCTTGCAGCGATCGATGATCCAACGCAGCACGCGCAGGTTATCGCCGAAGCCGGGCCACAAATACTTGCCGGCACTGTCCTGGCGGAACCAGTTGACGTGAAATATCTGCGGCGGCGTCTTGAGCTTTGCGCCGACATCGATCCAATGCGACCAATAGTCGGCAAAGTTGTAGCCGGCGAACGGTTTCATGGCCATGGGATCGCGGCGCACGACGCCCACGGCATCCGTGGCCGCGGCGGTCGTCTCCGAAGCAACGCCGGCGCCCACCAGTACGCCGTGGACCCAGCTCCGGGCTTGATACACCAGCGGCGCCAGGGTGCGCCTGCGGCCGCCGAACACGATGGCGGAAATAGGCACGCCGCCGGGAGCATCGGCCAACTTCGAGTAGCTGGGGTTCTGCCTGGCCGCGACGGTGAATCGCGAGTTCGGGTGCGCCGCGGGCCCATTGGCCGCATCGTAGGGCCGCCCCTGCCAGTCGACCACCGGTCTGCCCTCGTTCAGGCCCTCCCACCAGGGCTGACCGTCGGCGGCCAGCGCGACATTGGTGAATATCGTATCGTGACGGATCATGTCGTAGGCATTGCGGTTGGTTTTGGCATTGGTGCCGGGCACGACGCCGAAGTATCCCGATTCGGGATTGATGGCATACAGCCGGCCATCCTGGCCCGGGTGCAACCACGCGATGTCATCACCGACGGTCCAGACTTTCCAGCCCTTGTAGCCGGCGGGAGGAATCAACATCGCCAAGTTGGTCTTGCCGCAGGAGGACGGGAATGCACATGCCAGATAGTGGGTCTCGCCCTGCGGATTCTCGATGCCCACGATGAGCATATGCTCCGCCAGCCAGCCTTCAGTGCGGGCCTGCCAGCTGGCGATTCTCAAGGCGTGACACTTCTTACCGAGCAGCGCGTTGCCGCCATAGCCCGAGCCGAAGCTCTTGATGGAAAGCTCCTCGGGGAAATGCATGATGAAACGGCGCTTGGGGTCGAGATCCCCGGTGGAATGCAGTCCTTTCACGAACTTGCTCTCACGCGCGATGCGCTCCAGTGCCGCGCGCCCCATGCGCGTCATGAGTTTCATGTTGAGCACCACGTAGGCGCTGTCGGTGATCTCCACGCCGCACCGCGAAAACGGCGAGTCGATGGGCCCCATGCAATAAGGAACGACGTACAGGGTGCGTCCCTTCATGCAGCCGGCAAACAAGGCATCCATTTGATCGTGGGCCTGCGCGGGAGCCATCCAATGGTTGTTCGGGCCCGCATCGTCCCTGTTCTTGGTGCAAATGAAGGTCAGGTGTTCGACGCGCGCCACGTCCGACGGATCCGAGCGCGATAAGACGCAGCGTGGGAAGGTTTGCGGGTTGAGCGGCAGCAGGTTCTGGGAGGCGATCAATTCCCGCTCCATCGCCTGGAATTCGGCGTCGCTGCCGTCGCACCAATGAATGTCCCGTGGCTGAGTGAGCTTGGCGGCCTCGTCGACCCAGGCCGCCACATCGGGACTCAGAGAAGCAAGCGAAGTTACATGCTGTGGGGCGGTGGCCATATGAGTCCTTCAGGGCAGGCAATGAGACCATTAAGGATGACAGATGCCCCGCACGCCGCCAACTGCCGCCACCGGCCGGAAAATGGGACTGTAGTGTTCAATCCAAGAATGCCGCAGACATTTATTTGATGTTTCTTCTAAGTAATTGATTATAAATAATTTATAATGCCGGATACCATGGATGCGAAAATACCGTTCACCCGCGGCCGCCTGCTCACAGGCCGCCTGCTCACAGGCCACCTGCTTGCACGCCGACGCCTATTCGGCCGGCTGCGCCGAAGCTTGTGGCCGCTGGCACTCACGGCAATCGCCGGCGCCCATGCCGCCGCCAGTCCGCTGTCGATCAAAGCCATCGCCGAGATCGAATCGACAACCACCCAGGGCGGCCGGACGACCGCTAAACTCATGCCGGCTGATCGGGTCGTGCCGGGTGATCGGCTGATCTACACGCTGGAGGTGCGCAACATCAGCACCAAGGCGGTGGCCGCGCCCATCGTTACCAATCCGGTACCCGACCACATGCAGTATGTTGCGGATTCGGCGGTGGGGCCCGGTGCGCAGGTGAGCTACTCGGTCGACGGCGGCCGCAGCTTCGATACCGCCCAGAACCTCAAGGTGCGTGGGGTAGATGGCCGGCTGCGGCCGGCCGTGGCCGCCGATTACACGCATATTCGCTGGCGGTTGAAAAACAGCTTGAAAGTCAATTCGGTGGCGTTCGTGCGTTTTCGCGCGCTGGTCAAATAGCCGGCGGCAAAACATCGTAGGCTAACGAAATGAACAGCGACTACAACGACGTCTTCAGCCTCGAAGGGCCGCTGGCGCGAGCCTTGCCGGGCTACGCCCATCGCCCCGAGCAGACCGCGATGGCGAAAGCGGTGGGCCTGGCGCTGGCGCATCTCGAGCCCCTGATCATCGAAGCCGGCACGGGCACGGGCAAAACGTTTGCCTACCTCGTCCCGGCGTTACTGTCGGGGCGCAGTGTCATCATCTCCACCGGGACGCGCACGTTGCAGGACCAGCTGTTTCGCCGTGATGTCCCGCTGCTGGCCCGAGCTTTGGGGCTGCCGGTGAAGATCGCCTTGCTCAAGGGCCGCGCCAATTATCTGTGCCGGCATCGGCTGGAGCTTGCGACTCAGCAGGGCTCGTTGCTGGAGGGCGAGCGCGGTGCCCAGCGCATGCTGGCGCGCGTGTCGCGGTGGGCGGCGACGACGAAAGCCGGCGACCTGTCGGAACTGAGCGATTTGCCGGAACAGTCGTCGCTGTGGCCGAGCATTACCTCGACGCGCGAAAACTGTCTGGGCCAGGAATGTCCGCAGTTCTCGCGCTGCCATGTGTTCGAGGCGCGGCGCAACGCGCAGGCCGCCGACATCGTGGTCGTGAATCACCATTTGCTGCTGGCGGATCTCGCGCTCAAGGACGAGGGTTTCGGCGATTTGCTGCCGGGCGCGGAAGCCGTCATCTTGGATGAGGCGCATCAGGTGCCGGACATCGCGGCGCAGTTCTTCGGTCAGACCTGGTCGGTGCGCCAGGTGCAGCTCCTGCTGCGCGACATCGCCGCCGAGTTGGCGGCTGCGGGCGTGCGCGCGCCGGCAATCGCCGCGGCCATTGCCACGGTGGAGGCCCGCCTCGAGGAACTGCGCAGGTCGTTGCCGCCGGCGCGAGGCCGCCACGAGTGGGCGAGCTTGCCGGATTCCTTTCTGGACACATTGCCGGAACTCGAGACCGTCATCAGCGACATCGCGACTCAACTCGATGGTCTTGGCGCGGGTGCGGGTACGGCAAATTGCGCGCGGCGGGCGGCGGCCCTGGCCAACTCCCTGGCCGCGCTGCGCGAACTGTCGGATGACACGGGGTTGCGCTGGGTCGACGCCAACCCCAATGGCCTGCTGCTGCAGTACACGCCGTTCGAGATCGCGGAGCGGCTGCGGGAATACGTGGAGTCGCGGCCCTGCGCCTGGGTATTCACGTCCGCGACCTTGGCGATCGGCGAGGATTTTTCGCATTTTGCGGCGAGGATAGGCTTGCCGGATGCGCGCACGGTGCGCATCGACAGCCCGTTCGACTATCGAGCCCAGGCGCGCATCTTTTTGCCGCCGCACATGCCGCAGCCGCAGAGTCCGGCATTCGCCGCCCGATTCATCGACGCCTGCGCGCCCTTGCTCGAGGCCAGCGGCGGCCGCGCGTTCCTGCTCTACACCAGCTATCGCGGATTGGCGGACGGCGTTCGGGAACTGAAGCTCCGCTTCCCGAATCCGCCGTTTCCCGTACTGGTGCAAGGCGAGGCGCCCCGCGAAGCGTTGCTGCAGCGGTTTCGCGAACTCGGCAACGCCGTGCTGCTGGCCACCGGCAGCTTTTGGGAGGGAGTGGACGTCAAGGGCGAAGCGCTTTCCATCGTGGCGATCGACAAGCTGCCGTTCGCGTCGCCCGACGATCCCTTGCTCAAAGCACGCCTGGAAGGAATTCGCCGGCGCGGCGGCAATCCCTTCTTCGAATATCAGCTGCCGCAGGCGGTGCTGGCATTGAAACAAGGGGTGGGACGGTTGATCCGCGACTTCGATGATTTCGGCGTGATCGTCGTCGGCGACCCGCGGCTCAAGAGCAAGCCCTACGGCCGCGTGTTTTTGGATTCTCTGCCGCCGAGCCCGGTGATCACCGACGGTGCGGCGGGCGCCGAATTTCTCGCCGTCCGTTTGCGCGCGCTGCGTCCCACCATGCCCGCCGCGTCGCAGGCCACTTAAGCCATGCGTGTGCTGGCGCTCGATACGGCGACCGAGGCGTGTTCGGTGGCCCTGCTCAGCGGCGATGAGCTGATCGGACGCTTTGCCGAATTGGGAAGGGGTCATGCGCAGCGGATTCTCGGCATGGTCGATGAAGTCCTGGCCGAGGCTCAATTCTCTTTGTCCATGCTCGACGGCATTGCGGCCAGCATCGGCCCGGGCGCCTTCACCGGGGTCCGAATCAGCGTGGCGGTGGCGCAGGGTCTTGCCTTTGGCGCCGGTCTCGCCGTCGTGCCGGTGACGACACTGGAGGCTTTGGCATTGCAAGTCATTCAGGGCAGCGCGGATCGGGCGCTGGCCTGCCTGGACGCGCGCATGGGTGAGGTGTACTGGGGATGCTACGCTGCGGACCCTGTACGCGGTGTCACCGCCGAGAGCGCACCGCGAGTCGGCCCGGCCCATACGGTGGCCCCTGCTGCAGCCCGCCGCCATCGAGGAATCGGTCGCGGCTTTGCCGCCTATCCGGCGCTCGCCGCGCTGCCGGGTTTGGAACTCGACCCACGGCATGCAGAGGCTTTGCCGAACGCCCGCGAATTCGCACGGCTGGGCGCCCTGCGCCTGTCGGCCGGGGAGGGGCTCGATCCCGCCGAACTCAAGCCCCTGTACCTGCGGGACAAAGTGGCCCTGACGGAGGCCGAGCGCGCAGCCTCGAAGGGAGCGGCCGCGCCGAAGGGAACCGTCCCGCCGAAGGGAGCGGCCGCGCCGAAGGGAACCGTCCCGCCGGCCGGGCGCGGGGCCCTGTAGGCGCTGTCATCGAATTGTCACAACCCAGCGATGTAATAGTGGGCCAGAAGAATCAAGGGTCTAGCCATATGACAGCCAAGCGCATCCTCGTGGTCGAAGACGAAAAGGCGATTCGCGACCTGGTCGCCTTTGGCTTGCGGCGCGCGGGCTACGAGGTGGGAGTGGCCGAAGACTGCCGTGAGGCGCGGGCCCGGATCGTGGATGTGCGGCCGGATTTGATGTTGGTCGACTGGATGCTGCCCGATATGAGTGGTTTGGAGCTGACTCGATCGCTGAAGCGCGCCAAGGACACGGAGGAGATTCCCATCATCATGCTCACGGCGCGCGTCGAGGAGCAGGACAAGGTGGGCGGCCTGGAGGGCGGCGCGGACGATTACATCACCAAGCCTTTCTCGCCGCGCGAGCTGCTGGCGCGCATCCAGGCGGTTCTGCGCCGCGCGGCGCCGGCAAGTGCCGCCGATACGGTGGAAGTCGACGGCCTGAAGCTCGACGACAGGGGCCACAGGGTCAGCGCCGGCGAGCGCGAAATCACCTTGGGGCCGACCGAATACCGCTTGCTGCATTTCTTCATGACCCACTCGGAGCGGGTGTTTACGCGCGGCCAGTTGCTCGACCGGGTCTGGGGCGGTAATACTTACGTGGAAGAGCGTACCGTGGACGTCCACATCCGCAGATTGCGGAAGGCGCTCGAACCTTACCTATTGGAGCGGTTGGTGCAAACAGTGCGTGGCGCCGGCTACCGATTCTCCACCCGAGACGCATAAGGTGGGTTAATCCTCCAGCCAATGGCAGCGATGTGGACTTTCGCGCTCGCGAGGCTCGCGGGCGTATTGCTGGTGGGTCTGTGTTTTGGCCTGCTGATAGGACCTATTGGGCCGTGGATCCTGGCCGCCGCCTGCTTGTACCTGGCTTGGCAGCTGGCCAATCTACACCGCGTCGACCGCTGGTTGCGGCTGCGCTCGCAAATCGACCCGCCCGACATCGGCGGCATCTGGGGCGACATCGTTGCGCAGGTGGTGCGGCTGCATCGGCGCAAGCAATTTCACAAGCAAAGGCTGGTGCAGCTGTTCCGCGAGCTGCGCCGCTCGACGGCGGCGCTGCCCGACGGCGTCATCATTCTCAGCACGCAACGCGAGATCGTCTGGTTCAACCGCCAGGCGGCGCGCCTGCTGGGGCTGAAGCGGCCCATCGATGTGGGCCTGCGCATCGACAACTTGATCCGTGCACCGGAATTCGTGCAGTACCTGCACGGCGACGACTTTGCCATACCCCTGATCATCCGCCCGCCGGTGCGATTGGATCTGTACCTGGCGCTGCAGCTGGTGCCTTACGGCGGCGGCCAGTCGCTGTTGCTGGTGCGGGATGTGACACGGCAAATGCGGCTCGAGGCGATGCGCAAGGACTTCGTCGCCAACGCCTCGCACGAGTTGCGCACGCCGTTGACGGTGATCTCCGGATACCTCGACACGCTGGCCGACGATCCCTCCATCGACTCGGGCTGGGCGGGTCCCATCAAGGATATGCGTGCGCAGGCGCAGCGCATGAACGCCATCATCGCCGATCTGCTGGTGCTGTCGCGTTTGGAGTCCACCGAGGGCGAGGCGCCCCGCGAGCCCATCGATGTGCCGCGCATGCTGGAACGATTGCACCGGGATGCGCTGGCCGGCATCGATCGGCCTCGCCATGTCGTCCTGGATTTGGAGTCCGCGGACGGCTTGTACGGCTCCGCGCACGATTTGGAGTCGGTGTTCACGAATTTGCTGGTGAACGGACTGAAATACACGCCGGAGGAGGGTTCGGTGCGAATGCGCTGGTGGACCGACGACGAGGGCGCGTATTTCTCCGTGATCGACACCGGCATCGGCATCCCCGCGGAGCACATCCCGCGCCTGACGGAGCGCTTTTATCGGGTGGACGCGGGGCGATCGCGCGGGCAAGGCGGCTCGGGGCTGGGCCTCGCCATCGTCAAGCATGCGTTGCAGCGTCACAGCGGCTGGCTCGAGGTGCAGAGCACGGAAGGCAAGGGCAGCTCGTTTACCTGCCATTTCCCGCAACAGCGGATCTGCAAGCGGGCTGCGCCGATTGCGGCGAGCGCGTGACGGGGCGAACTCGTCGGGCCGGTGATCACATAATATCGCGCGCAGTGTTGACGCGCGGTGTAATCAGATGTAAACGAACGCGAGTAATTTGGAGTGTTGGTACCCTTTAGGGCTTCAAGGTAATTCTTATGGAAACGGCCGACCTCACACACCACATTTCCCGAAGGTTCAACGAAGACCTGGAGAAGGTGCGCAACCAGATCCTGCAGATGGGCGGATTCGTGGAGCAGCAGTTGCACAAGGCGATTACGGCTCTGGTCGAAGGCGACAGCCGCCTGGGCGAATCGGTGGCGACGGACGATTACAAGGTCAACGGCATGGAGCTGTCGATCGACGAGGAGTGCAGCCGCATATTGGCCCTGCGCGCGCCGGCCGCCGGCGACCTGCGGGTGATCGTGGCCATCATCAAGACCAGCACCGACCTGGAGCGCATCGGCGATGAGGGCGAGAAAATCGGCTACATTGCATCGCGGCTCGCCACCATGGAATTGCCGGTGGACAAGTACCGCGAAGTCAAGCATCTGGGCCGCCAGGTCGCGCAGATGGTGCATGATGCGCTGGACGCCTTCGCCCGCATGGACTCCCAGGCGGCGTTGAAAACCGCGCAGGAAGACAAGATGGTGGACGAGGAGTACGAGGCCATACAGCGCCAGTGCATCACTTTCATGATGGAAGACCCGCGCACCATCCGGCGCGCGCTCGAGATCATGTGGATCGTGCGCGCCTTGGAGCGGATCGGCGATCATGCCAAGAACATCTGCGAATATGTGATTTACATGGTGCACGGCAAGGATGTCCGCCACACCTCGCTCGAAGACGTCGCCAAGCAGATCGACGCCGCGCAAGCCCGCCCAAGCCGTTGATGACGGCGCGCAGCGGGAACCTGGTTGGATTTCTGGCGTGCGCCGGTTTGCTGGCGTACGCCTACTACGCCCAGTTCATCATGCACTTGGAGCCCTGCCCGCTGTGCATTTTTCAAAGGATCGGTGTGTTCGCCCTAGGGCTCGTGTTCCTGATCGCCGCGGCGCAGGACCCGGTCGGCTGGGGCCGGCGGCTGTACGCGCTGCTGCTGCTGTTGGCCGCGCTCGCCACCGCCGCAGTCGCCGCGCGGCACCTCTATATACAAAGCCTGCCGCCCGGCAGCGTGCCCTCATGCGGAGCGTCCCTGGACTTCATGCTCAAGATATTTTCCTTGAGTGAGGTGCTGGCCAAGGTGCTCAGCGGTTCCGGCGAGTGCGCGAAGATCACCTGGCGGTTTCTCGGGCTGGCCATGCCTGCCTGGGTGCTGATCTGCGCCCTCGGCGCGGGCGCCTACGGCCTGTGGGTCAATCTGCGGCGGCAGGCTCCGGTGCTTCGCTTCTGATGTCGAATCCGACTTCGACCACGGCCCCGGCTCCCGGATCGAGCACCCTGCAATTGACGCAGGAGCTGATTGCCCGGCCGTCGGTCAGCCCCACGGACGGGGGTTGCCAGGCGCTGATGATCGAACGGCTCGAGGCCATCGGCTTTGCCGTCGAACGGATGCGTTTCGGTCCGGTGGATAATTTCTGGGCGACGCGCGGCAGCGGCGGACCCGTGTTTTGCTTCGCCGGACATAGCGATGTGGTGCCCTCCGGCCCGCTGGATGAGTGGCGCACCGATCCCTTCCAGGCGGTCATCCGGGACGGACTTTTGTACGGGCGCGGCGCGGCGGATATGAAAAGCGGTCTCGCCGCCATGCTGACGGCCTGCGAAGAATTCGTGGCCCAGTATCCGCGCCATCGGGGCACGATCGCCTTCTTGATCACCAGCGACGAAGAAGGTCCTTCGGTCGACGGCACCCGCCGGGTGGTCGAAGTATTGCGGGAGCGGGGGCAGGCCATCGATTGGTGCCTGGTGGGCGAACCATCGAGCGAACGTGTCTTCGGCGATACCATCAAAATCGGGCGCCGCGGCAGCTTGAGCGGGCGTCTCACGGTGCACGGCGTTCAGGGGCACATTGCCTATCCGCAATTCGCGGACAATCCGGTGCATGCCTTGGCGCCGGCGCTCGCCGAGCTGACGGCGCGCACCTGGGATCACGGCAACCGGCATTTTCAGCCCACGACTTTCCAGGTATCGAATATCTCCGCGGGGACCGGCGCGCCGAATGTCATCCCGGGAGAACTGAAGGCGCGCTTCAATCTGCGGTTCTCCACGGAACAGACGGTCGAAGGGCTGCAGGCGCTGGTCGAGGACCTGTTGCGGCGACATCGAGTCAAGTACTCGCTGGAATGGTTCATTTCCGGATACCCGTTCCTGACCGCCGCGGGGGCGCTGTCGGAGGCCGCCACTCGCGCCGTGCAGGAGCAATTGCAAATCGTGCCGAAGCTGTCGACGGGCGGCGGCACCTCGGACGGGCGTTTCATCGCGCCCATGGGCGCCCAGGTGATCGAGCTCGGCGTCATCAACGAAACCATCCACAAAGTGAACGAGTGCGTGCGGGTGGCGGATATCGACCGGCTGCACGCCGTGTACCGGCGCACGCTGGAGCTGCTGCTGGCGCCCGCCGGATAGTGATATCGTGCCTGGCGCCGGTGGGAGGAGAGGGGTCGCAATGAGCGGTGCGCAAAGAAAAATGAGCGGCTCGCAGAAGAAGCGCGGCGGATGGAGTTGGTGGTACCTGTTATTCGTCCTACAGTTCGCCGTCATGCTGTGGCCGCCCATCTACAATCGAGCCGAGCCGTCGGTGATGGGCGTGCCCTTCTTCTACTGGTTTCAATTGTCGTGGGTTTTGATCGGCGCGGTCTTCACCGCGGTGGTCTATTTCGCGGCCGACGAATAGCTCACCGTGCAACATGTGAACTGGATTGCGCTCGGCATTTTCGTGCTGCTGTTCGGCTTGATTTCCTGGATGGGCTTCGCCGCGGCCCATTGGCGCAAGGGCGATCTCGATCAGCTGCACGAATGGGGCTTGGGCGGACGGCGCTTCGGCACGCTGGTGACCTGGTTTCTGGTGGGCGGCGATATCTATACGGCGTACACCTTCATCGCGGTGCCTGCGCTCGCATACGGCGCCGGCGCCGTCGCGTTCTTCGCAGTGCCGTATACCATCATGATCTATCCCCTCCTGTTCCTGGCGTTTCGCCGCCTCTGGCATGTCTGCGCCAAGCACGGCTACATCACGGCAGGGGATTTCGTGCGCGGCCGTTTCGGCAATCGCTGGCTGGCGCTGGCGGTGACCATTACCGGCATCGTCGCGACCATGCCGTACATCGCATTGCAGCTGCTCGGCATCCAGGTCGTGATCGGCGCGCTCGGCATCTCGGGGACCGGGTTTGCCGCCGATCTGCCGCTCATCATCGCCTTCGTGGTGTTGGCCGCGTTCACTTATTCGAGCGGGCTGCGCGCGCCGGCATCGATTGCCATCGTCAAGGACATCTTGATTTACTTCACGGCGTTGGTGGCCGTCATCGTGATTCCGGCGGAGTTGGGCGGTTTCGGCAAAATTTTCGCGGCCATCCCCGCGCAGAAGCTTCTTCTGGCGGTTCCCGGACCTCATACCACCGGCGCCTACAGCGCCTACGCGACCTTGGCGCTGGGCTCGGCGCTGGCGCTTTTCCTCTATCCGCACTCGCTCACGGGCATCTTGAGCGCCAGCAGCGGGCACGCCATCCGCCGCAATGCGGCCATGCTGCCCGGCTACAGCTTCATGCTGGGGCTGCTCGCGCTGTTCGGTTTCTTCGTCATCGCCGCCGGGATCGACAAGCTTCCGGAATATGCGGAAGGCTTCAAGCAGTTCGGCAACAACTTCGCGGTGCCGGCGCTGTTGCTGCACAGCTTTCCGTCCTGGTTCGTGGGCATTGCGTTCGCTGCGATCGGCATCGGCGCCCTGGTGCCGGCGGCCATCATGTCCATCGCCGCGGCGAACCTGTACACGCGCAACATTCACCGTGAGTTCATCAACAAGAATCCCACCGACAAGCAGGAAGCCCGCATGGCGAAGCTGGTGTCGCTGATCGTCAAGGCCGGCGCGCTGGTGTTCATCTTGTTCGTGCCGACGCAATACGCCATTCAACTGCAACTGCTGGGCGGCATCTGGATCATCCAGACGCTGCCCCCCGTGATGCTCGGCGCCTACACGCGATGGTTCAACGACTGGGCGCTTCTGGCCGGCTGGGCAGCGGGGACCTTTGCGGGTACGGCGATGGCCATCGCGGCGAAACTCACGCCCACGTATCCGCTCCTGGTGGGTGGCCATACCTTCCCCGGCTACACCGCCGTCTACACGGTCATTCTCAATCTCGGCGTCGCGATCCTGCTGACGCCGGTGTTCAACTCGATGAGCGCGGGCCGGGTGCCGGCCGATGAGACCGTCGCCGCCGATTATCAGGCCTGAGTGCCTGCGGCCGCGGGGGTGCGGGCGCGCCGCGGCCCGGGTGCCGCTTTCCAAACGATTTTTCCTCGAATGGGGCCCCAATGGCGCCCCTGTCATAAAACTGAAACACCGTGCGCCGAACATGCCGGCTGGCACGGAAATGATAAAGAGGAATCAAGCATGTATTCGACTAAATCGCTGATAATCGGCGCCAGCCTGGGAGCCCTCATGAGTCTGGGAACGGCGCCCGGTGCCGAGGCGAAACAATCGCAGGACGACCTTTCGTCCAAGGAGATGGCAAGGCAGATCCAGGCGCTGCGAGATCAAGTGGAATCGCTGCAACACCGTTTGGACACGCAGGCCGCCGCGCAGGAGCAGACCAAAGCCGCGGCGGACGGCGCAGCGGCGCAGGCAGCCGCGGCAAAGGCCCAAGCCACCGAGATCCCGGCGCAAGTCGAAGCGCAGGTGCGGACCGCGGTCGATGCGGCCAAGCCCAAGACCGACAAGATTTACTACAATGGGGTCACGGTGACGCTGGGCGGGTTCCTGGCGGCGGAGTCGGTGTATCGATCGCGCAGCGAACAGGCGGACATAGGCTCGAGCTTCGGCGCGATCCCGTTCAATAACAGCGCCCTGGGCCAGACCAGTGAATTGCGTTTCACCGCGCGGCAGAGCCGATTTTCCGCGCTGGCCGAGGGCGACGTGAATCCGGACACCCATCTGGCTTTCTACAGCGAGGTGGACTTTCTCGGCGCGGCGCAGACCGCGAACTCGAACGAAAGCAATTCGTTCACTCCGCGAATCCGCACCATGTACGGCACCGTGGATTGGAATAACTTGGGCCTGCATTTTCTGGCCGGCCAGAGCTGGTCGCTGATCACTTTGAACAGCAAGGGCATCGCGCCACGCACGGAAATCCCGCCGCCGGCGATCGATGCGCAGTACGTTCCGGGTTTCACCTGGACGCGGCAGCCGCAGATCCGCTTGACCAAGGACTTCAACAAGCAGGTGTGGGCGGCGGTGTCCTTGGAGAATCCGCAGACGACTTTCTATACCGGCGCCAATGCGCTGCCTGCCACGGTGCATTTGAATTACAACGCGCCGGCGGGATCGCTGTTCAATTCGGCCAACACGATGTCGCTCAATCGGCTGCCGGATGTGGTGGCGAAAATTGCCGTTGATCCGAGCTTCGCCCATCGTACGGCGCATCTGGAAGCTTACGGTTTGTACCGCAGCTTCTATGAGCGCTTGAATTACTCGAATCAGAGCGCAAGCGGCGCTGGATTCGGCGCGGGATTGATCGTGCCGCTGATCCCGAAAATTCTGGATTTCCAAGTATCCGGATTGGCCGGCAAGGGGATCGGCCGTTACGGCAGCGGGCAGCTTGCCGACGTGACCTTCGATCCGGCGGGAAACATCCGGCCGATCAGCGAGATCGAGGCGATGGCGGGGTTGACGCTGCATCCCACGCCGAAGCTGGACATCTATCTGTTTGCCGGCGAGGAGAAGGACAGCGCGCAATCGTACGACTTGACCACGGGGACGGGCGCGGTGGTGGGTTATGGCTACGGCAATCCGCTGTATTCGAACAGTGGGTGCGTCAGCGAGACGGCGACGGGCGGTTGTGCCGGCAATACGCGCCTGATTCAACAAGGGACGGCCGGATTCTGGTATAGACCGTACGCGGGCAGCTTCGGCCGCATCCAATGGGGTCTGCAATACTCGCATACCGAACGCAAGGCGTTCGCCGGGGCCGGCGGGATTGCACCGGTGGCCAACGACAACATGGTCTTCGGCAGCTTTCGGTACTACCCGTATTGATGGCCGAGAGCGGGCTGCGCGCGGCGCAGCCCCGTTGCCGCGGTTGCCAATGAACATTCATCGAGACTGGAGCCAATATGAACCTGAAGATTTTTGAATTGAAGACTTACCGACATCTGGCGATCGGAGGGCTCGTTCTGTGCGCGGGCCTTGCCGCCGCTGCACCGACGGATATCTCCGGCGCAGGCGCCACTTTTCCCTACCCGATTTATGCCAAATGGGCGGACGCCTATAAGAAACTCACCGGCGTCGGTCTCAACTATCAATCGATCGGTTCGGGCGGCGGCATCAAGCAGATCAAGGCCAAGACCGTGACCTTCGGGGCATCGGACATGCCCTTGAAGGCGCAGGACCTGAACGCCGCCGGGCTGTTGCAGTTTCCCATGATCATCGGCGGTGTCGTGCCGGTGGTGAACATCAAGGGCATAGCACCCGGCCAATTGCACTTGGACGGTGCGACGGTCGCGGCCATTTATTTGGGTGATATCGCCAAGTGGAATGACCCGCGGATCACGCGGCTGAATCCCAAGCTGGCGTTGCCGGGCACGGCGATTGCGCCGGTCTATCGTTCGGACGGCTCGGGCACCAACTTCTTGTTTTCGGACTATCTGTCGAAGGACAGTCCCAAATTCAAATCGACTATCGGTGCCAACACCTCGGTGCAGTGGCCGTCGGGTATCGGCGCCAAGGGCAACGAGGGCGTGGCCAACATGACCACTCAAACGGACGGCGCGATCGGATATGTGGAATATGCCTACGCCAAGCAAAATAAAATGGCATACGCACTGCTCACCAACAAAGCCGGATCGGTGGTGGCGCCCAATGCGGAGTCGTTCCAGGCGGCCGCTGCCAACGCCGACTGGTCCCATGCGAACGGCTACTACTTGATCTTGACGGATCAGCCCGGAGTGAAGAGCTGGCCGATCACGGGCGCAAGCTTCATCCTGGTGTACAAACAACCCTCCAATCCCGCTGCCGTCAACGAGGCGCTGAAATTCTTCGCCTGGGCGTACAAGGATGGCGCTACCATGGCGGCGGACCTTGATTACGTACCGCTGCCCGCGCCGCTGATCGCACAGGTGAAAAAGACGTGGGATTCGCAGATCACGTCGGGCGGGCGCCCGGTATGGAGCGAAAAGTAGCGCCGCTCGAGTTGCACCGGATGCAAACGTGCAGTCATCTAAGCGTTTAGACGAATTGAACGTTTAAGGATTTAAACGTTTAGAATAGCGTCGGCGGCGGCGCCCCTCCGGGTGGGGGGCGCCGCCGTCCGACTTCGTGTTACGCGGGAGCAGATCTGACATCGTGGCGATCATCGATCCGAGACACGCCGCAAAGCAGTTGATTTACGAGAGAATTTTCCGCGCGGCCACATTGAGCGCGGCGATCTTGGTGCTGCTGATCCTGGGCGGGGTGGCCATTTCGCTGCTGCGCGGTGCGTGGCCTGCGGTCGCGCACTTTGGGTTTTCCTTCGTCACCCGCGAGATATGGAACCCGGTCACGGATGAGTACGGGGCGCTGGCGCCGATTTTCGGCACCATCGTCACCTCGGTGATTGCCATGCTGATTGCGGTGCCGACGGGTTTCGGCATCGCTCTGTTTTTGACGGAGTTGTGTCCTCCACTGCTCAAGCGGCCGATCGGCGTGGCGGTCGAACTGCTGGCCGCGGTGCCCAGCATCATTTTCGGAATCTGGGGGCTGTTCGTGCTGGCGCCGGTGCTGCAACGGCACGTGCAGCCTTGGCTGATCGATCATCTCGGAGACATCCCTGCGATCGGCGATCTGTTCAAGGGCCCCCCTTACGGAATCGGCATCCTGACGGCCGGCGTGGTTCTTGCCATCATGGTGTTGCCCTTCATCGCCGCGACCCTGCGCGATGTCTTCGATACGGTCCCGCCCATGCTCAAGGAATCGGGTTATGGACTCGGGGCCACGACCTGGGAAGTGATTTGGCACGTGGTGGTGCCGCATTCGCGGGTGGGGATCGTCGGCGGCGTCATGTTGGGTCTGGGACGCGCCCTCGGCGAGACCATGGCCGTGACTTTCGTCATCGGCAATGCGCATCGGATCAGCGCTTCGATCCTGGCGCCGGGCACCACGATTTCTTCGGCGATCGCCAACGAGTTCACCGAAGCGGTGGGCGATCTCTACACCTCCTCGCTGATCGCGCTGGGTCTGCTGCTGTTCATCATCACCTTCACCGTGATCGCCGTGGCACAGGCCATGCTGCGCAGGCTGGAGCGGCGGGGAATGTCCGCAGCATGAATAGACGGCCGCTGCGTAAATTCAAAAACGGCGCCTTTCTCGTGCTGTCGTCGATTGCGACCTTGATGGGGCTGGCATGCCTGGCGGCGATCTTGTGGACTCTGCTGTCGCATGGTCTCGCCGGCATGTCCTGGCATCTGTTCACGGAGATGACGCCTCCGCCCGGCGCGCAAGGCGGGCTGCTCAATGCGCTGTATGGCAGCGCCGCGATGACGGTGCTCGGCATATTGATCGGATCGCCCATCGGCGTGCTTGCGGGCACCTATCTTGCGGAATACGGGAAAAAATCGCGCCTGAGCACCGTCATCCGCTTCATAAACGACGTGCTCCTGAGCGCGCCGTCGATCGTCATCGGTTTGTTCATCTACGAGATCGTCGTGGTCCACATGGGCCATTTCTCCGCCATTTCAGGCGCGCTCGCGCTTGCCGTGCTGGCGATTCCGGTGATCTTGAGAACCACGGAAGACATGCTCAATCTGGTACCGGTCGGCATGAAGGATTCTTCCGCCGCGCTCGGCGCGTATCCATGGCGCACCACATTGAGCGTGCTGTACCCCGCGGCGCGCAGCGGCATCGTCACCGGGCTGCTGCTGGCCATCGCGCGCATCAGCGGCGAGACCGCGCCGCTGCTGTTCACGGCGCTCAACAATCAATTTTGGAGCACCGATCTGAATGCTCCGATCGCCAATCTTCCCGTGGTGATTTTCCAGTTTGCCTTGAGTCCGTACAAGGATTGGCAGGACCTTGCATGGGCGGGCGCCTTGATCATCACCGTGACCATATTGATACTCAGCATCTCCGCCCGGGTGCTGCTGGCATTGCTGCAGTCCGGCAGAGGTGCCGGGCGATGATGCCATCGGCGAAACCGCCGAAGCATTTGAAGCTGCGTCTGCCCTATCCGGTCGCCGCGGCAACGTCGCAGGATCTTGGGCCCCCGAAAATCGAAACTCGCGCCTTGGACTTTTTTTACGGCGACGTCCGGTCTTTGCACGACATCAACATGTCGCTGGCCGACCGTTCGATCACGGCTTTCATCGGACCGTCCGGCTGCGGCAAGTCGACGCTGTTGCGGGTGCTGAATCGAATGTACGCCCTGTATCCGCGGCAGCGCGCCGCTGGCGAGGTTCTCATCGGCGGCCGGGACATCTTGAGCGCGTCGGTCGATGTCGCGGAACTGCGCTATCGCGTCGGCATGGTGTTTCAAAAGCCGACGCCGTTTCCGATGTCGGTGTTCGACAACGTGGCCTTCGGGCTGCGATTGGTGGGCGGAATCCACGGCGCCGAGTTGAAAATGCGCGTCGAATCCGCCTTGCGGGACGCGGCGATCTGGGAGGAGATCAAGGACAAACTGCACGCCGACGGGCGCAGTCTGTCGGGCGGGCAACAGCAGCGCCTGTGTATCGCGCGGGCGATCGCGGTGCAGCCGGAGGTCCTGTTGCTCGACGAGCCGACCGCGGCGCTCGATCCGATCTCCACCCTGCGCATCGAGGAGACGCTGCAGGCGCTGCGCGAGAAATATTGCATCGTGATGGTGACGCATAATTTGCAGCAGGCGGCACGAGTGTCCAATGTCACGGGATTCATGTTCATGGGCGAACTCGTGGAAATCGGCCCTTCCAACGAGTTTTTCACCTCGCCGAAGAGCCGCAAGACCGACGACTACATTACCGGACGTTTCGGCTGAGCCTCGACCACGACATGCATGATTCTTCCGCCACCGGCCGCGATGCGGCGCCGCCCTGCAGCGGCGCCGTTTCCGATCCCTTGCGCGATCCCGTGATGACTGCACGCCGCGTGAACGTCTACTACGGCGACAAGCACGCCGTGAAAGACGTGAGCGTCGACATCGGGCGCAATCAGGTGCTTGCCATGATCGGTCCGTCGGGTTGCGGAAAATCCAGCTTTCTGCGCTGCCTGAACCGCATGAACGACACCATCGCAGCCGCGCGGGTGGACGGCGTGATCACGCTGGATGGGAACGACATCTACGATCGCAAGCAGGACGTGGCGCAGTTGCGGGCGCGTGTCGGAATCGTATTCCAGAAGCCGACGCCCTTTCCGCATTCGATCTATGCGAATGTGGCGTACGGACCCAGAATTCACGGCCTGGCGAAGAATCGCGGCGACATGGATGAGCTGGTTCAGACCAGTCTGGAGCGCGCCGGACTGTGGGACGAGGTCAAGGATCGCTTGTCGACGCCGGGCACCAGTCTCTCCGGCGGGCAGCAGCAGCGGCTCTGCGTCGCGCGCACCATCGCGGTGAACCCCGAAGTGATTCTGATGGACGAGCCCACGTCGGCGCTGGATCCGATCGCGAGCGCGAAGATAGAGGATTTGATCGATGAACTGCGCGCGAACTACGCCATCGTGGTCGTGACGCACAACATGCAGCAGGCAGCACGGGTGTCGCAGCGGACCGCGTACTTCCACATGGGTGATCTGGTCGAGGTCGGCCCGACGGAACGGGTCTTCACCAACCCGCAGCAGAGGTTGACGGAGGATTACATCACCGGCCGATTCGGCTGACCGGGCCGGGTCAGCTCACGAACGATCCAGCCTCCGTCTGGCATATCGTCGTTCGTGAACGGGCCGGGCCGGTCAGTCGAAGTTGCGGAGTAGGTCGTTGAGCGAGGTTTTGGCGCGGGTTTGGGCGTCGACGCGTTTGACGATCACGGCGCAGGACAGAGCGTACTTGCCGTTTTTTGCGGGCAGTGATCCCGGGACCACGACGGCGCCGGAGGGAACGCGGCCGTACAGGATTTCGTCGCGTTCGCGGTCGTAGATGCGGGTGCTCTGCCCGATGAATACGCCCATGGATATCACCGCGCCGGACTCGACGATGACGCCCTCGACGATTTCGGAGCGCGCGCCGATGAAACAGTCGTCTTCGATGATGGTTGGGCTCGCCTGCAGCGGTTCCAGCACGCCGCCGATGCCGACACCGCCGGACAGATGCACGTTCTTGCCGATTTGCGCGCAGGATCCCACGGTGGCCCAGGTGTCGACCATCGTGCCGCTGTCGACGTAGGCGCCTATGTTGACGTAACTCGGCATCAGCACCACGTTCGAGGCGACGAATGCGCCGCGCCGCACCGTCGCGGGGGGCACCACCCGCACGCCGGCGGCGGCGAAACGGGCCGCGTCCCAGCCGCCGTATTTCAGCGGCACCTTGTCGTAGAAATTCAAGGCGCCGGCCGGCATGGCGTCGTTGTCCTTGATGCGGAACGACAGCAGCACGGCCTTCTTGAGCCATTCGTTGACATGCCACGCTCCGCCGTGCTTTTGCGCCACGCGCAAATCCCCGGCGTCGAGCAGCCCGAGCAGGGTCCCGACCGCGTCGCGCAGGGTGTCCGTGGCATTCTGAGGCGTGATCTGCGCCCGTGTTTCGTAGGCGCTCTCGATGATCGCCCGTAGATGGTCGTGTGGCATTGAATCTCGCCTAAGGGTTGCGGCGGTCGAGGGCCCGCACCAGTGAATCCTGTACCCGCCGGCAGGCTTCTTCTTGCAGGAGACTGCCGTCCGGATCGGTGATATAAAAAACGTCTTCGGCCCTCTCGCCCACCGTCATGATCTTGGCGCCGTTGATGGCGACGCGTTCGGCTTTGAATACCTTGCCGACTTCGGACAGCAGGCCCGGGCGGTCCGCGGCTACCAGTTCGAGGATGGTGCGGTCGTTGCGGCTGTCGAGACTGAAATTGACCTGGGTCGGCGTCGAAAACATGCGCACCTGGCGCGGCGCGCGGCGCGTCACGGTCAGGGGCGAGTCCTGAGGCTGCTGCAAATTCTGCCACAGGCCCTGTTCGATCTCCCGCATGCGCGCGGCGTCGGCGATCACGGCGCCGTTGTCCTCGAGCACCACGTAGGTCTCCAAGCTGAAGCCGTTGGCGCTGGAAATCAGCCGCGCATCCACGACGTTGAGTCCCATCTGGTCGAGCACCGCCGTGGTGCGTGCAAAGCTCTGCAGCCGCCGCGGCGTGTAGGTGAGCACCGCGGTGCCGCCGCGGTCCGCGAGTTGCCGTATGGCGACCAGCGGCGTGTCGTCGAGAGGTTGCCGCCCCGCGAGCAGCATGGTGTGCCAGGCGATTTCCTCCGGCCGGTAGCGCAGGAAATGCGCCTCGGTCCATTGCGACCAGACTTGCGCTATCCGCTCCTCGGGGACGTCGGGCATCCTGGCGCGCGCCTGCTCCTGCGTTTCGCGAATCAATTCGTCCTGGTCGACCGGGGTCTCGAGCCCGCGGCGCAAGGCTCGCTTGGTGCGCTCATAGAATTCTTCGAACAGCCGTGCCTTCCAGGCATTCCACAACTTCGGGTTGGTGCCGCGCACGTCCGCGACGGTCAATACGTAGAGATAATCCAGGTGATCCTGATCGCCCACATGGCGCGCAAAATCGTGAATGATGTCCGGATCGCTGATGTCCTTTTTTTGCGCGGTGATGGACAGGATCAGGTGGTTCCTGACCAGCCATGCGACCAGGCGCGCTTCGTAGCGGCCCAGTCCCTGTTCCAGGCAGAACGCTTCCGCGTCGACCGCGCCCAATTCCGAGTGATCGCCGCCGCGCCCCTTGGCGATGTCGTGGAACAACGCCGCGAGATATGCGATCTCCTGGCGCGGTAACGATTGCATGATCTGACTCAAGGAAGGGAATTCAGCATTGTATTTCGGCATCGCCATCCGGCGCAGATTGCTCACGACGAACAAGGTATGCGCGTCCACCGTGTATGCGTGGAACAGGTCATACTGCATGCGCCCCACGATCCGTCCGAATGTCGGAATGTAGCGGCCGAGCACGCCGTACAAATTCATGCGGCGCAGCTCGTGCGTGACCCCGACCGGCGCGCAGAGAATTTCCATGAAGAGCCGGTGATGGCGTGGGTCCTGCCGGAATCCTTCGTCGATGAGCAACACGTGCGTGCCGATCAGGCGGATGGTCTCGGCGCGCACGCCGAGCACTTCGGGGTGCTGTTGGAGCAGCACGAACAGCTCGAGCAGCGCCGAAGGGTGGCGCGCGAAGACCTCCGGATGCGTCACTTCCAAATAATCGTTGCGGATCTGGAAATGCGGATTGATCGGCCGCGGCGGTCCGCTTTGCGTGAGAATCGCTTCGCGAAACAGCTGCAGCAGCATTTCGTTCAGCAGGCTGACGTCCATGACGGTGCGGTAGTACTTCTGCATCAGCTGTTCGACGGCGAGCGTGAAGCTGGCGTCTTCGTAGCCGAAGAGTTTCGCGAGCTTGATCTGATAGTCGAACAGCAACCGATCCTCGCGCCGCCCGGTGAGCACATGCAGCCCGAAGCGCACCTTCCACAGGAACGACTGGCCTACCTTGAGCTTGCGCAATTCCTCGCGAGTGAGAAATCCATGGCCCACCAGCTCGTCGAGCGTGTCGGTGCCGAAGTGCCGTTTCGCCACCCAGCCGATGGTTTGAATGTCGCGCAGCCCTCCCGGGCTCGATTTGACGTTCGGTTCGAGGTTGTAGGCGGTGTCGTAGTAACGGTGATGCCGCTCGGTCTGTTCCTTGACCTTGGCCTCGAAAAAATCCTGTGAAGACCAGAGCCGGTCCGATGCCAGCGCCCGGCGCATGCCGGCGAACAGCGATTCCGGGCCGGCGAGCAGCCGCGCTTCGAACAGCGTGCTCGCCACGCTGATGTCCGACAGGCTTTCCCGCTGGCAGTCATCGATGGAGCGCACGCTGTGTCCGATTTCCAGGCCGATGTCCCACAGAAAGGTCAGAAATCTCTCGATGTCGCGCTGCCAGTCGGCGGAGTCGCTCTTCGGCAGCAGCACCATGATGTCGATGTCCGAGCTCGGGTGCAGTTCACCGCGCCCGTAGCCGCCCACCGCGACCAGCGCCAAATCATCCGCAAACTTGCCGGCGTGACGAATCCAGGCGGCGCGCAGCGCAATGTCGACCAGGCGGGCGCGGTCGAGAACCAAGTCCTCGACGGCCTCGTCGGCCAGGAAGCGATCCTGCAACAGCTGAGTGCCTTGATCCAGGACCTGGCGAAACACGACCGGAGAGAACTGGCCGCGTTCCAGCTCCAGGGGCGCGGCCGTCAAATAGGGCCAGTCAGCGGTTTGATCGAGGAATTTGCCGTGGGCGTTCAAGCGACCGCCGCCGCCGGAGGGCCTGAGGTCGCGCTCAACGTCAGCACCTCGAAACCTCCGTTCGTCACCAGGATAGTGTGTTCCCACTGCGCCGACAGGGATTGATCTTTGGTGACCACGGTCCAGCCGTCAGGCAGCAGCCGCACATCCCGGCGTCCGGCATTGATCATGGGTTCGATGGTGAAAGTCATTCCCTCGGTGAGTTCGAGGCCGGTGCCGGGTTTGCCGTAGTGCAACACCTGGGGATCTTCGTGATAGACGCGCCCGATGCCGTGCCCGCAGTACTCGCGCACCACTGAGAAATTATTGCTCTCGGCGAAGGTCTGTATGGCATGCCCAATGTCGCCCAAGTGCGCGCCCGGCTTGACCAGGCGGATGCCGCGCCACATGGCTTCGTGGCAGGCCGCGGTGAGGCGGCGGGCGTGGACGGCGGCATTTCCGGCGAAGTACATGCGGCTGGTGTCCCCGTGAAAGCCGTCGCGAATCACGGTCACGTCGATATTGATGATGTCGCCGCTCTTCAGGCGCTTGTCGCCCGGAATTCCATGACAGACGACATGGTTCACGGAGGTGCAGATGGTCTTCGGGAATCCGCGATAATTCAGGTTGGCGGGGATCGATTTGAGCTCGTCCACGATGAAATCGTGGCAGCGCTTGTCGAGTTCCTCGGTGGTCGCCCCGGGCACCACGAACGGCTCGATCATATCCAGCACGCTGGCGGCCAGCCGGCCGGCGATGCGCATTTTTTCCTGCTCGGCAGGCGTTTTCACAGTTACATTCATGGGATGGTGCTTTGTTTCTAGTAGGTCTTCATGGTATAAAGCGCGGCTATTTTTAACAACCCCGCACGCGTGTCGTCACAATTGGTGGGTGTTCGTCGCCTTCCCTGTGGACCCAGGCCCAAACCGCCTGGTTCCGCCGGGTGATCGATGGATTGCCGATTGGGATACGCGGAGGCTCAACCCGACCAGGAGTGTTTTATGACCAGCGTGTCCATGCGGCAAATGCTGGAAGCGGGTGTCCATTTTGGACATCAAACCCGCTTCTGGAACCCGAAGATGGCTCCTTTCATCTTCGGCGAACGTAACAAAATCCACATCATCAATCTCGAAAAGACGCAGCCTCTGTATGCACAGGCCGCCGCGTTCATCAAGAGCGTGGCCGCGCAGGGCGGCAAGGTGCTGTTCGTCGGCACTAAGCGCTCCGCCCGCGACGCAGTGCAAAAAGAAGCCGCGCGCTGCAGTATGCCCTATGTGAACCAGCGCTGGCTGGGCGGCATGCTGACGAATTTCAAGACCATTCGCCAGTCCATCAAGCGGCTCAATGAATTGGACGAAATGGCGCAAAGCGGCGCCCTGGATCGGCGCGGCAAGAAAGAGGCGCAGATGCTGCGCCGTGAAATGGACAAGCTGCTGCGCAGCCTCGGTGGCATTCGCGATATGACGGCGCTGCCGGACGCCTTGTTCGTGATCGACGTCGGCCACGAGCAGATCGCGATTCACGAAGCCCGCAAGCTCGGGATTCCGGTGGTTGCCGTCGTGGACACCAATTGCTCGCCCGATGGCATCGATTATGTCATCCCAGGCAACGATGACGCCATGCGCGCCATTTTGCTGTATGCCACCGGCGTGGCCGAATCGGTGCTGGAGGGTAAAGCCTCTCTGCCCGAGGTTCCGGTCGGCGAAGACGAATTCGTCGAGCTGGATGAGCAAGGCAATCCGAAGAAGCGGGCCGCCGGCCGCCGGCCGCCGCCGGCGCGGGGAGGGCACAAGAAGCCGCCGCCGCGTCGCAAGGTCCCGGTTACCGTCGTGCCGAGCGTCGCCGCGGTGGCGGCGGCGCCTGCGGACGAAGTGGAAGTGGAAGTGGAAGCCGAAGTCGATGACGTCGACGCGGCCGATACGCCGCCGGCCGAAACGCGGCCCGCCAGCGCCCCACGGCGCCGGCCGGTCGGGCGCAGCGCGCCGAGGCGTGGCGCGTAGCCGCTTGACCTCGAGCGGGCCGGCGCGGGATTCGACGCGCCGGCCCAGCGTCACTTTGCAGCCAATTTTTGAGGAAAACTGCCGCTCGCGGCCGTTCTTAACACCATGAATATTACAGCAGATACAGTCAAACAGCTCCGCGAGCGCACCGGCGCGGGAATGATGGAGTGCAAGAGAGCGCTGGTTGAAACCCAGGGTAATTTAGACGCCGCAGCGGAGCTGATGCGCAAGTCCGGGTTGGCCAAGGCCGATAAAAAGGCGGCCCGCGTGGCGGCCGAGGGGACCGTGGCGCTGGAGCGGGCCGGCAACAGCGCCGTGCTCTTGGAAGTGAATTGTGAAACGGATTTCGTGGCGCGCAGCGATGAGTTCCAGGCGTTTGCCCGGGATCTCGCGCGCGTGGCGCTGCAGGCGGCGCCCCCCAGCCTGGAGGCGTTGATGAGCTTGCCGAACGCTGCGAGCGGATCCGCTGCGGGCGTTACCGCGGCGAGCGGCCCCGCTGCGGGCACTCTGGAGGAGCGGCGCCGCGCCTTGATTGCGAAAATCGGCGAGAACATTGCCGTGCGGCGTTTCGTCCGCCTGACGGCACCGGGCGCGCTCGGTGCCTACATCCACGGCAGCCGCATCGGCACCGTGGTTGCGCTCGAGGGCGGCGACGAATCCCTGGCCCGCGATCTTGCGATGCACGTGGCCGCGGTGAACCCGGCCTACATCGATGCGAGCGAAGTGCCGGCACCCGTGCTCGACAAGGAGCGCGAGATTCTGACCGAACAGACCAAGGGCGAGAAGAAGCCTCCCGAGATCATCGCCAAGATGGTCGAAGGCCGCTTGCGCAAGTATCTGGCGGAAATTACCTTGCTTGGCCAGCCGTTCGTCAAGGACCCGGACACCACCGTCGAGAAGCTGGTCAAGCGAGCCGGCGCCAGAGTCGTGCAGTTCGTGCGCTATGAAGTGGGCGCCGGCATCGAAAAGAAACAGGATGATTTCGTCGGCGAGGTGATGGCACAGGTGAAGGCGCAGGTAAAAGGATAAGGCCCGGGGAATGTACGGGCGGCGGCCCCAAAACTCGAGGCCTCGATCGCGTTGGACTGCAAAGACCCCGCGCCGGCGGGGTCTTTTATAGTAGGGTACGAGCAACAGATCATGACCAACACAACCGCCACGGCGAGATATCGCAGAATTTTGGTCAAATTGTCCGGCGAGGCGCTGCTCGGCAGCGAGGACTACGGCATTGACCCGGTCATACTCAAGCGCATCGCCGGAGAAATCCGCGACCTGATCCAGATGGGGGTGCAGGTCGCCGTGGTGCTGGGAGGCGGCAATATCTTCCGCGGCGCAGGGCTGGCGCGCGCCGGCATGGACCGGGTCACCGCCGATCACATGGGCATGCTCGCCACCGTGATCAATGCGCTGGCGATGCAGGACGCGCTCGAAAGTCTGGGCACCTATGCACGGGTCATGTCGGCGCTGCGCATCAATGAGGTTTGCGAGGATTACATCAGGCGCAGGGCCGTGCGGCATCTGGAAAAAGGCCGGGTGGTGATTTTCGGCGCCGGCACCGGCAATCCGTTTTTCACCACTGACACGGCCGCCAGTCTGCGTGCCATCGAAATCAACGCCGAGATTTTGCTGAAGGCGACCAAGGTCAACGGCATCTACGACTCCGATCCGGCCAAGAACCCGGATGCCAAGCGCTACACCCATCTGACCTTCGACAAGGTGTTGAACGATCGGCTCAACGTGATGGATGCCACCGCCATCGTCATGTGCCGGGAAAACAATTTGCCGCTGCAGGTCTTCAATTTGTTCAACGCCGGCGATCTGCTGCGCATCGTTCAGGGCGAAAACGTCGGCACCGTCGTATCCGCCGGGCCTTAAAGGGGAAGCCATGCTCGAAGACGTAAAAAAAGACGCGACTCAGCGCATGCAGAAATGCGTGTCGGCGTTCAAGGATCAACTGAAGAAGCTGCGGACCGGCCGTGCCCATACCAGCTTGATCGAACATATCAAGGTGGATTATTACGGCACGGAAATGCCGCTGAACCAGGTGGCCAATGTCGCCACCGAGGACGCGCGCACCTTGACCGTGACGCCGTGGGAGAAGGCCATGGTGCCCATCATCGAAAAAGCCATATTCAAATCCGATCTTGGGTTAACTCCCAACACCGCCGGGCTGATGATCCGCATCGGAATGCCGGCATTGACGGAGGAGCGGCGCCGGGACATCACCAAAGTGGTCAGGGCGGAGGCGGAAAACGCCCGTGTGGCCGTGCGCGGCGTGCGCCGCGAAGTCATGAACGAGCTGAAGGAAATGCTCAAGGAAAAACTGATCGCGCAGGACGACGACCGGCGCGCCCAGGACGACGTGCAAAAGCTGACCGACAAGCATGTGGCGGACATCGATCAGGCCATGGCGGAGAAGGAAAAGGAGCTGATGCAGGTTTGAATATGGCCGATTCGCCGCAGCATGTCGCAATCATCATGGACGGCAACGGCCGTTGGGCCCGATCGCGCGGCATGCCGCGGGTCGCCGGCCATCGCTCCAGCGTCAAGGTGGTGCGCAGGGTCGTGGAGGAGTGCGCCAAGTGCGGTGTGCGTTATCTGACATTGTTCGCGTTCAGCAGCGAGAATTGGCGCCGGCCTCCCGATGAAGTCGGCATGCTCATGAGCTTGTTCCTCGATGCGCTGGTGCGCGAAGTGGCGAACCTGCATCGCAATCAAGTGCGGCTGCATTTCATCGGCGATCGCGCCTCGCTGGGTGCCGAACTGTCGCAGCGGATGCTCGCCGCGGAAGAACTCACCGCCGGCAACCCGGGGTTGAAGCTGATGGTGGCCATGGCGTACGGCGGACGCTGGGATATCGCCCAGGCGTGCCGCTCGCTCGGCATGGATGTCGCGGCGGGCAAGTTGGCGGCGGCCGACATCGGCGAAGAGCACATTGCCGCGCGCCTGGCATTGGGCGGCGTTCCCGATCCGGATCTTTTGATCCGCACGGGCGGCGAACAGCGCATCAGCAATTTCCTGCTTTGGAATCTTGCGTACACCGAGCTGTACTTTTCCGATGTATTGTGGCCGGAATTCTCATCGGTGCATTTGGAGACCGCCTTCGAATATTTTAGACATCGGGAACGCCGCTTCGGCAAGACTTCGGCGCAACTCGCGGCGGCGAACGGCGCCGATTCGGCCGATGCCGATTCGGCCGACGCAAGGTCTGCCGATGCTTAGGACGCGGATACTCACCGCATCGGTCCTGGGCTGCCTGTTGCTGCTGGGATTGTTCCTGTTGTCCCCCGCGGGATCCGTGCTGGCGTTCGGCGCCGTATTTACCATCGGCGCCTGGGAGTGGGCGGGATTCGGCGCGCTGCGCGCCAAGCGGGCGCGCGCCGTCTATGCGCTGGGTATCGCGCTGCTGCTGCTGCTCGGCTGGATGTGGAGCGCGGATCCTCAGCATCTGTTGATTCTCATGGGCGCCGCGGTCGCGTGGTGGCTGATCGCCTTGGTGTGGCTGTGCCTGGCGCCCGCCCGGCACCGGCCGGCCCTCGTGCTCGCCTGCGGCGTGCCGGTGCTGGTGCCGGCCTTCGTCGCCCTTGCCAGACTGCAATTCGCCGCCCATGGCTTCGCGCGCGGTCCGCAGATCGTACTGTGGCTGGTGCTGCTGGTAATCGCCGCGGATATCGGTGCGTACTTCGCGGGACGCAGCCTTGGAAGGCGGAAGTTGGCGCCGCGCGTCAGTCCGAGCAAGACCTGGGAGGGCGCATTCGGGGGGCTCGCCATGGTGGCGTTGGTGGCCTGGGGCGGCGCCGTGCACTTCGGCCTGCGGCCGCTTACCATGGTGTTCTTCGGCTGTGTGGTGGGGGTATTTTCCATTGTCGGCGACCTGACCGAAAGCATGTTCAAACGGGCGGCAGGGCTCAAGGACAGCGGCGCGCTGCTGCCCGGCCATGGCGGACTGTTGGATCGCATCGACAGCGTGACGGCGGCGGCCCCGCTGTTCGCCCTCGGCTTGTTCGGCTCCGGCGTGATCCCATGAGCGGGGCGCGCGGCATTGCGATCCTGGGATCGACGGGC